>Ga0307471_100002520_pt1 | contig 10555 bp, 7 predicted proteins | sample atmos_gasesAM3C__2_FD_204566 | JGI IMG/M metagenome (GOLD analysis project Ga0307471, IMG submission 204566) | Hardwood forest soil microbial communities from Morgan-Monroe State Forest, Indiana, United States - atmos_gasesAM3C_515 | ecosystem: Environmental > Terrestrial > Soil > Temperate... | reverse complement strand
ATCTGCTCCCAGGGGTGGACCGTGAAGCGCCGCAGGAGATCACCGAACACGGGCGTGTCGAAGTACTCGCGTGACAGCTCCTCGAAGAGGAAGACGCCGCCCGGACGCAGCACGCGCCGGACCTCGGCGATCGCCTGTCGCCAGTGCGGGATGTGGTGGAAGATCGTGAACTCGAAGACCGCGTCGTAGCGGCCGTCCTCGGCGTCGATGCGCTCGGCGTCGCCCACCCAGAGACGGAGCTCGAGGCCGTTCGGGCTGTCGGCGAGGCGCGTGCGAGCGCGCGCGACCTGGGCCTCGTCGAGGTCGAAGGCGTCGATCGCAGCGGGGTGGAAGCGGCGGAAGATCTCCTCCACGCCGACGCCCGCCCCGCAGCCGATCTCGAGGACGCGTGCGAGCGGCGGCGCGCAGGCGGCGTCGTACAGCCGCCCCACGGTGGCGCGGAGGAAGACCGTGCGGAGGGGGTTGTTGATCAGCGCGAGCTCGACCGGGTTCAGCTTCACGGCGACTCTTCTAACACGAGGGAACGCCGTCGCCAGATGGCATAGATCGCGGGGTAGACGAGCAGCTCCATCGCGAACGACGTGAAGATGCCGCCGACCATCGGCGCGGCGATCCGCTTCATCACGTCGGCGCCCGTGCCGTGTGACCACATGATGGGCAGGAGCCCCATGACCATCACGCCGACCGTCATGACCTTCGGTCGCAAGCGTTGGACGGCCCCCTCGATGATCGCCTGCTGGAGGTCCTCCCACGTCCGCATGAGCCCTCGCCGGCGGCGCTCGTCGAAGGCGAGGTCGAGGTAGAGCAGCATGAAGACCCCCGTCTCGGCGTCGACGCCGAGGAGCGCGATCAGCCCGACCCACACCGCGACGCTCATGTTGTAGCCGAGGAGCCAGAGGAGCCAGATCGCGCCCACGGCCGAGAAGGGGACGGCGAGGAGGACGATCAGCGTCTTCGTGACCGACTGGGTGTTGATGTAGAGCAGCACGAAGACGATCAGCAGCGTGAGGGGGATGATGAGCCGGAGGCGCGCGGTCGCCCGCTGCAGGTACTCGAACTGACCGGTCCAGCCGAGGGTGTAGCCGGGCGGAAGCTGAACGTGGTCGCTGACCACCTGCTTCGCCTCGCGGACGTAGCTGCCCAGGTCCCTGCCCGCGACGTCGACGAACACGTCGCCGACGAGCTGCCCGTTCTCGTCCCGGATCGAGGGGGGCGCGGTGGAGACTGCGATGTCCGCCAGCTGCGCGAGAGGGATCTGCGCGCCGCTCGGGCTCGTGACGAGCACACGTTTCAAGCCGGCGAGGTCGCTCCGCTCGTCGCGGAAATAGCGGACGTTGATGCTGTAGCGTTCGCGACCCTCGACGGTCTGCGAGATGCTCATCCCGCCGATGGCCGACTCGAGAACGTCCTGGACGTCGCCGACCGTCATGCCGTAGCGGGCCACGGCGTCGCGCTTGACGTCGAAGTCGAGGTAGTAGCCGCTCGTCGTGCGCTCGGCGAAGGCGCTCCGCGTGCCGGGCACCGTGGCCAACACCCCTTCGATCTCGCGGGCGATGCGGCCGATTTCCGTGAGGTCGGGGCCGTACACCTTGACGCCGAGGACGCTGCGGATCCCGGTGGCCAGCATCTCGGTCCGCGTCTGGATCGGCATCCACCAGATATTCGGCATCCCCGGAAAACGGATCGTGCGGTCCATCTCGGCGAGGAGCCTGTCCCAGGTCATGCCCGGCCGCCACTGCTCCTCGGGCTTCAGCATCACGACCGTCTCGAACATGTTGAGCGGTGCCGGATCCGTCGGCGTCTCGGCGCGTCCGGCCTTGCCGAAGACGCGCTCCACCTCGGGGAACTGCTTGATCATGCGGTCCTGGGTCTGGATCGCGGCGCGCGCCTGGGTGATCGACATACCGGGCAGGGCGGTCGGCATGTAGAGGATCGTGCCCTCGTTCAGGGGCGGCATGAACTCGGACCCGAGGCGGAAGTAGACCGGCACGGTGAGGGCGACGATGAGTATCGCGGCCGCGACCGTGACCCAGCGGAAGCGGAGGACGAACTCGACGATCGGGTGGTAGAGCCGCATGAGCGGCCGGCTGATCGGGTGCCGCTCCTCGCTGTGAATCGTCCCCACGAGCACGGCATTGGCCACACGACGGAGCCACCCGGGCCGAAAGGTGAACGGATCGAGGCGCGTGAACAGGAGCCTCATCGCCGGGTCCAGGGTGATCGCCAGGACGGCCGCGATCGCCATGGAGAAGTTCTTCGTGAACGCCAGCGGCTTGAAGAGCCGTCCCTCCTGCGCCTCGAGTGCGAAGATGGGCAGGAACGAAACCGCGATCACCAGCAGCGAGAAGAAGCTGGGCCCGCCGACTTCCTTGACCGCCGCGACCACCACGTTGCGGAAGTCGCCCGGCCGCCCCTCTGCCTGCCAGCGTTCGAGCTTCTTGTGCGTCTGTTCGACCACGACGATGGCCGCGTCGACCATGGCGCCGATCGCCACCGCGATCCCGCCGAGCGACATGATGTTCGCCGTGATGCCCATCGCTCGCATGGGAATGAACGCCAGCACGACGGCGATCGGGATCGTGAAGATGGGGATCAGCGCGCTCGGGATGTGCCAGAGGAAAATCAGGATCACGAGGCTCACGATCGCGAGTTCCTCGAGCAGCGTGTGCGTGAGGGTGTCGATGGCCCGGTGGATCAGATCGGAACGATCGTAGGTGCTGACGATCTCGACGCCGGCGGGAAGGGATCCCTTCACTTCCTCGAGTTTCCGTTTGACGCCGGCGATCACCTCGAGCGCGTTCTCTCCGTGCCGCATCACGACGACGCCGCCGACCGTCTCGCCGTTGCCGTCCAGCTCGACGAGTCCCCGGCGGAGGTCGGGCCCGAGATGGACCCGGCCGATGTCGCGGAGGAGCAGCGGCGTGCCGTTGCCGTTCGTGCCGACGGCGATCTGCTCGATGTCCTCGACCGACTGCACGTAGCCGCGGCCGCGGACGAGGTACTCGGTCCCGTTGAACTCGACGAGGCGGCCGCCGACCTCGTTGTTCGAGCGCCGGATCGCCTCGATCACCTCGTGGAGCGGCAGGCGGTAGCCGAGGAGCGTCGCCGGGTCGATCTCGACCTGATACTGCTTCACGAAGCCGCCGACGGAGGCGACCTCGGCCACCCCCTCCACGCTCGCCAGCCAGTAGCGCAGATGCCAGTCCTGGAAGGAGCGCAGGTCGGCCAGCGTGTGCTTCCCGCTGCGGTCGACGAGCGCGTACTCGTATACCCATCCCACCCCCGTCGCATCCGGACCGAGGCGAGGGCTGACCCCCTCGGGCAGCCGGCTGGTGATGCCCTGCATGTACTCGAGGACGCGGCTGCGCGCCCAATAGAGATCGGTGCCGTCCTCGAACACGACGTTGACGAAGGAGTAGCCGAACATGGTCTCGCCGCGGACGGATTTCACCCGCGGTGCGGAGATCATGGTCGTGATGATCGGGTAGGTGATCTGGTCCTCGACGATGTCCGGGCTCCGTCCCGGCCAGTCCGTGAAGATGATCACCTGGACGTCCGACAGGTCGGGGATGGCGTCGAGCGGGCTCGTGCGCAGGGACCAGACCCCCGCCGCCGTTGCGAAGGCGACGAGCAGCAGGACGAGGAAGCGGTTGCGGGCGCTGTACTCGATGATGCGGTCGATCATGGCGGTCGCTAGCCGTTCACCCGCAGCGTGAATTTCTCGCGGACGGGTGCCTTGCCCGGGCGTTCGATCTGGACCACGACGCCCCACGGTCCCCCCATCGTGAAGCGCGCGCTGCCTTCGTAGATTCCCTCGCCGCGCTCCTGGGCCCGGGACTGCTCGATGGCCATGCCCGGCATGTCCATGGTGTAGGAGAAGCTCACGGTTGCGCCGGTCACCGCTGCCCCGCCGGCGTCGCGTACGCGCACGCGGATGGGGTTGTCTCCCACCCTGGCCGGCTCGGCGGCCACACCTACGGCGACCGTGAGATCACCGACGCGCTTCTCCTGCGTTCCGCCGGCCGTGCTCGGGGGACCGGGTTGCGCCTCGGGCGGCGCGGCCTCGCCTCCCTGGCCCATCTCCATCGGCCGGGCGCTCTCCATCTTCCAGTCGCCCATGCCGATGGCGCCCATCATCCCCATCATGCTCTCGGCCGCCTGGAGCTTGCTCTCCGAGTCGACGAGGAAGTTGGCACTCGTGACGACCCGTTCCCCCGGGGCGAGCCCTTCGCGCACCTCGACGTACTCGCCGAAACGGCTGCCGAGCTTCACGTCGCGCGGGACGAGCTGGCCGTCACCCGACGCGACGAAGATCACCTGCCGACGGCCGGAGTCGAGCACGGCGGTCTCGGGGACGGTCAGGCGCTCCCCGGCCGGGACGTGCAGCTCGACGTTGCCGTACATCTCGGGCAGCAGCCGATGCGGCCCCGAGTTCGCGAGCTCGAAGCGCACCTTGGCGGTGCGGGTCTTCGGGTCGATGGAAGGGTAGACGTAGGTCAGGCGGGCCTTCCATTCCTCCCCGGGATAGTAGGCGAGCGTGATGGCGGCCTCCTGCCCGACTGCGACGAAGGGCAGCTCGTACTCGTAGACGTCCGCGTACACCCAGATCGTGGAGAGATCGGCGATCTTGTAGAGGGGCATTCCGGGCTCGGTCCGGTGGCCCTTGAGGGCCATCTTCTCGATCACCACGCCGGAGATCGGCGAGTAGATGGTCTGGTACAGCCGCGGCTTCCCGCTCTCCTCGAGCGCGCGCACCTGCTGCTCGGTGAGATCCCAGAGCCGGAGGCGTTCGCGGCTCGCGCGCAGGAGAGAGCGCGCGCTCTCGACCGCACCCGGGACGTTGCTGGTGCCGAGTCGGGCGACGGTCTCGTGGGCGAGCAGGTACTCCTCCTGGGCCGTCACCAGGTCGGGGCTGTAGATCGTGAAGAGGGCGTCGCCCTTGCGGACCGGCTGGCCGGTGTAGTCGACGAAGAGGTCGCCGATGTACCCGTCGACCTTGAGCGTCACCTCGGCCAGCTTGCGCTCGTCGTAGTCGAAGCGGCCGACGGTCCGGATCACCTGCTCGACGGCGCGCCGCTCGACCTCGCCATACGTGAGGCCGATCGCCTGCTGCTGGTTGCGGTCGAGGCGGATCGGCGCCCGCGCGAAGCCTTCCTCGGGCGGGACGGCTTCCGCCGACACCGCCTCGCCTCGTGCCCGCGAAGCAGTGCCGAGCGGCCCGAGCAGGGTGAGGCCGACGCCGAGGATCCCGATGCAGCCTCTTGCCGTGGTGTGCATCTTCGACTGCCTCACTGCTGGATGTCGCGTGGAACGTCGCCACCGACCGCGCGCTCCAGATCGGCATGGGCCTTCTCGAAATCCGCCTCCGCCTGGAAGTGCTCGAGGTGGACCGATTCGATGGCCCGCACGCTGTCGATGAGAGAGAGGAAGTCGACTCGACCGGTCTCGTACCCGATCTGCGATGCGCGCAGGGCCTGCTCGGCCTGCGGGATGTGGGTCGATTGGAAGAGGTCCCGTTGCAGGAGCGCCGTCTTCGCGCGGAGGAAAGCTTGCTGGACCTCACGCCGGATGCGGTCCTGCAGGCGGCGGAGCTCGGCCTGCGCCGTCGTGATCCGGGCATTCGCCTCGCCGACGGCGGCATCGTACTTGTACTTGTAGACGAGGGGAATCGAGATCGAGACCATCCCGCCCACCCCGTCGCGGCGATCGAAGTTGTAGAAGCGCTCGGCCGTGAACTCGAAGTCGGGAAAGTAGCCGAGGCGAGCGGACCGACGATTCGCCTCGAACCGGGCGACCGAGGCCTCCTGTGCCGCTACCTCGGGGCGCTGGCGCAGGGCGAGCTCCGTCAGTGCCTCGACGTTCTGCTCGAGCCGCGCCTGCACGGGCTGCTCTTCTGGAATCCCGATCGATCCGGGATCATCCCGGCTGAGCAGGCCGGCGAGCTCCGCCCGCGTCGTGTCGATCGCGAGCGTCCCGGTGGTGACGCGGCTGATCAGCCGGGTGAGCTCGACCTGCGCGCGCAGGACGTCCGGCTGGGAGACCTGGCCCACGGCGTACTTCTGCTCGGCGATGTGCGCCAGCCGCTCGACGAGATCCTTGTCGCGCGAGTAGACGAGGAGGTTCTCGTGGACCAGCCAGAGGTCCCAGTAGGCGCGTTTCACCGCCGCGATCACCTCGAGCTGCACCATCTCGGCCTCCCGCCGGGAGACGTCGGCGTCGCGCTCGGCGGCCGTGCCCGCGGAGCTCCGCTTGCCCGGGAAGGGGACCTTCTGGGAGAGCTTCAGGATGTTGTTGTCGGCCCGCGTGATGTCGAACGACTCGGGCGCGTTCCAGGCTTCGTAGCTGAAGACCGGGTCGTCGTACGCGGACACCTGGCGGGGGACGTAGGCCGCGGCCTGGGCACGCGCTTCGGCCGCCTTGATGTCGGGGTTCCGCAGGCGAGCTTCCTCGATGAGATCGGCCAGGCGAGTCGCCGGACGGTCGTCTCCCAGCGCGAGCGCGGCTCCCGCTCCCGCGAGGAGCAGGGCTGTGAGGAATGGGCGTGTCATGGTGCTCTCCCCTCGATGCTTCCAACGATTCGATACCGACGCGACGGAAAGTCGTCGCGCATCCACCCGTGGACGCACGTGCGCCGACGGGCAGCCGCTGGTTGGGAGAGACCTCTAGAGGCGGAGCGAGGCGGTCAGGAGAAAGACGGGACTCGCACGCGGAACGAGATCGGCAGGGAGCGTCTGGACGGAGACCCCTTGCAGGCCACGTCCGGGGGACGCATACGGGAGGTCCGCCACGAATGTGGTGTGCAGCTTGGCGGACGGCGAGAACGTCGCCAGGTCGGCCGCGGCCCGCTCAACGCCACAGCAACGGGTCGTCGCGGCGCCCGCGCTGGTCTGATGCTGACACCGCGTGGCGCAGCAGCGCGCGGCTCGCAGCTCTCCCGTCGCGCGGGAGGGGACGGCGTAGGCAACCTGAACCGCGACCGTCAGCGTCAGGGCACAAGCTATCGCAATGCGAGACCGGGTGCGCACTCGTCCAGAAGCTACTCTGGGGGGCGTGGTTGTGCAACAGGTTTGCGGCTCGGGTCCGCATCATCTGTGCGGCCTGCTCGGGCCTTCAGGGGCACGGGGTGGCCGCTGGTGCGCCTCCGACGCTGGCTTCGGCGCGATCAGTATCTTCGCGGGCGGGCCGGTCCGGTACGTACGCGCGAAGTCGCCCTGGTTGATGGCGACCGCGAGGCGTCCCCGCGAGTCGACGTAGAGGAGCGGCTTGCCGATCGGCACGTCGGCAAACGTCCGCACGAAGGGGAGGGCAAAACGGTGCCCGTCGATCGTCACCGGTACGCGCTCGCCGAGCGCGTAGCCGAGGCTGCGGAACTGGTCCGCGGCAACGTTCGTGACCAGGTTGCCGAAGGGGCCGTCGAGCGCGATGACCTCGCCGGCGAGCCCTGCGTCGGTGATCTTGGCTTCGCTCGCCTCGCCGAGGATGGGGTTCGCGAGCGGTGGTCCGACCGCGGTCCAGTCCTCGCCGTGCGCCAGGTGTGCCGCGACCGGGGCGAAGACGTCGCGACCATGGAAGGTCGACGACGGAGCCCCGGTGCGCATCCAGCGCGGATTCGTGATCTCGCGGACCGCACGGATCCCGTCGTGGGCGGCGACGTCGCTCACGAGGCCGTTGTCGGGCAGCACGAAATACTGCCCGCGCCCGGAGAGCACGACGATCGCCTTCCGCGGTGTGCCGACCCCGGGATCGACCACCGCCAGGAAGATCGTGCCGGGCGCAAAGGCGGGCGCCGTGCCGGCGAGGAAGTGCGCCCCGTCGCGCACGGAGTAGGGCGGCACGGCATGGGTCAGATCGACGATCCGGAGCCGGGGCTCGATGTCGAGCATGACCCCCTTGCAGATCGCAACGGAATCGTCCGCGGTTCCGAAGTCGGAGAGGAAGACGACCGTGGGAGGCCGGCGCGCGGCGCACCCGGCGAGGACGAGGCTCGCGAGCAGGAGCAGGGTGCTCTCGACGCGCTTCATCTCGGCTGGACCGGTGGTGCGAACTACCACAGAGCCGCCCGCGCTCGCGACCGTGTCGGGTGGCACGTGGTCGCCCGTGGCGCTACAAGCGGCTCGCATGGAGCGGCACGATGTCGTGATCGTCGGCTCGGGGCCGGCTGGCGCGGCGACGGCGCTCCGCCTGGCGGTGCGCGATCCCGCGGTCGCGGCACGCACGGTGATCCTGGAGAAGGCACGCCATCCGCGGGACAAGACGTGCGCGGGCGGGGTCATCCCGAAGGCGCTCCACCTGCTCGCCGAGCTCGGCGTGTCGCTCACGGTGCCGCAGGCCCGTGTCGATCACGGTCGGGCGCGGCTGCCGGGAGGCGAGGTCGACGTGTCCGTGAACGACCTCTGCCGTGTCGTGCGGCGTCGCGAGTTCGACGCCCTTCTCGCCTGGACCGCGCGCGATCGGGGCGTCACGCTGCGCGAGGGAGAGCACGTCCTCAACGTGGCCCGCGAGGACGGCGGCGTGCGGGTCGAGACGGAGCGGACGTCCTACTGGGCGCCGGTCCTCGTCGGGGCGGACGGCAGCGGAAGCCTCGTCCGTCGCGCGCTGGTCGGCGAGCGGAGCGGTCCGGTCGCGCGCGCCGTGATGTGCGACGTCCCGGTCGAGGCGAGCCGGTGGGAAGGTCATGCCGCGCGGCGCTATGACTTCGACTTCACCGCCTGCGCGGCCGGACTCCGGGGCTACCGGTGGGTCTTTCCGTGCGTCATCGACGGCGTTCCGCACGCGAACGTCGGCGTCTATGCCCTGCCACCCGTCGACGGCGTGCGCCTCCAGGCCGAGCTCGGGCGCGCGCTCGCGGGGGTGGGGGCGGACTCCCGCTCCTGGAAGGCGTTCCCGATCCGCACGTATGCGAGGGGCGCGGCGGTGGCCGCGCCCCATGCGCTCCTCGTCGGCGACGCCGCCGGCGTCGATCCGCTCATGGGCGAGGGCATCTCGTTCGCGCTCGAGTACGGCGTGCTGGCAGCCGACGCGATCCTCGCCGCGCGTGCGATGCGAGACTGGAGCTTCCGCTCCTATGCGCGGGGGGTGGCCCAGGGCGCGATCGGCCGGAAGCTCCGCCGCCTGGATCTCGGTGCGCGTCTCTTCTATGGTCGCCATCAGCAGCTCTGGTTCCGTCTCGCCGCCGTCAGCCGCCGGGCACAGACGCTCGGGCTCGCCTGGTACAACGGCATCGACGAGTGGGATCGGAAGAGCCCGCTCGCCGGTCTCGGGGCCCTCCTGATGCCACGTCGCTTCGGGCCGACGGCGGCCGCACGCTGACACCCTTTGGCAGGAGCCGCCGACGTGCTAGAGCGTCGGCGGCCCATGCCCGAGCACATCCGTCAGCCCACGCGCATCGTGGCGGCCGGCAACCTGCCGAAGCAGATCGACGAGTACGTCGGCCGGGTCAACTCGAGGACCTCCGCCGTGAGCATCGCGCACATGCGCAGCCCCGCCGGCTGGGTCGAGCCCGGGCAGACCCCGGAGTTCGACGAGTACACGGTCGTGCTGCGCGGGATGCTCCGCGTCACGCACCGCGACGGCACGTTCGACGTACGGGCCGGCGAAGCCGTCATCGCGCGCCGGGGTGAGTGGGTCCGATACAGCTCGCCCGACCCCGAGGGCGCCGAATACGTCGCCGTCTGCCTCCCGGCGTTCTCACCCGAGACGGTGCACCGCGATTCGTAGGCCCGCTTGAACCCCCTCACCCAGGATGTTGCGGCGGCCGGTGGGCTGCTCGCCATCCTCCTCGTCGCGCTCGAAGGCGGGTTCCGGGCCGGTCGACGCGCGACCGGTGACTCGGACTCGGGCGCAGGCGGCCAGATCGGCGCCATCCAGGGAGCGATCCTCGGTCTGCAGGGCCTCCTCCTGGCCTTCAGCTTCGGGGCCGCCGGCTCACGCTTTCTCGAGCGCCAGGCCCTGATCGTCCAGGAGGCGAACGCGATCGGTACCGCCTACCTGCGGGCCGACCTCCTGGACGAGCCGTACAGGTCGGAGCTGCGTGCGGCGCTGAAGCGTTACACCGAACATCGCCTCGGAGTCTCCCGCCAGCTCCGGACAGGCCTGGACCCCGCCGCGCTCGGGGAAGTCGAGCGACTGCACGGCCGGATGTGGGACGCGGCTCGCGCCGGCGTCGCGGCACGGCCGGCCTCCATGATGGGTGTTCTCCCGCCCGTCAACGAGGTCATCGACCTGCACGCGACCCGTCTGGCGGCCGGAAGGATACACCTTCCGCCGCTCGTGGTCGGATTGCTCATCGGGTGTTCCATGCTCGCGGTCGGTACCATCGGATACGGATGCGGAATCGCGGGGGCGAGGCATGCGCCGTTGATGGTGTCGCTGACGCTCCTGATCGGCGTGGCGCTCTGGGTCACACTCGACCTGGACAACCCGCGCGGCGGGCTCATCCGGCTCAGCGATGCCCCCCTCGAGGCGTTGCAGTTCGACCAATGAGGCGGGACTCTCCCAGGGGCTAGGCCGGGGAGGTTTCGCCGTCTCGATCGGCACCCACTGGCGCGCGGGTTTT
>Ga0307471_100002519_pt1 | contig 10557 bp, 8 predicted proteins | sample atmos_gasesAM3C__2_FD_204566 | JGI IMG/M metagenome (GOLD analysis project Ga0307471, IMG submission 204566) | Hardwood forest soil microbial communities from Morgan-Monroe State Forest, Indiana, United States - atmos_gasesAM3C_515 | ecosystem: Environmental > Terrestrial > Soil > Temperate... | reverse complement strand
CTTCTCTCCGAGGTAGGCCTTGGCCAGGTCAGCGCGGCTTTGCGCGAGCTTGGCTGCCTTTGGTTCCTTCGGATCGGCGTAGCCAACGATCACGACCTTGGCGTTTGGCTCGTTCTTCAACCGCAGAGCCACATCGTCGCCAACGCGCTTGCAGAGGTTGTCGAATCGCGCCACGCCGGGCTTGGTGTAACCGCACTCACCAACCTTGCTGGCTTGCGGCGGCGGAGGCGGCTGCTGCACGTCGACGTTGGTCGACCCGTCGGCCTTGTCGCCGCGAGTGTCGGTCGCCGTGCAATTCACTTTGTAGCTCCCGGACTGCAAACCGGTGGAGTCGAACGTCGCGGTTGGGCCGTTGCCGCTAACCTGGCCTGCGCTTGCGCTGTAGCTGTAGGTGAGATCCAGATTATCGGGGCTGCTGGCTGTCGATGTAATCGTCGACCGTTCACCCGGCTGGATGGTGCTGGGATTCGCCGAGCAGGAGATGGTCGGCGGATGATGGGGCTTCTCTTCGACGCGAATGTCGGTCGAGCAAGACGCCGTGCCGCCCTTGCCATCGTCAACCTTGGTCGAGACCGTATAGCTGCCGACCGCCACGCCCGAGGGATTCCAACGCGCATCCGGTCCGGTACCTTCCACGGAACCACCGCTTGCCGTGTAGCTGTAGGTCAGCGGAAGATTCTCCGGGCTGCTAGCGCTGACGTGAATCGCCACAGGATCCGTCGAACCCTGATACACAGATGTCGGGTTCGCCGAGCAAGAGGCAACCGGCGGGCCCTTGGGAGCCGGAGGCGGTGGCGGCGGAAAGCCCCAACGCAGCACGAGACCTGTGCCGAGACGCAGGTTGTTCTGTCGGGCGTTCGCGTTCAGGAATGGTCCCGAAGCGTTGGTCATCAAATAGTCGATCTGCGCAAAACGCCACGCCCAATTCTTGTGAAACACGATGTCCAGACCGCCACCGGCCGCGAGAGCGAACGAGCTTTGCTCCGCTCCGCCGGTCACGTTTCCGTCACCGTGAAATCCACCGACCAGGAACTCGGCAAACGGAACGAAGTAATCAAACTTGCGCAGGTTCAGCCGCGGACCGAACAGGTAGGTGTACATGCCGCCCTGTGGATTGTTAGGCGGAACACTGCGGCTGAATCCATAGTTAGCGAATTCCGCGGTCAGACCGAGCCATCGGCTCGCGTTGTAGGTAAACGATCCGGTTCCGCCGTGGTTGTTCCAGGAGGCAAACGGGTCGCCGGGATTGAAGTGGATGTAGCTATACAAGGCGGCAAGCTCAAATTTGGGCTTGAGCCGGCCTGGCGCTTCATCCGAGCCGCTGCTGCCAGCCGGCCCCGGAAACGGCGTCGCCCTCGGGACTGCAGGCATCGCGAACAACGTCCGCGGCGCCGGCAGGATCACCTCCGTGGTGCCGTTCGCGTTGTCGTTGCCGGTCGCGCCACTCTCGCCCGAGAGCTTCGCGTCGTCCTTGGTGTCATTTTTCCCTTGTTGCGCAAATCCGGGCACCGCCAGGATGGCGCACAACCCCACTGTCAGACACAACCTGCGCATCGTAGTCCTCCCAAGACTCCTGCTTCACAGATCATTGACGATTCGAGTATCCGCCCGGTTCCACCCCGCTCCTAGTCACCGGGGGACGCATTAGACTTTGATTTAGATGCAGCTGCTATCTCTACTTTGCGCCTTGCTGACCTAGTTGGCGATACGACTCCCTGAGTACCTTGGGCCGTCAACCAGGGGGTTTACTTCACAAGAAGTAGCAAAGTGAGGCGACCTAGCGTAATGGAGACTTCCCCGTTTTCGCAAGCCTTTCCTCACTTGCCCACCGGACGGCCCAACCTGGCTCCCGAGCGCGTCGCTCCGGGTTACTGATTCTGCGCGGCTTGATTACCGTCGGCGCTGAAGACAATGACTTCGACGCGACGATTCTTCTCGCGATCGCCGCGCGTTTTTTCGTCGTTGAGCGGCTTGTCGTGGCCCAACCCAACGATCTGAATGCGGAACACCGGGACGTTGTGTTTCGCGACCAAGTACGTTTGCACGGCCTCGGCGCGCCTCCGGCTGAGCAACAGGTTGTATTCGGGAGTACCGGTCTTGTCCGTGAACCCCTGAATGGCGACGAAGTAACGCTTCAGGCTTCCGACCGAAGTGGTAAGTTGATCCAGTTCCTGCTTGGCCTCGTCGGTCAGCACCGAGGAGTCGAATTTGAACAAGACCGTAACATCCTTGGCCGACTTGTAATCGTCCAGATTGGCGATGCGGTCGTTTAGTTCACTGCGGAGCTGATCACGCACTTCGTCGGACTTTTTCGACGCCGCGTCGGCGCGATTCAGCGCGTCGCCGGCGCGGGCGTCGGCCGAGTTGGCTTTCTCGTCGGCGGCGCTGATTTTGGGCTCAGCGCCTTCCAACTGCTTCTGCGTGTTTTGCTGATTTTTGTCGACCTGGTCGACCCTGGCACTTACGGGGTCGACGCGCTGCGCCACATATTTCTTCGTCGCGCAGCCGCTCATCCAAAGCAACGCCGCCCCGGCCAGCAACGCTAGTTTCGCTTGCCGCTTCATCGCAGATATTCCTCCATGGGACCCCGGCTGGGTGATTCGGGTCTCGCTCGCGAGATGGACTGTCCAGCGGTCGTCGCGAAACCTGCCCTTTCCAACAAACGGTTCGACAACACAACGGGCCGTAACGACACTACAGGCAGTCACTAGTTAGATGCGCGCTTTACGCCGAAGGACGGCGACTTTGGGGCGAGATTGCAGACCCTTTGCCGTCCTCCCGCCAGGTCGGTGCATCTGACTTATGCCCGCCCGCCGCGCTTTTCCCCGAACGCGGCGCCCGCCGCCGTTCTGCGATGCCCGGCAGCTTCGGCTAACCCGGAACACATGCAGCCGCTGCCAGTAGGACCAAATCCGTCCGAAGCCTGAGATGTGCGGAGGCAGAGAGACCTATGAAGATCACAATCGGTATTGCTCTGCTGCTCTTGCTCGCCAGCGCGCGCACCTATGCGCAAGAGTCAGACAAGGACAAAGAGAAGGAGAAGACGCGGCCCGCCCAACAAGAAGAACGCAAGACGCATGAATCAGAAAAGCGCTCCCCGCAAACTCAGGGGACGGGGCGCGAGCAGCAGAACCGGGAGCAGGAAAAACAACAGCGCGACGCCGCCCAGGATCAACAGCGCAGTTCGGAAAAGCAGCAAGCAGCGCGCAAACCGCAGGAGCTTCAGCAACGCGACTCGCAGAAGCGCATTGAGAAAGAGCAGGCGGATCGCAACCGCGATGCTGAAACGCATCGCGAGCAGACCACCAAACAACAGCAGCAAATCGACAAGGACCGCACTCGTCAGCAGCAGGGTGCTCAGGAGCGCGCGCAGCAGCAGGAGCGGCACGACGCCCGCCAGGACCAGCGCGATGGCGGTAACCGCAACGTCCGCCGCATTCGCGAAGAAGACTTCCGTGCCCATTTTGGCCGCGCTCACGCCTTCCGCGTAGAGCGCCGCGACGATCATCGCTTCCGTTACGGAGGCTATTGGTTCTCATACACCGAGGCTTGGCCGCCCGACTGGAGTTATTACGACGATGTCTATCTCGATGAAATTGACGACGAGTACTACCTGATTGACCCGATTCACCCGGGCGTTCGCATCGTCGTTTATATCGTCGACTGACCCTTTCAAGGGTCACATACAACTGGAGGAGTTTTTTCAACCATGACTGCGCACCCCAGGCCCGGGATCTCCCTCGCGGTATTTTCTGTGTCGCTGGCACTACTGGCGGCCGCCGCCGGGTGCAGCGTTAGCCCAGATGACCAGCGCGCCAGGGACGAGAGGACGCGCGATGAGGTTGCGAAGGCCACCGAACGAGCCAAACCGGTGATCGAGGAGGCCGGCCGGAAGTTGGGCGAGGCAGCTCACGAAGCCGCGCACGACGTCAAAGCCGCCGCGCAAGGCGCTCGCGAAGGCTGGAGGAACGGTCCACATGCGTTGGTGGACATAAACCACGCCAGCGAAACGGACCTCGCCTCCTTGCCAGGTATGTCCCGTACGGATGCGCGCAAGATCATCGCCGGGCGCCCCTACGGCAGCAAAAATGATCTTCTTGCGAAAGGCGTGGTCTCCGAGTCCGACTACGAAAGAATTCGCGAACGCGTGGTCGCGAAATGAAAAGGAGAATTCCACACTTTATTTGCGGAGTTCGACAAACTTTTCCACAGCACGGGTTAATTTTTACACGGAGGGATATAGACGTGAGCAATTCTCTTCTGCACAATTCAACTTGTGAGACGTACTAGCAAGGTTTTTGGGCCAGCACGATGAACCGGAAGGCTTATCTGAAAGATCCTTGGGCTGACGTAACTCCGACTCCTTTCACTCGCTTGGATTACTTGCTCTGCGGCGTCGCGTTTTTCCTGATCGCAGTCGCATCTGTGCCGCAGCTTGCTTCGCTCATCAGCGGTCTCTGAAGCTCAGAGGACGTGCGTCGCGGGCAACAGGTGTGTCTAACGGAAGTAAAATAGCGAAGCCGGCCGCAGGTGACGCCGCGACCGGCTTGCAATCTCCTTCCTGTTAGAAGTTCCTGGGCCCGTCGCTTGTGACTCTATCGACCTGGTCCGCCTTGCGCGCTCTGCGCGGATACACTGCGTGCGACCAGCTTCCCGTCCGGCAGAGGCGCGTACTCTACCACTGCATCCGTGCCAGTTGTTACCTTGCCTTGTACTTGCGTCGTATTGTCGACTACGAATTGCATCGTGTGCTTGCTGCCCTTGTCATTCACTTCCAGCGAGAACGATCGGCGGTCGCTGCCAATGTCAGTCACCTTCCCCGATACTTGTTTGGGTTGCTCGGCCGGCGCCTGCGCCGAGCCGGCCGTGGACTGCGAGCGTGCCGGCAAGGCTGTCCCGAGGAGCAGCATCGGAGCCAACGCCGAGCAGCAGATGATTTTTCGAAGCATGAACATGCCTCCTGAAGAGTGGTTGGTGCGGGCGGGATTCGGGGATGGCAGCAACTCGCTTGCCATTCGGTACTGAATTCGCGAAAACGACGAAGAAAGGCGTGAGCGAAACGATTTTGCCTCGGGCGGCGATCGGGACTGTCACCATCGCAGCGATTTCGTGCGGTCACGCGGCGTGAACGCTGCAATTTTTTCCGGCGCGTGCGTCGATTTTCTTTAGAGCGATTGGAGTATGCGACCTTAGGCGCACGCTATTCGTAGCGAAGCGCGACGTTCGGATCGACCTGCGAAGCGCGCCGGGCCGGAATCCAACAGGCCACGACAGCAGTGGCGACGAGCAGCAACGTCGTGGCGCCGAACGTAATCGGATCGTGCGGAGCAATGCCGTTCAACTGCGCAGCGATCACGCGACCCAGTACCAAGCTGATTGCGAGACCCAAAGCGATTCCGGCGACAACCAGGCGGATGCCGGAGCCAATGACGAGGCCGAGAACGTCCCGCCGTTCAGCTCCAAGGGCCATGCGGATGCCGATCTCATGAGTTCTTCTGGCGGTAGCGTATGCCACAACGCTGTACACGCCAACGGTTACGAGAATCAAGCCGACGATTCCGAAAACGGTCATGAGCCAGGACCCGAAACGCGGACCGGCGTAAATACGATCGCCGATGCGCTCCTCCAGCGGGCTTGGATAGGCCAGGGCGACACCAGGATCGACGGCCGATACGGCCTGGCGCACCAGGTTCGTGATCGAAGCGGGATCTTGCGCGGTGCGCACGAAGAGCACTTGCGCACCCGAGCCAGTCACGGTGTACGGAATCCACACTTCCGGTTCAGGGGGCGACTGCAAACCGGAGGTCATCACGTCAGCAACCACACCGACGATCTCGAATACCGGATCGCGGACGGGATCGCTCAGCTCTTTAAGTTTGCTGATCCGAACGTGTTGTCCGACCGGGTTCTCCTGACCCGAAAAATATTTTCGGACGAATGTTTCGTTCACAACCGCGACTTTGCGCCCGTCATTCATCTCCACGTGCGTGAATTCGCGACCATTGCGAAATTCGATGCGCAGCGCGCGGAAATATCCTTCGCTGACGTGCGTCCACAGCGCGTGCCAGTCGTCGACGTGCGTCTTGCCCGGAATTTCCACGACCGTGTCCACTCCGCCGAAAGGTGGGAGCGTGCTGGATTCGGCGGCCTCCACCACACCCGGCGTGGCTTTCAACCTGGCAAGCAGCGGCTCGAAAAAGGAACGCACCTGCATCGCCGTTTCGTAGCGCTTTGCGGGCAGGGGCAATTGCGTCTGAAAGACGTGGTCGGCGTTCAAGCCGAGGCGGATTTCGCGAAGGGCCACGAAGCTGCGCATCAGCAGCCCCGCGCCGATCAAGAGCACGAGGGACATGGCGACTTCCATGACTACGACAGCGTTGCGCAAGCGGCCGGTGCGGAGCCCACTGCCCCCACCCTTCCCGGTGTCGCGGACAGGATCGTTCAGATCGCGGCGCGCGGCTTGTAGAGCAGGCGCCAGTCCAAAGAGGAGAGTGGTTAGCGCAGCCGTGCAGAGCGTGAAGACGAGGACAGGCGCATTGAGCTCGATCACCGCCTCGGCGGGAATCAGGTTCTGCGGCATTCCCGCGACGAGAACCTTGAGGCCGCCCCATGCGATCAGTACGCCGAATGCCGCGCCGCCAAACGCCAGCACGAGGCTTTCCACCAGCAGCAACCGCACTAGCCTGGCGCGTCCGGCTCCGAGAGCGGCGCGCAGCGCGAACTCCTTTTCGCGAGAGGTCGCGCGAGCCAGCATCAGGTTGGCGACATTGCTGCACCCAATCAACAGAAGCAGGCCGACAGCGGCGAGCGCGGTATACAGCGTACTCTCGAAACGGCCCACGACCGTGTCGCCTAATTTCTTGGCCAGTACGGTGAAACGCTTCGGGTAATCCTGCGGATGGACTTTGGCGAGACCGTTCAGAATCACGGTCATGTCGGCCTCGACTTGCTGCGTAGTCGTACCCGGCCTCACGCGACCCAGAAAAAACCAGTCCGCGGCAAAGTCGGCGAACATGGGCTTGGTATCGGGCGTCAACTTCTCCGGTATGAGAACGTCGGCCTCGTACCAGCCGAAACGCGGCGGCATGATGCCCACCAGGGTTCGCGGTGTGCCACTCAGTACGAGAACCTTGTTCAGAATATTGGGATCGCCGGCAAAGCGAGTTACCCAAGTCTTGTACCGCATGACGAAGACGGGCGGCGCGCCGGGCTCGTAGTCCCCAGGCTGCAGAACGCGACCGAGAAGCGCCGGCATTCCGAAAAACTCGAAGGTTCCGGGCGTGACGTGAACTCCATAAAGCAGTTCGACGCTATCGCCGGTTTTGTAGAGCACGGGATCTTCCGCGGCAGCCGTTGTGCCATCGAAGACGTGATTCTGCTCAGAAATGGCCAGATACTCCGTGGACGTGTAACCCTGCCGGCCACCATCGTTGCCCTTTTCTAGATCGTGAATCTGAAGAAACGCCATGCGGGCTGAGCCTTTGTACGGAAATGGCGAGAGCAGGACGTTGTCGATCAAGCTGAAAATCGAGGTACAAGCGCCGATGCCGAGGCCAAGAGTGGCGATCGAAACAAGAGTGAATCCGCGGCTCTTCCAAAGCGTACGCAAGGCGTACCGCAAATCGCGTCCGAGATCTTCGAGCGAAGCCAGCGTGCGCACCTCGCGGCGATCCTGTTTCAGCACGCCGATGTTGCCAAACTGACGCCGCGCCGCGGCCTGCGCATCGTCGCGCGACTTTCCTTGCGCCACAAAGCGATCGGTCAGCCGGTCGAGATGTTCGCGCAATTCGTCGTCGAATTCGCTGTCACGCGCCGCTCCACCAAAAAAGGCGCGCACTCTGGACGTAAAGGCTCGCATCCACGACATTTTCGTCGCCGCCATCGCCGATTACTCCTCTTCGAGACGAAGTACACGTCCCACGACACTAGAAATCCGCTCCCAATTTTCCGTTTCGACCGCGAGCTGCCTTTCGCCGCGCGCCGTAATCGAATAGAACTTCGCCTTCCGGTTGTTGTCGGAGATCCCCCACTGCGACTTGATCCAGCCCTGCTGCAACAACCGCAGCAGCGATGTGTAGACCGTCCCCTCATTTAAGCTCAGCACGTCGCGGCTGACCTGCTCGATGCGCCGCGCAATGCCGAAACCGTGCTGGGGCCCTAAAGCGTGCAACGTCTTCAAGATCATCAGGTCCAAAGTCCCCTGCAGCACTTCCGACTTCTTTAGGTCCGTCATCCCAGTCCTTCAGGGGGCGCTTGGAGCGCCTCCTTTGCACAATCCAAAGGAGGCTACCACCGCTCCTTTGCAATGTCCAAAGGAGTCCCACTTGCCTAGACGTTCCTTTCCCTAAAACGTTTCCACGAGACGCTAGCCCGCCCACCGCTTTCTGTGGTTACATCTTGCGCCCGCCCCTAGAGGCCCCAATGCCCGATCAACTGCCGAGCTTCAGCCTTGCCGGTAAAGTCGCCCTGGTCACAGGCGCCGCGCGCGGACTAGGCCGCGCCATTTGCCTCGCACTTGCTGCCGCTGGAGCCGACCTGGCCCTCGGTCTGCGCGACAAGTCCGCCGACTCCGGCCTGGCCGCCGAGATCGAGAAGCTCGGTCGCCGTGCCCTGCCGCTCCAAATGGACGTCCTGCACCTAGATCAGATCCACCGCGGCATCGACGACACCGCGTCCCATTTCGGGAAACTCGACATCCTGGTCAACAATGCGGGCGGCGGCTTCACCAACCTCGCCCTTGACGTGCCCGAACACGAGTTCGACGACACCCTCACACTCAATCTGAAGTCGACTTTCTTTGCCAGCCAGGTCGCCGCCAAACAGATGATTCGCCAGGGCACCGGCGGACGCATCATCAATATGAGTTCCCAAGCCGGTTACGCGGCCCTCCCGACAGAATCGATCTACTGTGCCAGCAAAGCCGCTATCTCCCACCTCACCAAGTGTTTAGCGGTGGAGTGGGGTGGACACAGCATCACCGTCAACGCCGTCGCCCCTACCTTCATTGCCACACCAGGTACTAGCGACGCCCTAGCCGACGCCGCCTTCCGAGCAGACACGATCGAGCGCATCGCCGCCCTCCACCGAATCGGTGAACCACATGAGGTCTCGGGTGCGGTCGTGTTTCTCGCGTCGCCCGCCGCCTCCCTGATTACCGGCCACACCATCCTGATCGATGGTGGTTGGACGGCACGCTGATTTCGCCCACGTTGAGCCAACTCGGTGGTAATGGCACGGTGCGTCATGCCACGTCTCGTCATCGTCGAATGGCATTCGCGATCAATCCAACGGCTGCCCCCAGCGCCGTGAGCCACGCCGAATTCAATTTCCACTGCCACAAGCAAATCACCGACGCCAACGCTAACGCCACCGTCATCCAATCCACGATCGATGTCCGCCCCAACTGCCACGTGACAACCGCCATCAACGCCAGCGACGCAACGTTCACGCCATCCAAAATCGCTCCCGCGACGAACGACTTCCGAATATGCGGCACCAGTGGCCCACTGGCCGCCACCAGTAAGAACGCTGGCAGAAAAATCCCCAGGGTCGCGACAATCGCGCCCCGAAGACCATCTAGCAGGTATCCAATGAACGTCGCCGTCGTGAATACCGGCCCCGGCGTGATCTGTCCCACGGCCACCGAATCGAGCAGTTGCCCGTCCGTCAGCCAGCCGTGATGCACCACCAAATCGGAACGCAGAAAAGCCAGGAGCACATACCCGCTTCCAAAAACGATTGCTCCGATCTTCAAGAAAATCAGGAAGAGCGAAGTAAGCGAGAACGAAGCCCCAGCGGCGCCAACGGCTCCCCCAATGGACAAAACAGGAATAGTCGCGGTAACTCGTCGCGAGCCAACCGCCACCAGCATGGCGGCGATCCCGCCGAATGTCAGAACAACCAGCGGATGCAGACCCTCGAGGCCCACCACCAGACACACCAGCCCAACACACGCCAGCGCCGTTGTCTTTACCGCCGTTCGACCCAGTCCCACCAACGCCTGCAAAATCACGGCGATGATCACCGGCTTGATTCCGTACAGAACGCTCGCCACCGCGGGCAATCTACCGAATCTGACATACAGCCACGCCAGCACCGTGACCATCACTGCTGCCGGCAAGACAAAACAGCATCCCGCGACTAGAAGCCCAGGCCATCTCACCAGCAAATAGCCGATATGAATCGCTAGTTCGCTTGAGCTCGGCCCTGGAATCAAGTTGCTCGCCCCGACCAAATCGAGAAATTTGTCACGCGTCAGCCAGCGCCGCCGCGCGACCAGTTCGTCCTCCATCATTGCGATGTGCGCCGCAGGCCCGCCAAAGGCAATCGTGCCCAGTTTCAGAAAAAACCAAGCGAGTTCGAAAATCGTCACTCGATGGTTGGGAGATTCGTTGTTCAAGCGGGATCGCCTGGGTAGGGTGAGCTCGAATGCCTCGAATAAGAATGCGGCTAGCCGCTATTACGAGGTTTCGGCAATCGCGTGCCGCCGGTATGTTAACCCAGTCTTCGAGGCTGGCCGACACCCGTTCTCATCACGGCTTCGGTGGTGAAGGTGGA
>Ga0307471_100002518_pt1 | contig 10558 bp, 6 predicted proteins | sample atmos_gasesAM3C__2_FD_204566 | JGI IMG/M metagenome (GOLD analysis project Ga0307471, IMG submission 204566) | Hardwood forest soil microbial communities from Morgan-Monroe State Forest, Indiana, United States - atmos_gasesAM3C_515 | ecosystem: Environmental > Terrestrial > Soil > Temperate... | reverse complement strand
ATCCGGCTCGCGCACTTTCACCTCGAAGGGAGAAAGCGTGGAAGCCAAAAAGTTGAACTGTCCGATGGGGCAAACGAACTTGCAGAAAGAAGCGTGCTTGAAAAAACCATCGACCATCAGCACGGTCATGAAGTAGGCAATGATCAACCACGCGGTCCACCAGGGCGAGGACCACAGATCGAACAGTTCGTAAGTGAACAGGATTAGTACGAATAGCGCGACCGAAGCCCACTTGTTGCGCAGTGCCCGCGGCCAGTTGAAGCGCGGCTTAAAAAAGCGCCGCGCCACCTGGCGTACCAGCATGAAGGGGCAAGCCAGACAGAAGAAGTTTCCCGCACATAGCAGGACCAGCACCAGCACTCCCCGAAAGTGAAGCCAGCTGAGGGTCGTGGCCAGATTCTTGGGCGCCAGCGTGGGCCCAAACAATCCGTGCAGGATCATCACCACGCTGACGATAAGCAGTGGCAACTGGAGCAGCGGACGCACATAACGCCAGCGAAACAAGTGTCCCAGTCCGGGGACTCGCATCAGATCAAAAGGTTGAGAGTCGGCTGCGTCCAGGCTCGGGATGGATGGTGGATTCAACAGCTAACCTAGTTTGGGCGAACGCTGTCTACATTGAACTGCCGCTCTAGAGTTTGTCCGCCGGGCAGCCGTATGTGCAGGAGAATGACCCAGTCTCCGACCATCGCAAATTTGAGGTGAGCTCGGTATTCGCCCGGCCCGGTTTCCGATGCCTCTTCGAACACGGGCGCCATCCCCGCGTGCGACATCTCTGCCTCGACGGTGATACGCGCTCCGGGAACAGGTCTTGCGGCCGTATCGGCCAACTTGAGGATGACCGTAGCCGGGCCAACCTTGGGCGGCTCGGGCGAGATCGCGTGCGAAACCGTAACTACAGGGGACGCATCGCCACGCCTGGAGCACCCGGCCCCGGCCAACGCCGCCACACCGGGGAGCAGCAGAACGCTAAGACGGACGTAGGCCGATCTCCACACGCTAGACTGCACACCAATTAGGCAGGATCACAGGCCAGACGCTGAGGCGTCAATAACTGATTCATACTAGATTCATGCCGGCGAGGCCGCCAAGCGTCCGGACTGAGCGTGGCGTATGTACCTGTAATTAAATGAGTTGCCTTAACTTAGGCCCAACCCAGCGGCCTGCGCTTCTGCAGCTGCGGGAACCGAGTCAAGCGCCGCCGGTTCATCATTACCACACCACACTCGACGTCGGCCCCCCGGACGGCAAACCCGCAGTCTTGTCGTACTCTCCATCCTTCCGTGCCTGAGGCTGCGCAAGAGAATTTCTCAGTCTAAACAATTACATCCGTAACTTGTCTGACCGTGACTAATTTCCTAATCTCGCAACATCGCCATTCACGTTCAGCCGCAGGATTTGAGTCTTCGTGGACCAATCGAAAACATCATGGTCAATACGCCGTGCGCGCCAAACCAGCGCCGCGGTCTGCGTGATTCTGCTGGGCTATCTTTCGATGGCTTCCATCGAGGCTCAAAATACCCCAAGCCTGCGTAAGCTGGTCTACAAGGTGGCTCCCAAGTATCCCCGCGAACTAAAGCAGAACGCAATCGGTGGAGTCGTCCGTTTGTCGATTTCGATCAACCCCAATGGCTCGGTAACAAGAATTTCGCCCATCGGGGGCAATCCGATACTTGTGGATGCAGCTACGTTGGCGGTCAAGCAATGGAAATATGTGCCCGCCGATCACCCGACTACCACCGAAGTCCAGTTGGATTTCATTCCGAGTCAGTAGCCGTTCAACTGCGGGTTCATTCACCGCGGATTGTGGCTCTCGAACTTTCCTCGAAATGCTAGGCTGGTAATGGAGTCTTCCAAATTGCAGCCCCGCGCCATCTACGGCTTCTGTCTGCTGCTTACCTTCGTAACGTCTGCCGCGCCGCGTCCCGCCACCGGCGAAACGAGGGCTGCAACAACAAAGGTCGTGGGCACCCGCTCATGGACCATTCGGTGGCAGCCGGCGCAATTGGTGAACGGAGCTCCCCTTGTGATTGAAGTTGTGCCGCCAGTGCGACTGACCGCCCTCTCCGCAAAATGGCTCGAACATGAGGTGCTGTTTAGCTATGACGCCCCCACCAAGGCCTGGTGCGGGATTGCGGGAGTGAGTCTGGAAACTCGCCCGGGGATCTACTCTCTGGAACTGAAAGGAACGACCTCCAAGTCAGCAGAAATCGCGTTCTCGAAAAATATTACGATTCGGGCCGCAAAATATCCCAGCATCACGGTGACCGTCGCTAAACGCTACACCGAACCCAGCAAGGAACAACTAGAACGAATTCACCAGGACAAGACGGTCAAGCAGGACGTGTTTCAGCACACCGACCCGGAGCGCGAGTGGTCCGGGAAGTTTCGGGCGCCGGTCGATGTGCCGATTTCTGATGTCTTCGGTACCCGGCGTACCTTTAACGGTAAGGTTCAAAGCATGCACCAGGGGCTGGATTACGCAGCCCCAACGGGTACGCCTGTCTCCGCCGTCAATGCCGGAACCGTCCTTCTGGCCGGCCCTTTGTATTTCGAAGGCAACTGTGTCGTGCTCGATCATGGGCAGGGGCTGCTGACACTTTACCTTCACCTTTCGGAGATCAAGGTAAAACAAGGAGAGCGGATCGCCCGCGGACAGGAGATCGGCCTGAGCGGAGGCACGGGACGGGCTACGGGGCCTCATCTTCACCTGGCTGTACGTTGGCAGGGCGTGTACCTAAACCCCGCCACGCTTTTGGCCCTCAACCTGCCTTGAGACCGCCGGGTCTATTCATCCTTTTCGGCGAAGTTCTGGTTACATCCTGCCATCCGCGACTCGTCCTGCCCTGTTGCCGCCGCGGAAAATCGGGAAAGTGCGGACCGAGGTTCGCAAGTCCAGATTTCTAACCAGCCGGTGCAAGTAGTTGGCATGCACGCCGAGGATCCGAGCCGCTTCGGTGTAACTGCCCTTCGCTTCTTCTAGGGCGGCAAGAATGAGATGTTTTTTCAATTGCGTGACTGCCAGGTGATACTTCGCCAGGTGCACGCCCGGCGCCGAGCCTTTCTCCGCGACCGACTGGGGCAGGTCCTCCGGAAGGATGGAATCTGAGACGCCTAACACCAGCGCTCGCTCGATGGCATTCTCAAGTTCGCGCACGTTACCCGGCCAGTCGTATTTCATCAGCCCAGCCATGGCTTCGGAAGAAATCTTCTTGGCTTTGACTTTGCATTTGGCGGCAAACTTGGCGACAAAATACTCCGCCAAAATGGGGATGTCTTTGCGACGCTCGCGCAATCTGGGCAGGACCAGCGAGACTACGTTCAAGCGATAATAGAGGTCCTCGCGAAAAGTCCGGGCCTTGACCGCCGCTGCCAGGTCTTTGTTGGTCGCCGCAATCAGACGAATGTCGATTGAGATCGGGCGGGAACCTCCCAGGCGCTCGAACTCGCGCTCCTGCAGCACGCGCAGCAGCTTGACCTGGAGCGCCGGCGCCAGTTCCCCGATCTCGTCCAGAAACACCACGCCGCCATCGGCCATTTCCAGGCGGCCTTTTTTCTGGCTTGCAGCGCCAGTGAACGCTCCTCGCTCGTAGCCGAAGAGTTCGCTTTCCAACAGCCCTTCCGGAATGGCCGCACAATTGATGGCAACAAAGGGGCGGGTGGCGCGCGGACTGTTGCGGTGAATGGCGCGCGCTACCAGCTCTTTTCCCGTCCCGCTTTCGCCGCCGATCAGCACGGTGGACTCCGTCGGGGCCACCCGTGAGAGGAAGTGGTAGACCTCTTTCATCGCGGTGCTTTCGCCGACCATGTTGTGCTGGAGGTTGATTTCCGCCGCCAGCCGCTGATTTTCCTGCTCCAGCCACAACAGCCGACGTGAATTCTCCAATGCCACCGCAGAGATGCCCGCAATGCTGGCTACTAGTTCCAGATGGTCCCGATCAAAACGGGTGCCTGGACTGGTGGTGTCCAGGTAGATGCAGCCCAATACTTTTCGAAACACGGTCAGGGGTACGCACAGCAATGAGCGCACTTTGAAGCTCACCAGGCTATCGACTCCGCTCAAGCCTCCGCTAGCCGGTACGTCCGCTCCCAGGATGGCCACTCCTTGGTCCATCACCTGGCGAGTGATGGTACGGCTTACCCGCACTGGCTCTCCGCCTTTTGCCGGTCCGGGATGGGCGAACAGAGAAGAAAATTTCTCGTTGCCTTTGCCATCCAGCAGGATTGCGCCACGCTCGGCCGGCACCACTTCAAAGATGAGTTCCAGGATTTGCGCCTGCAATTGGTCGAGGTCAGAAATGGAATGGACCACGCGGCTGATTTTCAGCAGCGCGTTCAGGTTCCGCCCCAGCCGCGAAGCCGCCGGCAATTCCCTCAACACTCTTTCCGGCTGGAGGTAGAGAACATCCTGCGGGCGCATTTGCGTGGTGGCCTGGGTCCGGCGGTCGTCAAATTCGACGCCGCGCGTGGTCGCTTCATCCGTGTCCTCTTTCAGCAGGAACACAAGAACAGATTCGCCAATCGAGATCTGGTCGCCGTGGTTCAACTGTTTTTTCGAGATGACCCGGCCGTTTACGAATGTGCCATTGCGGCTGTCCAGATCGCGAAGGGTGTAACTATCCGCTTCGCGGACGAGTACGCAGTGACGCCGGGACAGGGAGAGGTCGCCAATCGCCAACGAATTGGAGGGATCGCGCCCGATCCGCATCTCGGAGTCTGTCAGAAGATAGATGGAGTCTGCCAAGGGTCCTGCTGCTACCTGAATTCTGGGTTTCACCGTTTTCGTCCCTCGATCGAGTTCAACGGTTTAGCACACTTTCCAGCTTTGGGAATAGTGGCCCACCATCTTGTTCCACTATCCGAACAGATATAGGTCTATCCGGTTGGATAGAGGCCACCGCCTGTTTCGCCTGCCATGGCTTTGCGGATTTCATATAAGGACATAAGAATCAGTATGATAGATGATATCTTGATGGTTTTAGGCCACCTCGTTACGATGGCCGGATACGTGCTGTTAGCCGGGCAGCGTTGACTCGGCAAAAAAGCGACGGGGGAAGCGCTTTCAGAGTTTCTGCCGGGGATGCGCCGGTCGGGAATCCGGGGGACCCCCTCATCGGATTCCCGATCGCTTTTTCCAACCCAACCACCGGACGCTCCTACTCGCCCATCGCGGTCAATCGTTGCGAATCTGCTGCGTCCGCCTCTTGCACTCCGACTCCATCACGGAAGGTCACAGTCCTGCCCGAGATGGCAGGGACACGTTCTCCTGGCAGTAGAATTCCCACCAGGTTCAGAGGATCGGCGGCCGACAACACGATCGTTTCTCCAGTGAGCGGCATCTTTCGCGTCGCCCGCAGCGATTCCACCGCTACCGGCAAGGCGAATTGTTCACCGAGGAAACCATCCACAAATCGTCCGCCCCGAATCTCGCCTCGATCTTCCAGCCGCCGGAAGGCCATTTGCAATTCGCGCCATTTGGGAAGATTGGTCTCGCGAGCCAGCAAGTCTCGGAATACGATGCCGTAGCGTTTCAGCAGCATCCAGCAGGTCGCTTCCACGGCGCGATTGCGGTCCGCCGCCTGGTCGGTGTACAAGAGCGCCCAACGCCCTGTACTATGCCGCGGACGAGCGGTCCGCCCGTTGCCCTGCCCGGAGCGTCGTTTGGGATCAATCAGCGAGCGCAGGTTGTCAAAGCCATCGGCGGTGATGAGCCCGCCCGCGACCAGCTCCCACAGTGCAGTCTCGACCTCGGCTTTGAGCCGCCCCGTGCCGCGTACGATGTCGGCAAAGAACGACGCCCCACGCTGCCGCAGGAAATTCAGAACCTGCCGGGCGCTCTCACTCAGACCGCGGGCCTCGGGTGGTTCAACTCCGGGACGATGGTCGGGACGATGCGGAGTCATCCAATCCGCCTCTTCGCGCACGAAAAATGTAATCGGCGCCACGCTGGTCGGAATCACACGCCGCTTTCCCGCTACGGTGTCATCGAGGGTGGCGGGATGAGGCGACAACCGCCCCCAGCCGACCGCGCCGGTAAGACAAAGCTGATCGAGCCACTTGGGATCATAGTTGACGACGCGCCGGCCCAGAATATGCCGCTCCCAGGCATTGGCCGGGATCTCGAATCCCTGCAACTGGCGCAGCACATCCAGCGTGGCGCGTTCACCTTGAACTTGCGCCCCCATCGCCACATGCTGCCAGCGCAAAAGCCAGCGCATGAACAGCGCGGCGGTAACCGGCTCAATCTGCTTGCGCAGCGTGGCCACAGTCAGCCGGTGAATGCGGGCCAGCAACCGCCGCTCGCACCACTCCAACTCGGGTTCAAGTGGTCGGGGTTCGTGCGTTCGCGGGCGACTCGCCCGTGACGCCGCGTCCGTGAACTGCCCTCGCAGCACAGCGCCGGTCGCTTCCATGCGCAGCAATGATTTCTCAATCTCAGGCGCCGAAAGGCCGAGCATATCTCCAAGTTGCGAAGCCGTTGCCGGACCTAAATGCGCCATCCAACCGGTGACGAGTGCCAGCAGCGCATCGTCTGAAGACGGCAGAGTCCCTTGAATCTCAGCGACGGGACGATCAAATTGAGCGCCCGGGAACAGCTGTGAAAATATCTTCGCCCGTTCCGCCGCCACCCAGTAATTCATTCCAGCATGCTCAGCCCGAGTAGCCCGCCCGTGTTCAAGTAATCTCCCGAAATATCCCTGCCACTCGCCCGCACTACGACTCACGTGGAGACAGCCGTCCTCGGCTGTCCGGTCGAGCGCAGCTCGACTGCCCTCGCCGCCTTCATGGAAGTTGATCAAGCTGAGGGCGACCGCATCGGTTTGGGCGGGCGAGTCGCCCGCCTCCCCACCTGCAGGGATGGCTTCCGGAAACGCAATCAGAGTGTGCAACACATCGTGCAGTTCGTCGGCGTCACGCACATCGGGCCAGGCTTCCTCCCGCACTTGCGCGATCGCGGCGGGATCGAGCTTGCCGACTTCCTCCAGCACCGATTCCGGCAGGATGCGGCGCATCTCAACCGCGCGCGCCCGCCGCTCTTCGAGCGGGGCGTCATCGAGATAAGCATAGGGATTCGCATTCAAGATCTCATGGGAGAATTGCGACGGCACCGGCGTGTCGACCGCCAGACAGCGGATTCGCCCTTGCTGGATCCCGCCAAGCAGCGCTTTGAGACCGTCGATATCCATGGCCTCGGTGAGCACATCTTTCATCACTTCCTTCACCAGGGGATGATCCGGAATCTGAATGTCACCCACAATATTTTCCTGACAGGCGGCCACGTCAGGGAAGACTGACGCCAGCAGATCATCGGAGCGCATGCGTTGAATCTGAGGCGGAACTTTTTTGCCACCCTGAAAGCGCAGCAACGCCAGGGAGCGATTGGCGTCCCAGCGCCAGCGCGTGCCAAAGATCGGCGAATCAAGCGCAGCTTGCTCCAGAACGGGTTGCACGGTCTCGGCGTTGAGGAAATGAAAGACATCAGCCAGCGGAAAACTGTGTTGCTCGGCCAGCGCGATGTTCAGACCGTTATCGGTGGCCGCGGCCTGCAACTCAAAATTAAAACTGCGACAGAAACGTTTGCGCAGGGCCAGTCCCCAGGCCTTGTTGATGCGACCGCCGTAAGGTGCGTGGATGATCAGTTGCATCCCGCCGCCTTCGTCGAAGAAGCGCTCCGCGATGATCGTGTCTTGCGTGGGCACATCCCCCAGCACGGCGCGTCCCTGCAGGATGTACTCGATCGCCTGCTCGGCGGCGGAATCGTCCAGCCCGCATTCTTCTTTCAGCCAGGCCACGGTCTCCTCGACTGCAGGCTGGCTCTGCGAAATTCCGATAGGAGAAGTGTTGTGCAGACGATCGCTGATTTCCTTACGCAAGCTCGCCACGTGCGCCGAAAGTTCCTGGGTCCGGGCCGGAGCCTCGCCGCGCCAGAAGGGAACGCTGGGCGGAGCGCCATGGGCATCTTCCACCAGCACGCGTCCCGACTTTCCTTCGACTCGGCGGATGCGCCAGGAAGTGTTACCCAGCAGCATGATGTCGCCGGCGTTGCTCTCCACCGCGAAATCTTCGTCAAGGGTACCGACCACAATGCCTTCTGGTTCGGCGACTACGGTGAAGAGGGCAGTCTCCGGAATAGCGCCGCCGCTGGTGATGGCAGCCAGCCGACTGCCTCGCCGAGGCCGCAGCTTGCGGTTCACCTTGTCGTGATGGATGTATGCGCCGTAGCGCCCGCGTCGCGATGCAATCCCCTCGGAAAGCATTTCGAGGATCGAGTTGTAGGTTTCGCGAGAAAGATTGCGATAAGGATACGAGCGCGTAACCAGGCCAAAGAGTTCATCTTCATCCCATCCGCCGTCATCTTCACCGGGGTGGCCGGTTTGGCCTGTGTGGCGCGGTCGCGCCGCCCGCGTCTCGAGAGCGGCAACAGTCATGTGGTCTGCACCGGCCGATGCCGTATCAGTTTCCCAAATTTCCGCCTTCGAATTCTCAGTTTCCAATACGGCGTCCGGAGTTCGCGGGCGGGGCGCCCGCGCCACCTGGCTGCCGCCTTCCGCTGCGCAGGCAGCCACGATCTGCTGCGCCAGAATATCCAGTGGCGCGTCGGGAATGATCAACCGGTCGAGATCTCCCTGCCGGATGGCCCGCACCAGTGCGGCACATTCCAGAAGATCGTCGCGAGTACCAGCGAAGAAGCGGCCTTTTGGGATGGCGCCGCGCCAGTGGCCGGAGCGTCCCACTCGTTGCAGAGCGACCGCGATGGCCCGAGGCGAGCTGATCTGCACCACCAGGTCAACCGTGCCAATATCAATTCCCAGTTCCAGCGATGCCGTCGCCACCAGAACCTTGACTTTTCCTTCTTTTAGTTTCTGTTCCGCGGAGAGGCGCAACTTGCGCGACAGACTGCCATGATGGGCCGCGACATTGTCTTCTCCTAAACGTTCGCCCAGATGGTGAGCAATTCGCTCCGCCAACCGCCGTGTGTTAACGAACACCAGCGTGGATCGATGCTGCTCAATCAGCTCCACCAGGCGGTTGTAAACTTCGTCCCACATTTCGTTAGTCGTGATCGGCCCCAGGGACGAGCCTGGCACTTCCACAGCAAGATCGAGTTTGCGCTTGTGTCCGACGTCGACAATCACCGGCGCTGGCCGGCCGTTGCCGGTCAGGAAGTGGGCAACTTCCTCGATCGGCTTCTGGGTCGCGGAAAGTCCGATGCGCACAGGAGGACGGTAAGTCAACGCCTCTAACCGCTCTAGCGAGAGCGCCAGATGTGCACCGCGCTTGTCGTCGGCTACAGCGTGGATTTCGTCCACGATGAGTGTTTCGACATCGCGCAGAATCGCGCGACTTTTTTCGGCGGTCAGCAGAATGTAGAGCGACTCGGGCGTGGTGACCAGAATGTGGGGCGGCCGCTTCAGCATGGCACGGCGCTCATGCATCAGCGTATCTCCGGTGCGAACCGCGGTGCGGATTTCCGGCATCAGCCATCCGCGTTCGCCCGCCATCTGAAGAATCTCACTTAAGGGGACTTCGAGATTTTTCTGGATGTCATTTCCCAGCGCCTTCAGTGGCGAAACATACAGAACTTCCGTGCGGTCGTTGAGATCGCCCGCCAGCGCCTTGCGCACCAGTCGATCAATGCAAGCGAGAAACGCAGCCAGCGTCTTGCCAGAACCGGTGGGCGCGGAGATGAGGGTGGTTCGCCCGGCCAGAATATGAGGCCAGCCCTGTTCTTGAGGTTCCGTCGGAGTTCCGAATTTCCGGACAAACCACTCCGCGACCAGAGGATGCGCCCAGGCGAGAGAGGAGGGAAGGGAGAACATCGGCAATATTCTAACATGCGACTTTCGCAAAACATTCGCCTATATACGGCGACTTCGTCTTTGACAACTTGATTTACCTGTGCGGACGGGCCTGTGCCACCGAGATCGGCACCGTGACAACCCTTGCCCACAAATTGCAGCATTTCTCGCAGTACGGACGAAATCGAGCTGTTTGGGACACCAACATCTTATTCGTGAGACGACATTGTCCAAACCATGGGATCTCCCTTCCGAACGTGAAGCGATGATCGCCTCAAAACGGGTTGCCGAAGGTCCGTTTGGCAGAGATGCAGTGGCGAGATTCGCCGAGACACGGATTGTGGCGGGAGATGACCCGCAGAAGTGGGAATTCTTCTTGACCCTGTCCGCCTCGGAAACCCTCAACTTCCATGAGGAACCTTACAGGCTCATCGGAGCGCTTCGAGGGTCACCAAAGGGGCCGGATTCATTGGTGGAGGCTCGCGAACGCGAGCACCGCATGGAAGAGTGAGCCATCGTCAGCCCACAGTTGATCTCTCTTCAACCGTTCAGAAAATTAGCCCATCTTGCGGCGCGTCCCTACCCACAAAACAAAAACCCACCGGTCGTCTGCTTGGGGCGTGCTCGGGTCGACGACCGATGGGCTACCGTTTCTCCTTACTCACCCTGTTGTTTTCAGGAGTAATTAGAACCATTAAACCCCAGTCCGACAGAAAGTTTCGTCCTTTTTTGTAAATATTTGTAATTAATTCAATTTT
>Ga0307471_100002517_pt1 | contig 10561 bp, 6 predicted proteins | sample atmos_gasesAM3C__2_FD_204566 | JGI IMG/M metagenome (GOLD analysis project Ga0307471, IMG submission 204566) | Hardwood forest soil microbial communities from Morgan-Monroe State Forest, Indiana, United States - atmos_gasesAM3C_515 | ecosystem: Environmental > Terrestrial > Soil > Temperate... | reverse complement strand
GGACGCCCATGTACCTCGCTGAGATTAACCCAGACCACAAAAGCTATCGGCTTTGGAAATGCCCGCAGTGCGGCAAGAGCGTCACGAATTTGGAGTCCATGCAAGCCAGGGGACAATCCGCCTAAAATATATCCCCTGCGGCATCCTGCTCTCTATCCTGTTCGCTCGTCAGCATCGTGCGGATTGCGCGGGGCTTTGGAGATCACTCCTGCAAAACTGTTTGGGCCGGGGCGGTGGTAGGCACGCCGAATAGATATTCCTTGGTCCGCGAATGGTGGTCCGTATCACGGTCTTGGCCATCGAGCCCTCAACGGCGAAGATGGGGCTGCGGAAGGATGCTTTGCTGGCGGTGTTGGTGGAGAAGTCGGATCCAGGAGGAGAGTTGCTGGCGGGGACTTGGCCCGGCGACTGAAGAGCAAGAACTAGCGAACGTCTATCAAGACAAGAGTGATGTCGTCCTGCTGGGGCAGCGACGCGGGCTGCCAGGCGCGTATCTCCGAGAACATTTGCTCCAATAGCTCGGCGGGTGGCCGCGATTGATTCTTGCGAATCACTTCTTCGAGCTTACGGTCGCCGAAGGATTCTCCACTGGCATTCTGCGGCTCGATCAGTCCATCGGTGTACAGCAAAAGCCGGTCCCCTGTACGGATCGCGAGCTCACGAACGGGATACTCGGGATCCGGGATGACTCCAAACAATAAGCCATTGCTTTCGATGCGCTCCAGCCTGCCTTCCCTCGAGCGCAGCAGCGGCGGATGCCCGGCCGCCGAATAGAAAGCCTGGCCATGCTCCGTATCAATCCACAAATAAGCCGCCGATACGTATTGCTCATGGAGTTGCTTGAACAGGATGCGGTTCAACCCACGCAATACTTCTCGCGGCTCATGGGCACGGGCTTCCACCGACTGCATCGCGACCTTGATCATCGAAGCAATCAAGGCCGCCGGCACACCGTGTCCGGTCACGTCCGCCACCAGGAACCCAATCCGCTTTCCATCCGCCGGAACGAATTCATAGAAATCACCAGCCACCGCGGCCATCGGCCGATAAGACACAGCAATCCGGAGGTTTTGGATTTCCGGAACGGCGGTGGGGAGGATGGAGAACTGCAACTGCCGGGCAACCTCCAGTTCCTTTTCAATCGACAGCAAACGACGCTCGCTGGCAGACACGATTTGCACGCCGACGTATCCCAACGAGAGCAGGAACACGGCAAAACCTAGATGGTTCACAAGGCGCGGAGTTTCGTAATGCAGGGTGCGGGACAGGTTAACCCAAAGAGCCACACTGACGAAGACCAGCGTGCCTGCGGAGAGAACGCGACGGTTGAGGAAGACCAAGAACTTGTCCGACAGCTTCTTCACTGCAAGCACGGTTAGCAGCACAAGAAGCCCGCACACGGTCACAAGATGGTTGAACTGGATGAACTTGTGTTCTGAGCCGCCGAACACGAACGAGCCGATGCCGGCGACCGCCACGGCCATCCCGGCAACGATCACGGTCCCGATGACAACCCGAAGCCTGCCTACGCTTAACTCCAAAAACGCAAGGAAGGCGACCACCACGGTCAGGTACTCGTTTACCGCATTCGCGTAGGGAACACTTATCTGTAGCCATTTCGGCAGCACCGCCACCACCGCGGGCGAGCGCGTCAACAGTCCCGTGCCGTACATCGCGCTCCAGATTCCCAGCCACAGAAACAGGCGCACACCACTCCGCCGGATGGCCGCTATCGCGCAAGCGGCCAATCCAATGAACACGAAAACTGTCGCCGAAATGATTTCGACGAGCTGGCCGCGGAGCATCGCTGGAGCTTGATCCTGCAGACGCGCACCTCCCGCGTAGCGCCAAGATATCAGAGTGTCTGCTCTGACCCAAAAGGGATGCAAATGGACCGACGCGCAACCACGCGGAGATTCGAGAACCGTGACGAGAAATAATCCAAGCCGGCTAATCGGAAACTTGGGTGCTGAAACCGACGTGTCCGCCATTCGCCTTCGGGCGGTTACAAAGGTTCTGCCAACGTGCAGTACTGTTCGAGATTTCGGCAGCACCAACGACAGAAATGACACTTCCTTCGCAAGGGTCAAATCATTTTCCGAACGCTACCGCTCCATGTTTGACGTTAGGCAAAGAAGGTTGAACGTCAGCTACTATAAGGTTTAGTCTCCCGGTCCTGACCGCGTGCTTTTTACCTGACGCTGCCGAACCGAGTACCGGCATGAGTGACCCTGAATTCCATGAGGGAAGCACCAGACCTACGCGCAGACAAGGTTGCGCACAGAGTGGGATTCAGAGCGGCAAGTCCAATGCCTTCCAGGCACAATCCATGTTTACTGCGGCAGTTCTTCGGGAGATCTTCAACCTTCTAGAGCAGCACGCTCCCGCGTGGTACACCGAGCAACATCATGATCGGGCCGTGGTCGCCCTGCGCATCTTGGACGAGCATTGACGCAACTTCATCATGGGCTTCTGCTTATCCAGGCGCAAACCTCATCGACGGCGCCGGCAATCCTGTAACAGGTCCGTGCTTGCTTCTTGACATTGGCACGATTGGCGTTGCGCTAATGCCGCGGCGCTTGTAATCACCTGGAGGGAATCCTGAGCGGCATCAGCCGCGTGCCGGGTTGCTCCCATCTAAATTTTCTCTGAATTGGCAGGGTTCGCTGTTCCCGGTCCGGCTATTTCTGCTTACCGAACTGGGGCGACGGCGTCTACCGCAGGCAGGGGTGTGGCGCCGGGACTCGGCGCACCACCAGGTCGCAATTGCATGGGAGAGGATGGTGCGGTTATGCGCAGCATGTCGAAGTTTGTTCTGAGCTTGTTTGCGGGAATGGCGGGGTTGGGACTCCTGACCGGCAGCGCGGAAGCACAATTCAAGAACGGCAGCCAGCCGACAGAATTGGACATTCCGCGAGTCAGCCAGCGGGCCAGCGTGACGCAACGAATCGGGTTGACGGACATCACCATTACCTATCACCGGCCTGCGGTGGGAGGCCGGGAGATTTGGGGCAAAACGATTCCTTATGGGAAGGTGTGGCGTGCCGGAGCGAATGAAAACACGACAATTACGTTTACTGACGACGTGACGGTGGAAGGGAAGCCGCTGGCGGCGGGCAGCTATGGCTTGCACACGTTTCCCGACAAGGATCAGTGGACGATTATCTTCTCCAAGAATTCGACGTCGTGGGGCAGCTTCAGCTATGACGAGAAAGAAGATGCGCTGCGCGTGAGCGTGAAGCCGCATGCGGCAGAACCGTTTGAGACGCTGACGTATACGTTCGACGACGTCAAGTCGGATTCGGCCGTGGCGACGCTGCGGTGGGAGAAGCTGGCCGTGCCATTCCAGATTGGCGTGGACGTCAAGGCCGTCGTGTTGCGGAGCATCAAGAACGAGTTGCGCAGCGTGGGCGGCTTCACCTGGGCCGGCTATGACGAAGCGGCGAACTGGTGCCTGGACAACAATTATGAGCTTGAGCAGGCCCTGAAGTGGGAAAACACTTCGATTCAGAATGAGGAACGCTTTGAGAACTGGGAGACCAAGTCGCGCATTTACAACGCGATGGGCAAGAAAGAAGACGCCGACAAGGCGCTCGTGACGGCCTTGGAGAAAGCTAGCGCCGTGCAACTCTATGTTTATGCTCGGGGTCTGCAGAGACAAGGGAACGCCAAGCGGGCCTTCGAGCTGTATCCGCAGGTTCCCCATAAGGATCCCAATCACTGGGTGAGCCACTTAGCGCTGGCGCGTGTCGATTCGAACAAAGGAGATTTCCCTGCTGCCACCAAGGAGTTGACGCAAGCCATCAGTGGCGCGCCGGACCAGACCAAGCCCTTCCTCGAGCCATTGCTGAAGCGGCTGGAAGCCAGGGACGACATCAACAAATAGGGCGCGTGATCCGAGCCGCTTCGTCCCGGGCAAACTTGCTCATTGTTGAGGTTTGGGTTGCGAGGACGCCTGTTGCGGCGGGCGCGGGCGGCTGGCGGGCGGAATGATGCCGTTCATCCGCAGGTACTCGACCATCTGACCGTAGTGATCCATGGAATGCCAGGCACCGATATTGGCAATGGCGAGACGGGTTGAGAGGAACGGGAGTACCGGCTTGGCCAGCGGCGTGACGGCGTTTTCGGAAGTGATCCCCGCAATGGCGCGGTGGCCGAGCGCGAAGGAATCCTTCAGGTACTGAACGATTTCGGCTTTGCTCTTCAACTCGGCAGGGCCGTTGGCATTTTGCTCGATGGATTTCGCGTCGATCGTCTCACCCATGAGCGGACCGAAAAAAAGGTGATTGGCGTAGCCGATGTGCTTCACCTCTTCGGCGAAAGTACGCACGCCCTTAAATTCTCCATTGGTGGGCGCGAAAGAATACTTGTCTTCGGGCATGGCCTCCGCGGCGGAGACGACCTCCTGCTCGACAATCCCGTAATGCATGTTAAGGATGGATGCGACGGTGGGTGGTTGTTGCTGGTCCTTTGAGCCGCCCTGGGCGTGCAGGGTTGGGGCAGCGGCAATCGCGCCCAGCAGGACGATGGATACGGCGAAGTTCTTCATCGGATGCTCCTTGTCTTGTGGAGCTGGTGCTCAGGATCTTACGCTTTCGCGGCGCGAGAAGTCATCTTCAAGTTTTACCGGCCGCTTCGACCACCCGCCCATCGATCGGCGCCCGGGCCAGAGAGGGCCGCGTGCTTGGGCTCGGCGACGGCGGCGAGGGCGGCTTCGATGACGTCGAGTCCTTCGTCGAATTGTTCGTCGGTGACGACGAGTGGAACGAGGATGCGGATGACGTTGTTAAACGTGCCGGCGGTGATGGTGATAAGGCCGTGCTCGTAGCAGTAGCGGGCGATTTGCTTGGTTTCCGTGTCGGCAGGCTCGCGCGTCGCGGCGTTGCGGACCAACTCGATGGCGCACATGCCGCCAAGGCCGCGCACGTCGCCGACGAGATCCCATTTCTTCTGCCACATGAAAGCGCGTTTTTCAAAACGTCCGCCGATCACCGCGGAGCGCGCCAGCAGGCCATCCTTCTCTATGGCTTCGATCACCGCGAGCGCCGCGGCACAAGACAAGGGGTGAGCACAAAACGTTCCGCCGAGGGCGCCGGGGCCGGGCGCGTCCATTATTTCGGCGCGGCCGGTGACGGCGGCGATGGGCATGCCGCCGCCGAGCGACTTGGCCATGGCGATCAAATCGGGCTCGATGCCGAAATGTTCGGAAGCGAACCACTTTCCGGTGCGTCCGAAGCCTGACTGTACTTCGTCGGCGATGAAAAGGATGCCGTGCTCGCGGCAAATCTTCTGCAGCAGCTTGAAGTAACCGGGCGGCGGAACGACAAAGCCGCCCTCGCCGAGAACGGGTTCGGCGAGGACCGCGGCGACCGATTCGGGAGCGACGGAACGCTTGAAGGCGTCTTCGAGATGGTGCGCAAAATCTTCGGCTGAGGTTCCCGCAGCGTGGCGGTAGGGATAGGCGTAGGGAATGCGATAGATGTCGCTGGCAAACGGCTGAAAGCCGGCTTTGTAGGGACGGGTTTTGCTGGTGAGGGACATGGTGAGAAGCGTGCGGCCATGAAAAGCATCTTCAAAGCAGATGACCGCAGGACGCTTGGTGTAAGCGCGGGCGATTTTGATGGAGTTTTCGATGGCCTCCGCGCCGGAGTTGACCAGAATGGTTTTCTTCGCGAAATTGCCCGGTGCCAGCGCGTTCAGTTTTTCGGCCACGGCGACGTAGCCTTCGTAGGGAGTGACGGCAAAGCACAGATGCAAGTGCTTTTCGAGCTGCTCGCGGAGGGCGGAAACGACGCGGGGCGAACGGTGGCCGGCGTTGAGGCAGCCGATGCCGCCGGCAAAGTCGATGTAGCGATTGCCATCCACGTCTTCGATGACGGCTCCTTCAGCGCGCGCGGCGAAAACGGGCGTGGCGTTGGAAGGGCCGCGCGGGATGGCGGCTTCGCGGCGGGCCAGGAGGGCGCGGGAGTTGGGGCCGGGAATTTCCGTGCGGAGCTGGATGGTTTTCATGATGCCTCCCTTGGTGGCTTGCTAAACTCGGCGCTCTCAGCGATCCCGGCTGATCGCTGCAAGTTGCCGGGATCCTCGCCGTCCGGAAAAGATCCAGGCGGACACGGGATGACCTTCCTTCGATGGATCGAGCGAGACGCGTACAAGAGAAATTCTCTTTGCCACCTCCCATATCAGTACCAGCCGATAGGGGTTTCGTCGAGATTGACGTAGACCTGCTTGGTCTCGAGATATTCTTCGAGGCCCCACGGGCCGAGTTCACGGCCAAAGCCGGACTGTTTGTAGCCGCCCCAGGGCGCTTCGACGTAAGTCGGTTGCATATGATTGACCCAGATGATGCCGGCGCGCAGCGACTTCACGACGCGAAAAGCTTTGTAAATGTCGCGGGTCCAAACAGCAGCAGCAAGGCCGTAGGGCGTGTCGTTGGCGATGCGGATGGCTTCGGCCTCGCCGTCGAAGGGGATGACGGAAGCGACCGGGCCAAAGATTTCTTCGCGAGCGATGCGCGCGGAGTTCTCGACGTCGTAGAAAATCGTGGGCTCGACGTAGTAGCCCCTTGCGAATTGCTTCGCGCGCCCGCCGCCGATGGCGACTTTGGCTTCTTTCTTGCCAACATCGAGATAGGAGCAGACACGATCGTATTGTTCTTTGCTGACGAGCGGGCCCATCTTGGTGTCGCGTTCGAGCGGGGCGCCAAGCTTGATGCGCTTGGCCTTCTCGGTCATGGCTTCGACAAACTTGGAATAAATCTTCTTTTCAACGAGGATGCGGCTTCCCGCAGAGCAAACTTCGCCCTGATTGATAAATACGCCGAACAGCGCGCCGTCCACGGCGGCTTCCCAGTCGGCGTCGGGGAAGAAAATGTTGGGCGACTTCCCGCCGAGTTCGAGGGTGACGCGTTTGAGCGAGTCCGCCGCGCTCTTCACGATGACTTTTCCGACAGCGGCGCTCCCGGTGAAGGCAATTTTGTCCACGTTGGGATGCGCGACGATGGAGGCGCCCGCCGTTTCGCCGAAACCGTTCACGATGTTGACCACGCCGGGCGGCAAGCCAGCTTCTTCGAACCAAACGGCGAACTCCAGCGCGGTGAGCGGCGTTTGTTCGGCGGGCTTGAGCACGCAGGTGCAGCCTGCGGCGATGGCGGGAGCAAGCTTCCAGGCGGCCATGAGCAGCGGGTAGTTCCAGGGAATGATTTGACCGGCGACGCCGACGGGCTCGCGCATGGTAAAGCTCAGAGCGTTGGCAGGAACCGGATTCACGCTGCCAGTGATTTTGTTGGCGAGGCCACCGTAATACTCGAAACAGGTTGCCACGTCGGCGATGTCATATTCCGCTTCGACAATGGGCTTGCCGGTGTTGCGGCATTCAAGCTCGGAGAGTTGCCGAGCGCTTTGGCGGATTTTTTCCGCTAGCTTGAAGAGGATGCGGCCGCGGTCCTGGGCGGTGGTAGTAGCCCAAGGCCCGGAGTCAAACGCGGCGCGGGCTGCCTTCGCGGCTTTGTCGATGTCGGCGGCGTTTGAGGAAGGGACCTGGGCGATCACTTCTTCGGTCGAAGGATCGTAGACGGGAAAGGTTTCGCCCGACGCGCTACTGACCCACTGGCCACTTACGTAGTTCTGATAAGTGCGAACGCTGGTCTTGGCGATGGTGGACATGGCTACCTCCCAAAATCGGTTTCATTTCACACCGTGGTGCCCGCGGAAGCAAGTTTGCGCGCGGCCTTACGCCTACCGTAAATGAAAAAGAAAAAGCCGGCCAGGCCAATGAAGGCCAGAGTGCCGCCGAACATCCACAGTTCGTAAGAAAAGAGCGAAGTGATTTGCTGCGCTGGGAAAAACGCCAGGGCGATTCCCACAGAGGTGGTCAGGAAGCCGCTCAGGCCAGCAGCCATGAGAGTACCTTTGCCGTAGCGCCCGGGCGCGAAAGATTTCTGCGCCGCAATTCTCAGCAGGGCGCCGAACATGTAGAGAAACGGGATCAACTGAAGTACCACGGCAAGCGACAAGAGCTTCTGAAAGGTTTCCTGCACGCCGGCGCCGGTGAAGCTGAAGTTGATGACGACCAAAATGAGGGAAACCGTTGCGTGCACGATAAGCGCGGCGTGGGGGGTGGAATATCTGGGATGAATCTTGCCGAGCCAGTCCGGCAGGTAGGAATCGAGGCCGGCGACAAAGGGAATGCGGGCCGAGCCGCCAAGCCAGGCCGAACCGATTCCGGCGATGGACAAACTGAGCATGAGGGCGAAGGGCGCGATGATCCAGCCGATGCCCACTCGCGCGGACATGTGGCTGACGGCTTGCACGATGCCCTGGAGAACGTTGATTTGATCTTTGCTGACAGCCACGAGCAAGGTCAGCGTCGTGCCCACGTAGAGCGCGCCGGAGAGAAGGCCGCCCAAGGCGACGGCTCCCGGAAGCGTTCTTCGCGGGTCTTCGATTTCGTCGCCCATGACGGAGGCGAGCTCGAGGCCAACAAGGCCAAAACAGATGACACCGAAGGAGTTCAGAACGAAGCGCGGGTTCGCTGGAATCCGGAAGTCCGCCGCAGTCAGGGAAGTGCCGAAGCGCAGCCCGACAATGACACCCAGGGCAATCAGCAGGACACCGGCGACAAAGGTGCCGAGGCCGCCGACGTTGTTGATCCATTTGCCAACGCCAAGGCCGACGATGTTGAGGACCACGAGAACGACGAGCAGCGCGAGCGAAGCTAAAAGGGCAAAGGCTTTGCTCTCCGCGAGAGAAGCGTGAGCCGGGCCGAGGGAGAAGACAGAAACACCGACGAAATACAGCATGATGGTCGGCACATACATCATGTTGTTCGTCCAGTAGCACCAGCCGGAGAGAAAACCATGGAAGTCGCCGAAGACTTCCTTAGCCCAGAGGTAAACGCCGCCTTCGCCGGGATAACGGTGAGCGAGTTCGATGACGGCGATTCCCTGGGGCCAGAAAAAAAGGAGAAGGGAGATGCTCCAGAGCCAGACCGTCACCCCGCCGTTGGCGGCAATGGATGGGACCACATTCAGATTGAAAACGGCGACGACGAAAAGCAGGACGAGGTCCCGGCGGCCGAGCACGCGCTTGAGACGCGGAGCTTCCGTGGCTGCGACGGCGGCGTTTGGTATGACAACCTCGCTTCCCAATAGAGATTCCTCGCTTCACAGACTCCGCCCGGAAGGAAGAGCGCACAAAAAGAGGAGTGAGTCGGCTAGTGCCCACCCGCCCCGACCGACGCGCCGCGCTCCTGCTGCGCTTTGGCCAATGCGGGCGCGACCTCTTCGAAGACCGCAAGATGGTTGTCGATGTCCGCTTCCGTGTGCTGAACGGAAATCGTCCACTGCTCGTCCCACCAATACGGCTGCGCCAGAACGCCGCGATTGACCATGCCGAACCAGTAGTGCCGCCAGAGATCGACGTCGATTTTGGTCCAATCGCGATAGTTGCGAATTTCCTGCGGATAAAGCATCAGAGCCCCGTTGACGCCCGCGCTCGCGACGTAGGCTTGCAAGCGGGATTTCTTGATGATGGCGCGATAGCCTTCCGTGAGCTTCTTGCTGAGGATGCCGACGTGGGCGTAGTTTTCGCGCGTGAGGACTTCGCGAACCGTGGCGAGACCCGCCGCCATGGCTGCGCGGTTGGTGTTGTAGGTGCCGCCGTGAAAGACTTTGTGCTGCGAGATGAGATCCATCACGGCACGGCTCGCTCCAAACGCGGCGAGCGGCAAACCGCCACCGATGGATTTGGCCAGGCAGATGATGTCCGGCTTGACACCAAAGAATTCGCTGGCGCCGCCCCAGGCGAGTTTCGCACCGGTTTTCACCTCGTCGAAAATGAGCAACGCACCGTTTTTGTCGCAAAGATCGCGCAATCCTTCGAGAAAACCAGGCTGTGGGAGGCACAGGCCAACATTCATGAGGATGGGCTCAAGAATGATGGCGGCAATCTGGCCCGGATTCTCCCTGAAGCGGCGCTCGACGCTCGCGAGATTGTTGAACGCGGCGACGACGACGTTGGCGAGAGCGGCTTGGGGAACGCCGGCGCCGCCGGGGACGCTCGTGGGAGCTTCGGGATCGCCGTAATCTTCTGCTTTGGGCTTCACACTGACGAGCGCCGTATCGTGCAGACCGTGGTAGGAGCCTTCGAATTTGAGTATTTTGTCGCGGCCGGTAGCGGCGCGAGCGAGACGGCAGCCGTGCATGGTGACTTCCGTGCCGCTCGAGCCGAAACGCAGCATCTCGACGGGATACCGTTTGCAGATCTCTTCGGCAAGTTCCCATTCCTGATCGTGAGGCATGCCAAAGGTGGTGCCGCGGTGCAGCTCCTGTTCGACCGCTTTGACCACTGCGGGATGGCAGTGGCCGGCCATCAGCGCGCCGAAACACAGGTTGTGGTCGATGTATTCGTTGCCGTCCAGGTCGTGGATCCGGCTGCCCTTGCCGTCCTTTACGAACAACGGATAGGGCTCGTAGTGGCGATAGTTACTGGCAACGCCGAGAGGAATGCGCTCGATGGCGCGCTTGTGCGCGGCGGCGGATTTGCGCGTGCGCTTTTCGTAG
>Ga0307471_100002516_pt1 | contig 10564 bp, 5 predicted proteins | sample atmos_gasesAM3C__2_FD_204566 | JGI IMG/M metagenome (GOLD analysis project Ga0307471, IMG submission 204566) | Hardwood forest soil microbial communities from Morgan-Monroe State Forest, Indiana, United States - atmos_gasesAM3C_515 | ecosystem: Environmental > Terrestrial > Soil > Temperate... | reverse complement strand
CTCTTCCGATTCTGGATCATCGAATTGCGTGCTCTGTGCTTCCGGGAGGAAATACACCGGCTTGAGACCATCCGCGAAGTCTACATCGGAGGCGACGCCGACAATCTCGTACATTCCCGCGTTTTTCTCGGGAGCAGGGCCGAAGTGCTGCCCGATGGGGCTCTCGCTGCCAAAGAACCTCTTCGCGAACGCCTCGCTGACGACGGCCACCGGCCGCGTATCAGCGCCATCCTCGTCGGTGATGGGCCGTCCCATCACGATTTTGGCCCCGAGAGTCTCGAAGAATCCCGGCGTCACGCGGGTCCAACCGGATGAGCCATCGTCTTCGGGTTTACCTTCAATCCGGATGTGATGAGGCCACACCCAACCGGTCAGCGGCGCCTCGAGTACGCCGCCCGCCATACGCACGCCGGGGATGGACCGCAGTTGGTCCTCGATTTCGCGAAAGAGCGGCACCAGTTGTTCCTGCTTGTAGCTCGAAATTCTCGGATCGATCGAGACCAAATACCGGCCGCTCGTATCGAATCCGAAGTTCTGGTGCTCCCGATTGCGCAAGCTCTGGCCCAGCATCGCCGCCGCGCTCAGCAGTACGAGCGATACAGCCACCTGCACGATCACTAGCGTGCTCTGCGCCGCAGCCGTTCCCAAAGCGCCGCGCCTGCCGGGCACTGTGCGATTCGCCCCGCGCAGCGCTTCGATCGGCTCGGTCCGCGAGGCCATCCATGCGGGGGCAATTCCGAAGACCACTCCGGTGATCACCGAAATTCCCAGGGCGAAGAGCAGCACCGGAGCTGAGGGCGCGGGGTTCACGGGCACCCAGGTGTCCGGCCTCGAGATAGCAAGGCGGAGGATGAGCCTTGCGCCCGCATAGGCGACGGCGATGCCCGCACCGGCGCCAAACACGCTTAGCGTGAGGCTCTCAGCCAACGCCTTGCGCACCAGCTGCCCGCGCGAGGCGCCCAAGGCAGCGCGCAGCGCCGTCTGGTGCCGGTCCTTCAAACCGCGCGCCAACAACAAATTGGCGATGTTGGCGCAGGCCACTAGCAGGACGCAGGCAGCGGCCATCAGCAGCAGCCACAAAGCTTCCTTGTAGTCTTCGCGCATCAGGGAAACGCCCGCGCCGCCCGGCGTCACGTGCAGGATCTGCTTCTCCCATAGCGTCTTCTCCTGCGAGGTCATATCCGACTCATGGCTCGCCAGCCATTGGTGCAGCTCCACCTGAAGCTGCGTCTCCAGACTTTTCGGATTCGTCCCGGGGCGCACGCGACCGATCAGATCGAGCCACGCCAGCCGGGGATTCTTGAGGCGCGAAGTTGCGTCTGCGATCAGCGGCTCCGTCGTCAGTGGCAACCAGAAATCGGGCATGTCCTCGTCGGCGATCTTCGCTCCGAAGAAGCCCGGCGGGGCGATACCGATGACCGTAAACGGATGGCTGTTGAGATCGTATGTGGCTCCGACGACGGACGGATCAGATCCGTACTTCCTCTCCCAAGCAAGGAAGCTCATCACGGCGACCGGCGGCGCGCCTTCCCGGTCGTCGGCTTCGGTGAACAGACGCCCGCGCCACGTGGAAATGCCGAAGGTTTCGAAGAAATTGCCGGAGACGTACTCACCGTTGGCTGTCGCGACAGGGGCTGCCGAACCGGCGCGCCGCACGCCCAAGTGCGCGTTAGCCTCACCGATCTGAAAGGCCGCCAATTGTTCGAACGCGGGGGTGTTGGCGCGGAACAGCTTGTACGCCTGCCACGAGAACAAACTCCAGTCGTTCTGCGGCAGCCCGTTGCCGTCTCCCTGCGAGTACCCGTCCGAGTAGCAGCAGCGGACCACGTCGCCGATGCGCCAAAGCTGGCCGGGCTGCGCGACCGGCAGCGACCGCAACATCACCTGCTGCACCAGTGTAAAAATCGCCGTGGTCCCGCCGACTCCGAGAGCGAGGGTGACGACGGCTGCCGCTGCGAAACCGGGAGACTTGCGCAACACGCGGAGGCCGAATCGCACGTCTCGCACAAGAGTTTCGAACCACGCGCCCATCCGGGCCGCGCGAACTCGCTCTCTTAGCTGTTCAACACCGCCGAGCTCGAGTCGTGCAGCCCGTCGCGCTTGTTGCGGTGTCATTCCCTTGGCGATGTTCTCCTCTGTATTTGCTTGAACGTGATAGCTGATTTCGTCGTCTAATTCCCGCTCAAGCTGGTCACGACGCAACAACCACCGGCACCAAAAGGCCAATCTATATATTGACCGTTGTAGCGCCATTATTTCTCTTTACCGTACGCGCAGCACTTTCCATTCTTCATTCATGGCGCAGTGCCACTGCCGAATCAACCTGCATGGCACGGCGCGCCGGCACAAATGCAGCGAGGAGACTTACCCCGCCCAAGATTAGCGAGGAGAGAAGCCATGAACCGATACCGTGGTCGCCAACTTCGAAAAGAAGGTTTTGCAGACTGTGTGAAAAGACGACCGCCAGTACTCCCCCTGCTGAGCTGCCAATCACCGACACTCTGAGAGCTTGTCCGAGTACCATGGCCAAGACGTGCCCTCTCGAAGCCCCAAGAGCCATCCGCACGCCAAACTCGCTCGTTCTGCGGACCACGCGAAACGACTGGACACCATAGCCGCCAATGGCTGCCAGTACCACCGCCAATATTCCGAACGCCGAAGTAAGTCTTGCCAGCAAATATTGTGTTTGGAAGGTGTGTGCGTAGGCTTCATCCAACGGGGTGATCGTCGATATTGGCAACTGCCGGTCGACCGCTCGAAGAGCCGCTCGCACGCTAGCAATTGTGTTCGAAGCTCGGTTGACCGTGCGAACCTCGAGACTGCCCCTTGTCGGAAAGTGCTGCGCCACAGGAAGATAGATCATCGGAGGAGGGGCTCGGCGAACATCGTCGACCAGAACATCGGCGATTTCGCCCACGACTAAATAAGCGGCATCTTTGGGCGCCTTGCCAAAACCTACGCGATGCCCTACGGGATCTTGATTTGGACCAAAAAGCCTCCTTGCCAGGGCGCGGTTCACTATTGCCACTTCGGCGGTGGTCGGCCGATCTTCGTTATTGAACTCACGGCCGAGCAAGAGCGGTATGCCCATAGCGCGAAAATACCCGGGTCCAACGTCGTCTTGATGGGACTCCGTTTCACCTGAAATTCCAGCTGCATGAACGGGCGTATTCCAGAGACAATTCGGCGGAGGGCACATGTCTTGTACGGCAAAGCGTACGCCTGGCAGAGATCGGAGGCTGTCGAGCATCTGCGGGTAAAGAGTCGCTAATGCAGCGTCGCCGAAGTTCGAATTGTAAAAATCAAAGCGGACCGTCAGAATGTTCCGCCAATCAAGGCCGGCGTTTAATCCGTTCAGGTTTCTCAATGTGCGCACAAACATTGCTGCCAGGCTCAAGAGCAGTACGCACAGCGCAATCTGTGCTCCCAGCATGGCGTCACCGCCATCGCTACCTCTAGCGCCGATTGATCCCCGAGCCGACGTAAGACCTACTGCAGGCAACGTTTCAGCGAACAGGAATTTTCTGGCTGGAAGTATCTGAAACAAGATCAGCGCGATCAGCAGCGAAACCGAGCAAAACACATAGACATCTAGACCAAAACGCAAGTTCAGATGAGTTGGCCTATCCGAAGACACGCGGACTAGCGCGGATCCAAGCAGATGCGCTAGGCCTAGGCTTAGAAGTCCGCCGCAAGCACCGAGCGGGATTATCTCGGCCACAATCTGTTGCAACAGGCGCAGCCGACTCGATCCAAGAGCCGAGCGAATAGCAAACTCATGGCTCCTTCGCAGCATTCTTGTGCCTTGTAGATTCGCTAGGTTTAGGCAGGCAATTAGAAGGAGCAGGCCCACCATCCCCATCAACACAAGCAAGGGTTTGCCGTAAGTTTCCGACAGCGCTCCCTCGTTGGATGCTGCCGGCAAAATCGAAAAGTCTGCCTTTCCTGCCGTTGATTTCTGCTCCGGCGAGTCGAATCTTTCATAAATTTCGCGATCCGGCTCAAATGCGGCATCCCACCGCGCGAGTGCTGAAGCAGCTTGTCCCGGAGGCACACGGGCGATGAGGGTGAGCCAGAATAAGGCACTCTGCTGGTTGTACGGTTTGCTGAGATCTTTGTGACTCCCATCACCGGGGGAATCGAAAGGTCCGACGTAACGAACATCGCGTTGGGCTTCGAGCGGCAGCCACAAGTCGGGGGCGTCACCTGGAATCACGCCGTCAAAGTTCCGCGCAGCCACTCCTACGATGGACACGAGTGTGCCGTTTAATACCTGAGATCGGTCCAATATGCCGGGGTCAGCATTGAAATGCTGCTGCCAAAAGCCATGGCGGAGCACGACTGGCCACCCATGGCTCGATGCTCTATCATCGCCCCGATCCAACACCCTGCCTGCCGAAGCGGAGACACCAAGTGCTGAAAAGAAATCTGTCGAAACTAACTGCAAGCTTACTGGATGTACGGGAGCTCCACTGTAAGCGGCGAGTTCACCCTCTCCCAGGGCCGAGTGGGCCGCAACTCTCGGACCGTCAACCTGGGCCGCCGTCGACTCTCGTAGACGCTGAAACGCCGGCTGGGAATACAGAAATGCTCCGTCATTGGGAGTTCGCATCCCGCGCAGCACAAAGATTTCATCCGGCAACGGAACCGATAGGGAAGGGAAGACCACCGCTCTCAGTAAATTAAACACAGCGGTGTTTGCGCCGACGCCGAGCGCTAACGTAAGGATGGCGATACTGGTAAACACAGGAGACTTCCACAGCATTCGCAACCCGAAGCGGATATCTTGCAGAAGGGTTTCCAGCCACGCCCCTGTGCGTACTGACCGGACGCGCTCCTTGACCTGCTCCACACCGCCAAGCTCGATACGCGCTGAGCGCTGTGCCTCTTCTTGAGTCATCCCTTTGGAGATGTTCTCTTCGGTTTTCGAGTCGAGGTGGAATTTCAGTTCGTCATCCAGCGCAGAGTCAAGTTCGCGACGACGCAGGAGCAAGCGAAACCAAGATGATAAGTTGTGCGGCCAACTCAGCGGTCGCACGGCAGTTTCCTTCGATGTCGCACCCTTAGGCCTCTTTTAGTTTGACCACGCGCGAAATGGCGCTCGAAAGCCTGCCCCAGTTGTCCGCTTCTTTTTCGAGCTGTCGCCGCCTCAGCCGCGTCAGCGAGTAGTATCTCGCCCGTCGCCCATACTCCCACGTTACTCGGCTGTAATCTAATCCAGCTCTCCTGCTCTAACTTGTGCAGAGCCGGGTACCAAGATCCGTCGCTCACCTGCAACACGTCGCCCGAGACTTGCTTCAGCCGCTGGCTCACAGCGAAGCCGTTCATCGGCTCAAGCGCGAGAATCTTTAGCAACAGCATATCCAATGTGCCCTGCACGAGATCGCAAGGGTTGCTCATGTTCGTATTCTCGGTAACCGAGATGACGGTACGTCGTCCGCTCTGGCTACGCAAGAGAAAATTCCTATGATGTGCTGTGGAAGGGAACGCCTTCGCCTCGCGGCGCTGCGTTGTGCGTCGCATGGCCTGCATGGCCCTTGCGATCGAGTGAAGTGACTGGTACATTCTCCCGTTTTCGCCGCACGGTGACTTCAAGCAAAGAATCCGAGTCAGATAGGTTTTCACCTCCCTGACTCAGATGGTGTGAGTGCGGAAGCCGGTTAATCGGCAGCTTCGGACAAGAACGCTTCGATGGTCTGGTATCCTTTATTGCCCTGACCGACTCTCACCAGGCAGGGAAGGTGGAGTTCCATTCCGGCTGCGATCTCGTTCGCCGGAATATCGTAACCACTTGCTTCCAGACGCTCCGCCAGCTGTCCCTGCCAGAAACTTCTACATGCTGAAATCATTGCATTTGCAAAGCCACGACGTGTAGCCTTTCCAGGCCATGCTGACTCTTCTCCTGTCTGCGGGGTTCCGAACTCGCGCTGCTTTAAAAGCAGAGATTCTTTCTCGTCCTGCAGCGTTCGAGCCGCGGTCAAACGCTCCGTTCCGTTGGGCTGACCGAGTCCTCTTGGTCTGGCTCTCGCAGTTGTGGAACGCTTGGCGGTCGGCCCTGCTCATCGTCAAGCGGCGACCGTCATCGCCTGGCATCGCAAGGGGTGTCGGCTCTATTGGAGGTGGAAGAGTCGGCGCTGCGCAGGCCGTCCAACCGTAGGTCCGGAGGTTCGGGACCTGATTCGTCGAATGAGCCTTGCCAACCCACATGGAGGAGCCCCACATACTCATGGAGAGCTCCTGAAACTCGGCATTCAGGTGTCGCAAGCAACGCTCGCGCAGACTCGGAGACCGGTGCGTCACTCCGCAAACAGAAACTGCAAGTCTTCAAGCGTCAGGCTCTCGGAGAAACGCTCCTCCCCTAGCACGTCGTCCGCCAGCTGGGCCTTCTGGCGCTGCAGCGCGCGCATTTTTTCTTCAATGCTCCCGCGGATCAACAAGCGATAGGCCATCACTTTGCTCACCTGACCGATGCGGTGGGTGCGGTCAATGGCCTGCTTCTCCACCGCCGGATTCCACCACGGATCAAACAACACGACGTAGGAAGCGGCCGTAAGGTTCAACCCGAATCCGCCGGTCTTGAGTGACATCAAAAACACGGCCTGGCCCTCCGCCGACTGGAACTTTTCCACGAGTTCGCCGCGATTTTCCGTCGAGCCCGCCAGATAGAAATGCGGCCACTCGTGTTTGTTGACGGTCTCGCGCAGCAAATCGAGCATGGTGACGAACTGCGAAAACACCAGAACTTTGTGGCCTTCCTCCATAAGCGGTTCAAGTAGATCTTCGAGCGCGGAAACCTTGGCGGCCTCGGCCAGGCGCAACTTTGCGTCGACCAGCGCCGGGTGGCAACAAATCTGGCGCAGCCGCAGCAGCGAGGTCAGGATGTGGAAGCGTTCCTTGTTAAGTTCCGCGTTGGTTTTCAGTTGCAGAAGGAGCTGGCGGGCGCGCTTGAGTTCGGCGCGATAGAGCGTTTCCTGCTGGCCGTCCATTTCGCAGAACAAATCCTCTTCCACGCGGTCGGGCAGGTCTTTGGCCACTTGCGCCTTGGTGCGTCGCAGCAGGAAGGGCCTCACGCGCGCCGCAATCCGCCGACGCGCAAGCGGATCATTCTTGGCGCTGAAGCGGCGCAGAAAGAGCGAGCGAGTGCCGAGTGCGCCCGGCATGGCGAAACTGAGAATGCTCCACAAGTCCAGCAGCCGGTTCTCAATCGGCGTTCCGGTCAGCGTCAGGCGGTGCTCCCCCTGTAGCGCACGGGCGGCCTGTGCAGTTTGCGAGTCGGGATTCTTGATGTATTGCGCCTCGTCCAAAATCACCGCAAGCCAGGGCAAGTCGGCAAGCTCTGGCGAAAGCAAGCGCAACTGCGCGTAATTGATGATTACCAGGTCGGCGGTCTGGCGCGCGGCGGAAAGCTCTAGGCTTGGTTCGCCGCGCCAGAGGCGGACGCGCAGGCTCGGATAAAATCGCTCCACTTCGACGCGCCAGTTGTCCATCACCGATTTGGGACAGACCACCAGCGACGCGCCCACCGTCTCGGGCCCAGGACGGGGAGGATTTTCCCGCAGCCAGGCCAGCCACACCAGGGTTTGCAGCGTTTTGCCGAGCCCCATGTCATCGGCCAGCACGCCCCCGAAGCGGTTCGAAGTGAGATAAGCCAGAAAATGAAAGCCCTCGGTCTGATACGGCCGCATTTCGGCACGAATCGACGCCGGCAGCGAGGGCGTGACGCGCGTCTTCAGTTCGCTCACGCGCCGATGGATTTTTTCGAGGTGTTCGGGCGCGAGGAACTTCTTCGTCGCTTCATCGGCCAGCTGCAAGACGTGAAAACGTTGTGGCTCGGCGGAAAAATCATGCGGGCTGAGTCCGAGGCGGGCCAGCTGCTCATCGTCCTCGGGCGTGACATTGAATGCGAGCCGCCGCCAGCCTTTCCCGCCGAGGCGGACGTAGCCGCCGCGAGCTTTGAGCAGCAGCTTTAATTCCTCCTCCGTTAGCGTCGAGTCGCTCACGTCGAGCGCGACTTTCAGGTCAAACCAGTCTATGCTCGCCTCGTCCACCTCGAGTGACACGGTGCCGCTCACCGGCTCGTCGCGCAGTGTGGAGAGTTCACGATCGAGCCGCACTTCGATATCCGGTGGCAGGGAACGGAGCCAGGCGGCGAGAAGTTCCGGCGTTTTCTTGGCGAGTCGCAACCTCCAACCGGTCGGATAGTCTTGCCATTTCAAATCGGCGACAGATTCGAGCACGCGCGGGAAATGTTTTTGCGCCGTGCGGTCATAGAGGACCACGATACCATTGCCCGAGGCGGGCGTCTTTTTCGCGCCATTTATTCGCTTTTCTCTCCAGCCGCTAGGGGCCAGCGTTTCCAGGTTCATCCCGGGCGCGTGGGCGTCCACGCTTAGGAAGATCTCCTCTTTTTGCTGGCCGTGAGAAAACGATTTCAGCTTGCAGGAAATCGTAACACCCACAGGCACGGTGCGGACGCGCCGCGCGAGATGTTCGGGGAGGGGAACTGCGGCGGCGCGCAAGGCGCTCAGGCCTCCCGCGGTCTCGAGCGCAGGCGCGGGTATCGTTCTGCGCGCGTCGGCCTCGAGCATATCGGCGGGCGGACCGGCAAACAAAACCTCCTCGGTCAGGTAAAGCGTGGGTCGGCCGGGCAGCCTGCAAAGGATTTTCGGCGGCGGTGCTCCGCGGGCAGTCACGAGCGCGATCTCATAGTCGCCGTCGTGGTCTTTCGGCGGGCGCAAATCGATGCGCAGGGGCTCGGCCGGCCGCGCGAGCGGCCGACCGTCGGCGGTCACGACGCGGTCCGGCGCGAGAGGCATGCGCAGCAGTCGGTTCAGTATCAGGAGCGCCGTTCCGTTCGCGTAGCGAAGCAACCACCAGTTGTCGTAAGACCAGGTTCCGCAAACGGCGCTCCAAAGCGGGAAGGAATCGGGCTCCACGGCCAAGGCACCTTGGCGGAATAGATCGGCCCATTTCGCGGCCTGCGCCGGCTTAAGGTCTGCGAACGGTGCGGTCGGCTGACTGCGCCATTGCAGCCTCGCCTCCTCGGCACAGACAGCCAAGCGCAATTGCAAAACACCTGGTTCTGGATCCGGCCGAGAGCTCTCGAATCGCTGGAACCAATTCTTCCACCGCTCGATCTCCTTCTGGCGCTCCCAGGTCTTCATGGTCGGCTCGATGAGGCTGAAATCGGTGACGCCGTGCATGAATCGCGGGTAGCTCCAGTTGCGCCGCCGGAGTTCCCACGCCACGAAAAGCCAGAAGTAAAAATCGTCGGCCGGAAAAGTGGGCCAGAGATCGACGACGTTCCAGGTGTTGAAAGAATTGAACGCCGTGCCAGGTCCGGCCATTGCGCGCAGATCCGATTCCGTGAACGGGCGAGCGCCTTTGGCGAACGAGCTTTGCACGGCACGGAGGAAGGCCACTTCGCGTGGCCGGAGGTCGCGTCCGAGATGGGCAACCACCTTGTTGAGCAGCGGCGAGGGCGGCGGTTTTAGCGCAGCCGCCCGGACCTTTTGCCAGCGATTCCGCATAACTGCGGCGAATCGTTTTCTGTCCCAGACGGGCGGCCTGCTGTTGTCCGACTCCGACTCGGGCTCCTCTAATGCCATCATCGCGGCGGCAATGTGCTTGCAACGCACGCCGACCGGACAAGAGCAATCCGCTTCCCACTTGCCGTTCGCAAACTCGAGTTGCACGTCATAAACCCGCTCTCCGCGCACGCTCGCGAAGTAGAGATGATCGGGGTCGACGCAGTCAAGCTCGAGCACGCTGCCGCGGGAGAAATAACGCCGGCCGCGGTCGAGGGATTGGAAGCCCATCGAATTGAGGAACCGCTGGATACCTTCGAGCGTATCTTTTTGCACGACCATCCCCCCACAGAATGAGACGCACGCCGCCATCTTAGCTCGACGAGGATCAATTGAATACCCGGCCCGAAAGATCAAAAAGTGGAAATCTGTGCAAAAAAAGCAAGAAAAAAGCACGGCGTTGAGGCAGGCGTAACACACCTGCTGGTTCTCGCTACGCCGATGCCTGAGCGCGAAGCAGAAACGAAAGCAAGGCTCGACACCCGAGCCGATTGGGGCCGCTGTGCACAATCATTAGGATTTTCGCAATTCCTGCGGTCACATTCTCGATCAGAGGCAGCAAGCAGAGGGCCTGCATCAGGAGACCGCCCTACTGGTCGTTCCAAAGTTTAGGGCGCACATAACTTGGGAGAGTATCGAAGACTTTCAGTGTCTCGTCCGTGGGAATCCCATTGAACAGAGTGATCACTGGGAGACCGGTTCCAACGCATCAAAAAATGTAGCCGGGCGGCGAGGGAACGGCACCGAATGAGTCGCGGGAAACTAGAAAGTGGTAACCATCGTGGATTCAATGGAAAAGAGTTCTGTCTTCAGGTTTGGGAAGCTGGTTTATCTGAGTCTCGTGGCCCTCCTTTACAGCTTTGCAGCTCCAGGGCCAGTCCCCATCGTCTTCGCTACTTGCCTCCGCACGAAACCGTCAGCGCCGAAGCTCAGGCTCACGCCGCCTCCGCCTAGCTCCTGCCGTAGCTCGTGTTGGT
>Ga0307471_100002515_pt1 | contig 10566 bp, 10 predicted proteins | sample atmos_gasesAM3C__2_FD_204566 | JGI IMG/M metagenome (GOLD analysis project Ga0307471, IMG submission 204566) | Hardwood forest soil microbial communities from Morgan-Monroe State Forest, Indiana, United States - atmos_gasesAM3C_515 | ecosystem: Environmental > Terrestrial > Soil > Temperate... | reverse complement strand
GGCTTTACCTTCAACAAATCCGCAAGCGCGCGATTAAGCCGGAGGACCCGGTTGTCCGCGTCATGCACCACGATGAGATCCGAGATCGCGTCGAAATCCTCTACCCATTGTTTCCGCGACCGCTCAATCCGCGAGAATAACCGCACATTCTCCAGGGCTACCGACGCGTGCCCCACTAGCGCACCGAGTAGCTGCCTGTCGGTCTCCGTCATCCTGCGCAAATCCACCAGGCAAAGCACGCCAAGCAGTTCGTTTTCGCTTCCCCTCAACGGCGCGAGTACCGCCTCACCCCAACCCAACGCATCCGCCATCTCCCGGCCAAAGAGCACCGCTGCGGACCCGGTGCGCAAGTCCGAGGCAGGTACCGTCGCCTGCTCCGCTAAGACGGCCGCCAAACGCTGCTGAACCTTTGCATCCCAGCGCTGGGCAGGGCCGCTCAAACCTGCGATCGACCATTCCGAATCCCGCACTACGGCAAGCACCGCTGCCCGTGCTCCAAGCATGTGCGCAGTCCGCGCTGTCAGGCGTCGCGCGAATTCCGAGGTCCCCAGCGAAGGATTTAATTCGAGAGTCGTGGCGGAGAACTGGCTCAGCAGGCTCTCCAAGGAGCCGTCGAGGTCTGAAGACACATCCCGGGTTGGTCGCAATGCACGCATGGAGTTCGAGGGGCTGCGCGCTTCTGTTGCGCAATGACGTTACGTTCTTATCTCAATTTGAGTCAAGGCGGGTCGCGCTTGATGTTGCCGAAAGGTGCAATCTGAGACTGTCGCATTTTGAGACCAGAATAAGTGTTTCCTACGCCCAATGAGACGATTCCCCGTCCAATCGAGCAGCTCTCAGGCACTCCAATTTATATGCATGCTATTGATTACAGACATTTTAATTAGACAATTGCCTGATACAGCGCCCGCAGAAAGACATCCACTTACATGGCATCCCCATTGCAATTTCTATTACCGGAGCTTTGTCTACCCGGGTAGGGGGTCGGCATGAAGCTAAGAGTTCGTTCAATCGGGTTGGTCGTCGCGCTAGTCCTGTCGGCATCTGCGGTTCTGGTTCCAAAGGCTTTGGCGCAAAACAGTCCCGTCGACACTGCCAAGCGCAAGGTCAAGACGAGGGTCGTTCCGGATTTTCCAATCCTCGCCAAGCAAATGAACGTAACGGGCAAGGTAAAAATCGAAGTGACGATCTCGCCCGATGGCCGAGTAACCAGCACGAAGGTAGTTGGGGGCAGTCCACTGCTGGTTGGTTCCGCGCTGGACGCGATTAAGAGGTGGCGCTTCGAGTCAGCTACCAAAGAAAGCAGCGAGATTATCGAATTCGATTTCAATTAGACGGCAGACGCACTTCTCCGGTGGGGGAGAACGTATCGATGGGCATGCAGTGGAGGCGTAAGTCATGACGATCCGCAGAAAGCTCTATTTCGGATTCGGCGCCATTCTGGCGATTATGCTGGCGCTCTTCGTGGTCAATATGTTCACGGTGGTTCGGGAGCACGCCGCGCGCTCGGCCGCAGCGGCCACTCTGAGCGATGTAGAACTCATTGAGAATGTACGTTTTCAGATGATGGAAAATCGCCTCTTCCTCGAAAACTACCTATTGAGCGGCGATTTGCGTGACGAGGAGAAAACGAACAAGGGAATTTCCAATCTTCTCGGGCTTCTGAAAGACGGCGAGGGGAAAGGGAACGACTCCAATCTTCGGACCGCCTTCGAGCAGGTGGAGGAGAACGAACACAACTGGGCCGAGAATTTCGCCAAGCAGATGATCGCGAAGCGCCATCAGGTGGATGCCGGCGATGCGACCGTCTCCGATCTACAGATTTATTACCTACAGCACGATCCGGCTTCGTGGACGACGAAATCAGCCAGCGTCCTCAACGACGCAAGCACGGGTATCCGCAAGACGCTACAAGACTCTAACGCTTCCGCAGCGTCGGCCACCACGTGGAGCACCATCATTACCACTGCCGGTACGCTGGTTGCGATTCTTCTCGGCGTCTGTATCGCTTTCTTCACCGCGAAAACGATTCGCGAACCCGTCAATCAACTGATTGCAGTGGCTCAACGGATCGGAGAAACCGGGGATCTCGAACAATCGATTGATATCCATCGTGCAGACGAAGTAGGCATGCTTGCCAACAATTTCAACAAGATGATTGTTCACCTCAAAGAGATGGCCGATGTGTCGGCTGCTATCGCGGAAGGCCAACTCTCCGTAAGCGTGACGCCGCGTTCTCAGCAGGACACTATGGCCAAAGCATTCGCTCGGATGACGCAGGGTCTTCGCGACCTCGTCCGCCAGGTACGCGATAGTGCGGCCCAGGTTGCAAGCGGCGCGGGACAGATGGCCAGCGCGTCGGATGAATCGGCAAAGGTCAGCGTGCAAGCCGCGTCTGCGATCGATGAAGTCACCAGCACGATGCACGAGATGAGCATCAACGTGCAGAACGTAGTTAAGAACACGCAGGTGCAGGGTTCAAGCGTCGCGGAAACTTCCGCGTCCATCGACCAGATGGTCACCTCCATCCAGCGAGTTGCGGATACCGCCAAATTGCTCGTCGATATTTCGCACCGCTCGCGCGACGAAGTTCAAACCGGCATGGTCACCATGGAAAAGGCTACGCAAGGCCTGAACCGGACCAGCCGCGCCATTCAATCTTCCGCGGAGATTATCGACGTGCTTGGCCGCCGTGCGGACGACATCGGCAAAATCATCGAAGTGATCGACGACCTCGCCGAGCAGACCAATCTTCTCGCCCTTAACGCCGCCATTGAAGCCGCACGAGCCGGTGAGCATGGCTTGGGTTTCGCAGTCGTTGCTGAAGAAGTTCGCAAGCTCGCCGAAAAATCTACTCAGTCCACGAAAGAAATCTCGGAGCTCATCGAAGGTATTCAGAAAGAAGCTCGCGAAGCCGTCGACAACATGGAAAAGAGCACCTCGATGGTTCAAGAGGGCTTGGTTCTTAACAAGGAACTAAGCGGCGCGCTAGAGAAGATTTCAGCCGTGGTTTCCGAAGTCTACAAATTCTCGCAGGAAATTGGTGCTGCAACCACCGAGCAGTCGAGCGGCTCTTCCCAGATTGCTAAGGCCACGAACCGCCTAACAGAAATCACCCAGGAAATTACTTCTTCTGTTGAGGAACAGGCGTCTGGCGCACAGGGCGTCGTGCGCGCTATGGAGAAGATGCGGGAGCTTGTGCAGCAATCCACTTCGAGTTCGACGGAACTTGCAGCCGCTGCCGAGCAGATGTCCAAGCTTTCGCGCAATCTCCTCGATTCCATGGACCGGTTCGTTATCGACGATGGTCATTCCGACAGTCGGCGATTCCCGCCACGGCGATCTGGACCTGGCTCGGAGCGCCAGAGTGGCGCCCGCGAATATGCGGAGATGGCTCGTACCTGAGCGATAAGAAGATTATGGACAAGGAAATCCAGGTCGTCGGATTTCGGATCGGCCACGAGACCTTCGGCCTGCCTATCTCCATCGTGCGCGAGATTGTGCGCGTGCCGGAAATTACGTCGGTGCCAAACGCCCCCGATTACATCGAAGGCGTTATCAACCTCCGCGGTCGGATTATCCCCGTAATAGACCTGCGCAAGCGTTTCAACGAAAAATTCACGGAGCCCGGCAAGAAGAATCGAGTCGTCGTCGTCGAGATGGAAGGACGCCGCATCGGCCTGATGGTGAATTCCGCTTCCGAGGTTCTGCGCATTCCACCCTCGGAGATTGAAGCGCCTCACTCGGTTTTTCAGGAAGGTGAGCTCGACTACATCACGGGCGTCGGAAAATTGAAGGGTCGGCTGGTGATTCTGCTCGACCTCAACAAGATTTTACAGCGCGGCGAGCTGAGGCGGCTGGAGGAATTTTCCGAGCCTGCCGCTGTTCCTGTTGGCGGCACACGACATTAGTCGTCGTTCCGCAGAGCACTTTCGACGAGGAGCGAATGTCCACACTGACCACTGAAGTTCCACTCACAGATCCCGAGCTCAAGCTCCTACAGACTCTGGTCTATCAGGAATGCGGCATGTACTTCGACGAACGCCGCACCCATTTCCTGCGCGATCGCCTGCAGCGCCGTCTGAAGGCCTGCCAGATGGATTCGTTTTATAGCTACTACCGTTTGCTCACTAGCCGCGAAGGAAAACAGGAGCTCACGGCTCTCCTTGAGAACCTCACTGTCAATGAGACGAGTTTCTTTCGCATTCGCCCACAGCTCGACCTTTTCCAAAAAGTCGTGCTCGAAGAAATTCTGAAGCGCAAGCAGGAGCGCCGCGATTGGACATTACGGATTTGGAGCGCCGGCTGTTCAACAGGACAGGAGCCTTACACGCTCGCGATCCTTGTCTGCGACGCTCTCGCCTACTACTACTTGCGCAATCCGTTGCCGTTCGAAATGCCCACTCCAAAACCACTCATACCGCCGCCATGGAAAGTGGAGATTCTAGCTTCGGATATCAACTACTCTGCGCTGCTCACGGCGCAACAAGGCATTTACAGCGAAGCACAAATGGAAACCGTGGATTACACCTGCCGCCTTCGCTATTTCGATAAAGTCGCGGACAAATACGTGGTCAAGACCGCGCTCAAAAATTTAGTGCAGTTCGATTTTCACAATCTTAAGACCGAGTACTTGCCCCAGCGCAACGACGTGATTTTCTGCCGAAATGTGATGATCTACTTTGATGAAGCCGAGCAGAAACGTCTCGTCGAAAAATTCCACCGCTGCTTAAACGCCGAGGGGTATCTGTTTGTCGGCCACGCAGAGAGCCTTTTCGGCCTGACGAAATCGTTTCACATGATTCATCAGAACAACGCTACCGTTTATCAGCGCGTTGAGGGCGCCCAGTGACCTTTTTCCCCGACGAGCGTGCTGCGGAACTCCGCGATCTCTTCTTCGAGAGCGCCGCGGAGATTCTCCAGGCCATGAACGAGTCTGGACTCGCACTCGAAGACCGCCCGGGCGACAAAGAAAGTCTTCGCAGCGTCCGCCGTGCTGTTCATACGCTCAAAGGTGATTCAGCTGCTTGCGGATTCCGCGAACTCAGTGAACTCGCGCATGAACTCGAAGATGTGCTGACCCCGGAGCTTACTCAACAGCACGCGGGATTGATCCCCGAAGTGGTTCTCGCTGCCGCCGATACATTCCACGAGATGCTGGCCGCCTACCGAAATAATCTACAGCCGCCGGCGGGTGGCGCGCTGCGCGAGCACATTCAACGCCTGCTTACGAAGCCCCTCGTGCAACCAAAAAAAGTTGCTCGCGAAGCCACATTTGAATGGACCGAGTACGAGCGCCTGGTGATCGCGGAAGCGCTTCGGCGCGGCGACCACATCTATAACGTCGCGCTGTACCTCGATTCCGAATCGCTGCCCGCAGCCGCGTTCGAGCTGGTTCGCAAGGCGCTTGAAGGAGCCGGAAAAGTACTCGCCCAGCGTCCCGAGAAGGCGGCAGACCTCCAGCAATCCGGCGTCATCGAAATGGCGCTCTCAACACAAAAATCTGCCGACTGGATTCGGAAACGCTGCCAGGTACCGTCTGTCGTCGCGCGCATTTCTATCGATGAGATAAAGGAACAGCAGACGCAGCCGCGCGACCTTCTTGACATACTTCTTGAATCGGAAGCCGCAGCGATTTCTGCTGGAGTCAGCGGCTCCGAACATGTAGCTCCGGGGCATTTGGACGATACGCATGCAGGCAGCACACAGGGAGGTATTTCGCACGCGGCCGAGAACTCTCTCCGCGTCGACGCCACGCGTATCGAAACGGTTATGAATCTCGTCGGCGAATTGATTATTGGCAAATCGATGTTGCAGCGCACCATCAACGAATTTGAGCGCAGCCATTCGAAAGATCCGCTGCGCGGGAAATTCTCAGATGCGCTGGCTTTCCAATCGCGCGTGCTCGGCGAGCTTCAGAAATCCGTAATGAAGATCCGTATGGTTCCCGTCGACCAGCTTTTCCGCCGCTTCCCACGCGTCGTACGCGACGTAGCCAAGCAGCAGAACAAGGACATCGTGCTTGAAGTGTCGGGTCAGAATACGGATCTCGACAAGGGTATCCTCGACGCACTGGCTGAACCGCTTGCGCATCTGGTTCGTAACGGCGCGGATCACGGCATCGAATCCGCCGCCGAGCGTCTGGCTGCTGGAAAACCGGTGCGCGGCACGATTCGCCTCGATTCTTACCACGAAGGCGATCAAGTAGTCATTGAAGTGTCAGACGACGGGCGGGGGCTCGATCGCCAGAAAATCGTCGATCGCACCATCGAGCGCGGCATCCTTACGCCCGAGGAAGCCTCCCGGCTCACTGATTCCGAAGCGCTTCACCTGATCTTCACGCCCGGGCTCAGCACAGCCGATCACGTCACAGAAATTTCCGGCCGCGGCGTGGGCCTTGACGTGGTACAGGCCGCTCTCTCCAACTTGAAAGGCGCAATTGAGCTCGAAAGCGACCCCGGGAAAGGAACTACATTTCGCCTCCTGGTCCCGTTAACTCTCGCCAGCATCCAGGCACTTCTGTTTCGCGTGGCTGGCCGGCTCTACGCCGTTCCGATCACTTCCGTGGTTGAAATCACCCGCATTGCCGACGATGAAATCCACCACGTCGACGAGCACGAAGTCTTTCAATTGCGCGAGCAGGTTCTCACGCTCGTCCGCCTCGAACGCCTCGAGTCGAAACCCAGGGCGGAGCGTTCGAAGCGAGTCTTCGTCGTCGTCATCGGTGCGGGCAATCGCAAATTCGGCCTCATCGTCGATAGCCTGATGGGTGAAGAAGAGCTCGTCATCAAAGCGCTCGAAGATCGTCTTGTCACTTCGGCGCTTGTCAGCGGCGCTTCGATCCTTGGTGACGGCACCGTGGTTCTTATTCTCAACGTCCCCGCGGTTATTTCGCATCTTTCGCGAATCCCAGCAGTGGGAGCAACGGCATGAGTGAACGAATTCGCGTCCTCGTTGTTGACGATTCCGCTCTCATGCGCAAGCTGATTCCCCAGGCGCTCGTGCACGATCCTTCGATTGAAGTGGTGGGAACGGCGATGGATGGCGAGCTCGGCCTGAAAAAAATCACCGAACTTCGCCCGCACGTCGTGACGCTCGATCTGGACATGCCCCGCATGGACGGCATCGAGATGCTTCGCCAGATCACGCGCAAACATCGAGTTCCCGTCATCGTCGTCAGCTCGCAAACGGATCGCGGTGCCACTCTCACGCTGAAAGCTCTCGCTCTCGGCGCATTCGATTTTGTCGCCAAGCCCCAGGACGCTGCGGCCGGCCGCATCGATCAGATCGCTGCCGAACTTGCCATCAAGATCAAAGTCGCTGCAGCATCGGGCGCCCCCAAAATGATCATCACGGTTCCTTCAACGAGAAGGAAGGAATCGCACCGCTCGTCCATGCCTCATTGGCCTTCTCGCATCGTTGCAATTGGTGTTTCTACCGGTGGTCCGAATGCTCTCCAGTATCTTTTTTCGCAGCTGCCGGAGGATTTTCCCGGCTCCCTTCTCGTCGTGCAGCACATGCCAGAAGGCTTCACCCAAATGTTCGCACAGCGCCTCAACGAGTCGTCCGCCATTGAAGTAAAAGAAGCGCAGTCGGGCGATCTCTTGCTTGCAGGCCGCGCGTTGATCTGTCCTGGCAACCGGCACATGAAGGTGCGCCGGATGGAGCACGGCAATGTCGCAATTCTCGTTGATGCGCCGCGCGTCAACGGCCACCGTCCGTCAGTTGATGTCTTGTTTCAGTCGGTCGCTCAAGAATTTAAGAATAATTCGCTGGCCATTTTGATGACGGGCATGGGCGACGATGGAGCCGCCGGTATGGCCGCGGTTCATGCCGCCGGCGGCATCACAATCGCCCAAAGCCCGGAAACGTGCATCGTCGACAGCATGCCGCGCGCCGCCATCGAGCGCGGTTTCGCCGATCGCGTGGTTTCCCTTTCGAATTTAGCCGGTGTTATGCAATCGAAATGCTTGCCGGAGTACTCCACGGCCACCCCAGCCACCGCCGATCGCGAGATTTCTCGAAGGAGATAGTTATGAAACAGTTTGAAGCCCTAACGCGAAAGAAAGACAACCAGGCAGCTCGCTACCTGATCGTTGACGATTCCGTCTTCGCCCGCAAGAGCCTCGCGAAGATGGTCGAATCGTTCGGCGGCCAGGTTGCCGGCGAAGCGGGTGACGGCTGCACCGCCATCACGGAATACGCCCGCACAAATCCCGACATCGTCCTCATGGACATCACCATGCCTCAGATGGAAGGCATCGAAGCCGTCGAGCGCATCGTCCAGGAACATCCCGACGCGCGCATCGTCATGGTCTCTTCCGTCGGCTATCAGGACAATATTTTGGCCGCACTCCAAAAAGGTGCGCGCCACTTCGTCCAAAAGCCGGTGAAGCCCGACGCGCTCTACGAAATTATCCGCTACGTGCTCAATGACGACGGCGTCGCATCACCCGTTCACGCCGGAGGAGAGAGAGACCGATGAGAATGGATCTGATTCAGCCCTTCATCGGCTCGCTTGACGCAGTTCTTGCCGAAATGATGAAGACGGCCCCGCGTATCGTCGACCTCACGATGGAAGAGGAAGGATATCGCCGCAAAGGCCTCGCCGCTTCCGTCAGCTTCAAGGGAGAAATTCAGGGCCGCGTGATTCTCGACATGGATCCGCAAGCCGCCGCGCAGGTTGCGAGTTACCTTGCAGGGGATGAAGTCGATTCATCGCAACCGATGGTTCGCGAAGCCGTCTGTGAACTCGCCAACATGGTGATCGGAAACGCCGTCACGCAGCTCAACGATCGCGGCTTTCAATTCAAAGTGTTTCCTCCCGCGGTCCTCACCGAGGAGCAGTGCGCCGCCGCTGGCCAGGACTCCGAAGCCACGATCCTGTGCTTCGAGACGCCCTCAGGCAACGTGTATCTCGACATCTCCATGCAGTATCACCGGCGCCGCTCTCGCGAACGCTCAACTGTAGCAGTCTGACGATCTACGGCGGCACGAGATCAAATTATTGCTCGCCCAAAAACACGAACGCCTCGCCGGGGCTCGGTCGGCGAGGCGTTCCTTGTCCGCGCTAAGCTTCTAACGCTAAGTTCTACGAAATCGGCAGCTGCTCCATCCGCCCAGGCTGCGTAGTGGCATTCGTATCCAAGTAGAGCAGCACGTTCAACTGCCGCACGTACACCGCTTCAAGCCTCCGCCCGTCATGCGATTTCCACACCAGCACAGTGCTGTGGCTCTCCGCGGGATTCCCAGTCAGCTCTTGCGCGCGAATATTCATCGTTTCGCCGTTCCGGGCAATCGTCACCACGCGGCCAGTCCCCTCGGACTTGACTGACAGCGAATACTGTCCAGACTTCAAACTCTTACCCTTGCAGCGCACCTCATACGGCAGCGCGAAGCGTCCTTGAAAATCCGCTGGCTTCGCGGTGTTGGCCGCTACTTGCACCTGGTGCTCCGCTACAGTCGTCTCAGCATTAGCAACCTCGTAGACATCAGGCGAGACGTCCGCTTGCGCATGCGTTGTTACGGGCAGCAAGCACGCCACTCCCAACGCCGCTGCAAAAATTGAACCCTTCACCACTGTCGTAATTTTCATCTCCGTCCCCTTTCTCCCTCGAATCTTTGATTTCGAATTCATCGCTTTGTCCCTCGATCTGCATGCAGTTTTATTCCTTCTCTTGATTTGCTTCAATGCAACGGGGCTCATTTGTTGGTAAAGCAGAGGTAAATCCTTTAGTTGCTGAAACTAGGTGACTTAGATGTCCACGACCCCATAGCCCTCTTGAGTTTCAGCATTACTAGTCGTACACTTACGCCTCCCAGTTCTTCCGCTATGCCGGATGTAAACCCATTTCAAGCCCAAGTCCGCTTCGGCGCTTATCACGTCGACCTGCGCACGGGCGAGCTGCGCAAGCACGGCCACAAAGTTCGCCTCGCTGGGCGTCCCTTTCAGATCCTCGCCATGCTTCTCGAACAGCCCGGCGAATTGTTGACGCGCAAAGAGCTGCAATCCAAGCTGTGGCCTGCCGATACCTTCGTGGATTTCGAACACGGTGTGAACGCGGCGATGCAGACGCTGCGTCGCGCTCTTTGCGATTCACACAAGAAGCCGCGCTATATCGAAACCCTTCCGCGTCGCGGTTATCGCTTTATCGCCACTATCGACGGCGCGAATGTTGCTCCTTCGCCACGCCTGCCCGCTGGCACAAAGTTTAACGCTCGCGCGGTTTCGGAGTGGGTCGGGAGAGTAGCGACGATTTGCGACGAAACGGGACGAAACTACGTGTTGTTGCCGGCTACTGAAGAAATCCTGGATGAGATGCGTTCCTGCGAAGCGGCGCAAGACGATCTGGGAATTTCACTATTGGTCGCGGATGAAAAGCTTCTGCTGATCAGCTGTGGAACGAAGGTGAAAATTCTCGAAGCCGCTAATTCCGAAGCGGGCTGCAAAGTACGCATTCTCGGTGGCCAGTTCGTCGGCGAGAAAGCTTTTGCGCCTCGTGCCTACCTCTCGGGGCTCGCCTAGCTCAATCTCACGACTACTGCTCGCTCACCCCTACCCTTCGC
>Ga0307471_100002514_pt1 | contig 10569 bp, 8 predicted proteins | sample atmos_gasesAM3C__2_FD_204566 | JGI IMG/M metagenome (GOLD analysis project Ga0307471, IMG submission 204566) | Hardwood forest soil microbial communities from Morgan-Monroe State Forest, Indiana, United States - atmos_gasesAM3C_515 | ecosystem: Environmental > Terrestrial > Soil > Temperate... | reverse complement strand
AATCGCCGCTAAAACTTGCGGAACGATGCCGCAAATAAATACAATTCGCAACCCCTGCGGCGCGATCATGCTGGCAATCAGCGCCGAAGTGCCGAGGCCCAGTTGAAACATGCTGCTCAGGCGGCCCTGATAATGATGAAATTCTTTTTCGCGCCCGGCGGCCTTCAGACTCTCAAAAAGCAGGGCGTTGTTGTTGCCGCTGAACAGGGCGTAGCTAAGTCCGTAAAACGTTGCGCCCGCGGCCAGCATTCCAAAACCATGCGCCAGCGCATAGCAGGTTCCCGACAGGGCAAAGCAGGTCGATCCCATCGTCAAGGTAAGCTTGCGCCCCAGTTTGTCGGAAACAATGCCGGTTGGAATATCAAACAAGGCCGCCGACAGGGTTTCGATCGCCAGGACGGCGGTGGCTGCCGTATACGAGCCCGCCACTTGCGCATAATAGATAACAATAAACGCCGATTGAAACCGGATATCGGTCAACAGATTATGGATATAGATGAGGCGGATGTTGCGCAGCATGCCGGCGTTATCGCATTACGCGGCTTCGAACGCGAGATCGAAAAGCGGCTGGAGTATTGGAGTGAATTACGGCGGCGATTGAATAAGTAAAAGTGAATTAGGCCACTGCCGGAACAACTGCTTTTTGCCTTTGCTCGATCATACTTGCGAGGGTGGGTCTTAACGGGGTTTGCTGCAGAGTCTCCGTTTGTATGTTTGTAGGCAATTGGAAGAACAACTCCAAGAATTGTCTTTGTTGCGGCGATCCATCCGCGGCCTTATCGGCAAAAAACAGGGTTACTTGGCCGCGCGCAACTAAGCCAACGTCCGGTAATTCTCTTAAAGCCGCAAGGGCGGCCTTCATATTCCCGTCCGAAAGCGGCCATTCGCTTTCGCACAAATCCAGCACTACCCCTATAGATTTATTACTGGTGCCGACATTCGCATCGCTTGCCATGTTCAATCCCTCATAAGTTCATTCAAAAATATCTTTCCTTTATGACTACATTTTTATCACGAAATCCTGAAAGTAAAAACGCAAGCGATGCCGGCAAGAATAGAAAGCTGTCGCCGGTGGATAAATAGCTGATCTAAAAGCATATAATGCCTTGCGTTAAGCATTCCGCGAAGTTATCGTTAAGAAGCTAATCAATTAAGGAATCGATATTATGCCTGCCAATAACCCATTTTTCGCCGATCGTCTCAGGAACGTCAAACCCTCGCCCACGCTCACCATCACGCGTCTGGCGATGGAATTGAAGGCGCAGGGCAAGGATGTTATCGGCCTCGCGGCGGGCGAACCGGATTTCGACACGCCCGATCACATCAAAGAAGCCGCCATCGCCGCCATCCGCCGCGGCGAAACCAAATACACCGCCGTCGACGGCACTCCGGCGCTCAAGCAGGCCGTGTGCGACAAATTCAAGCGCGAGAACGGCCTCAACTACAAACCAAGCCAGATCACCGTCGGTACCGGTGGCAAGCAGGTGTTGTTCAATGCGCTGCTGGCAACGGTCGGTCCGGGCGACGAGGTCATCATTCCGGCGCCTTACTGGGTTTCCTATCCCGACATCGTCAATCTCGCCGAAGGCACGCCCGTTTTTATCACCACCGGCGAGAATGGCGGCTTCAAACTGTCGCCCGCCGATCTCGAGAAGGCAATTACCAAACGCACCAAATGGCTGATCCTCAATTCGCCGAGCAATCCAACGGGTGCCGCCTACACCCGCGCCGAATTGCGGGCGCTGGCCGATGTGCTGTTGCGCCATCCGCAAGTGTGGGTGCTGAGCGACGATATCTACGAGCATCTCCTCTATGACGATCTCGAATACACCACCATCGCGCAGGTCGAGCCCAAATTGTTCGAGCGCACGCTGACGCTCAACGGCGTGTCCAAGGCCTACAACATGACCGGCTGGCGCATCGGCTTTGGCGGCGGGCCGGAAGCGCTGATCAAGCAAATGGGCGCCATTCAGGGCCATTCCACCAGCAACCCCAGCTCCATCAGCCAGGCGGCGGCGCTGGCCGCGCTCACCGGTCCGCAGGATTTCATGAAGAAACAGCGCGAAGCCTTCAAGCAGCGCCGCGACATGGTGGTAGAAATCCTCAATCAGGCGCCGGGCCTGCGTTGCCCGAAGCCGGAAGGCGCGTTCTATGTCTATCCAAGCTGCGCCGGCTTGATCGGCAAAAAAACGCCGCAGGGTATGGCGCTTAACAACGACGAAGATGTGGCCAAATATTTCCTCGAAAGCGAAGGGGCAGCGGTGGTGCCCGGCGCCGGCTTCGGCCTCAGCCCCTATTTCCGCATTTCCTACGCCATCGCCACCGACCAATTGCGCGATGCCTGCCAGCGCATCAAGCGCGCCTGCGAGCGGTTGGCGAATGGGAAGAAGGCGGCGGCTTAGTAAAATTGGTAGCAGTATCGTCATGGCCGGGCTTGGCCCGGCCATCCATTTTTTAAGACGTAGATGACTGCATTGACCAGTATTGGCGGGTTCGCTACCCTACCGAAGGGGCGGCATCGAGGGGGAATCCATGTCTGACGTAGACAAATCGGCGTCAAAAAATTCTAATCCGCTCAAAATCCGGATGCAAAGATTAGGAACCGAGCTGACCTCGTTGTCCGACAAGGTCAAATGGCGGTGGGGTCGGCCCACCAGACGGTACGAAGTCTCGCTGCGGCATGGGATCAAGATCACATCCGTGTATGGATGGACCGCAGCCAATATCACGTTGCGGGAAGAGATCGGATGGCGGTTCAAAAATTTGGGATCGAAAGTCAGCCGTATGTGGATCGCGATCAGATGGGGAGGCATTGACCACTACGTCAATTATCATACCGTAAAGGCGACGAAAGAAAGCGCGAGCCGATTTGGAGTCGAGGGGCCTAGCTCCCGCGAAACTCGCATCGCGAAGGCCCGGATCCGACTTTTTGACAGCTCCTCCCATCCTCGGCAGTAAGGCGCCTGACGAATGGGAAAAAGGCGGCGGCGTAGCAACAAAATTATGGTTAAATTAGCTTTGCAATTATTTTAAGGATTGCTGTCTTCTGTCCCGCATGCCAGCTTAAGCCGTCTGCGGCAATATTTTATGGGGATTGCTGTTATGGCCAGATTTGAAACTCTCAATCAATTTTCGGTGCGCTTGGCTGACGCGTTGGTTTGCCATTGGGACACCCAAAATCCTGTCCCTGTCGAAGTTCATCTGAATGGTAAAAGCGGCGCTGGCAAATCGACTCTTGTGGCGAGAACAGCCTCGCTGCTTTTCAATGAATATATTGCACATGGCGATTTTAATCATACAACCGATTATATGAATAATAACGGAATTGGCGTCATGAGCCTGGACGCAGGCGCTTTGATTGGGACTATATCAATAATCGCTGCGAAGTTTTAAGGCAAACACCCATCGGCAAGACCGTTTTATTTGTCGAAAATGTCTGTTCAACAAGGCGATTGGCGGATGGCACGGACTTGGGGTCAAAAGCTGACGTTATGATAGGAATCGAAATTCCTGTGCGTGAAATATGCAAACGGCTGAGTGCGTTTGATAGCCGTTTGAGGCAGCCTGCGACGGAAGCCGCTCTGGAAGCTTTCATGCTGCATCATGAGAGAGCGGCGCCATTTGCGGATCAATTTTTTATAAAGCTTCAGGAAGCATGCGATATTTTTCGGCCGAATGCGTCAAGAAAGAAAGCCGCCATCCGGCACATTCTGGATTTGAGAATTTTTAGCGCGGCTTTCCTCTCCGGAAAGCTATCAGATAGATTTTCTGAAGCCTTTGAAAGAAGCAATATATCTCCGGAATCAATCGATGATAAATTTCGCCGTTTGCGTGCCGCAAAATTTCCGGTCGCATCCGCTGCCTAGGTGCGCTTCACCTATTTAAGAGCGCTTCTTCAACTCCAGCGCACACGAATTAATACAATAACGCAGCCCGGTCGGCTTCGGCCCGTCGGGAAACACATGCCCCAGATGCGCGTCGCAGCGGCTGCACAAAACTTCCGTGCGACTCATGCCGTGCGAAGCGTCGGTCTTTTCGGCCACGTGTTCTTTGCCGGCAGGCTGATAGAAACTGGGCCAGCCGCTGCCGCTGTCATATTTGGTGTTGCTGTCGAACAATTCCTGCCCGCAGCAGGCGCACACATACATGCCCGACTCCTTGCTGTGCGCATATTTGCCGGAAAAGGGCGGCTCGGTGCCGTGCTGGCGGCAGACCGCATATTGTTCGGGCGAAAGCTGTTTTTGCCATTCGGAATCGGATTTTTTTACTTTTTCACTCATCGCGGGCTCCTTTCTATGGGCTTTTTATATATAGGTTCTTTATGCCGCATTTTCTATACCTTTACTCAAGGCTTTCGCCGATTTAGAATGATTCCAAAAACCGCAAGCGAAAGGAGTTTCCCATGCCCGCCAAAACCCTCGCCAAGAATTCCAACGCCCAAATGGCCAAGCATTTGGCCAATTCGGTCGCCGATACCTATCTGCTGACCATCAAAACCCACGGCTATCACTGGAACGTGACCGGCCCCGGTTTTCGCAGCATCCATCTGCTGCTGGAAGATCAATATAAGGAATTGTTCGAAGCCGCCGATACGCTGGCCGAGCGCATCCGCGCGCTCGATGTCTATGCGCCGATGAGCGCCGCCGCGTTCCATAGCCACACCGCCGTCAAGGAAACCGGCGACAAGGTGCCGGCCGCCAAGGCCATGCTGCAGGATCTGGTCAAAACGCACGAGCAGGTGAGGGATCGCATCGAGGAAGGCCGCTCCTTCGCCGAGGAAGTCGGCGACCGCGCCAGCGAAGACATGCTCATCAGCCGCCTCGAAGCGCACGACAAGCATATCTGGATGCTGAAAAGCCAGGCGGCCTAACCCGGCCTCTTGATATTTTACAATTGATATAGCAAATTGCTCGCGGTCAATTTTCGCGGGCAGGGCGGCATTTCGGATTCCCGATAGTTGCAATTGCAGGACGGTAAGAATTGCGCGCACGAGATATAACGCTTTTAGTTTCGGGTTTGGCGGCCATAGAAGTGCTGCAACAGAGTGTTCTCCGAAATGTTATTGGCGACGATTACAGTCAACTGATCGGCGACCCGGTGCAATTGGCGCAATTTTTAACAAACAACCCCCAAACCTGTATGAACATTTCCACTTGTGTGTACACAACAATAGTAGGGATGGCTTGGGTCGGGAAGACATTCCGGCCTTCCCGGCGTCGGAAAGCATCTGGTGATGATTTGATACCCGGTTAATGCCGTCGATTGGTATCGGCGGCCACTTAATCGAATTTTTTTGTTAACACCCTCTTGCTTTTTGCCCCAACCTGTGATAGGAATATAATCCTATCCCTTGGGGATAGCTTGCGCGGCCGCCGGGCCCTCTCGCCTAGGAGATGAGGGATCAACCGCCCGCCGCCGCATGAGGTGCATGCCCACTCCCGCGTAGCTTTTGCTTGCAACAGCGAAGCGGGATTTGGAAGCGCGCGCTTCTTTTTTCTATCATCGCAGAGGGGTTAAGTCATTGTATTACAATAATAAAAAGACAGACGGCGAAAATAAAATATTTCCTTAGTGCTTGCGGTTTCCGCCTTTCGCCTTCAAATTACCGGCCATGAACAGCCTGGGATTTGATAAAGCGCCGCAAGACACCCGCATCGTCGTCGCCATGTCGGGCGGCGTCGACAGCTCCGTCACGGCCGCCTTGCTGGCCGAGCAGGGCTACGATGTCGTCGGCGTCACGCTACAGCTTTACGACTTTGGTGCCGCCGTCGGGCGCAAGGGCGCCTGCTGCGCGGGGCAGGATATTTACGATGCGCGCCGCGTGGCCGAGCAAATCGGCATCCCGCATTACGTGCTCGATTACGAAAGTAAATTCGCAGCTAGCGTGATGGATGATTTCGCCGATAGCTATCTGCGCGGCGAAACGCCGATTCCCTGCGTGCGCTGCAACCAGAGCGTCAAATTCCGCGATCTGCTTTCGGTGGCGAAGGATCTGGGCGGCGAGGCGCTGGCCACCGGCCACTATGTGCGCCGCGTGATGGGCGCTGAAGGGCCCGAGCTTCACCGCGCGCGCGACGCGTCTCGCGACCAGAGCTATTTCCTGTTCGCCACCACCCGCGCGCAGCTCGATTATCTGCGCTTTCCGCTCGGCGATCTCACCAAGCCCGAAGTGCGGGCTCTTGCCGAACGCTATAACCTTCCGGTCGCCGCCAAGCCCGACAGTCAGGATATCTGCTTCGTGCCCAACGGCGATTACGCCATCGTGGTCGGCAAATTGCGCCCCGGCGCGATCGATCCCGGCGACATCGTCGATGAAGCGGGCACGGTACTCGGCCGCCACGAAGGCATCATCCATTTCACCGTCGGCCAGCGCCGCGGCCTCGATCTAAGTGATCGTGCCGGCGAGAACAACGAGCCGCTTTATGTTCTGCGTCTCGATGCCGCCAAGAAGCAAGTTGTGGTGGGACCGAAGGAATCGCTGGCGCAAAACCGTGTGAATTTGCGCGAGATCAACTGGCTGGGCGACGCCATCAACGGCCACGCGCTCGACGTGCATGTGCGCCTGCGCTCGGCCCAGCCGCCACTGCCCGCGCAGTTCAAGATGAATGGCGGCGGCATCGGCTATGTCACGCTGAACGAGCCTGCCTTTGGTGTCGCACCCGGCCAGGCCGGCGTGATCTACCAAAACGACCGCGTGTTGGGCGGAGGGTGGATCACATAAGCGCACCCTTCCCTTGGGGAGGGGTCGGCGCGAACTTTCCGCTTCGCTTGATTCAGCAATCTGCCTGCCTTAATCTTACGCCTTGGCGGCACCGTAGCTCAGCGGTAGAGCAGGGGAATCATAATCCCTTGGTCGGCGGTTCAAATCCGTCCGGTGCTACCAACGATACAGTACGATTAGCGCTGTATCTGCCATCTCCCTCAGCTGCTAGCACTTGAAATGAGCCCCTTGCCAGACGTTAGGTGTTGGCAAATTCCACGAAGCGGTCTAACGAAAAGCACGCAATGCAAAACAGCACCGCCATATCGATTGCCGCGCTCGATAAAACCTATGACAACGGATTTCAGGCGCTGACGCATATCGATCTTGCGATAAGGCGGGGCGAGATTTTTGCGCTGCTCGGGCCCAACGGAGCGGGTAAAACCACGCTCATCAATGCCGTCTGCGGAATCGTTCGGCCCAGTGGCGGCCGTATCCTCGTCTGTGGACACGACAATGCGACGGATTACCGGGCCGCGCGCATGGCAATCGGACTGGTGCCCCAGGAATTGACCACGGATGCGTTCGAATCCGTCTGGAATACGGTGAGCTTTAGCCGCGGCCTGTTTGGAAAGCCGGGCAACCCCGCTTTTATCGAAAAGACGCTCAAGCAACTTTCTTTATGGGATAAAAAAGATGAACAAATCCGCCGTCTTTCGGGCGGCATGAAGCGGCGCGTGATGATCGCCAAAGCCCTTTCTCACGAGCCGGATGTCCTGTTTCTGGACGAACCCACGGCGGGCGTGGATGTGGAGCTGCGCAAATCGATGTGGGCGCAGGTGCGCGCGCTTCGCGAAACAGGAGTCACCATCATTCTTACGACCCATTATATAGAGGAAGCCGAAGAAATGGCCGATCGCATCGGCGTTATCAACAAAGGCAGGCTGATCATCACGGAAACCAAAGACGTGTTGATGAAGAAAATGGGTAAACGCCAGATGGTGTTCGCGTTGCGCGACCGTCTCCCGTCCATTCCGTCCGGTTTATCTGGCTACGACCTTACGTTGGCGGACGGCGGGAGCCAGTTAATCTACACCTATAATTTGCATCAGGACAGCCACGACATTTCGGATTTGATGGAGGTCCTCAATAAAAATGGCATTCGCCCGAGAGAAATCGAGAGTCGCCAAAGCAGTCTCGAAGACATCTTTATTCAGCTGGTGGGCGGCGCGCCATGAATTACCGCGGCATATGGGCAATCTATGCCTTCGAGATGGGGCGCACCCTGCGCACGCTGGGCCAAAGCATTGCCTCGCCCGTCATCTCGACGGTCCTTTATTTTATCGTTTTCGGATCGGCCATCGGATCGCGCATCCAGGCCATCGACGGCGTTCCCTACGGCGCCTTCATCGTGCCCGGCCTTATCATGCTGACCGTGCTGGGGCAAAGCGTTTCGAACGCGTCTTTCGGCATTTATTTCCCGCGTTTTACGGGAACCATTTATGAAATTTTATCCGCGCCGCTATCTTTCATCGAAATCGTGCTCGGCTATGTCGGCGCGGCGGCCAGCAAATCGGTCATTATCGGAACGGTCGTTCTGGCGACGGCGGCGTTCTTCGTTCCGCTGCACATTGCGCATCCGCTATGGATGATCTTCTTTCTGGTTATGACCAGCGTCACATTCAGCTTGATGGGTTTTATCATTGGCATTTGGGCAGACGGCTTTGAGAAATTACAGCTGATCCCGCTGCTTATCATCACGCCGCTCACTTTTCTCGGCGGAAGCTTTTATTCGATTAATATGCTGCCCCCCTTCTGGCAGCGGCTGTCGCTGTTAAATCCGGTTGTCTATCTTGTCAGCGGATTCCGTTGGAGCTTTTACGAGCATGGCGATGTGGGACTCGTGATAAGCGTGCTCATGATCGCGGCCTTTACCGTCATCGCCCTTGGAATAATTGCCTGGATATTCAAAACCGGTTACCGGTTGAGAAAATAACGAAGAGTAATAACCTCTCAAACAGAATAACCTTTATGCCCGCCCTGCCTTTGTGCGGGCGACGATTCTATGTGAAAGGGAAATGACCTAATTCGCAAACAAACTCTTCATATTACTCAACGACACAGTGGCACCGTAGCTCAGCGGTAGAGCAGGGGAATCATAATGCCTTGGTCGGTGGTTCAAATCCCTCCGGTGCTACCAAGCCTTGGGGCTAAGGACGAGAAACAGGCATGAAGAAAAGCGGATCGCAGAAAAGCAAGTCTTCGTCTCAGCTAATAGATGAAAGAATCAAGGAGTTGGGCGACTGGCGGGGCAAGCGCATCCTCACGAAAATCGCTGATTTGCGGGAGCAATCGCCACTTATGCAAAATTTATATTCGGCTCGGACCGCTCATAGCGCGGCTTTATATCTTAATCCTTACTGTCCGCATGCAAAGGAGATGAGTCGTGACCTACTTGCAGCGTATCAACATCAGTTCCACCCAATACAAAAGTCCCTTGTCTGATTACCGACCCCGGTACATACCAAAAGAGAGATGCGCAACCTGGCCTTTATCCTGGAAAAAGGGGCCTTCGCATTCCATAACCTATCAGCAAGATTACGTGTGCACATAGTACACGGCCGCACAAACGGCGCTGGTTCTGATTAATCATGATGAGCTCTAACGAGCAAACAGCTGTTTCATATCCTCGAAGGATTTGAATTCCAGTGCGTTGCCGGCGGGGTCGAGGAAGAACATGGTCGCCTGCTCGCCCGGCTGCCCCTTGAACTTGATGTAAGGCTCGATCACAAACTTGATACCGGCCGCTTTCAGCCGGTCGGCGAGCCGCTGCCATTTGTCCATCGGCAGCACCACGCCGAAATGCGGCACCGGCACATCATGCCCGTCCACCGGGTTGTGATGCAGCTTGGGGCCGCTGTCCGCGCGCGGCTTGAAATGGGCGACGATCTGATGCCCGAACAAATCGAAATCGATCCAGCTATCGCTGCTGCGCCCCTCGGGGCAGCCGATCACGGTGCCGTAGAAATGCCGCGCGGCGGCCAAATCATCGACCGGAAAAGCAACATGAAAAGGCGTCAGATTATTCATCCATCCTCTCCTTAAAACCGGCACCGGCCTTGTAGGTAACAAAAAGCGGACGCGAAGTTAAGGTATTAGTGCCGTAGGCGGCGAATTATTCAAATTGCAATTTCAATGACTTAGCTGCAAGTTGGCAAATTAGTGGCTGCAACTATTTACGCATGTTATTGGCTGCCTGTGTCTTGGCGATTTTTATTACCGGCACATAATCAAAAGGCGGCATTTAAATAATAAAATTGGAAAAAATATGGCTGTCGTTGAAATTGCGAACCGGATGGTTATTCCGGAGCCCGGCCTGGCGACGGCCGGCGGTTTGCATGAGGTTCTAAGCCATCCACCTGCCGGAACGGAAGTCATCCGGCTGGGTTGGAGCGGAAAGCTTGTCAGCGACGCCGGCTATCACCTGGCTCATGCTGTTCATCATGTCGAAAGGCCGGATGCGCATTATGTCGCCGTCGATCTGCCGGAACATATTTTTAACGGTTTTTACATCGGCAACTCCAATCAGTTCTGGTGGCCGCTGCTGCATGAAAAAAACGAGCAAACGATCTATTCACCACAAAATTGCCAGATGGCCGTGCACGCCAACCGTCTTTTTGTATCCGTCCTGAACGACCATATCATCCAGCAGGGCCTGATCGGACCCGATGACCCCATTCGCGTGCATGATTATCATTTTTTCGATCTCGGCTGGGAATTGAGAGGGCACAATATCTGGAATCCGCTCAGCTTTTTTCTGCATGTTCCCGTGCCCACGCCGGATTCTATCAATCGGCTCGCCCCCAGGC
>Ga0307471_100002513_pt1 | contig 10573 bp, 5 predicted proteins | sample atmos_gasesAM3C__2_FD_204566 | JGI IMG/M metagenome (GOLD analysis project Ga0307471, IMG submission 204566) | Hardwood forest soil microbial communities from Morgan-Monroe State Forest, Indiana, United States - atmos_gasesAM3C_515 | ecosystem: Environmental > Terrestrial > Soil > Temperate... | reverse complement strand
GACGACAGCGTAGTCATCGGTGAGCTGCAAATTGTTTGGCGTGCCGAGAAACTCTTTGGACTCTCCAGGCTGCGGGTGAACGCTGACAATGGCCAAGTCGCCCTTGCGGGGTCCGTCTGTGAGTCTACGAAAGACAAATTCCCTGGTACCGGGAATGTCCCGAAGCGTCAGGTTTTCTGCCGGCGAGCCCACGAAGATCAGATCGTTGTTCTTCACGTCGTCCAGCGAGAGCAGGCTGCCACGTTTCACGCGAAGCTGCCGGTGCAGAGTCGCGAAGACATGGTCGAGCTCGTGGACGGCCAGTACCTCACCTACACCCGTGTAGTGATCGAGAATTTTGGGCTGCGAGTCCCGGGCTGGATCCAGATACCTCATCCCCGTTTCAGGACGGCCCACAAATGACGCATTGCTGAAAACGACCCAAGGTTCTTCAGGACCGGCGAGGAAGGCCTTCCAAAACACACGTAATGCGGGAGGCGAATAATTTTCTGCCGCCTCGGCGGAGGTGCCCTTGTTTCCAGTTATGCGCTGAGCCACGATCACCGCAACCGCTCCTGCCAGCAGCAGAGAAAGAACCGTAACCGCTATCGCCCAATTGCGGGGAGTAGACGGAGCAAGCCGCCCGGGAGCCGTTTGCTGCTCCAGATCTCTTCGGACAGGAGCGACGTCGCGATGATGCAATCCGAGGGCATAGGAGCCCTTTGGTAGATCGACCAGGACAGCATCTTCAACGCCTTCGGATGTGTAGTATTCGTGGAGCTTCTGACGGAGGCGCCCAACTTGGACTCGGACCGTCGAATCCATTTGCGGATCGAAGTCGGACGATCGGCCAAAAACCTCGGTTGCGATCTGATATTCCTTCAGATGCGCCCCGGGATGCTCGACTGCGCTTCGAGCCAGATAGCGCAGGAGTTTGCAGAGCGATTCCGAACCATGCAGCAAACTGCTGTTCGCAATCTTTTCGATTTGGGCTAGATACTGCTCTGTTTCGGTCAAGATCACAGTGTTACACGAGGTTTATCAAGTGAGTAACAAAGCGTAACAGGGGTGAAAAAAGACCGCAAGAGCAAGAAACATCAGCACGTAACGGTATCAATCACTGGCGAAACTACCAGAGTCTTGACTTCGTTAATAAACCTAAACTAACTTCCGCCCCGACGGGCAACTCTGTTAAAAAATGCCCGCGCCAGAAGTGCGTAACGTCCTCAGCACCCTTTTCTCAATTTGGTGGAGGGCGTACACCCTACATTCGAGTCCAAAATCTTTTGGACTCTTTCGATTCGAGAGGTCCCGACTCACTCGGTCCTCCCGGGCAAGTTGAGGTCAAAAATGATACGTGCGAGATTTGCCTCTTTCTTTACCCTCCTATTCGCGGTCGTGATTTCGTTACCAGGACAAAGCTTCGGGCAAGCCGTATACGGCTCAATCTTCGGGACCGTAAGCGACCCGTCAGGCGCTGTCATCCCAAATGCAAAGGTAACGGTGACTGACGTCCGAAAAGGGACGTCGGAGACCGCGACCACTGACGCCTCGGGAAATTACAGTGTCACCCACCTGATTCCCGACACATATCAAGTGAAGGTCGAATCGCAGGGGTTCCAGACTGCCGTGTCAGACAACCTGCAGGTGTCAGCCGATACAGGTGCGAAATTCGACGCTACCCTGAAAACCGGCGCGCAGACTGAAACGGTTCAGGTGACGGCTGAGGCGCCCCAGCTTAAGACAGACCGCGCGGATGTTGCCACGATCTTCAACGAGAGGTCGCTTGAGCAACTTCCGACCTTCAATCGGAACTTTACAAACTTCCTGCTTCTGAGCCCGGGCACGACAAAGATGGGTTGGTCACATGCCAGCTCGGAGAACCCGCAAGGCAGCCAGCAGATTTTTGTCAACGGTCAGCAGTTCGCGGGAACGGCGTACGAACTCGATGGAACGGATAATCAGGATCCGATTCTCGGAATCATCGTCGTGAATCCCAATCTGGATTCGGTGAGTGAAACCAAGATTACCAGCCAGAACTATGATGCGGAGTTTGGAAAAGCGATCGCTGGCATCGTCACGGCTCAGACTAAGTCTGGCAGCAACAGCTTCCACGGTAGCGCCTTCGAGTACCGACGCACTGATGCTTTCCAGGCTCGAGACCCGTTCACACAATTCCAGCCAGATCCAATCACTCATCGTTTCATTCCAGCGGCACTGTGGAACCAGTTCGGCGGATCGGTCGGCGGCCCGATTCTTAAGGACAAGCTGTTCTTTTTCGGTGACTATCAAGGCACCCGAGAGAAGACCGGTAACTCGTTCTTTGAGACCGTACCGACCAACCTCGTGCGCAGCACTTGCTTGAGCGGAGCGGCTTGCAACCTGAGCGAGTACCCAAACCTGATTTACCAGACCCAGAACGGAGTAACCACGCAATTTCCGGGGAATATCATTCCGGCAAATCAGATCTCTCCTCAGGCGGTGGCACTGCTGAAGCAGCTTCCGGCACCGACGACGGGCGGGACGCTTAACAACTACGTTGCGAGCGGGTTCGGAATCTTCAATCGTGACGCTTTCGACACGCGCGCCGACTACAACACAAGTCAGAACCTGCACATCTTTGGGAGATACAGCTTCCAGAACTTCAGCTTGAATGGCAAGGGCGCATTCGGCGTCGCTGGAGGCAATGGATTTGGGCCCGGAGGATTTGCCGGTCAATCAAAGACTCGCAACCAAAGCCTGGCATCGGGTTTTGATTATGTGCTCAGTCCGAGTCTGATAACTGATTTCCGCTTTGCTTATTTCAGATACCACGTTAACGTTACGCCGAATGATCAGTCGCTAACTCCGATGAAGGATGCTGGAATTCCGGGTATCAACCTCGGAGACACCTTCACTCAAGGATTCTCCCAGCTTAACTTTGCCGGCAATAGCGCAAGCGACATTCAGAAGGCTGCGGGCATCAGCGAGTTTGGCGAAGGCCTCGATGTTGGCCGCTGCAACTGTCCTTTGCTTGAGAGCGAAAACCAGATTCAGTTCGTCAACAACTGGACAAAAACCCTCGGCCTCCATTCCTTCAAGTTCGGTGGTGATATTCGATATGCGCTAAATTTGCGTGTGCCTAGCGATCGTCATCGAACCGGTGAAATCAACTTCGACAAAGGATTCACCTCCAATCCTGCACTTGCCACGCCTGGCGGATCAGCCCTCGCGACGATGTTGCTCGGCGAGGCGACAAGCATTGCGCGCTACGTAAGTAGCACGACGAGCGCTGCAGAACGCCAGAAGCGATGGTTCTTTTACGGGCAGGATACCTGGCGAATTAGTCCCAAGCTGACGCTGAATTACGGGTTGCGATGGGAGATTTATTTCCCGGAAACTGTCAACGCCAACGGTAATGGAGGCTTGCTGAATTTGGCTGACGGCAATGTCCACGTTGCCGGCATCGGCGGTGTGCCCACCAATATGGGCGTCGACAATAGCTTTAAGAACCTGGCTCCCCGTTTGGGAGTGGCGTACCAATTCGACGACAAGACTGTTGTCCGTTTGGGTTATGGCCGTAGCTTCGACATTGGAGTCTTCGGTTCAATCTTTGGCCACACAGTTACCCAAAATCTGCCGGTATTGGCAAGCCAACAGCTCAACCCTTCGAGTTCCACCGCGGGCGTGTTCACGCTCGCGCAAGGTCCGCCTGCCCCGACTCCGACCGTTGTTCCGTCGAACGGTTTGCTCCGGTTGCCAGTTGGAATCAACGGTCGCGCTCGTCCTTTCCGCGTTCGGATACCGACGCTTGATGCCTACAACCTGACCATTCAGCGCCAACTTTCTAATTCAGTAAGCGCAGAGATCGGCTATGTCGGCAATAAGGGGACGCACGTGTTCGCAGGTAACAATCCGGACATCAATCCAAATGAGCCGAACGTGATTGGGTTCCATCCAAACATCGTCGATTCGACCGGGAAGACGATTTTTTGCGATGGTACGGCAGCAAAGCCATTCTTCGGCTCAAATTGCAGCACCCCCCAGAACAATCGCAGGGCTTTCTTTGCGCCCTTCGGTTGGACGCAGGACATCACCTATTTTGCCAATGCTGCCAGCAGTAATTACAACGCTCTGCAGACGAAAATCGAGAAGCGCTTTACGAACGGCTTGCAGATGCTGGCACATTACACCTGGGCGAAGGCTCTGAATTTCGATCAGGACTACTTCGCCATCCAGCCGCATCACGGGTTGGTCGACTTCAACCGCAAGCACGTGTTTGTTTTGTCCAGTGTGTATGACCTACCGTTTGGACACGGCAAGGCATATGCGTCCAACATCCCAAAGTGGGCTGATTATGTGATTGGCGGTCTTCAGGCGAGTGGAAATCTGACCTGGAGCAGCGGCCTGCCATTCAGCGTGAGTTACAACGAGTGCGGTTCCGATATCGATGCTGGTCCGTGCTGGGCAGCGAAGACCGGAAGCGTGAGCAGTAACGTTGGCGACCTACAAACGCCTGCGGGTAAATCCCCATTCCGGCAGTTCTTTACCCCGGTGGCGCCATTCACCACCAACGGAGCGTCTGGCGGTGGATTCACGCGTCCTGCCCAGGATACGTTTGGCAGCAGGAACTCTCTCTACGGGCCGCGGTATGCGAACGTTGACTTCTCCATCGCTAAGAACTTCACCATCACGGAACGAGCAAACGCCCAGTTCCGAGCCGAGATCTTTAACCTGTTCAACCATCCGCAGCTTGCGAATCCTAATTCCTGTATTGATTGCGCTGGCTCAGGCACGATTACCGGTCTTGCCGGTAATATTGCCCAAATGCGCAACATTCAGTTGGGTTTAAGACTCCAGTTCTAAGCGACGTTTCTTAATACTTCTTAACCGGAGAGCCGCATTGCTCTCCGGTTTTTGTTTGTAGGATGTTTGCCGGTTGTTGCGTTTGGTAAACATCCCACGCGGCCGATTTGCAGCTGGACTCTCGCTTGTCTTGCTGATCTGGGTTGGCCTCGCTGCAGCTTCTCCTCATTCGCGCACCGCTCGTAGCCGATCACTCTCGTCGGAGTACGCGAACCCCGATGCTCTGTGTTCGAAGTGCCACTTCGGGATTGCATCCGAATATGCAAAAACCGCGATGGCACATGCAAGCGGGCCGGCATCCGATGGACCTATCTCAGGTCAGCTCTTTCATAAACCATCCAAAGTTGATTACCGACTCCATGAGGAAACCGGCAAACTGTGGCTTGATTTTGATCGCTACGATGGTAACAAGCTAAACGGAAGACGGGAGCTTCTGTACTACATCGGCTCCGGAAAGCTCAAGGGCCGCACCTATCTCTTTGAAGTTGATGGCTTTCTATTCGAGTCACCAGTCAACTGGTACGCGCAGCAGCGTCTTTGGGACATGACTCCCAACTACGAGAATGCCGCGGAAGCGCCTCTTAACTTGCCGGCATTCCCAGAGTGTTTGAATTGCCACAGTAGCGGCATGCAGCCTCCGGCCCATGGAACTCAAAATCTATATCCCGAACCGCCTTTCTCTCATGGAGGCATCACTTGTGAGCGCTGCCACGGCCCGGCTTCTGAACATTCCTTGCATGGAGAAAAGATGATGAGCCTGGCGCGTTTGCCTGCGGACCGCCGCAACGAAATATGCATGCAATGTCATCTCGAGGGAAATGCCAGTATCGAGAGGCCTCATCGGCATGTATACGATTTCAAACCAGGAGATGACCTTCTGGATTACGTACGCTATTTCGTCTTTGCCAACAAGGGAGGACAGCGTGCGGTGAGTCAGTTCGAGGCACTTGCTCAGAGCCGGTGCAAGCGAGCATCCGGAGAGAAAATGAGCTGTACGACCTGTCACGATCCGCATAGCGAGCCTGAGCCCGCCAGGGCTGTGGCATATTTTCGTAACAAGTGCATTTCCTGCCACGGAAGTGCTTTCGCCCAGAAGCATCACGCTGAAGATCCAAATTGCATTGGTTGTCACATGCCCGCACTCTCCAGCAAAGATGTAAGTCACACAGAGGAGACCGATCACCGCATCTTGCGCCGTCCTTTGCGCGAGACTCCTAACGTCGTGAACTCCCAGTTCGGAGAGCTACAACCGTTTCCCGTTTCTCCTGAGACGAAAAATGATGTGCGGGATCTGGCGTTGGCTTATGAAAGTCTCGTGGAACGTGGTGACAATGCTGCTTCCCCCGAAGCTGAGCGCCTGCTTGAACAGGCTAACAAGCAGGATCCGAACGACGCTCCCATCCTCACCGCGTTGGGCTACATCGCTCAGGAGCGTGGAGACATCAACGGTTCGCGGCAATACTATGAACGTGCGCTGCGTAACGACAGCGACGATCAGGAAGCTGCTACTAATCTGGGCGTAATCGAGGCTAAAGCAGGACATCTGCGTCGTGCGGTCTCGCTGTGGCAGCAGGTCTTTAAAGAAGCTCCATGGCGCAGCAGTGTTGGACTCGACATCGCGCTTGGATACTGCGCCGCGAACCGCTACGATGAAGCCAAGGTCTACGTGAAGCGCGTGCTGGAGTTCAATCCAGACTTTGCCATGGGCAGGTCACTGTTAGACCGATTGTCAGCCAACCCGCCTGACTGTTCGCTGAGCCGCTGAGCCGGAAAGTAGATCAGCTGCGTGCGGGATTCCTGGCTGCAAATCGATTATGCGTACTTGTTTCCTGGTGTTGGCGTTCGCGACTGTAGCCCTTTGCGCCGAAAGCTCGGCTGCGCGGGCGCAGACTGAGTCGCCGGCAAATCAGAAAGCTTCTCCCGAGCCGCGAGCGCATGATTCGGATTCCCTTTCAGATGCCAAGCGTCTGATCGATGAAGGCAAGCTCGATGAGGCTATTCAGAACTTGAACAGCCTTCAGCAGCAACATCCCGAAACCAGAGGTCTTGAATATCAATTTGGCCTGGCGTACTACCGCAAGGGCGACTTTGTTCAAGCGCAGTCGGCGTTGGGAAAAGCCATGGATCAAGACCCACAGAATCGTGAGGCGGTCCAACTGCGAGGCTTAAGCCTCGTTCAGATGGGACGCCCGGCCGAGGCTATTCCCTATTTGAAACAGGTGCAGTCCTGGACGGGCTCGGTCAACGTCGATGCCGTCTATGTGCTTGGCCTCTGCTACGTCCATACGCAGAATTATGAGGAAGCCCGCCGATCATTCGCGCAGATGTACGGCGTTCCTCCCGATTCGGCACAAGCGCACCTCTTTCTCGCGCGGATGTTGCTGCGACAAGGCTATGATCCTGTGGCCGAACAGAACGCGCAGCAAGCGGCGGCAATGGATCCCAAGTTACCTCTCGTGCATTATCTGCTTGGCGAGTTTTACCTCTACAAATCGAACGTCCCGAAAGCCATTGAGGAATTTGAGCTGGAACAGAAGCTCAATCCAGCTTATGCCGGCACCTACGACCGTCTTGGCGATTCCTACTCTCGTCTCAGCCGATACGATGATGCGCAGCGCGCGCTGCAGCGCGCGATCCTTCTCGATGCCACCGCTACCGGTCCTTACATCCTCATGGGCAAAGTTCTGATCAAGAAAAAGGATTTCGCCTCGGCGACCACGTATCTGCAGAAAGCATTACGCATGGATCCCTCGAACTACATTTCCCATCATCTAATGGGCGAAGCGTACCGTGGCCTCGGCCGGACAGCCGAGGCGGAGCAGGAATTGAAGAAGTCCGAAGAACTCCAGTCGGCTGAGGGATCAAAGCCCCAGGGTTAGCGCGGGTATGACTAGGTTCAGAACTGCAATCCTGATAACGATAGTTTCCGTTACGACGGCTGTGCTGGCTGCTGGCCGAGGGCAGAAAGGTGCTCAAGTTCACATTAGGGTCCACTGGAGCAGTTCCACTCCGCTGATTTCTCCTACTTCTTCCGGGGCGTCGTCGGCGGGAGCATTTAATCCGGCGGCAGTTCGACAGGGCAACAAGACTGTCTTGCTCTATCGAGCACAGGACACGGCGGGCACATCGCGTATTGGATATGCGTCCAGCGCCGATGGCGTCCACTTCACAGTCAGTGACCAGCCTGTCCTGACGCCAGACGTCGACTATGAAAAGGATGGAGGGGTTGAAGACCCGCGTGTTCTCAAAATCGCCGATCTCTACTACATGACGTATACCGGCTATAACAAGAAGGATGCCCAGCTCTGTTTGGCTACTTCCAGGGATCTGATTCATTGGGATCGGAAGGGGATTCTGCTGCCTGCGTACAAGGGCAATTGGAATACTGGATGGACCAAATCGGGAGCCATCGTTCCACAGAAGATCAACGGTAAATGGTGGATGTACTATCTTGGGACAGCGCCGGACAAGCGTGATTACATGGGGCTCGCTTCGTCCGTTGATTTGCTTCATTGGAGCGATGCCACGGCGCAACCGGTATTGCCGCTGCGTGCAGGCGCATTTGATTCGAGAGTCATGGAGCCAGGTCCGCCGCCGATCATCACCGATGCAGGAATACTCCTTATCTACAACGCGGCCGACGACAATCTCGTCTATACAACGGCCTGGGCTCTTTTCGATAAGACGGATCCGAGTAAGCTGCTGTCGCGAGCGGAAGCGCCCTTTCTGCGGCCGGAGAAAGAGTGGCAGCGGGTGGGCCAGGTTCCTAACGTGGTCTTCACCGAAGGCCTAGTGCAGGACAAAGTCAAAGATCAGTGGTGGATATACTACGGCGCCGCCGACAAATACATCGGAGCTTCGCGGATTCGAATCTCGATCAAACACTGAAATCCTCATGAGCACTGTCGTGCCTGAGAACAGCTGATGTCTATTAATTCTCGCAAATCAGCGATCGCCCTTCCGGCGATGGTGATTTTCGTCTACGGAACCGTAGCCTCTCTATTGGGTTCGCTTCTGCCCACTCTCTCTGCACACTTTCATCTTTCACCCGAGCAAAACGGATACATCGCTGCGTTGCAGGCTGTTGGTCTCGCATTTGCCACTCTACTTGCTGGTCCTCTCATGGACAGCAAAGGCATCAAGGTCGCTCTATGCGCCGGATTGTCGCTAATGCTGCTGGCATTGCTGGGTCTTGTCGGCGCGTCAGGCTCGCGCAGTCTGATGGCCGCGATCTGTGCTCTCGGCCTTGGCAGCGGAACTGTGGTGGCTGCTTCGAATAATCTAGCGAGCCAGGTGGATGAGAAGAGACGCGCATCGATGCTTAACCTGGCCAACATTTTTTTCGGACTCGGAGGGCTGGCAACGCCCTTCATCGCCGCAAATATTCTTTCTGGCGATCCCATGCGGCTCGCCTATCTCGTCGCAACACTCACGGCAGTCGCTCTTCTGTTTGCGGTGCGTATTGCGATGCCGGCTCGTCCAATTGAAGGCTTCCATCTTTCCGAACTGGTTAGGATCGAGCGCAAAGCTCTCCTTTTGCTGCTGTCATTAGTTGTGTTTCTGTACGTAGGTTGCGAAGTCGCATTCTGGAACTGGCTCCCGAAGTACCTGATAAATCGCGGCGCCGATCCTCGAACCGCGCTTAACATTCTCGGGTTCGGATTCGCGTTTGGGATCATCGCTGGCCGCCTTCTAGCGCTGCCGATGTTGCATCGAATACCAGCCACTGCGGTGTGCATGGCTGGAGCGATTGCGATGATCGGTACCACCTATGCAACCATTCACGTTGCTGGCTCCGTGCTCGTGCTCATTGCGGTCTTTCTCTCGGGAGTCGCAATGGGACCCGTTTTTCCGAGCGCCCTCGGAATCACCAGTGACGCGTTTCCTCGAATGACCGGCACCTGCATCGGACTGGTAATCACTGCTGGCTGGTTGGGTGCGGCTGTTCTCTCGTGGATCATCGGCAGCATCGCAGGTTCCGATTCGGGCCGGTTGTCCCGCGGGCTCGCTGTCGTGCCACTGTGCTCGGTCGTCATCGTTCTGCTAACCATCGCGGTGAGCCGAGTGACGCCGAAAACCAGAGCAGCCGTCGTCGAACCTTTAGCACTGTAGGACGACAATGCGAATCCAATAGGTGATTTCCTCAAGCTCTGGCAATGCTAACCATGGCCTCCAACACTTTTAGACATTCCCCGACCACTTCCTCTACCGATTTCCCGCTGGTATTGATTGAGACATCTGCTCGCCGGTACAGCTCCTCGCGTTCCTTCAAAATGCGCTCAAGATCTGACATGGCCTCGGGATTCTGGGCCATCGGCCGCATGTCACCCTGTGCGATCACGCGCTTCATGTGCTCTTGAGGAGTTGCTCGCAGCCAAACTGCGTAGCAGCTGGTGAGCAAACGCTCGTACGTAGCCGGCTCCGAAACAAGGCTTCCACCGGTTGCGACTACGAATCTCTTGTGCTCGCTCAACAGTTCGTCGAGACAGCGTCGCTCAAAACGGCGGAATCCGCTTTGGCCGTAGAGATCGAATATCATGCTGAGTGAAACGCCGCTCGCCTCTTCGATGAGCCGGTCCAGTTCGAAGAAGGGTAGATCCAATTTCCTGGCGAGAAGCTTGCCGACCGTGGACTTGCCCGCTCCGCGAAGCCCGATCAACGCAATGCGCTGGCGCCTCTCGTCGATGTTGCCATCGACACTGAATTGCTGCGTTAGCATTTCGCGTGCCTGTGCCAACCTGGGCGGGTC
>Ga0307471_100002512_pt1 | contig 10573 bp, 9 predicted proteins | sample atmos_gasesAM3C__2_FD_204566 | JGI IMG/M metagenome (GOLD analysis project Ga0307471, IMG submission 204566) | Hardwood forest soil microbial communities from Morgan-Monroe State Forest, Indiana, United States - atmos_gasesAM3C_515 | ecosystem: Environmental > Terrestrial > Soil > Temperate... | reverse complement strand
ATCTCGATGGCCGCCGGTCACCCGGGAGCGAGCGTATTCGAGCAAGCCTGGCGCAACTTGCAACCGGCTCCCCTGCCGGGCTGAGGACTCGCACTTCGCGCCTGACAAAATACGCAAGTAGCCCCCCTCCAGAAAAGGACATGGGGAGAAGCTTGCACCTTGCTGTCCGAGAAATCGACCTTTCGGCAGTACTGCCATGGCATCTCTGCCTTGTTGTCGTGCCATCGCTGTGCTGAAACCTTTTCGGACCTTGGCTGCGACAATTCTCCTACGTGTGGCCGCCGACTTCACCTCATACGAACCTTTGGTGAGAGATGCGGGCTAAACGGGTTCCATGACCGCTGGCGTATCGGTTGTTGCTCGATTGACCTCCAAAGAGACCTCAAATGCTCGCTGCGCAGATCGGGGCGACGAACCACTGCGCAAGAGAGTTCTCTTAAAAAAAGAGACAAAACGCCGCAGGCTAGGGATTCCGATGTTCCTGGGCAAAGTGACTTGATGGTCTTTTGTCATATTGGCTTTATAAAGATTTTAGCTTTATTTTAGAAATATTTTAACTTGCCCGAGTCATACTGAGGGTATGACCGAAAAGAGCCTAAAAATTCCATATTAAAGAAAAAGACTATTTTGGCACCCTCGCGACCGTTCTCGATTTGGTCAGCCAGGACCTGCAGAAGAATGGGCAAAATCGAAACGCAGAAATTCTCCAGCGTCTGCGAGACAACCTGGTATACCTGCAGCACTCCCACCGTATCGAAAAGCTTGGAAGAATTCACTAGACGAGGTTGACTGCATGAAAGAACTCTTGCCAACCGAGGAACTACGTTATGACATTAGCCAATTCTACCCATTGAAAGCGGTTCTTGAGGAGTTGCTAGGGCATCGTGTCTATTCGCGGCTTAAAGAAACTGCAACCTTGCGCGACTGGAAGGAAGCGATTCAAAAGCTCCTTCGCGCCATCAAGGTAGCTATACAATCAACCGTCGATATTGCAGACGACGATTGGTTTGCTGAAATCGACAGCATTCTTGAACTTGGAAAAACACAAATCGCCAAAAGTAAGACTGCTACTGAACTATTCGCATCTCTTTCAGCCACTCTTGCCCGGCTGGCGTTTTTAGAAATTGGCTTCGTGCCCTTGGGAAGGCAGCAAAGGGAAACTATTCCGCTAACAAAAGAGTGGTGGACCCTGAGAACGGTCAGAACCGTTCAATTTGTCCAGAACAGCAAACAACGCGATACAGCGCGGGTGATTCGGAACAAGAGAATAAGGCCCTAGGCGAGTCTGAGCAGCTTTTAGTTGTCCATGGATCATGGCGATTCACGGACGCTTCTCTAAACGGCCGTTTTTTTCCAGTAGCGCACTCCAACCATCAGGGAAAGATGACCCAACACTTAGGTCCACTTTGGGTGCAATAACGGTGGTTCCGGTCGTCCTGCTGGCTTCCCTGGTTTTCGCCGTCAGAGATCTGATACGACCGCCTACGCCCAAGAGGAGGACGTTGCCAGGACTCCCCAATCGCAGCATCCAAGGTGCTTTCCAGCTACAAATATCCCATTCGTCGGCCTTGAAAACTCTTGGTTGCTAAGCACGCAGAATTTACACTATGTGTAGGCACCCAGGAGGAGCACAGTTATGCGCGCAACGGTTCCCGGATCCTCAAACCCTCTTCGCAATCTGGATCAGTGGGAGGACTTCCTGGAGGGGCGATACAAAGAAGGAAAGTCTGAAGGCGACTTCCGCCAGTATGACGCCGAGGCCAACCCGGGTGTGGCGGAGTTCTACTGCACGAATCACGAGAAGCAAACAGTCAACTACGTGCTGGGCAAAGAGAAACAGTACTTCGGCCTAACGCGCGGCAAGAAGAGCGTTTGGGAAGCGGCGGAATACCTGAACACTCTGGTCGACGACAGCGATCCGGATACCGACCTCACGCAGATCGAGCATCTTTTGCAGACGTCAGAGGCGATCCGCAAGGACGGTCACCCCCGCTGGATGGTGCTGGTTGGGTTCATCCACGATCTTGGGAAGTGTCTTTGCTTGTATGGTGAGCCGCAGTGGGGTGTCGTAGGCGATACATTCCCGGTTGGGTGCGCGTGGTCCGATCGGGTGGTCTTCCCTGAATACTTCGCTAGGAATCCGGATGTAAAAGTTCCCGAGTACCAGACGAAGTACGGGATTTATGAGCCGAATTGTGGCCTGGAGAGTGTCCACATGTCGTTCGGGCACGACGGTTACATCGCAGAAGTGATGAAGTCCTATCTCTCAGATGAAGCGATTTACATGCTGCGCTTCCACTCCTTCTATGCTTGGCATCGTCACGGCGCTTATCAGCACCTTGAAAATGAGAAAGACAAGGCAATGCTGGAATGGGTGAGGAAGTTTAATCCCTATGACCTCTATTCCAAGGGACACACCAAACCAGACCTGAAACAATTGAGATCCTACTATGATGATCTCTTCACGGAATTCTTACCGGAAAAGGTGTCCTGGTAGCATCCGACACGCTCTTGGTTGTTTCGGGAACTCCGCTCACGGCTCTGTTTGCTGACGTACGAGGTCTATTCGAAGCGGAGAACAAACGGCCAGTTTGGGTACGCCTAAAACGGATGCAGCTACGGTCTTTACAACCGTGCTCTTTGCTTCTCCTGTCCACGGATCATGGTGTTCCAGTTTAGAAAATTAGCAATTATGCATGAGAATCAGGAGCACTGATCAGTTTTGTCTTCGACACGAGCTGTACCGTGATTTCGCCGAGCGGTCGTGGTCCGGTATTAGTTGGCGGCGATCCGGAAGCTGGCGTGCAAGGATGCCGTGGAATCGCCGCCGACCCACACGTCAAACTCTTCGGATTCTTCCACCCATGCCTTGGCCTCGGGGCTCCAGAAGCTCAGCTCGTCTTTGCCGACCGTGAAACGCACGGTCTTCTTCTCGCTGGGGGCGAGGAGGGTTCGCTGAAAGCCTTTCAGTTCACGAACCGGCCGGGAGGCGCTGCCCGCGCGCTGATGGATATAGAGCTGGACAACCTCGCTTCCCGAGCTGCGGCCCGTATTCTCCACATCGATGGACACCCGGAGCGACCCACCGGGCGCCAGCGTCGTCTGACTCAGCTGAAGTTTGGAGAAGGCAAACTGTGTGTAGCTGAGTCCGTAGCCGAAGGGATAAAGAGGAGACGTGGGGACGTCTAGGTATCGCGAGGTGAAATTCTTATCGTCCTCGGGCTGGTGGGTGAGATTGTGCGCGTAGTAGGTGGGAACCTGGCCCGTGGTGCGCGGCCAGGAGACGGGCAGCTTGCCCTCGGGATTCGCGTCCCGGAAAAGAATATCGGCGATGGCGTTGCCGCCTTCCGTGCCGGGATACCAGGCTTCGAGGATTGCAGGGACGTGTCCGGCGGCCCATGAAATGTTTAAGGGACGACCGTTGAGGAGCACCAGCACAACCGGCTTCCCCGTGGCCACTACCGCCTCCAGCAATTGCTGCTGGTTGCCCGGCAGATCGAGTGACGCACGCGACGCGGCTTCTCCGCTCATGTTGGCCAACTCACCGAGTACTAGAACGACGGTGTCGGCCCGGCGCGCGGCTTCGACGGCCTTGTCGAGTTCGCTTTTCAGTTGGTCCTCAGGTAACGGGGCCACGGGCTTGATGCCGAAAACTTTGTCCACGAGCGAAGGATAGTTGCGCTGGAGATCTGCGCCCTTCACAGATTCCACGCGGGCATTGGGCAGCTTGCCGCGAACGCCCTCCAGCACGGAAACAGCCTTGGCAGCTTTCTCGACGCCCCAGGAACCCTGAATCTCCTTTTCCGAATCTGCCAGCGGTCCAATCACGGCGACGGAAGCCAATGTCTTTTTCAGAGGCAGCAACGAGTTCTCATTGCGCAGCAGAACCATGGTGCGTTGGGCGGCGACGCGCGCCAGTTTGCGATGCTCAGGATCTGTGAGGATCGTTTCCGCCGCGGAAGAATCAGCGTAGGGACGCTCAAACAATCCCATGCGGATTTTCACTTCGAGAATGGGGCGGACGGCGTCGTCAATCTGCGTCACTGACAGCTTGCCCGACTGCACCAGCGATTCCAGGTTGCGGAGATAGGTAAGGCTGGCCATGTCCATGTTCACGCCGGCCGTCAGGCTGCGAAAGGCCGCGTCCTGCGGGTCACTGGCGAAGCCGTGAGTTTGCAGGTCTCGGACGGCCATGGCGTCACTGACCACGAATCCTTTGAAGCCGAGGTCGCGGCGCAACACGTCGCGCAGCAGGAAGCGATTGCCGCTGGCGGGGACGTCATTCAGATCGAGGTACGCGCTCATGACGGTGCCCACGCCGGCGTCAATGGCGGCTTTGAAGGGAGGTAGATAGATGTTGCGCAGATGTTCTTCCGGGATGTACGCGCCGTCATAGTCGCGTCCGCCTTCGGCGGCACCATATCCGGCGAAATGCTTTACGCTGCCCACTACCCGGCCCGGCGTGCCCAGTTGGCCTTGAAATCCGCGAACCTGGGCCCGAGCCATGGCGGCGCCGAGAAAGGGATCTTCTCCGGCGCTCTCCACGATGCGCCCCCAGCGAGCGTCGCGGGCGATATCCACCATCGGGGCAAACGTCCAGTTGATGCCGACGGCGGAGGCTTCCTGTGCGGCCACGGCCTGCGCGTTCTCCGCCAGATCGGGATCCCAGCTGGCGGCCATGGCCAGCGGGACGGGGAAGATGGTGCGGAAGCCATGGATCACGTCGTAGCCGAACAGGAGCGGGATCTTCATCCGGGTTTCTTCCATGGCCACATGCTGCAGCTTGCTGATGAAAACCGGATTGGTGGTCCACAAGATCGAACCGGCTTCCCCACGGCGCACGTGATCCTCAATGCTGACCGGGTCCTCGGGAAGCAGGTCGCCTAGATCTTTGCGCTGCTCAGGTGTGAGATCAAGAGCGCCCACCTGGGTGAGTTGTCCGATCTTCTCCTGCAGACTCATCCGGGAGAGAAGCGCGTCGACGCGGGCATCCACCTGCTGGCCGGGGCCGGATGAGAGCTGCGCGGGCGCGCTGGAAGACGACAACGCAAGAGTCAGAAACAGGACCGCGATAGCGCGACAGCGGTTTGACCTTGTATTCAGCATGGGGGGCTCCGAACGGGGCCATTGTATGACAGATTGCAGATCGGCGGACACACTGGCGCCAGCGTGGGCGGGACGCTCACCCCTACCTCGATCCGCCAAACTCCCCTAACAGTAATTGCTCAACGCGGACACCGAACTCAATTCCCGCAACCCACGATTGAACCGCCATTTGACATCTACCTGTTCCATCCAGGGATGCTCTTTCTGTAACCGTGTCGTGTTGTGTGTGCAAGCGCGTAGATAATCACACCATCGAAGGCCGACCAACACCAGCCGTCGTGCCGTTCCAACGTTTGACGCAGGCTTCTACGTATGGCAGATCAGTGTTGGGACGTCAAACTTCTTGAGGTCAATGGGAAGGTGACGCCGAGTGGGAAGGCCAGCAAGCACCCAGCCTCAAATCGGTCCCCGAACAGCATGCGATCTCACACACAACGCCATGATCCTGTGACATCGGCTATCCGGGACCGAGGCCGTGCGCCGTCCGGCAACATCGCTACCGAATACCGCCAGCTACTGTTAGGCCAGATGGTTCAGCGCTGGCCATCGCCAGTGCTTCTCCGCGGAACCGCTTTCGGGCGCCTTCGTCGGCCAGGGTGCCGGCGGGGAGAACTTTCTGGGCTACATCGCGCTCAAGCCGGGCGTCGTGAGCGCGGTAGACCACATCCATCCCACCCACGCCAATTCTCTCTACGATGCAATAATGGCCAAGCGTCTGGCCAATCTCCGGGGATGAGGACATCGTGGGGAATGTTAGGTCTCCCGCCCGGCGCAGTGAATGCAGTGAAGTCTGGCGATGTGCCAAAACGCTTTGTTTTGCTTTTCACACACTTTCTTAGAAGCGCATTAAATGCCGAAAAAGGCTGCGTTCGTTGCCCCAAAAGTACGCAGCTGGATCAGTCGCAGAGAGCGAAATGGCCCTTTCGGAAAGTGTCCGCAGTAGTGTGTCCAAAAGCTCTTGACTAGCCGACGCTTTTCATAGATGACACGGTAGAGGCCAAATCCCGAATTGTTTCTGGATCCAAGGCATCGGCGCGGGCTGGTCGAAGGATCATGGCGATCCTGATTCTTAACAAATTCCTCCAGCGGATTGAGGCGGTTTCGCGGTTGGCCCCGGGTCCTGATTCAGTACTCCACTGTTTACAACCCTTTGCCCTCGTTGACTTCCCATTGCAACGCTCCTAACATTGCGGGCCGAGGCGGTCTCACATGATCGGCCAGACCATCTCGCATTACCGCGTCATCGAGAAGCTCGGCGGCGGTGGGATGGGGGTTGTCTATAAGGCCGAGGATGTGAAGCTTGGCCGTTTTGTCGCCCTCAAGTTTTTGCCGGACGAGGTAGCCAAAAACCCTCAGGCTCTCAGCCGCTTCCAGCGCGAGGCCAAAGCCGCTTCTGCTCTCAACCATCCGAACATCTGCACGATCTACGAAATTGATGACCACAGCGGGCTGGCGTTCATTGTCATGGAGTTTCTCGACGGCGTCACGCTAAAGCACCGCATCGCGGGGCGCCCGCTGGAAGTTGAGGTTCTTCTCGCGTTGGCAATCGAGATCGCTGATGCTTTGGATGCGGCTCACTCCGAAGGCATCGTGCATCGAGACATCAAGCCTGCAAACATCTTCGTGACCAAACGAGGGCGCGCCAAGATTCTTGACTTTGGATTAGCGAAAGTTACGGCGGTGGGCAGCAAAGTGGCAGGAGGGATGTCCGGGGCCACCGCCGGATCGAGCGCGGAGTACCTGACCAGTCCGGGCTCGGCTTTGGGCACGATTGCATATATGTCGCCCGAGCAGGCGAAAGGCAAAGACCTGGATGCACGTACGGACCTGTTCTCATTCGGAGCGGTGCTTTATGAAATGGCGACGGGGAACTTGCCCTTTCGGGGAGAAACATCGGCACTCATCTTTCAGGCAATTCTTGATCGCACTCCAGTTCCTCCAGTTCGTCTGAATCCCGATCTACCCGTCAAGTTAGAAGACATTATCAACAAAGCGTTGGAAAAAGATCGCGATCTGCGATATCAGCACGCTGCTGACATCCGTAGTGATTTGAAACGCCTGTTAAGAGACACGTCTTCGGCTCGACATCCTGCTCTCGATACAGGGCAGCAGAGTGAGAGGCAAACCGCTCAGGCTGGTGCTCCGCCTCCGGTTAGTCCCAGCGGATCTACATCCGCCATTGGTACATTGCGCGCTGAAGAACGCGGCGGTTCTGACGTGCGTCCGGCGAAGCAGCCCAAACGGGCACTTGCCGCAATCACCATGATTGGAATCGCGGTAATTGCCGCAGCCGGGTTCGGAGTTTACTCGCTGCTCACCCGTATCGGTCCTGAACCATTCCAGAACTTCAACATCACGCAGCTAACCAACACTGGTAGTACGCGCGATGCTGCCATTTCCCCGGATGGTAAGTTTGTGCTTAACGTGCAAGATCAGAACGGCACGCAGAGCTTGTGGCTGCGTAATGTGGCGAATGGCAGTGATACGCAAGTTATTCCTGCGGGCTCGCTGAGTTTCAGCGATCTGGCCTTCTCGCCCGACGGTAACTACATCTATTTCAAGCGAGCCCGCAACGCCACGGGATCTTTTTGGGACGTTTACCGTGCGCCCGTCCTGGGAGGAATGCCGCAAAAGATTTTAGAGGATGTGGATAGTGACCTGACCTTTTCTCCCGATGGTCGCCGTCTGGCCTTTTTGAGAGCGAACGATCCAGAGGAGGGAAAGTATCGCCTCATCACAGCCGCTCCGGATGGAAGCAACGAAACCGTGCTGCACATAGAACCAACCACGATCAACGGCTTTCCGCGTGCTGTTGCATGGTCGCCCGATGGACAAACGATTGCTCTGATTCAAACCGATTGGAGAAAGGCGTTTGAGAGCAAGATCTTGCTCTTCCAGTTACGCAAAAAGCATCTGGAACCCATCTCGACCTTCAAGAACATGTGGTTCGATAAACTGAAGTGGCTGCCGGAAGGGCATTGGTTCTTGGTTCGCTACTATCCAAAAGAGAGCTTCGAAGCGGCACAACTGGGGTTGGTCTCCTATCCGGCTGGACAACTTAAACGGCTAACGCGCGATACGAACAATTATTCATCGCTGACGTTGTCGGCTGACGGAAAAACAACAGCCACTGTTCAGGTAAGGACGACACGAAGTCTCTATGTTTTAGGCAGCAACGGTGCTGGTAGCGGTTCCCCCGAACCTGCCCCCACTGTATCCGACCTTTACGCTTTCAACTGGACCGCAAATGGAAGATTGCTACTTTCAAACCTTCACACGTTGGTCCGAGCAAGCAGAGATGGGGGAGACAAGGAAGCTCTTCTCGGCGACCCCGAGGGAGAGATCTACGATGTTACAGCCTGTGGAGATCGTTATCTTGTGCTCACATGGGCGTTTCACGGGGGCACGAACAATGTAAACATCTGGCGTGCCAATGCCGATGGGTCAAGCCCGAAACAGCTTACCAGCGGCACATCAGCTCGCTTCCCGACCTGCACACCCGACGGAAAATGGACCTACTATGTGATGATGGCTTCTAACGACGTCTTGATGCGCGTGCCAACCGATGGAGGACAGCCCGAATTAGTTCCAGGGGGCGAAGTCACGAAAGGTTTCTCAATGGGAGGAGGGGAATTTTCTCCCGATGGAAGAATGTTTGCATTCCGAATGGAGATTTTGCGCGAGACGAACCAAACAGCCGACAACAAGCTAGTTTTGGTGGAAACGAATGCTGCCTCTGCTCCTACTCAACGCCTCATTGAGTTGCACCCACAAGCTTCCGGGGCCGTGCGGTTCATGCCAAGTGAGAAAGCGGTAGCTTACGCGGTTCGCGATAAAAATGTGGACAACATTTGGGTACAGCCGCTGGATGGTTCGGCCGGTCGGCAGATTACAAGGTTTTCGGCGGGTCACATCAATGACTTCCATTGGTCGCCTGACGGAAAGATCCTGGCAGTTCTACACATTCAGTATTCTGCGGATGTTGTTCTTCTTCGGGATAGCACGCCCTAAATGAGTTCGCTGCGCGATTACTCCACTGAAAAGGGCAAGGCTTCAAGCGCGGGCATCGAACTGTTCCGGTCTCGGCGGCGAGACACACTTCCGCAGGACACCTGCGCATTCAAGAGTGAGCAGTTCTTTGGTTCGAAAATGCTCTTCTTCCATGGATCATGGCGTTTCTGCGTTTGTTATAGAGCCACGGTCAAATGAACCGTGGCTCTCTTTATTTCCCGAAGACATTGTCGATCTTCTGCATGATCCTGTCGGCCCACTGGACCGAGGCCGCAATCATCGCGTCTGTTCGTGGACTACCCTGCGGCCCGCCAAATAAATCATCAGCGGTGTTCAAGTGTCGCGCAACCAGGATGCCCGCCACGATCGCCAATACTCGTTTGCGGCCTTCGTCCATTCGGACATTCTATGACTTTCGCCTTTTGTTCGTCTACAGTGGACCGGACAGGAATTTATCTACCTCCGTTAGGCCAAGAATAATTGGCCATATTCCTCATCAAATCTTCGCTGGTTCCGCGTCTCTGTATGTGTCCCCGAGAGGAGGGGGAAATCATGGATATGAGCCAACTTGCGGTCAGGGCGAACAATGCTGCCGCGCCTCAGCCGCCCACTATGCAAGGGCAGCAACTTACCGAATGGCTAACCGCCGAAGAAGCTGCGCATCACTTGAAGGTGAAGACCCGCACAATTCTGCTGTGGGTACGTCAGGGCAAGGTGAAGGGCTACGCGCTGTCTGGCACCAGGCGGCGCGTCTGGAGATTCCTACGCTCTGACTTGAATGCTATGCTTACCAACCCATCCGTGCCCTGCGGACAAGGAGCGCAATGAAAAGGGTACGGTTACAAACAGGTAGTGTGGTATTCGACAAACGTATTCGGAGATGGAATTTCCTGTGGCGTGAGGGTGGCCACAGGCGCTCGAAGGTCATCGGGCCGATACGGGACTACCCAACAAAGGCGTCGGCGTGGAAGGCAGCGCGTCTGCTCCGGCACAAGGTTGAGAGTCCAATCCAGCAAGACAGCATGAATGGTCGACAGCGCGAATCTACGAACTGAATGTGCGGGGGCAGAACCACGGGATTCTTCTCGGTACCAAGGGCTGGGCGCCGGCGAGCAAATAACTGGTGGGCTCTGATTTGCATGGTCATAAGTTGCCTTGCGCCAACGGCTCGTATCCAAGCCGGCTGTTTTGAAAACTCTCGCCTGCAACCAGTCGATGAAATTCCCGTTGAACCGGGAGACCACGTCTACTTGTTTGGAGATTGAAACGTCATCCTTGGCGAGGTAGTCTCCTTGTCGCGAGTGGTAAAGTCTTTGCACCGCGCGAACGTTGAGGGGCGGCTTCCTTTCAGTTCGCAAGTATGTCTCCTTGCCGCGTTTGGAGGTTAGTCATGGCAACCCAGCCGCTTAGCCCTAGTGGATTGAAATTGCAATTGGAAGAGAAGCCTAATGAAACC
>Ga0307471_100002511_pt1 | contig 10573 bp, 8 predicted proteins | sample atmos_gasesAM3C__2_FD_204566 | JGI IMG/M metagenome (GOLD analysis project Ga0307471, IMG submission 204566) | Hardwood forest soil microbial communities from Morgan-Monroe State Forest, Indiana, United States - atmos_gasesAM3C_515 | ecosystem: Environmental > Terrestrial > Soil > Temperate... | reverse complement strand
AGCCCGTGGCTTTCAAGTATCGCTTCTTTCGTGCGCTCAGGTCGGCCGGCAAGCCGTCCACCGAGCCGATGAGATCGGTAATGGCATCAAGCGGCGTGGCCTGGCGCCCTTTGGGTCGAGCCGCGCGCTGCAAGCGCTCGCGAACGATGTCAGACTTCGAACACCTGCGCCCGCGCGATTCCGCCTCGATCTCCGCTACGAGCGGCTCAGGCAGTCGTACGGTTAAAGTTTTCATATTGAGGCAGTGTATTACGCTACCGCCAGGCATGCAAGACAGGCAGAAATAGGTAAGGACGACTTTGACATTTCGGATTTCGAAACTCGGAATTTGCGGATTTTGATTCAAAATTAATCTCGCGCAGAGGCCGGAAGCAGGGCTGAGACTGCCGAAGTCGAAGGGGTCGCGCGTTATCATTTCGATCTCTTCGGCCAAGCTCAGGCTGACTCCGGGAGAAAATGATCCCTCGCGTTCGCCTGGGATGCCGGGCGTTGTCCCGTCACTTTGCGTGCTTGTCTCAGCCAAAGGCTGATCCGTCCTAAGGCGGAGTCTTAGCACGATGCTTGTTTTCGCATTCCGAATTTGCTCTTGTTGATTTTGTTTCGGCTTTCGATGTTCGGATTTCCGCTTAACGCGCGAGAACAAGGATGTACAAAGATGCCACTTCGATTCAGGGATCCGTGTTGCCGACCGCGAACAGGGTCTTAACCCTAATGTTTGGTTCAACAATGTCGAACTGGTAGCCGCCAAAGACATCGAGCCAGTGACTGTCTCGTATGTCCGCAACATCTATAAATATTATATCGCTTACAAGTTGGCGCTTGAGCAGTCGAAACTGCCGTAAATAATTACGGCCGGAGAGGATTGTCTATGCAGGCACTCAAAAGATACGGGCACGCCATCTCCTTTAGAGCCATAATCCGTTGGTCTTGGTAAAGAAGCGGTGGATGCAGGAATCTACGGTACAATGAATGTAGTACGTTACCCGGTGCTGGTTTTGGTGCTCTGTTTCTTGGGTCTGCTACTCGCGGCATGGATCGGGGTGTTATTCTCCGAAAGGCTGAGAACGGCTGAAGCCGGGGTGCGCGAAGACTTCGAAGTTATCCGAGCCGCAACGTTGACCCTGAACGGGCTCATCATTGGATTCACCTTTTCGATCGCCTTAGGCCGGTACGATCAGCGCAAGAAGAACGAGCAAACGGAGGCTAATGCTATCGGCACAGAATACGTCCGGGCCGGCCTGCTGCCTGAAGTCGATGCGGCGAAAGTGCGGGCGCTGCTTCTGAACTACCTCGATCAGCGCATCTTGTTCTATCGCACCCGTAATGAGCAACTGCTTTCGCAGATCAACGCCCAAACTGCCAAATTGCAGGCCGAGCTGTGGTCCGCAGTGCAGGCGCCGGTAGTCGCGCAGCCAACACCCATTAGCAGCCTGGTGCTTGCGGGCATGAACGACGTGTTGAACTCACAGGGCTACACGCAAGCAGCATGGCGGAACCGGCTCCCGTTTGTGGCGTGGGGGCTGATGGCGACGGTCGCCATCTGCTCCAATGTGCTGGTTGGATTCGGTGCGAGAAACCCCAAAGCGGAATCCTGGTTGTTTCTGGTGCTGCCGCTTGTTATTTCTCTCGCATTCTTTCTCATAGCGGAAATCGACACGCCGCGAGCACGCCTCATTCGCGTGAAACCACAAAACCTCCTGAGCCTCTCTCAATCCCTACGCCCTCAGTGATGGGAAATCTGGAGTATGTGTTGACGGTGGTGATATGTCGGTCAGTTCGGAACGCATGAGCGGGCCGGCCCAAAAAATCTGCGACGAGTCCCGCTGGCCACCTGCGTTGACGATGGTGTTCGTGCTCTGCTTGATGGCAGTGTTACCCGGCCACGTCACCGCCTTGCCGGTTTGGATCTCTTACGTCGCAGCGGCCGCGGTGCTTGTCCCCATGGCTGCTGTCGGGCTGACCGGTGGAAATACGCTGTGGCTTGGCATCGAGCGGACGATGATCATTATGCTTGCCGGCGCCTATGTTGCCAACACAATCGCGGAGCTGGCGGATATGATCGGCGTGATCACGCTCCACCCAAAGGGCAACAACGCGTTCTCGCTTCTTTCTTCTTCGGTCGCGATTTGGGTGGCCAACGTTTTGATGTTCTCTTTGCTGTACTGGCAAATCGATCGCGGCGGCCCGTACGCTCGGGCAAGCAAGTCGAGCGCGAAGCCGGATTGGGTCTTTCCGCAACCGGCCACACCCGAGGACCTGCCGCCCGACTGGCGGCCATTGTTCCTCGACTATTTATATCTTGGATACAACACCGCAACAGCATTCAGTCCCACCGATGCCTTGCCGCTTACGCGTCGCGCCAAGATGTTGATGATGGTCGAAAGCACGATCTCGCTTTTGACGATGGTCATCATACTGTCGCGCGCCATCAACATTATTCCGAGTTGAACGGCCGTCGCGTTGATCAAATAAAGTGGCGACGGTCGAGTGGCGAAAATGAGTGTCGAGTGGGGGTGATCTTCCCCAGACACCGAACCTCGTTTCGTCGCCTTCGACAAGTGAAAGTGGATCTCGAGATTTCTGGTGAAAATCCTCCGTCTATTGGACTAAAGTCCAATAGACGGATTTGCTGCACCTTGCTAGACCGGTCTCATACCTTTTCTTACGGCGAAGGTAATGAGAAAAAAAGAAAGGAGAATGTCCTGCCGAAGAGACCGTAAATTTGGAGAAAAAAGAGAAAGGAAGAAGTTATGAGCAAAAGCATGACTATGACTTCGGCCAACCTGAGACAATCGGAAGCGGGTAAGGCGCCATTTGAAAATATGGTCTGGATCCCCGGCGGCACGTTTCTCATGGGGTCGGACAAGCACTATCAGGAAGAAGCGCCAGCGCACGAAGTAACCGTCGATGGCTTTTGGATGGATCGGCACACCGTGACCAACGAAGAGTTTCGCAAATTCGTCGAGGCAACCAAGCATGTGACATCCGCCGAGCGTCCGCCGAAAGCGGAGGATTACCCTGGAGCCAAACCGGAACTGCTCGTGCCTGCTTCCGTGGTTTTCAACAAACCGCGCCAGCGGGTGGATCTGCGAGACTGTTACAATTGGTGGATCTACGTTCCCGGCGCGAATTGGCGGCACCCGGAGGGACCAGCAAGTTCTTTGAAGGGGAAAGCGAAGCATCCCGTCGTGCACGTTGCCTACGAAGACGTTGAAGCCTACGCCAAATGGATCGGCAAAGAGCTGCCCACGGAGGCCGAATGGGAATTCGCCGCCCGTGGCGGATTGAATGGCGCAGAATTCGTTTGGGGTGATGAATTCACGCCGGGTGGAAAACATATGGCCAACACCTGGCAAGGTGAATTTCCTTGGGAGAATCTAAAAGAGGATGGTTTCGAGGGAACGGCGCCAGTGGAGTCGTTTCCCTCGAATGGCTACGGGCTCTACGAGATGGCCGGCAATGTTTGGGAGTGGACCACAGACTGGTATCAGGAGCACAAGGAGATTCCGCAATCTTGCTGCGCGAGCTTCAACCCGAAAGGCGGAGCGCAAGACAAGAGCTACGATCCGAACCTCCCGGACATCAAGATCCCGCGCAAAGTAATGAAAGGAGGGTCGCATTTGTGCGCGCCAAACTACTGCCGCCGCTATCGTCCGGCGGCGCGCATGGCGCAGCCCATCGATACTTCCACTTGCCATCTGGGCTTTCGCTGTATCGTGCGGCCGCCTCGGCAAGAAAGCTGATGGGTCTCGATGCCGACGCGAGATACTGCCGCGAAAGGGATGTTGGGGTGGTTGGATACATCCGAGATAGTGTCTGAAAGGAAAGAAGTTAGAAAATCACTAAGGCGGTGATGCTATGGCAACTCCGGATACCAGAATAGTTTTGGACACTTCTTACGAAGCTTGCGGTGGAGCGCACCCGCCTCGCCTATGCGGACGTTAATGGCGCGGGTGAGGACGGGTGTGAGAATCATGCACAAACTTAGGGCGCGGTACGTTGACTTCCCTACTCGCTGGCGGCCCTGGTAGCTCTTCTGGTCTCCGTTCTGGGAATCCTGGCTTTAATCGCTGTATTTTTTCGGCAATAGCACCCCGTGACATGGACTTTCAATCTGAAATGAACAAACCATTTTCCTTCAGCCTTGCAGATTTCTTTCTGACGAGCGGCGGGCCCGTTTTTCAAACTGATGTTTCGGTTTGTTTCGGATTTCAGATTTTCCTTAGCGAGCGATGCCATTTCTCCTATTGGACCAAAGTCCAATAGACGGCTTTGCAGGATTTCGCTAGAAAAGAAGAAACAAACTAATTGGAGGAAATGAAAATGGCACTTAAAGAATACAAACCTGGAACCGCGTTTAGCGGCGTGATCGGGAGGACCTTTGACGTATCGCAGCCAGCGTGGCCCCAGCCGCTGCGGGCTAAAGACGGCGCCCCCAATGTCCTGTTCATCGTTCTCGATGACGTGGGCTTCGGGCAGATCGGTTGTTTTGGCGGACCTTGCGAGACACCCAACCTGGATGTCCTCGCAAAGAACGGTCTGCGTTACAATAACATGCACACGACCGCGTTGTGCTCGCCGACGCGCTCATGTCTTATTACCGGCCGTAACCACCACTCGAATGCCATGTCGTGCATTACCGAAGGCTCTACCGGCTATCCCGGCGGCAACGGCAATATCCCGTTCGAAAACGGTTTCCTCTCGGAGATGCTGCTACAGCATGGCTACAACACCTATGCGATCGGCAAGTGGCACCTCACGCCGGCTGACCAGATCTCGGCTGCAGGTCCGTATGATCGCTGGCCTCTCGGTCGAGGCTTCGAGCGCTTCTACGGTTTTCTCGGCGGCGAGACCCACCAGTATTATCCGGAGCTGTTCCACGACAACCACTCGGTTGAAGCAGAAAAGACACCGGAAGAGGGCTATCATCTGACCGAAGACTTGGTAGATAAAGCGATCAGCTTCATCGCCGACGCCAAACAAGTCGCCCCGAATAAACCCTTCTTTATGTACTTCTGCCCGGGCGCAGCTCACGCGCCGCATCACGTGCCGAAGGAATGGGCCGACAAATACAAGGGCAGATTTGATGACGGCTGGGACAAGCTGCGCGAGAGGACTTTAGCGCGGCAGAAAGAACTGGGTGTTGTCCCGTCCGACGCTCAACTCTCACGCCACGATCCCGACGTGCCGGAGTGGGAGCCGTTGTCCGCCGCGGAAAAGAAACTTTACGCCCGCATGATGGAAGTCTTCGCCGGGTTTCTTACCCACACCGATTATCACATCGGACGGTTGATTGAGTTCTTGAAGAACCTCGGTGAGCTCGACAACACGATTATTATGGCGATCTCCGACAACGGCGCCAGCTCCGAAGGGGGTCCTTCCGGCATGGTCAATGAAGCGCTGTTCTTCAACAACGTGCAAGGATCCCTCGAAGAGAATCTGGCCGCTTTGGACAAGCTTGGTGGTCCCGAGTTTTGTAACCACTACGCCTGGGGCTGGACGTGGGCGGGCAACACGCCGTTCCGGCGCTGGAAGCGCGAGACCTATCGTGGCGGTGTCAGCGATCCATTCATCGTTCACTGGCCGAATGGCGTCAAAGCGAAGGGTGAAGTGCGCACGCAATACGCGCATGCCATTGATTTGGTGCCGACTGTTCTTGAGGCATTAGGTATCGAAGCCCCGGCGAGCATCAAGGGCGTTACGCAGTCGCCTATCGAGGGCCAGAGCTTCGCGCACACATTCGACAACGCGCAGGCGCCCACGAAGCACCTCACGCAGTATTTCGAAATGATGGGGCATCGGGCGATTTATCACGACGGCTGGCGCGCAGTGTGCCCATGGCCGGGGCCGTCGTTCAAGGAAGCGGGCATGTTCTTCGGCGCGCCGATCGATAAGGACAAACTGACCGAGTTGGATGCGAAGCACTGGGAGCTTTATCAACTTGAAAAAGACTTCGCAGAGAATCACGACATCGCCGCGGACAACCGCGCGAAGCTGATCGAGATGATTGCTACGTGGTACGTCGAGGCGGGCAAGTACAATGTCTTGCCGGTGGATTCGCGCGGCACCTCGCGCTTTGCCGACGAGCGCCCGAAGATCGCGGTGGACCGCACATCGTACGTGTTTTACCCGCGTACCCAGGGTGTGCCGGTCAACGCCACTGCCAACATACTCAACCGCCCCTATAGCATCACAGCAGACGTGGAGGTTCCTCAGGGCGGCGCGGAAGGTGTGCTGCTTTCTCAAGGCGGCAACGACGGCGGCTACTCGTTCTACATTCAGAACGGGAAACTCAGCCATGCATATAACTATGTTGGCCGGAACATGTACTACGTCGAATCCGCCGAAGCGGTGCCCGCAGGTCGTCATCAGTTGCGGTTTGAATTCGAAATAACCGATAAACCCGACATCGCTCACGGCAAAGGGGCGCCGGGCAAGGGCCAGCTCTACGTTGACGGCAAGCTGGTCGGACAGAGCGACATCCCGCTGACCAATCCGCTCGCCATCGGATTGCTCAGCACAATAATCTGCGGCGGGGACCCGGGCGCACCGGTGACGCCGAAGTACAAGCCGCCGTTCCCGTTCACCGGTAAGATTCACAAAGTAACCGTAGATGTGAGCGGTGAGTTGATCAGAGACCATGAGGCCGAACTGCGCAGGCATCTAGCGCGGCAATAGAAGAAGTAGTGAGTGGCGAGGGTTGAGGGAGGAGGGAACTTAAAAGGAGGCACCGGAGATAACAGAGACCTTTTCAGAAAACTCTGTTTCCTCGTTGCCTCCTGTTAATAAACCGTAAACAAGGAAGCTATATGTCGTTCGGCGCTCATTGCTGTCTATTGGATTAAGGTCAATAGACAGCTCGCTGCTTTTTCATAGCGGGAAGAACCATCTGGGAGACTTGAACAAGTTCTTGCCGACGGCGCACGGCGTCGACGATTTCTTCGGCGACCTTTATCACTTGAACGCCGAGGAAGAGCCGGAGCTGCCCGACCACACGTGGGTTTTTCAGCAGAATCGACGAAGAGAAGAGACCTGAGGTGTTGGAGATTCAGGAAATCTTGACCCGATTCTGGGATCAGCTGATCGCGCGGCCGAGCGGGCCTTGGTGTTTCGCTTAATCCTCCAGCCCATCATGGTGACCATCTTGGCCATCCGCGACGCTGCCGCCGATTAAGGCTTGAACCGCCGTGCCGGCACTCATCAATACGAATTCCACATCCAGCTCCTCTGCCTGGTAGTAGCCGGCTAGTTTCGCGGCACTAAAGGCCATGTTTTGACTGAAACCTGGGACAGCAACTTGGATCTTCCGAGCTTCCGCTGCGCCAGCGAAGCTAAAAAGGATTAAAAGATGCGCGGGCCGGCCGGCCACTTTACACGTGGACCATCTTGACCGATCCCGCCCAGCGGGCAAGCTACCTTCGCGAAGGACTGAAAAGAGTAAGCAGAGTTATCGTTTTTGCAATTGTGATGGACGCGATCTATCAGTTCATGGTCTTGGGCAGGTTTTACCCGGGAGAAGCGCTAGTCATCGCGTTCGTGCTTGCGGTTCTTCCTTATTTGTTGATTCGCGGCCCGGTCGCACGCATCGTGCGACGCTGGAGCCGGCGCGGTGCCGCTTATGCATCGCGCCAAGATGTTGATGATGATCGAAAGCACGGTCTCGCTCCTGACGTCGGTCGTTATCATATCACGCGCCATCAACGTTCTACCCAGTTGACGGGAAATCGCATTTGATCAAATGAAGCAACCGCATCTCGAACCGTGGTGACCAAAAAAGTTATCGCCCCGAGCAACCAGCGAAACAAATCCCAATCCGAATATCGAAATCCGAAACAAACTCAGAGACAAATAAATCCCAAATCGGGAAAATCCAAAACGCCGAATCCGAAGGAACTTGTTTGGAATTTTACATACTTTGGACATTTGAAATTGTTTCGAATTTCGGATCCTTCGACATCGCTCAGGACAGGTTTTGAGCTTCGAATTGCGGATTTTTGCATGAGGTTGTATTGGACCAAAGTGCAATATACAAACGGTCACCCTCGCGCTATGGTCATCGGCAATTTCCTTAATAACAAGTAACGATTCGAGGCCACTTACAAAAACCAGCACTATCATATAAATAAGAGTCTGAACGCAATTATTGGGTGTCCTGTTTGAAGGCCGCGCTCGGTCCTTTCGGTGCTCCTCGCACTGGCGACGTTGAAGCACGCGCGCAGCTGTGCGATGACGCAAAGAAATTTTTTGCCAAGCGAGAGCTGTGTCGGTTGTAACAAGGTGTTGGAAGAAAGAAGATCGATAATCGAGAATCGCAAATTTTAGTTTCTGATTTTGCCGATCGCCGACCTCGATCTCTGACCTGGGACGTATGGCGGAACATAGTCAAGTTTCATTTCAACGCAGCGGCGAGGGTATCCTGATACGCCTCTCGGGCGCATGGCGCTTGCGCGGAGGCCTTCCTTCCGCGTCGTTAGTGCAGCGCGAGTTGGAGTCCTCGCCAACGGTGCGCGGCGTTGCCCTCGAAGCTCAAGAGTTAACGTCCTGGGACAGCAGCGTGCTAACTTTTCTGGTCGAAGTCTCGGAACTATGCCGCCAACGCGGAATCAACATGGACCGCGGCGGTTTGCCCGCCGGCGTCCGCCGGCTTTTGGAATTGGCCGAGGCGGTGCCGGAAAAAAAGGGCGCGCGCAAGGAGGAGGTTGAAAGTCCGTTCTTCGAACGCGTCGGCACTAGCGCCATCGGCGCCGGCGAATCTCTCGGCGAGATGCTCAAATTTCTCGGCGAGATGAGTGTTACGTTTGTCCGACTTTTCCGTATGAAAGTGCGTTTCCGCGCCGTGGATCTTATTCTTTTGATCCAACAGTGCGGCGCTCAGGCGCTGCCCATCGTAACGTTGATCAGCTTTTTGGTGGGCGTCATCCTGGCTTTCGTTGGCGCCGTGCAGTTAAGACAATTCGGTGCGCAAATCTATGTGGCGGATCTTGTCGGCATCGCCATGGTTCGCGAAATGGGCGCCATGATGACAGGCATCATCATGGCGGGTCGCACCGGCGCGGCTTTCGCCGCACAGCTTGGCACCATGAAGGTGACCCAGGAACTCGATGCCTTCACCACCATGGGTTTTTCGCCGCTCGAATTTTTGGTCCTGCCGCGAGTGATCGCTTTGGTTTTGATGATGCCTTTGCTGTGTCTTTACTCCGACTTCGTCGGTATCTTGGGCGGCGCCGCGATCGGCGTCGGCATGCTCGACTTATCCTGGACCACTTACTTTCGAGAAACCACGAACGCCATCAATCTCACGGGTCTTTTCGGCGGCGTGTTCAAGAGCTCGGTTTACGGCGTGCTAATCGCACTTTCGGGTTGTTTGCGTGGGATTCAATGCGGCAACAGCTCCTCAGCTGTCGGCGATGCTGCCACCTCCGCTGTGGTCACGGGAATCGTCGCCATTGTGACTGCCTGCGGCGTTTTCGCCGTTGTGTTCTATGTTTTGGGGATTTGAAATGGATTGGAAAGTTGGAATGGTGGAACGTTGGAACGTTGGGTTCTAAATGCATCATTCCATTATTCCATTATTCCATCATTCCAGCACTGCTGTTTGAGAGTAGTTGAATGTCAGGAGCGCCGAACGGAAAAAATTCTAAAGCGCACATCACCGTGAGCCATCTAACGATGGCTTACGGTAGTTTTGTTTTGCAGCGCGATCTGACATTCACCATCAACCATGGCGATGTCTTCATCATCATGGGCGGCAGCGGTTGCGGCAAGAGCACGCTGCTAAGGCATTTGATCGGTCTTAACGAACCGGCTAAAGGAGAAATCTTTTACGGCGACGAGAATTTCACTAAAGCTGATCCGGCCAAAAGGCAGGAGATGGTGAGGCGGATGGGTGTGCTGTTTCAGAGCGGCGCGCTTTGGAGCTCGATGACGCTGTCGGAAAACGTCGGGTTGTCCTTGGGCGAATACACCGACTTGAGTCCGGAAGAGATCCGCGAAGTCGCTTCGCTGAAGCTTGCCCTGGTCGGTTTGAAAGGTTTTGAAGACTACTATCCGTCCCAGATTAGCGGCGGAATGCAGAAGCGGGCCGGCCTGGCCCGCGCCATGGCGCTGGATCCTGAAATCTTGTTCTTCGACGAACCGTCGGCCGGCCTCGACCCGATCAGCTCGCGCCTGCTCGACGATTTGATCCTTGAGCTTCGGAACAGTTTGGGCGCCACCGTCGTGGTGGTCACGCACGAGCTGGCGAGCATTTTTACCATCGGCAACAACAGCGTGTTTCTCGACGCGGAGACAAGGACGATGATCGCCGGCGGCGACCCAAAGGAGCTTTTGGCGCATCCGCCGAATGCCACCGTGCACCGCTTCTTGACCCGCGGAGAAGAGGAAAGAGCGTGAACAAGAAAATCAGTCCGACGCTGATCGGCGCCTTTGTCGTCGGCGCCTTCGCGCTATTGGTGATCGCGGTGATCGCCTTCGGCTCGGGACAGCTGTTTCGCAAGACCAGGGAATTTGTGCTCTATTTCGACGGTACGGTTAACGGCCTCCACATCGGCGCGCCGGTGAAGTTCAAAGGAGT
>Ga0307471_100002510_pt1 | contig 10574 bp, 7 predicted proteins | sample atmos_gasesAM3C__2_FD_204566 | JGI IMG/M metagenome (GOLD analysis project Ga0307471, IMG submission 204566) | Hardwood forest soil microbial communities from Morgan-Monroe State Forest, Indiana, United States - atmos_gasesAM3C_515 | ecosystem: Environmental > Terrestrial > Soil > Temperate... | reverse complement strand
CCGTCGCGGTTGTAGCTTTCACCGAAATGCGTGTTCTTGTGCGGGGTGCCGCCGTTGTTGTAGAGCGCGGCGCCCCAGAGCATGCCGGCGTGGGTCATCATGCTGGTGGAAACGGCACGAACCTCGTTGGCGTGGCAGTTGGCGTCGCCGCAGGTTTCCGGAGCCACGCGGAGATCGCCGGGGTTGATGAATTTGATGTAGGCGGCGGATTCGCGGAGCCATTCGGTGTAGAGGCGCTCGCGGGGACGCGTTGACTGGTAGCGGAAAGCCTGCGTGCTTGGTTGCACGTGGGCTTTTTGTTTTGCGGCAGCGTACTCGCGTGCCTCTGGCGCGGCGTTAGGCGCGACCAAGATTTCGGAATTGCCGCCGTGGCATTGCACGCAGGTGAGTTGCACCGTTTTTGTGGGGTGCATGGTGGGCTCGTCGGTTTCCGTGTGGCAGGAGAGGCAGCCGGAGGAGCCAAGCGAAGGTTGCTGCGGTCGAGCTGGAGAGGATGCTGCAGAGTAAAGAAGTAGTGACGTAATGATGTAACAGCCGGACAGAAGTCCTACGCGAAAAATCCAATTGCGGGGGAAGAGAGATCCCTCCGGCCGGCGATCGTCGGCGTCGGGATGACCGGTGTTTGGCGGTTGGGGGTGGGTGAAGGGCGGCATCGGTTGTCTCAAAACGTAAGCTTTGCCGACGCGAATAGCGAGAACAGTGTGCGGCTCGTGTAGATGTCTTTGAACCCCTGGCCGGGTTGGAGGGCGGCGGCGCCGCCGGTGATGACGATGTTTTCGCTGAGTGGCGGGCGGTATTCGACGCCGATGCCGGCGTCCGTGCCGATCGTGTGACGAATCGGCGACTGGAAGAGGAGAAATTCGAGAGGTTCGGTGCGCTGGAAGCGGAGGAAATTGACGTTGGCGAAAGCGCGGAGTTTAGGAGTGACGTTGAAGTCGGCGCCGGCGTTGGCGAGGAAGATACCGGGGTTGACGAATTCGGATTGGCCTTCGTCTTTGCTGGAGCGCAGATTGGGAATGAGGCTGCCGGGCGAAGTGAGAAGAACGCCGGAACCGGTGAGACGGATGCCTTCGCGATCCCAAAAGCTGAACAGGCCGCCGGCAAAGTTCGGGAGATCGAGGATGGAATCGAAGCCGCGAGCGCGGGCGTCGCGCGGGTTGGCGTCACCGGAAGTGTAGAAGGCAGAGATGCGGTAGCGCATCCAGTCGTGATCGTAAGAGAGTTCGGCGGCGGCGAGCTGAGCATTGATGGTGACGGGACGGCCGGCGATGGGATTGAAGGAGTCTTCACCGACGGCTTGATAGAAGGCGTGCGTGAGATTGAGGCGGCGGATGTGTCCGCTGCCGAGCCAGCCAAAGTACCCGACGCGGATGCCGTGGGAGATCGGTCCGGCGCCAGGATTCTGGTTAATGACATTGCCGATGGGAGCGGGGCGGACAAGGAAACCGTTGTCGTCGTAGTGGACGCCGCCGTCGTCCTTGTTGAAGGCGAAGACGAATTCGGCGGTGTAGCCGGGGAAGAAAACGTCCTGGAAGTAGAGATTGGCGAGCGCGACCTGCTGGTGACGAAGCGCGAACGAGTTCAGCGCGCTGTTGGTATTTTTCTCGAGGTAATTGAAGTAGGCGGCGTTGTATTCCAAGCGATCGGAGCGGAGATCGCCAAAGAAACGGACGCCCGGTTGTTCATCGACGAAAAGGAAGCCGCGGAAGTCGGAGTTGAATTGCTGGATACCGGCGCGGACGGAGATGAAATCGTAGTTGGGGCCGAGGTCGGCGATTTTGTATTCGGCGAAAAGTTCCTGAAAACCGAGATGGGTGTCGAAACGATTCGTGCCGGAGCGGACGTCGGGACCCACAATGCCGAGTTCGCGGACGTTGAGATTGTTGAGGCTGAGTTCGGGAGTGATGCGGATGCGCCAGTCGACGGGCTTGAAGCTGGCGTCGCCGTGGAACAGGTCGAAGGTGAAGCGGATGGTCTGATCGAAGAAAAATTGCTCGCCGCGGCCGAAGAAATTTTCGCTGCCGGCCTGCGCGGCGCTCACGTTGCTCGGCGACGGGACGCGACGGCCTTCAAAGAAGGTCTCAGAAGTACCGGTTAGACTGAGGAAGGTTTGCTGGCCGAGGACACAAGGCCAGATGGGCTGGTCGCCCTTGAGTTTGTTGCGATTGAACGGATCAAACCAGCGGGAGCGCGTGTAAGGATATTCCCCTTTTTGCGGATAGCGGCGATAGTCGGGCTGCTGGAGCGCCCAGCGATTGGGGACGAGATTGAAGACGTCGCCGATCGGATGGAGCTGGTCGGGAGCGAGCTCGGAGATGTAGTTGGGATCGGAGTCGAGACGGTGGCGGAAGATGCGAGAGATGGCAGTGCCTGTGGCAGTTGTAGCGTTGTCGGCCGGGGGTGGGGGGCCGAGTTCGGGCTGGCGCGGAAGGCGCGTGGCCTCGGAGATGGCGCTGCTTGCGGCGAGAGAGATTTGGAGCGTGAGGACTTCGTTGGCGTTCAGGGTGATGTCGGGGATGGTGAGCGGCGCGTGGGTTTCGGATTCGATACGGAGCTCGTAGCGGCCGCGCGGAATGGGGAGGAGGCGGAAGACGCCTTCGGCATTCGTGATGGCGCGGAGGGTTTGGTTGGTGGCGAGACTGCGGAGGGTGACTTGGGCGGCGGGGACGGGGCGCGGATCGTTCGAAGATTCGCGGACGCTGCCGTCGAGCGCGGAGGTTTGGAGGGCTTGCTGGCGGGGGATGCGTTGGGGTGGCGCGGGGGTGCGGGATTGCTCGACTTGCGGGGTGGTGGGCGGCGGCGTTTGCGTTTGGCTTTGCGCGATGGAGATCGGTGCGGTGAGGGCGAGCGTGAGCACGAGGCATTGCGCGGCGCGCACACCGGTGCGGAGAGTCGCGCGCTTCGATGCGCTGTGGAATGAGAGTGTCATGCGCACGGCTGAGAAATGGGCACGGACGAAGAGCTGTTGGTAGGAGACAACAGCGGGTCGTGGGCGGCAAGAAATTTTGGTGGGGGATGGGGACAGTCGATAACGCGGGGGGGACGGGCGGGCTGGGCGTATCACATCGATCGCGATGCAGGTGGTGAAATGCTGCCGGGGCCTCCACGGTGCACGCTTGGGTGGGGACGACAGCAGTTCTTGCGCGATTCGGTGGGGCTGCGCGATCGTTTGGACGGAGTGTGGAGCGGCCCCTTGGCAAACTACGCGAAGGATGCGGCACCCAAGAGGTTGTTCGATCGCGAGGTGATCCTCATAGACACGGTGGGTAAGAGCGGCAGCGGGCCGGGCGCTCCATTCACCACACAGGGCACAAAGGCCTGGTGAGCTCGCGGCTTAGCGTTTGAGGATGGAGTACAGGAGTTCGACGGGGTGCATGACTTGGCGTTCGAAGCCGGCGTGGAGTTGTTCGGTGCAGGAGGTGCCGCTGGCAACGAGGGTGCGCTGACCGCCGGTGCGTTCTTGCTGGATGATGTGGTTGATGAGGTCGGCGCCGACGGCCATGCTGAGGTCGTAGTAGTCGGTCGTGTAGCCGAAGCTGCCGGCCATGCCACAGCATTCGACTTTCGAAGTGACCACGTCGAATCCGATCTCGCGCAGGAGTTTTTCGGTGGGTGCGTCGGCGCCAATTGTCTTCTGCTGGCAGTGCGTGTGGAGATAGAGCTTCTTGCCGACCGATGAATGCGAAGCGTCGAAGACGTCCACGGGCTTGCGGCCGGTTTTTTCGAGAATCTTGATGACGTATTCGATGGGATCGAAGGCGCGCGAGCGGAAACGTTCGAAGCGATCCTTGCTGTCGAGCAGATGCTTCATGTCTCGACGGAACATGGCGAGCGAACTGGGCTCGACGACGACGATGTCGCGGCCTTCGCCAATGTAGCGGTCGAGTTCGGCGGTGGCGCGCCGGGCGTGGTTTTTTGCCGTGGCGATCATGCCCTGCGAGAGGGCGGCGCGGCCTTCGGGAAAGCAATCGCTAACCACGAGGTCGGCGCCGAGCGCGCGGAGAAGATTTGCGGCGGCGACGCCGCGATGGGCCATCCCGTAGTTGGTAAAAACGTCGGCAAACAGGACGGCTTTCGGCGCTTTCGGTTTGACCAGGCCCGGAGCGGTGCGCTTCACGGCATGCGTGAGCGTGTTCTTGGGGAAAATCGGCAACGTGCGGCGGCGATCGAGACCGACCCATTGCTCGAGCGCGAGGCGCATGGGCTTGGCACGACCCGTGGAGTCACACAGCGAAGCGACGCGCGCCAGTTTCTCGCCGCCGAAGCGGTACGCTAGCGACGCGATGCGAGCGCCCCACTTCGCAAAATAGTGATAGTTGCCGAAGAAGAGTTTGGCGACCGATGAGGAGCGATCGTTTTCGGCGGCGCCGATGAAGCGTGCGGCGACGTGATGGATGGGGGCGCGCTCCTCGATGCGATTCATGCGATCGGCGAGATTTTCGTTGAGCCACGGAATGTCGATGCGGACCGGACACTGGTTCACGCAGCGCGAGCAGCCGGTGCACATCTCGGAGAAGCGGGCGTTCTCGAGTTTGCCGGTGCCGGCTTCCCAGGAGCCGCCGATGCCGCCGGAGTAGGCTTCGCCGCCGAAAGCGTGGCCGCCAACGGTCTGGAAATTCGCGCAGGAGTTGAGGCAAGCGCCGCAGCGGATGCAGTCGAGCGCTTCCTTGAGGACGGGATCCTCGCGCATCTTCATGCGGCCGTTGTCGACGAGGACGAGATGGAACTCGCGCTCCTTGGAAGGCTTGCCGGGCAAAAGGAAAACGGGATCGGTGAGCGGGGGGCTGATGAAGCTGGTGTAAACGGCGAGAGCCTGGCCGGTGGCACTGGGGGGAAGAATTTCGACAAACGGAGCCATTTCCTCGCGCGTGGGGATAATTTTCTCGACACCGGATATGGCGATGTGCACCGGCGGGAGGAAGCTGGACATGCGGATGTTGCCTTCGCTCTCGACCAGCATGATGGTGCCGGTGTCGGCAGCGATCAGGTTGGCGCCGGTGATGCCGACATCGGCGTAGAGAAATTTGTCGCGGAGCTTTTCGCGAGCGAAGCGCGTGAGCGCTTCGCCGGTATCGAGAGGCAAATCGGTCTTAAACTTGCGCTTGAACAGCGCGGTGATGCGTTCGCGGCTGTAGTGCAAGGCCGGGCCGACGAAATGCGAAGGCTGCTCGTTGGCAACTTGCAGGATGAATTCGGCGAGATCGGATTCGGCGACTTCGATGCCGTCTTTTTCGAGGACGGAATTGAGGTGAATTTCTTCCGAGGTGATGGTCTTGCCTTTGACGACGAGCTTTGCGGCGCGCCAGTGGCAGACGTCGAGTATGTAACGGCAGGCGTCCTCCGCAGTGGAAGCGACGAATACGTGGCCGCCGCGGGCGCGAACGGATTTTTTCAGTGTCTGGATGAGATCGGGAAGTTGCGCGATGGATTTGTCTTTGATGGCGCGCGCGCGATCTTTGAGCGCGTCGTAATCGGGAATGGCAGCGGTGGCGACATAGCGGCCACGATTGAATTCCTGGGTGTTGCGGCGGACGGCGGGGCTTTCAATTTCCAGCGCCATGCGGATGGCGCGCAGCAGGCGACCTTTGTCGGCCTTGTTGGCGACGTCGCGAGGCGCTTCAACTGCGGCAGGTTTCGTGTAGGGCTCCGCCATTCTCCGCTCGGGGCACTACTCTAGCAGAAGGATCAACAAACGATGCGGGCCGTGTACGCCACGCACGAGCGGGCCCATGTCGGCGGTGGCGCTGGGGCCGGTGATGACGATGAGGTTGCGCTTCAAGGCTTCGCCCTTGAGGCACTCGGGATGGAAGAGGTCGCGGGGGCGCTCGACGATGCGCTCGCTGGCGAGAAGGACGATGTTGAGCGGCATGAGCAGGCTGGTTGCGCCGACCAGCGGACGTCCGAGTGAAACGCAGACCGAGCCGGTGCTGGCGATTCCGGCGAAGGCCTCGGTAACGCCGACACCCGCGGTAGTCAGTTGCTCGTCGTCGGGCTTGAGGATGATGCCCGCCAAGCCACGCGCGCCGGCGAGAATTTGCGGCGCGAGAAATTCGGCCTCGCTCATCACAATGCCCTTCAAGCCTTCGGCGGCGCGCTCGATGGCGCTGCGAACGGCCAGCGGCGATCGCTCGATGCGCCAAACGGTAGCAGCGGCGTCGATGGCGTTCTGCTCGAAGGTGGCGGCCAGGTCGGGCATGGCGATTTAGGATGGATATTGTGCAGTGGGAGGCACTTGTTGTCTACGTTGGCAACGGCTGGCCACGCGTTTCTGTCCCCCATGGAATCAGCAACAGTCCGACGACAAAGGCGAGCGAGGTGAGGGCTACGGGAACACCCAGCGAGCCGTAGTGCTGGACTCCCGCGCCAACCAAGAAAGTGATGCCGGCGCCGCCGAATCGAGCGAAGGACGTGGCGAAGGAGAACGCGCTGGCGCGGCATTCGGTCGGATATTGCTCGGGGAGCCAGAGGGTGTAGACGGCGAAGTTTGCTCCGCCGAGGCCGAGGAAGAAGAGACAGACGAAGAACCAAGGAAGAGCGGCAGGGCCCAGGTAGAAGACCTTGCCGAAGGTGAGCGCGATGAAGGCAGCCATCAGAGCGAAGTAGGTGGCGAGGGCGCCGCGCCGGCCAAAACGTTCGGCGAGGGAAGGCATGGCGAAGCAGCCGAGGATGGTGGCGAAGGAAACGAGCATCACAGCGCGCGAAGCGAGCTGCGCGGCGTCGGGAGTGGAGCGGCCGGCGGCTTCGGCGAGCGCCGTGACGGCGGCGGGAACGTAGACGGTGCCGGCCCACAGGCCGCAAATTGAAGCCAGCATGAAGACGGTGTTTAGGGCGGTGCGGCGCCGCCAGTCGCGCGAGAACAAGGTGGCGAAGGGACGCCAGATTTGCCACCCACGGATTACGCTTTCTTTTTGCTGCCAGCAGGCAGGCTCGGTGACGCCGTGGCGGATCCAGGCAAGGAGCAAGGCGGGCAGTCCGCCAACGGCAAACATGGCGCGCCAACCGTGGCGGCTGCCGATGGCGAAGTTGGCCAGAGCGGCGAGGAAGACGCCGACGTAGTAGCCGGTGTGCATGTAGCCGGCGCCCGCACGGCGGCGGCTCTCGGGCCACTCCTCGGCGACAAAGGTGCCGCCCATGGCCCACTCTCCGCCAATGCCAATGCCGGCGAGCAAGCGAAGGATGGCGAGTTGCCAGACGTTGGTGACGAAGGCGCTGAGAAATGTGAAGAGCGAGTACCAGACGATGGTCAGCATCAGGGTGCGGATGCGGCCGAATTTGTCGCCAACCGGGCCCCAGAGGAAGGCGAGTCCCCAGCCACCGAGGAAGAGCGCGAAGAGCAGGCCACCATAGAAACCGATATTGCCTTTGGTGTTGGCGATGCCGGAGCGCGGGAGGAGTTCGCGGAGCGATGGAACGAGAACGAGCGCGTAGATGAAGGAGTCCATGCCGTCGAGGGTCCAGCCGCCCCAGGAGGCCCAGAAGCCGCGGATCTGATTCGACGTCAACTTTGTGGCTGGGTCAGGCATAAGCGCGGAAGAAAAAGTAGACGGTCATTGCGCAGCCGACGACGATCACGAAAGCGCGCACCCAGGATTGCGGCAAGCGCTGCGAATAGTGCGCGGCGGCATAACCACCCAGAACGGCGCCGACCGTCATCACGATGGCTTGCGGCCAGACAATCACGCGGGTAACGACAAACGTCACGGTAGCGACGCCGTTGATGACCGCACCGAGGACGACTTTCAGAGCATTCATTTCGTGGATGTCGGTCATGCCCAGGACGGAAAGCATGGCGAGATTGATGATGCCGACGCCACCGCCGAAATAGCCGCCATAGATCGAGACGAAAAATTCGAAGATGGATGCGCCGGTGATGGCAGCGTTGCTAGAGTCGCGGGAAATCCCTGCCTTGAGGCGCCCAGTGAAATATTTGCCGAACACGAACAAGAAAGTTGCGCCCAGCAGCATCCAGGGCAGGACCTTCAGGAAGGTCTGCGCGGGCGTGCGGATCAGCAAGAAGGCACCGGCGATGCCTCCGACGATGCTGGTGGCGATCAGCGGAATCATGACGCGGCGGGAAATGTTGAGGCGCTTCCAATACGCGCCGCCGCTGGCAGTGACGCCGACCCAGAGGGAGAGCGTGTTGGTGGCGTTGGCGGGGACCGGAGGGACGCCGGTGAAAAGAAGCGCGGGGAAAGCGACGAAGCTACCGCCTCCCGCAACGGCATTGATGGCGCCGCCCAGCGCGCCGGCGGCGCAGAGGAAGATCGCTTGTCGGATATCCAAGGCCATCTTTTATCACGAATTTGCCGGGTATCACGAATCCGCGGGGCGCGCATGCGCAGGGTTGGGGCAGCGCGGCGCCTTGACAAGGTTCCGGTCGGCATATATGAACGTTGCAAATTTTCAGCGCGGATGCCGTTCAGGATCGGCGCCAAACCCGCGCGTTAACGCGGCATTCATGTGGGTGAGATAAGCAGACCTCGTGGAAGTGTGTCCCTGGCAAGGCTGAATCGCTAGCTTGCCGGACTTTCGATCTGCGGTCGAGGGCGCATCAGGAGGAATGATGGCGAGTGGCGGAAAGGCAATCGGGGCGGGTGGCCCGGCCGAATACGGAATTTGGCGCGTCATTCTGGCGTCCGCGGTCGGCACCATGATCGAGTGGTACGACTTTTACATTTTCGGGAGCCTCGCGGCTTTTCTTTCGCCGAAGTTTTATCCGACCGGAAACGATACTTTTGCCTATATCGCGTATCTGGCGACGTTCGCGGTGGGATTTATCGTGCGGCCGTTCGGGGCGCTGTTTTTCGGGCGTATCGGGGACCTGGTTGGGAGGAAGTACGCGTTCCTGGTGACGCTATCGATCATGGGCGGCGCGACCGCGGCTATCGGGTTCCTACCGACGTACCAAACGGCGGGATGGTTTGCGCCGATCACGCTGCTGGCGATTCGCGTCTTGCAGGGACTGGCGCTGGGCGGCGAATATGGAGGCGCGACGGTTTACGTGGCCGAGCATGTACCGGACGGCAAGCGCGGCTTCTACACCAGCTTCATTCAGATCACAGCAACGCTGGGACTGTTCGTTTCGCTGATCGTGATTCTGGTGACGCAGAGCTATATGACCAAAGATGCGTTTGCCGATTGGGGCTGGCGCATCCCGTTCCTGGTCTCGATCCTGCTGGTTTCGATCTCGCTGTACATCCGGCTGAAGATGAAAGAGTCGCCGATCTTTGCGCAGATCAAGAGCGCGGGCATGAGTTCGACACAGCCGCTGATGGATGCGTTTGGCAAGTGGGAAAACCTGAAGCGGGTGTTGATCTCGCTGTGCGGAGCGACGGCGGGGCAAGGCGTGATCTGGTACACGGGCCAGTTCTACGCGCTGTTTTACTTGCAGACGGTGTTGAAAGTGAATCCAAAGACTTCGAACATCATCGTGGCCATTGCGTTGTTGCTGGGCATGCCGTTGTTCACGGTGTTCGGAGCGATCTCCGATAAAGTGGGGCGCAAGTGGCCGATGATGGCGGCGTGCTTCCTTGCGGTGGTGACGTATATTCCGATCTACAAATCGATGCAGGCTGCCGCGGGCAACAACGTGGATGGCATCAGCTCTGCGAAAAACAAGGTTACCGGAGCGATTGCGTTGACCGCACAGACCACTGATCCGACAACGGGGGCGCGCGTGCCAGCGAAGGAAGCCGCTTCACCCAACGTGACCAAGCTGGTCCTGCTGGTGTTCATCCAGGTGCTGTACGTCTGCATGATCTATGGCCCGATCGCGGCGTACCTGGTGGAGGCGTTCCCGGCGAAGATCCGCTATACGTCGTTGTCGCTGCCTTATCACATCGGAAATGGATTTTTCGGAGGACTGCTGCCGTTGATCGGATTGTCGCTTTGCGCGGCTACCGGCAATATTTATGCGGGTTTATACTACCCGATGATCGTTGCGGGAATCACGCTGGTGTTCGGCAGTTTGCTGCTGAAGGAAACGCACGGGACGCGGATTTGGGATGAAGTCGGCGGGATGCGGTAGGACGTCCGAGCGGACGACGTTTTTTTTCCAAAACGGTACGTTGGAGCAGTGAGATTCTTCAGCTACCGTTGTCGCGCAGCTTCAGCGCGACAGGTATCGGGGTGTCAGATGCGGACCAGGTTGTAGGCCAAGTCGCGGACCTGGTTGTGGGCGTGCAAGGTTGTACTCCGGTTCCGTTAACGGCCTTCCGTTCTTTACTTCCACTCGATGCGGTAGGATGATTTTCAGCGCTTAAATTCTCGATGGAGTCCTTGCCGTGGCCAAGTCGGGCGACAAAAAGTCCAAATCGAAACAGGTTTCGAAGCCAAAGACCAAGGCTTTCGGGCATCCACCGCGGGTTGCCGCTGCCGCCAAGGACAACGAGGCACAGATTGCCGTTCACTGGAAGGAAGAAGAGCTGTTTCATCCTTCGACGAAGCTGATCGCACAAGCCAACCTCACCGACCCTTTGATGGTGGAGCGGTTCAGCGAGCGCCACTTCCCGGAGTGTTTTCGCGAATATGCGGAGCTTTTGCACTGGGATCAGTACTGGCACACGACGCTGGAT
>Ga0307471_100002509_pt1 | contig 10580 bp, 11 predicted proteins | sample atmos_gasesAM3C__2_FD_204566 | JGI IMG/M metagenome (GOLD analysis project Ga0307471, IMG submission 204566) | Hardwood forest soil microbial communities from Morgan-Monroe State Forest, Indiana, United States - atmos_gasesAM3C_515 | ecosystem: Environmental > Terrestrial > Soil > Temperate... | reverse complement strand
AGATGCGGTCGGCGGACTGCTTGAACCAACCGGCGATCTCGGCCATGTCGAAGGCCTTCAGCGTATCGGGATCGAAGCAGGTGAAGCGCAGGCTGCGGCCCTCGGGGCACCAGATGCCCAGATACGACGGGGCCACGAAGAACGGACGGCAATAGGTGTTGAGGGCGAGGCGCGGCTGCTCGGGTTGTTGCTCGAGTCCGAGGGTGACGAGGTAGCCGGTGGGGCCTTCGTCGCCGTGATGCGTCCAGTCAAAACGCTGGCGCGCGACCGAGGTGATGGCCGGGAAGGTCTGCCAGTACCAGGGCGTGGGGCCGATGGTGTGGGCGAGAATATCGCGGAGGCGGGATGTGGATATTTCGCTCATGGGGAGGAAACAGTGGATGGTTGGTCGGGAAAGTTAGCCTGGGACCTGACGCCTACGACCTGAGACCTAACATCCAAGACCTGCTCTTCACGCTGGAACGCCGCGCGGCTTCACGTGCTCGCGGATGAATTTTACGATGTCGTCCATGGCGGTGCCGGGCTGGAAAATCGCGGCGACCCCGGACTTCTTGAGGCCTTCGACATCCTGGTCGGGGATGATGCCACCGACCAGCAGGAGCACGTCGTCCATTTTGTTCTGTTTGAGCAGGGCGGTGACACGCGGGACGATCACGTTGTGCGCGCCGGAGAGTATCGAGAGGCCGATGACGTCGACGTCTTCTTGCAGGGCGGCGTTGACAACCATCTCGGGAGTCTGGCGCAGGCCGGTGTAGATGACTTCCATGCCGGCATCGCGCAAGGCGCGGGCAATGACCTTGGCGCCGCGGTCGTGGCCGTCGAGGCCCGGCTTGGCTACCAGGACGCGAATTTTGTGCTCGGCTGGCATCAAGGTCATTTAACCACAGAGGACACGGGGGGAACACAGGGGAATTGATGATTGGCAATTGCCAATTGCCGATTGGGAACGGCGGAAACACTCGCAGTTCATTCTGCAATCGGAAATCGACAATCGAAAATCGTCGTCATAGCGTCTCGATATCCAGACTCCGCCACAGATACCAGCACGCGACTGAGCGGTACGGGGACCAGGGCTTGGCGATCTTCTCCATGTCTTTCGGCTTGGGGAGTTTGCGCTTGCGATAGTGCTTCTTGATCGCGACCTGCACGCCGTAGTCGCCAGTGGGCAGCACGTCGGGGCGGCGCAGCGTGAACATCAGGAACATGTGGGCGGTCCACACACCTATACCTTTTACCTGGGTGAGGTGCTCGATGACTTCGTCCTCGGGCAGATCGGGCAGGCGCTCGAACTCAAGCAGGCCCGCCTTGGTCTTCTCCGCCAGGTCGCGCAAATACGCGGATTTCTGCTTCGACAGGCCGGCGGCACGCATCTGTTGCTCGGTCATCTTGAGAATGCCCTCGGGAGTTACGGGGTCGCCGGCTGCGTCGGCAAAACGCTTGAAGATGGTGATGGCGGCCTTGCCGTTGAGCTGCTGATAGACGATCGCCTCCGCGAGACTATGGAACGTCGGCTCGCCGAACTCCATGCGGCACGGCCCGACGCTCTCGATGATGGCTCTCATCACGGGATCAGATTTCTTGAGATGCAGGATGGCTTTGCGCATGGCCTAGTGGTGTATCACAAAAATCACTTCTTGTGGCGAACAAAATACGAAACAGCCGGAGATGTCAGTGTGCCGGCCAGGTTTCGACGAGCCCGGCGGTCCGGGTTGACGGAAATGTTCTTCCACTCGCCGGTAACCGGCCGTCATTCGCCGAAAAGCGCGGGCACGGCCCGAGAGCTTGCCCTAGTCTTCGGCCTGTAGCCAGTCCGGGACTGGCACACGGATGAGAGGAGTAAGAAGATGGCAAGCAGCAGTCAATATCCGTTCTGGACGCATGACACAGTAGCCGCGGCGGTTCTGGCCGGGGTAGCCACGGCGAGTGCCCAGAGTAGACTGGACGCCTGGGCGGCGCGGCTCAACCTGCCAACCATCACCGCGCTGGTGCACGGCTGGCCCATGTTGCTGATTCTGGCGGGTCTGATTTTGTTGTTGGTTCACCCGGCGGAGCTGCGCGTTCCCCAGGCCACGCCGCGGGCTGGAAAATCCGATGGAGAATCCAGGGAGATCTCGAATGAGTTTCGCACACAAGCGTAGCGGCGGGGCAATGGTCGCGGGGGTGGTGATCATCACCGTCGGCGCCATCCTGCTGCTCAACCAACTCGGAGTGCTCCCGCACGTGGTCACGCTGCATTTCTGGCCCGTGGTGTTGGTCGTGGTCGGGCTCATCAAGCTGCTTTCCGGGAGCGACGCTGGGGACCGGGTGTTCGGCGGGTGCCTAATCGCCGCCGGGATCATTCTCCAAACCAACGCGCTGGGGATCACGCACCTCACCTGGAGCCAGGCTTGGCCGGCAATCATTATCGTCGTGGGGGTCATGATGGTCGCCCATGCGCTCACAGGACAACCGTGCGGGTCGAAATTCTCTGTTGATCCGGAATGGAATTCCTTTTACGTATTCGGCGGAGGGGAACGGCAGGTCACCGCGAAAGACTTCCGGGGAGCGAGGCTTTTTGCGGTGTTCGGAGGCTACGAAGTGGACCTGAGCCGCGCCGACATGGAAGGCAACGAGGCCTATATCGAGGCGAACGCAGTCTTCGGCGGTGGTGAGATCCGCGTGCCCACCAGCTGGAAAGTGGTGGTACAAGGCATGGGCGTGTTCGGCGGGTACGACGACAAGTCGCAATATGTGCAGGCCGACCCGGCCGCTCCCAGTAAGACCTTGTACGTGCGGGGCGTCGCCGTATTTGGCGGGGTTGAAGTCAAGAACTGACGCCCTATGCACCCGATCCTTGGGCATCTGCGGCGGCTGGGGTTGTACCTGGTGGCGTGGATTCCGCTGGCCGCCATCCTGCTGTACCTGTTGGCGTCGCCGGGCGGGATGAGCCTGGCCCAGGCCCTGGTGATGGTCCTGCCGTTGTGCCTGGTGTACGCGTTCATGTGCCTGTCGGCGTGGTACTCGTGCCGGGGCGTTCCGCTCGGGAACTCGAGCTTTCAGCGCCTCGCTGTCACACACCTGCTGGGGGCCGTGGTCATCAGCGGGGTCTGGGTGGTGATTGGCAAAGGACTGGCTACCTTGATGGCCAGCCTGGACGTATTTCGCGGCCTCGGCCGCAATTTTTCGCAGGCTTTGCCGCTGCTGTTCGTCAGCGGCGTGATGATCTACCTGCTGGCCGTGGCTCTTCATTACGTGCTGCTGTCGGTGGAGCAGTCGCAGCAAGCCGAGAAGCGGGTCATCGAGGCGCGGGTTCTGGCCCGCGACTCGGAGTTGAAGGCGCTCAAGGCGCAAGTGAACCCGCACTTCCTGTTTAACAGCCTGAACTCCATCAGTGCGCTGACCAGCATCGATGCGGGCCGGGCGCGCGAGATGTGCATCCTGCTGGCGGATTTTCTGCGCAAGACTCTTGGTCTCGGGGAGAAAACGCTGATCCCCCTGCGCGAAGAACTGGCCCTGGTGCACTCATTTCTGTCGGTGGAGAAAGTGCGCTTCGGAACCCGGCTCACGGTGGAGGAGACCATCGCGGCGGAAGCGCTCGACTACGCAGTGCCGCCCCTGCTGTTGCAGCCGCTGGTGGAAAACGCCGTGGCCCACGGAATTTCGAACTTGACCGAAGGCGGGTGGATCCGGCTGGAGGTGCGTAACGGCGAGAATGGAGGCACGGATTTCTCCGATGGGGACAGAGCTGCGGCAGGAGAACTCGTGATTGAGGTGGAAAACAACTTCGATCCGGAAATGCCACGGCGGCGTGGAACCGGGGTGGGGTTGGCCAACGTGCGGCAGCGCCTGGCGGCACGCTATGGCGAACGAGCGCGCTTCGATGTTCGCGCCGAAGGCGAGCGTTTTCTTGTGACGCTCGCGTTGCCGGCAGAAAAAGCGGAGGCGGCATGAGCCCGGAAGCGCAAGTCCGTCTGACTGCCATCGTCGTGGACGACGAGGAACTGGCGCGCGCGGTCATCCGCGAGATGCTGAAGGCGCACCAGGAGATCGAAATCCTCGGCGAATGTGCCAACGGGTTTGAAGCGGTGAAGATGGTCACCGAGCAGAAGCCGGACCTGCTGTTTCTCGATATCCAGATGCCCAAGCTCGACGGTTTCGAAGTGCTGGAGCTGATTGGCGCAGAGATCGCCGTGATTTTTGTGACCGCCTACGACCAGCACGCGCTGCGGGCGTTCGAAGTTCACGCGGTGGACTACCTGCTGAAACCGGTCGCCGGGGATCGGTTCGAGGCCGCCCTGACGCGGGCGAAGCAGCGCCTCGGAGAACCCACTCCCTCCGCGCCGGAACTGGCGGCCTCGGCTCGCGAGCCGGGTCACTATGCCGAGCGCCTGGTGGTGAAAGACGGGACCCGAGTGCACATCATTCCGGTCAGCAAGCTCGATTACGTGGAGGCGCAGGACGACTACGTGGCCCTGGCGTCGCAGGGCAAGAAGCACCTGAAGCAGCAAACGATTTCGAGTGTGGAAGCGGCGCTCGATCCGAAGAATTTCCTTCGCATTCACCGCTCCTGCATCGTGAACCTGGAGCGCGTCGCGAAAGTGGAGCCGTACGGAAAAGATAGTCACGTCGCGATCCTGCAGGATGGCGTCCGTTTGCCGGTCAGCCGGGCCGGATACGGACGCTTGCGGGCGGTGCTCGACGGGCAGGGTGGGTGAAGCTAGCCCGGGAGTCTCGCGGGTCGCGTCGTAGCTGGGGCCGCAGTCGCGGCCGGCTCTAGGCCGACGTTCCTAGCCCGCCTTCTCCCCCGGCGGCAGTTGGAATCCGATCTTGCCGCCGGTAGCCGGTTCGGGGAGCATCAGTTCCCTGATCGCCTCGAGCAGGTCCTGGATCGAGGCATCGTGGGTATCGAGTCGGCGTTCCAACTCGTCGATTTTGGCTGCAAGTTCGTGGTTGGTGGAGAGCATCTCGCGCAGGCGGACGAAGGCGCGGACCACGAAAACGCTCATTTCGACGGCACGCTCGGAATTGAGCACGGTAGCAGCCATGATGGCGCCGTGCTCGGTGAAGGCGTAGGGCGGGTAGCGGCGGCCGCCGTGGCTGTCTTTTGAAGTTGCAAATTGCAACCTCAAGATTTCGTGCTCTTTTGCGGTCAGCTGGAACACGAAATCGGCCGGGAAACGCTCCTGATTACGCTTGACCTGCTGGTTGAGGCGTTTTACGGGCACTCCGTAGAGCTCGGCCAGGTCCGAATCCAGGATGACTTTCTGCTTCCGGACCACCAGAATCCGGGACTCCACGGGCAGGACTAGATCGGACTGAGGCTTCGGCATTTTGGGTCTCACACGGGCCCGTACAATCGGGGTCGAAAATCGCGAATTCTTAAGATAGCAGGGCCGGGCGGCGATGCAAGTGCGGTCTGCCCTTCTGATTTCAGGCGCATTTTCGGGCGTAGGCGTGGCGCGTGCCCGCAGCCGAAATTCCGAACAAACCGAGGGATCCCCCTACAGGCCCGCTTCGATCCGCGAGCGAGGATCGAGCAGGTCCCGCAGGGCGTCGCCGATAAAATTAAACGACAGCACGGCCAGCATCACGGTGGCGGCGGGGAACAATACCAGATGCGCGGCGTCGAACAGGTGCGCGCGGGCGTCGTTGAGCATGGAGCCCCAACTGGCCGCAGGCGGCGGAACGCCGAGTCCCAGAAAGCTCATGGTAGCTTCGGCCAGGATCGCTCCGGCCATCCCGATGGCCGCCTGCACGATGACGGGCTGAATGATGTTGGGCAGGATGTGGCGGACGATCACGCGCAGGTCGGTGGCTCCGAGCGCGCGGGCGGCCTCGACGAACTCCTTTTCGCGCGTGGCCAGCACCTGGGCGCGCACGAGGCGGGCGTAGCCGACCCAACCGCCTAAGGAGAGCGCCAGCACGAGATTGAAGATGCCGGGGCCGCGGAAGGCGACGAAGGCGATCGCTAGCAGGATGCCGGGAAACGAAAGAAAGGCATTCATCAGGACGACGTTGACGAAGCGGTCGATGCCTCCGCCGTAGTAGCCCGCAATGGAGCCGATGACGAGACCCAGGGCCAGGCTCAGGGCGACTACCGAGCTGCCCACCAGCATCGAGATGCGGGCGCCGTAGATCAGGCGGGACAGGATGTCGCGGCCCAGTTCGTCAGTGCCGCACCAGTGGGCGGCGCTAGGTGGGGTGAGCCGCATCGGAAGGTTGATTTGTGCGGGATCGTAGGGCGCGAGCCCAGGGGCGAAGATCGCCCACAGGACGAAGACGACAACGAGCACGACGCCGACCGCAGCCAGCGGGTTGTGCCGGGCTACGCGGGGGAGCGAGATGATGGCGGTCGACATAGCTTAACAAGCTCCCCAACCGCAAAGGTCGCAGCGAGACCCTTTCTTCGAGGGGGTTGAGGGCGTCATCCCAACTCTCATGCTCGTCCGATCCCGCTTCTCGGGATGCCCCGATATGTCAGCCCAGCTACCACCGCGAGGGTGCGAATCGCGATATCCACCGTTCGACCTGTTTACGCCTACTCGTATCCCAGGCCGAAACGTGCGCTGGCGGTTCACGAGTTCACGGTCGCCGCGGTTGGAGGTCATCAGACGAGAGTCCTGAGGGGGGTGAATTGTTGGCATCGTGCCATAGTTTCACTGCCGGATCCTCGGATTCACTACCGAGTACACCAGGTCGGTCATAAAATTCACCGCCACGTACGTTAGCCCAATCGCCAGGATGCCGCCCTGCACGACGGCGTAGTCGCGGTTGGAGATGGCGTCGATGGTCAGGCGCCCGATGCCGGGCCAGGAGAAGATTTTTTCGGTGACAATCGCGCCCGCGAGCAACGCGCCGAATTGTAGGCCGAGCACGGTGATCACCGGGATCATGGCGTTGCGCAGCGCGTGGTGGTAGACGACCGTAGTTTCGGGGAGGCCCTTGGCGCGGGCGGTTCGGATGTAGTCCTGGCTAAGTTCTTCGAGCATCGAGGTTCGCACCATGCGGGTCAGAATGGCGGCAAGCGCGCTGCCCATCGTGATCGCAGGCAGCACCAGGTTCGCGAACGTGCCCGAACCGGAGACGGGCAGCCATCCAAGCTTGATCGAGAATAGAAGGATGAGAATCGGGCCAAGCGCGAAGTTGGGGAACGATAGTCCGAAAAGGCTGACGACGCTCAGGGCGCGATCGTCCCACTGGTTGCGCCGCCGGGCCGAGTGCACCCCGGCCGGAATCGACAGCAGAATCGCAACCACCAATGCCGCGAGCGTGAGTTGCAGCGTATAGGGATAGCGTTGCGCCAGGAGTCGACTTACATTCTGGTCGTAGCGTAACGACGTACCCAGGTCGCCGTGCAGCACGCCTTTCCAATAATTGAGGTATTGCTGGCCGAGCGGGAGGTCGAGGCCATAGGCATGGCGTGCCGCTTCGAGATCGGCGGCCGGCGCGCCCTCCCCAAGCATTTGTGCGATGGGGTCGCCGGGGACCAGGTGAATCAGAAGGAAGACGAGAGAAACCACCAGCCAGAGCACCGGCAGGGTATACAGCACGCGACGGGAGACGTAGCGGAGCATCGGCTTCAGTGGTCAGTGGCCAGTGGCCAGTGGTCAGGCTTCAGTTCTTCAGTCTTCAGTCGTCAGGCCTTGGGCTTTAGGCTGCGGTCGTTTGGTTGTTCATCGTTCGTCGCTCGGCACTGGTTATTGGCTGCGAATCATTTTACGAACTCTCCCTGTCCGCCGTTGGCCCACGGATCATACGTCAGGCAAAACTGAACCCGGTCGGTGATCGGGGGATGATCATAGAACAGGAACACATTCACGGGGTTGGGCTTGGGATCGGATAACCCCACTTCCCCAAGGATCTGGAAAGCCTGCGCGGCAACCTGGCCCGAGTCGGGCGTGAGTCCATGGGTCACTTCCATTCCGTACTGGTCGGCCTGATGCTCCAGGGCCCGGCTGAAGGCGGACCCGATCGGGCTCACCACGAAAGAAAACCCAGACCACAACAGCAACAGCACCGGCAGAGACGCCCAGTCCTCGAGTCCGCGAATTCCCCAACCGCCGCCCCAGCGCGCCAGACACCAGCCGATGGTGCGATAGCCCAGATAGAAAGCGATGAATAGCAGCACTGCAAAGAAGCTAAGACCTTTGGGAATGTGGTACAGAACGTAGTGTCCCATCTCATGGCCGGCCACATAAACAATCTGCTGCGTGTTCATCTTGGCGATGGTGTTGTCCCACACCACGATGCGTTTCGAGGAGCCGACGCCGGTCACATAGGCGTTAAGGCTGGTGGTCTTTTCACCGGCGCCCATCCAGAACATGCGCTCCGGGGGAATGTCCTTTCCAGCCCGCCGCACCATTTGCTCAAGGCTCGCGGTGAGTGCGGGATCTTTCTGCTGCAAGGGCTCAAACTTGTGGAACATCGGGTCGATGACCAACGGTTGCAGGAAAATGAGAAACACCATGATGGGCAACGAGATCAGCCAGAAGTAAAACCACCAGCGGCGCGCGCTCCGGCGGATCACAAAATAAAGCAGCCAGATCAGGATGATTCCGATCACGAATGAGATGAGTTGACCCTTGACCCAGTCCCAACTCCACGAACCCCATCCCTGCACGGAAATTCCGTACTGCTTCTCGACCGACTCGCCGTAGATGTCGAGAGGCAGCGTCAGGATTGCCATCGTCAGCAACAGCAAAGGCGAGTACACCACGCTCTGCAGCAAGCTGTTGGAGGAGACGCGCTCGCTCCAATCGCGGTACTTGGGCGCGAGTCTCCAGCGCAGGATCAGCCACAGCACCACGATTCCATAAACGACACCGATCAAGGCCAGGTGGAAATGAATGCGGTTGCGGCGGTGCGCTTTCTGGTAAAGGTCGGGAGGAAGGGTATAGGCGGTGATTTTCGGGCTCGACGGCGAGGCCGCGACGGGCACTGCCGGGGAACTGGCAGATGCCGGCTGCTGCTGGGTGGAAGCGGCAGACGAGGGTTGAGCCTGGGCGGCAGTCCACGGACCTGCGCAGAAGGTGAGTACCACGACTACGAGAGCCAGCAGGCATGTCTTCATGGTTTGGCCTCGGGAGGTCATTTTGGTCGTTGGGTAGCTTAGCACTTGTCTTTGAAAATTGGCGGTTGCGGCAAACCCGGGCCCGCGATGAGGCAAGCGTGGCTGGCTTGCGGGCTCGCAGTTGAGTCCTATAGGGTAGTGTCGGAGCTGGCTTTGGACGTCCATCTGGTCGACGGAACCTACGAACTGTTCCGGCACTACTATGCGCTGCCGTCGGCGCGCGCTGCCGATGGGCGCGAGGTTGCTGCCGTCCGGGGCGTGCTCGCTTCGGTGCTGGGCATGATGAAAGGCGGCGCCACGCACCTTGCCGTGGCAACTGATCACGTCATCGAATCGTTTCGCAACGAGCTGTGGCCAGGTTACAAGACCGGCGAAGGCATCGAACCCGATCTGTGGGCACAATTCCCTTTGCTAGAGGAGGTGCTCTCATCGGCGGGGATTGTCGTCTGGCCGATGGTGGAGTTTGAGGCGGATGATGCGCTCGCTGCCGGGGCCGCGGCCGCGGCACGCGATGTACGAGTCGAACAGGTGATCATCTGCACGCCGGACAAAGACCTCGCGCAATGCGTGAGCGGGACGCGCATCGTTCAACTGAATCGCCGGATGGGCGTCACGATCGACGAGGCTGGGGTGGTGCAGAAGTTCGGTGTTTTGCCGCCTTCGATCCCCGACTATCTAGCGCTGGTGGGCGATTCGGCCGATGGTTATCCGGGCCTCAAAGGCTGGGGTGCGAAGTCATCAGCTGCGGTCCTGGCCAAGTTTCTTCATATTGAATCGATTCCTTTGGACAGTCGCGAGTGGCACGTGAATGCCACCAACGAGAGCGCCCTGGCGGACACTCTCTCGCGGGAGCGGGAGCGCGCGCTGCTTTTTCGGACCCTCGCTACGCTTCGGACCGACATCACGCTGTTCGACAACGTCGACCAGTTGCGCTGGAATGGACCTACTCCCGAATTCGCCGCCATCGCGGCACGATTGGACGCGGCGGTTACCGAGGGCCGGAGGCCGCGGCCGGTCAGGTCGTGAACACAGCGACTGTAGGAGTCACTCAGCGCGCTTGGGACGGTGTACTGCTCGGTGGTCGATCCTGCATCTGCGACTCGTTCGACAATTCTTAATCCCCCGCCTGCTCCAGCGGGGCCGGTTCCAGATTCTCGATCTTCACCTTGGCGATGCGGTGGGCTTCCATCTCTTCCACGGTATAACGGCGGCCTTCGAATTCGAAGGAGTCGCCGACTTGCGGGATTTTTTGCAGGCGTGCCAGCACGAATCCCGCCAGGGTTTCAAAACCGGCATCGCGCGGGAGGATCAGCTGGTATTGCGACTCCAAGTCGCGGATGTTGACCGAACCTTCCAAGGTCAACGCGGTGTCTTCGTTCAGAGTGGGCTGGGGAACGGGCTGGATGTCGAACTCGTCCTCGATTTCGCCCACCAGTTGCTCCAGCACATCTTCCACCGTGATCACGCCGGCGGTGGAGCCGAACTCGTCGACGACCACGGCCAAGTGACGCTTGCGCTCCTTGAACTCGGC
>Ga0307471_100002508_pt1 | contig 10580 bp, 11 predicted proteins | sample atmos_gasesAM3C__2_FD_204566 | JGI IMG/M metagenome (GOLD analysis project Ga0307471, IMG submission 204566) | Hardwood forest soil microbial communities from Morgan-Monroe State Forest, Indiana, United States - atmos_gasesAM3C_515 | ecosystem: Environmental > Terrestrial > Soil > Temperate... | reverse complement strand
GGCATCGCGATCGGTGGCGTCGACTTTGCCGCGGCGGACGCCTTCGTCGAGAGACTCGCGAATCCAGGCGAGGGCTTTGGAAAGCATGGAGTCGGAAACGTCTTCGAGGACGGTGGTGTAGCCGCTTAGCGCGGAGGCGTAGGCGATGCCGCGGCCCATGGTGCCTGCACCGATGATGGCGATGGTTTTAATTTGCATGGAAAGATTGTATCCAAGAGCGGCCCGCCCCGCAGATCCTTCCGGGGTCCAAAAAACCGACCTCAGAAGGCGGGCCCTACATGCACGACCGATTAACTTGGGCCAAGAAAATTGTCCTGGGGCCGCGTGCTCAAAAGCGGTGGCAGAGCCACCGCACCCCAAGGCGCCCGCCTCAGAAGGCGGCCGCTACAAAAGCGCGTTTGGTTACGGGTTGGGGCGCAGGGCCAGGATGCGATAGGCGGCTTCGTCGAGGCCGATGATTATTTGGGAGCCGCGGACGAGCAATGGGCGGCGGATTAGGTTGGGAGTTTGGGACATGAGTTTAATGGCTTCGGCGCGCGTGGGAGGTTGTTCGGCCATGTTGCGTTCGCGGTAGAGATCGTTGCGCGTGTTGAGGAATAGTTTGTAGTCGCGGGTGCCGATGAGTTTGTCGAGTTCGGTTTCGGACAGGGGTTGCTTGTCGAGATCGCGGGAGTCGAAGTCGAGTTTGAGATGGAGCAAGAGACCTCTTGCTTTGCGGCAGGTGGTTCAAGTGGGTTTTTGGTAGAAGATCAGTTTGGTCTTCATTTGGCTCCGGTTCCAGTTGAATTCTTTCGGTGAATTTGCAGCTGAGGTTCTTCGCACATCCTTGTCGGATGCGCTCAGAATGACAATGTCTCGTTTTTCCCAGTCTAGTAACGCGGAACTTTGGGATCGATTTCGAGGGACCAGCGGTCGATGCCGCCGGCGAGGGATTTGGCGGTGGAGATGCCTTGCTGGCGGAGCCAGTTGACTACATCGAGGCTGCGCATGCCGTGATGGCAATAGCAGATGACTGGGTCGTCGTTGTCGAGCTTCTGCAGATTGGATGGGATTGAGCCCATGGGGATGAGGACGGCGCCTTCGATGCGGCATTGGGCGTTTTCCCAGGGTTCGCGGACGTCGACCAGGAGCAGTTTTTCACCGCTATCGAGGCGTTGTTTCAGATCGGTGGCGGTGATTTCGAGGTCGTTCATGGGACTCCGTGTTTTTTTGAGGCTACTGCCTTCTTGAGATTTGGCGCTCAAAAGCGGTGGCAAAGCCACCGCACTCCAAAGCGCCCGCCGCAGACGGCGGCCGCTACATAAGAATATTCCCTCGAGAATTATTGTACCGGATTACTGGATGGATCCCTTGGGGGAGATCCATTGTTTCTCTACGGACTGGATCTCGCTGACCAGTTGCAGGTCTTCGGGTTGCGGAAGCATTTCCTTTAAGTGCTCGGCGTATTTTTCATCTGACAGCAATTCGCCGTGAACGCTGTAGGGCTTGCGGGCATGTTCGCCGATAAAGCGGTTGAACTTGAAATCGGGCACGTAGAGCTGCGGTTGTCCGGCAGGGACGTTCTTGTTGATCATTTCAACGAGCTTGATGCACTCCTGATAATAAAGTTCGCGGCTGTGCTCGTTCATGCGTTCGAGGTTAACAGCGGCCTTGGCAGTGGGTTCGTCGTAGCGCGCTTTCAGGCCCCAGACGTAGAACCAGTGCGCGGAGCTGGAGCGATCGACGCCGAAGAGGTCGAGGCTGACGGGAATCCATTTGTTGATGTATTTCTGAATGACCTGCGTGGGAACGACGCCGGCTTTGACGATGCGCTTGATGCCGTCCTGGCCGGTGCCGAGGTGAAAGGACTCTTCTTTAAGCATGGGAATCATGGATTGCGCGAGCGGGGCGAAACCGGAGTAGCTGAGCATAGTGAGCTGATATTTGCCGTCCCGATCAACGAAATCGGTGTAGACGAAGAAGTCGAGCCAGTTGTTGACGTCCTGATTGAAGGCGCCGAGGAGGCGTTTTTGATCGAACGCGCGGCGCTCGAGCATTTTCTGGGCTTCGACGCGGCCGCTGTAACCGAAGTGGGTCATCAGCAGGTGGCACATCTGCCAGCCGTGGCGCATTTCTTCGGTGACGACGCGGCAGAGCGATTGGCGGTCGTGTTCGCTGGGCGACGTTTCGAAGAGGCGGCGCTGCTGCTCGACGGAAGCGAATTCGGTGTCGCCCTGGTAGACGATCAGGTTCAGCAGCGCGTCGCGCATGCGCTGGTCGGGGATGCTGACGACCTTATCCCACTTGGGGCGGCCCTTGTAGGCGCCGAATTCGATTTCATTGGAGCGGGTAGGGCCGAACTTGGCTTCAAATTTGTAGTCGGTGATTTCCGGGTAGTCCACGCCGATGTCTTTTTGCCAGACACGGAAGAGGTCAACCCAGTCATCGAAAGTGGAAAGACGTGTTGCAGGCATGAGCGAAATCTCCTTTGATCAAAATGCTGGGCACCGCGATAAATTAGCTTCCTTGAAATTTGGGCTGGCGCTTTTCCATGAAGGCGCGAATGCCTTCCAGGCAATCGTGCGAGTGGAAACATTTCAGCTGGGCCTGGACCTCGCGCTCGAGCGCTTCCCTGAGGGCCTCTTTTTCACGGCTGAAAATGTTTTGTTTCACGGCGCGGATGGCGATCTGCGGTCCATCTGCGATTTTTTTGGCGAAGGCGGCGACGGCGGCTTCGAATTTATCGGCTGGGAAGAGATGGTTGATGATGCCGAGGCGGTGAGCGGATTGCGCGTCTATCATTTCACCGAGGTAGAACATTTCGGCGGCGACGGATGGGCCGACGAGTTGGGGAAGAAAATAGGTGCCGCCGTAATCAGGGAACAGGCCGACCTTGGCAAAATTCTGGCCGAAGACGGCGCCGTCTACAGCGAGGCGGATATCGCAGGCGAGAGCCAGATTCATGCCCGCTCCGGCCGCGGGACCGTTGACGGCAGCGATGACAGGTTGCGGCATGGTGCGGATGTTCATGACGGCTTGCATGCCGGAGCGCAGGATTGGCGCAAGCTCGGTGAAATCGCCGCGCTCGCGGCCTGTGCCGATGGCGCCGAGGTCGCCGCCGGCGCAGAAGGCGCGGCCCGCACCGGTAAGCACAATGACGTGGATGGAGGAATCGCTAGCGACGCGAACCAGGGCTTCGTTGAGGGCGGACGTGAGCTCGTTGTTGAGAGCGTTCAGGCGGTCAGGCCGATTCATCACCAGGGTGATGACGGAACCGTGGCGCACCTCCTGAAGGATGGGAGAGCTGGAAGCGGTTTGTGGAGCTTGACTCATGCTGCCTCCGTTTCGTGTAAGCCCATTTTAGTGGGGCGGTGTATCGCGCGATTTTTCGGTGCGCTTCACCAGATCGGCGAGCTTGCGAAAATGTTTCAGGCGGTCACTTTTGCCGCGAGACGTCGCGCCGATGGTTGTAGGCAGTACGTACACATGCGCGCCATAGAGAAGTTCTTTTTGGATGCCATAGTTGCATTTCCGCTGGGCGAACTGCTCGAAGGGGAGCTTCCCGTTGAAAGCGATCACGCGAGGCAGATATTCCTCGAGCTTCCGGGAAAGCACGAAGCGGCCTTCTGCGTAATCCTCGCGTTTCAGTTCTTCAATCGTTTTGGTCGGGCGCTTGACGAGATCCGTAAGGCCGATGCCGAATTCGATGATGCGGCGGTCGTCCGGATAGTCGAACGGTTCGGGAACGACGCCGCTGTCATAAAGCAAGGGCCAGAACGGATTGCCCCGGCCGGCATAATAATGGCCGGCGCGAACCGAAGACTCCGTTGGATTGCAACCCACGATCACAAGCTTCATTCCCTTGCGTAGATAGTCTGGGAGAGTTTTCATTCGAGTGGCACTTTCCTGGATGCCCTATGAGTTTACTTCCCTTTGAAATTGGCGGCACGCTTTTCGACGTAAGCGGCAAGGCCCTCCTTGGCGTCTTCGCTGGTGAAAAGGAGTTGCTGGAGTTCGCGTTCGATGCCCAGGGCTTCGGCGAAGGGGATTTCCGTGCCAGTGACGACGGAGCGCTTGATGCGGCCGACGGCGCGGGAAGCTTTGTTGGGCGGGCAGAATTGGCGAGCGTAGGCCAGGACGTCGTCCCAAAATGAATCCTTTTCGTAGAGGTAGTTGATGAGGCCCATCTCCAGGGCTTCTTCGAAGCTGAAGGTGCGGCCGGTGACCATTAATTCGAGGGAGCGCGAGCGTCCAATGGCGCGCGCGAAACGCTGGGTGCCGCCGGTCCCGGGCAGGACCCCGAGATTCACTTCGGGCAGGCCGATCTTGCCACCTTCTTTTTTGGCGATGCGGATGTCGCAGGCGAGGGCGATCTCCAGGCCGCCGCCTACCGTGTGGCCGTTGAGCGCGGCGATAACGAGCTTCGGCGTTTGTTCGAGGCGGCTGAGCGTTTCGTTGGCGTGGAGGCAGAAATAGTATTTGAACTGGGGATCGGCTTTCGTGAGCATCGGGATGCTGGCTCCGGCGGAAAAGAATTTTTCACCGGCGCCGCGAATGACGATGACGTGGGCGGATTCATCCATGCGGGCCTTCAGGATGGCCGCATCGAGCTGCAGCATCATGTCGTAGGTGTAAGTATTGGCGGGGGCATCGTCGAGTTCAAAAATGGCGACGCCATCTTCTACGCGGTATCTTACGAGTTCCTTCGTTGCGACGCCTGTTGTGGTAGCCATGATTATCTTTTCGTCCCTTCGTATGGATTCAGAAAATCTTTGAAAATTCTTTAACGGGGATCTCCTGCTGTGATTCCGCCGGCAAACACCGGCTTCGCCTCCGGGCCCGTTGGCAGAACGCCGTGGAGAAACAGGCCGACAATTGCGGCGGTGAGTTCCGCGGCGTCCGGGTCAACCCCGGGCTTATGCCATTTGTAGGTCCAATTCATCATGCCGAACAGGCTGAGAACCGCTATGCGGGGGTGGATGCCGGGGGCAAGGCCTTCTGTGGCGAGCGAGTCGAAGATTTCGCGTGCCAGGGCATAGTAGCGACGCTTGATGGCCTGAACCTTCTCGCTGTAGGGCCCGCCGAGGGCCTCTTCTTCGTGGGAGAGGACCTTCATTTCGTTGGGGTGGGAGAGGAAGTATTCGATGTGATTGAGAACCAGGAGGCGGAGACGTTCCGCAGGGTCGTGGATGCCATGGAGCCGGGAGCGCAGGCTTTCGAGGACAAAGGTAAAGGTTGTACTTTGAATGAGATAGAGAAGGTGCTGCTTATTCTCAAAGTAGTAGTAGAGGCCCGCAAGGGAAACGCCCGTAGCGCGGCTTATGTCGCGCATAGATGCCCCTTCGAAACCGTGCTGGGCAAAGACTTGGGAGGCTGTGCGAAGGATGTGCTGAAGTTTGGCTTCGGTGTCACGGGGAATGGGATTGGAGGAAGCCATAGGCGTCTCGAACGTTCGTTCGACAAATGTAGTTTGTGGGGCTATGCCTGTCAAGCGCGGATTTCGTTTTGGTTATTGCTAGTGCTTTGCGGCGGTTTTCAGCGTGGCTTTGAGATCGAGGTTGGAGACGAGGCGATGGAGGTAATTGGGATGAAGGCCGAGGAGTTTGGCGGCCTGGGTGAAGTTGCCCTGGGACTGTTCGAGAGCGGTGAGGATGATGCGCTTCTTGACGTCGCGAACGGCATCGTGGAAATTGGAGCCGCATTCGGAGATGGGTAAAGCGCGATCCGCGAGAGCGTCGGGGAGGTCTTCTGGAACAATGAGGTCAGAATCGCCGATGACGATGGCGCGCTCGATGGCGTTCTCCAACTCGCGGATATTGCCAGGCCAATCGTATTGGGCGAGGCAAGCGCGGACGGAAGGAGAGAGTCCTCGAACCTTGCGGTTGGAACGCGCGGAGTAGCGCGCGACGAAGTGGTCGGCGAGGAGCGGAATGTCTTCCGCATGCTCGCGGAGGGCCGGCATGGTGATGGAGACGACGTTGAGGCGGTAGAAGAGGTCGAGGCGGAATTTTTCGTCGGTGACGGCTTTCTGAAGGTCTTTGTTGGTGGCGGCGATAAAGCGGACGTTGAGTTTGATGGAGGAGGTGCCGCCGAGGCGGACGAATTCGCGCTCTTGAAGGACACGAAGGAGTTTGGCTTGAAGCGTAGGCGGGAGTTCGGCGACTTCGTCGAGGAAAACAGTGCCGCCTTCGGCGACTTCGAGAAGGCCTTTCTTCTGGGAGACGGCGCTGGTGAACGCGCCGCGCTCGTGGCCGAAGAGTTCGCTTTCGAGAAGCGTTTCGGTCAGGGCGGCACAATTCAGTGCGACGAAGGGACGCGATTTGCGCGGGCTGTTGAGGTGAATGGCTCGGGAGGCGAGTTCCTTGCCGGTGCCGCTCTCGCCCAGGATGAGAACGGTGGAATCGGAGGGCGCGACGCGCTCGATGAATTGATAGACCTGGCGCATGCGGGCGCCGCGGCCGATCATGTCGTGCTGAAGCTGAAATTCCGCCCGGAGGCGTTGGTTTTCGTTGCCGAGGCTTTCGAACTGGCGGGCGTTTTCGATGGCGACGGAAGCGAGTCCAGCGATGGCGGATAGCAATTGCAAATCGTCATTGGAAAAGCGTGTGGCGGGATTGCGGGTGTCGAGATAGATCAAGCCGAGGGATTGTGTGGGAGTGGTGAGAGGAACGCAGAGAAGAGAGAGGCCGGAAGCTGTCGAAGCATCCGCTGAACTGGAAGCGGATGGCGGCTCTTCGAAATCGAGGACGGCTACGCGCTCTTCAACGACGCGCTGAGCGAGGACGCGGCTGAGATGCACCGGATGATCCGGGCCGGCGGTGCGGTCCCAGGCAACGGGAGTGGAGAATTCGCCGGTGCTGGAGTCGAGGAGGAGAATGGCGCCGCGTTCGGCGGGGATGACATCGAAGAGCATGGCAAGGAGCTGCCACTGGAGCGCGTCGATGTCGCGCATGGAGCCGATGGCGGAGCTGATCTTGAGTAGAGTGGAGAGGGTGCGCGCAAGACGCACTGCCGGAGGAAGAGCCGCAAGGGATTCGGGCTTCAGGCAGAGGAGATCGTCCGGCTTGAGTTGCTGAGCGGAGAGGCTGAGAGCGACGTGGTCGTCGAGTTGGACGGAACTGCTCTCGGCTGTTGCTGCGGCTTCCGCAAGAAAGAGGAAGGAAGAATCACCGATGGAGATCTGGTCACCGAAGGAGAGAACGCGTTCGGAGACGGGGATGCCGTTGACGTACGTGCCAGAAGGGGAATCCAGATCGCGCAGCGTGAAGCCGCCGGAAGTTTCGGTAATGGAGCAATGCTGGGGAGCGACGGCCGGATCTTCGAGCCGGACGGCGTTGGACGAATCGCTGCCGATGGAGAGAGCAGCGGCGACGGGAAAACTGGCGTTTTTCCAGGGGCCGCTGATGACGGTGATTCTTGGGGCCAAGTGTTAGGACTCGTGTGACTGGTCTGGAGCGTTACCGCTGAGGGTAGGGATTCTAACTCGGTGACCTTGAATAATCTATACCCAGAAGGGCTAGCCGAATGGTGAGCGTGGCTATCCGAACGGATAGAGAGTCGAACCGAGTTCGCCAAAAGTGCTTCCAGTTTCTCCCATTACAAGTTAACCCCTTATTTTCCAATCGCTTGGACAGACACGACGGGCCCGCTCGAATGCGCTAAAAGCTTGAAGGGCAAACAAACACTGTGGAGCCGGTCAACTGGAATCGCTCTTCGGATAGAGACAAACATGGACGGCATCTGCTTCCCGTTTCGCTCAACGCAGGATCGGAAATTATTTTCGCCGCTATGCCGCTGAAACTTCACTAGATGCAAAAAGGGAGAGTACCGCGAAGCGAATTGGTTACGCGATGGCATGCGCCTTGCATTCTTCTAGAAGCGTCGGGCAGTTAAAAAACAAACTGAGGTGGACCATGAAATTCACGAAAAACATCAAGTGGCAACTGATTCTGGCAGCGGTGGGAGTTTCACTCTTCATGACGACCGCGATGCGCGCGCAGGAAATCGACAACACGGATTTCGCAGCTCCGGCAACGTCGGTTGGAGCCAATTTCAATACGCCTTCTGCTGCGGCCGCAAACACGGCGGTAAACAACGTGAAGGCTGAATACACCGCAGTCTCCACGGCTTCGATTCTTCCAGCGAATCAGCCGGACGAAGCGAGCCTGGGCAGCAGCCCGAGGACGCTCGGTTCCTTGATCGCTATCGGCGTGGTGCTGATTGCGTGCGGCATGATCTGGAAGAGCACGGGCAACCGGCGGAACGACACCCTGAAGATTCACAATTCCCTTTCCATGCGGAAGAATCCACTCCCCAACCGCAAAGCCCAAGCCCTGCACTCGTAAGTGCGCAATGAGCCTCATTCCGGGGCCCGACGATCGCCCCGCTCCCGGAATGAGGCGTAAGGTTTCTCCCCTCCTCGATTCCCACCTGTTTCGAATTTCCCGCGGTTATTTTCCTGAAGAAAAAAACGGCAATTCCCTGCCGAGGTTTTTTTGTTTGGCGAGGGCGTAGATCTTTTCGGCAACAGCAAGGTCCCAGGAAGCGATCCCGTTGGACTTGAAGAGCGTGATTTGCTTGTCGTTGGTGCGGCCAGGGACTTTTCCGGCGACCAGCTGGTCAAGTTCGTGGACGGCGTCCCATTTTTGCGGTTGCTGCTGGAACGGAATGATCAGGTCGCCGGCTTCCTGCCTGGATTGCTCGATGGAATCCACGAAGATGACGGCGGCGCGGGAGATGGCAGTGTCGTCGAGTTCGCGCTTGTGGGCGTGGTTTGCGCCGATGGCGTTGATATGGGCACCTTCGGCGATGTCGTGTCCGTCGAGGACTGGCTTGGCGGAAGTGGTGGCCGTGTTGACAATATCTGCGCCTCGGACGGCTTCGGCGGCGGAGGCGGCAGGCTGGACCCGGATGCCGAGGCGTTGGGACATTTCGGCGCAGAATCTGGTGCGGCGTTCGGGATCGCGGCCGAAGACGCGGACGGAATCCAGCTTGCGGGCCGCGGCGATGGCTTCCAGTTGAGTCTTTGCCTGGCCACCGGTGCCGAGGATGGCGGCGGTGTGTGCATGCTGGCGCGCAAGATATTTGGTGGCGACGCCGGAAGCGGCGCCGGTGCGTTGCTGGCCCATGAAGTCGGCTTCGATCAGGGCGAGAAGAGCGCCGGTGGAAATTTCGTAAAGCGGGACGAGGAAGCGAAGGACTCCTTTTACATAGGTGTACTGCTTCATGGCGATGAAGCCGGCTTCCGTGTCCATGGCGGCCATGTAGTGGAAGAAGCCACCACCGGCCGGGAGTTCGAAGCGTCGCCGCGGATGGAGAACTACGCGGCCGTCGGCTTGCTTGCGGAAGATTTCCTCGACCGCGTCCATCGCCATGGACATGGTGAGAAGCTGGCGGACCTCGGCTTCGTTGATGTGGAGGGTCACGGCTTAGCTCCGGATGTTGTGGGCGGTGCTTGAACGTGATGAAATTCGACGAGGGCGAGACTGGTATCGGCGACGGTGCCGTGGTGATGGTATTGGTAGCTGAGGATGCCGATCCCGGGGGAGAGTTCCAGCTCGGTGTCGTCGGGATTGGTGATGTATTGCAACAGGAATACTTCTGCGGACAGCGAAGGGAGCGCTTTGATTTCGCCTGGCTTTTTCGTTTCGTGGCTGGCTACAACCCAGCAGTAACGGGCGTCGTCGCGGCGAACGCTTTCGGCATCGCCGAACTTCATGCCCTGTTTCAAGGGCCAGCGGAAGAGGAGATTGTCTTCGGCAAGAAATTTGTCGAGCGCGGCAGAGTCTTTTTCGAGTTTCGCGTAATCGAAATCGGGAGGCAACGAATTGAGGAAAATTTCGTGGCGCTTGGTTTCGATCAGCAACCAGGGCATCGTGGGGACTTCACCGGTGGCCCAGTCAAGATCGCGGGGGAAGCCAGAAAGGACGGCGATGGTGAATTCGGGTTTCTGGATGACTTTTTCAACGGTCATCTTGAGCGTGACGTCCGCCCGGGCTTCTTTTTCCGTTTGTTGGTCGGACCAGGTGACGGTGCCGCGGTAGAGCCACCAGGTGCCGGGCGTAAGCGGGAAGAAGAGATCGGCTAGCGGCTGAGGATTTGACGTAGTGGACAATTTTGAAGTTGAGGTTCTTCGTGCATCTCCGGAAAAATCACCGGAGTCCAAAAACCGGACCTCATCGGATGCCCTCAGAATGACAGTCGTGGAAAACATTGTGATTAGAAGAAGGATTAGGTTTACAGGGACGATTGCGGAGGGTGAAAGGACTTGTCTTAAGTGGCGCATGATTATTTTTTGGATGGAGGTGGTTGCGGCTTGGCTTTTTCTGGTTTGGCTGGGACGGGTGTTTCGTCCTTGATGCGGCGGACCACGGTCTGGATCAGGTGGTAGTGGCGTTCTTCTTTTTCGCCTGCAATATGGAAGCGAAATTCGGGCTGGCCCTTCGGATCTTTTGCAATGTGGATGGGAAAAGCGCCGCAGAGATTATTGTCGATGAAGGCGGTCTCATAGCGGGTCTTGCGGGCGTTCCAGGTATAGACACGGAGCGTGGTGAAATCGCAGGGCAGGCCTTCGGGGCCGCGCGCGCCGGCGGCGAGGTATT
>Ga0307471_100002507_pt1 | contig 10586 bp, 11 predicted proteins | sample atmos_gasesAM3C__2_FD_204566 | JGI IMG/M metagenome (GOLD analysis project Ga0307471, IMG submission 204566) | Hardwood forest soil microbial communities from Morgan-Monroe State Forest, Indiana, United States - atmos_gasesAM3C_515 | ecosystem: Environmental > Terrestrial > Soil > Temperate... | reverse complement strand
CAGCATTGATCGCAGGATAGGGGAGCATCGATGACCCGCCGTGGAAGTTTCGGTGACGTTTCGGTCTAATTTTTGGAGGCCATCCCAGAATTGGATGGCTAGCTGCGTGGCGACGCACTTAGGTACGTTGGTCTCAGCAGATGCGCAGCAATGAACTGGGCTATGCTTCGAAAAGCCTGTTGAATTTGTCTGCGTTTTCCTCTACCCAGGTTTCAAACGTCTGCATGTCCGCAAACAGCTGCCGACATCGGGTGATGTGGGCACGTCTGCTCGGAGTGTAAACGCGCAAGAACTCGAACATGTCCGCCAACTCCCGGGTCCCGGAAAATCCCAGTGACGCGTATGTCTCTCTGGGAACGTGGCTGTAGGTGATTTTCCGTTTCAGGGCACGCGACATTATTTCGGCATATCCTTGAGCCGGCATTTCATCACCGATGATCTCCACGCTTTTGGTGAGGAACTCCGCCCGGCTTTCAAGAATCGTGGCCACCACCCCACCGATGTCTTCTGCGGCTACAGCACCCAGCTCAGCGTCGCCGAGCGGGAAGCCGAAGCTGTAGCTGCCATCTGGCTGACGTAGCGGAGGAAAATAATTCAGGAAATTCTCGTAATAAAACGCAACGTGAACGAACGTAAATGGCGCGTCTCGCAATCGCGCATGCTCCTCCATGCGGGCCTTGGTTTCGAAATGCGGCAATTCAATGGCACCATGGCTGATGCTTTTGGCACTTGGCAACGTGCTGAGCACAAGGTGCCCGACTCCCGCTTTGGCAGCAGCATCAATGACGTTCACACCTTGATCGTATTCGCGAAAATAAGCCTCCCAAAAATTTGTTACGCCGAAAACGCCGCAGCAGCCTTGCACAGCTCTCACCAAGCTCGCCGAGTCGTCCAAATCAGCTTGCACTCCCTCGGCACCCTGTTGCTCAAGAATTCTCGCCGCTTCCGAATCTGGACGGCGAGTCAGGCAACGTACCTTGAACTTGCCTCGTTTCAATAGATGACGCGCGACCCCGCCACCCTGCTTGCCAGTTGCGCCGACTACGAAAATGGTATCAGCCATCTGCTGCTCGACCTTTCCCGACCGATGGATTGAGGATTCGTGCGACGGGCGCCGCTGAAAGGAATGACTCTCGAAGAGGTTCGCCTTTTGGGAATGAGTCCGCAATCTTGAAAACGTATTCCTGCGCACGTTCACGGTGTGATTCCGCTTCGGCGTACTCTTGCCTAGAGCGATACAAGCACCAAGCCGTGGCGTGGACTTGCCACGCCGCCACAGGCACTTCAAAACAGCGCAATAGCTCAAGCGACTTATGGATACAGTCCTCCGCTCGGCTCCAGTCTTCCTTGAAAATTGCAATTTGCGTTTGCATTTCCCAGGCGAGCGCCCGCAGGTGAGGATCGGCGGTTTCGAGCGCGGCGTGCAAAAAGCCGTCGGCTTCGAAGCTCGCAATTTCGATATCTCCTGATTGCAGCCAGGCTTCGCTTACCCCGAGCTGGGCAGTCATTCGCCAGTTCCAATGTAAAAAGAACTTGGGGGTGGTTTGAGGATCACGCACCTGGTTGAATAATTCGATTGCATGCTTGTGTCGGCCCTTGTCGAGGTCCGTGAATCCTTCGGCGATTGCTGAGTATCCCCGGGCGATCCTGGCAATACTCTGTGGCTGAGCGACTGGATAAGGCGTTTTCATTCGCAATATGACATCGCACACTCGCACGCTTCCCTCGAAGTCCAGGGCCAGCATGCGAAGCCATGCTTCACGAAAATTGAAAAGCCAGGGATCGTTGCCGTTCTTCTCGGCCATTGCTCTTCCCTCGCGCACGATTTGCAGAGCCTCTCCGAGCCGGCCCACGCGAAGGAGAGCGATGGTTTTTCCGCTGAGCGCGAAAAAGTGCTCCATCAGACTCGTGGTTTGATCAAACTTCGGAATGCCCCTCTCGAACATCTCAAAAGCTTCCGGGTAATTCCCCTGAAGAGCCTGGACGTGCGCGTAAATCATCCGGTGAAATGGTGGAATATCTTTGTCGCCCAGATCCTGTAATTGCTGATACGCAGATACACACAGCGCTGCATCTTCCTCGCGCCACCGGTCATATAGTAAGCGACTACCCGCGGCGAGCATTTGCGTACGCGCCAGGAGTAAGGCTTCCTGCATACCCCGGGCAACTTGCACCGCCCGGCCTATCGCCGCAATTCCGCGGTCGGGATCGATCAACCCAAATGGCCGTACCAGACAAGTCAGAGCGCTCACTTGAGCGGCTTTCAGCCCTGCCTGGCCAGCGCGCGATGCAGCAGACTCGTAGGCGGCAGCGGACTCTGCCATCGCGCCCAGAGCATAATGTGCGTCGCCAATGAACTCGATAATCTGGGATTCCAGCTCAGCTCGAACCTGTGCTTGGATCCTGGGGATGAACTCCAACGCGTGTTGCAGCACCTGAATGCAATCGCGATATGCGAACCGTGCAGCCGCATTCTCGGCCGCCAATATCAGAAATCGAGCAGCTTGCTCATATTCACCCGCGATCTCGAAGTGAAATGCAATCTCGGAGGCCAATTGTCGTTGGCTGGGGCCGCTGACTGTCTTCAGTCGCTCAGCTACTGCGCGATGAAGCCTGGCCCGCTTTCCGGGTGCAAGACGCCTGTAAATCGCTTGACGATACAGCGAATGCCGGAACTCGTATTGAGCGGCTACGAGAGCATTGGGGAGTTCTTGAATTCCGATTGCCTTAATGACTTGCTGACGAGCCGCTAGTTGGTCGCACAAATCCTCAACCTCATCAGGCTTCTCCTCCAGTGTGGTTGCGATGACCCAGGCTGAGAAATGCTCTCCCACCACGCTACCCGCTTCAAGAGCCCGCTGCTCGGACGCCGTCAACTTTTCGAATTGCACTTCCAACATTTGTTGCAAGGACTGAGGCACACCTGGGTCGATGGTTTCGAGAGGCGTGGTTAATCTCCACTCTCCTTCGTCATGGACGATCAAGCACTTCTTGATCATGTCCTGGACGATCACCACCATAAACAAGGGATTTCCTCCGGAATGGCGGTAGATTAAATCCGCCATCCCGGGCGGCAAACTCGCGTTCGGAAATTCCGTGGCGAGGTACTCAGCAATAGCAGGCTCTGGCAAGCGCTCAAGTGCGATTTCAGCGCACAGGTTATGAAGCTGCAAATCCTGCTTAAGGCTCTTTAAGCTGCTGTCGGAGAGAATCACATCGACTGGCCGATATGTGCAGACCAGCATTAATTTGGCTTGTTCACGACGCCGCGCCAGCGCGGATATGAGGTCCAGGGTTGATGGGTCAACCCAGTGGAGATCTTCAAACACGAGTAGTATTGGCGCTTCGGAGCTTAGCGATTCCAGTGCCTCACAAATCTCTCGTACCATGCGCTCGCGCGTCGCTCCCAAGATCTCGCGTTGCAAAGCTTCTCGCTGCTCAGGTTTTACCAACGAGGGAAATTGAATAAGCCAGGTAGGAGCTCGCTTGGCTAGAGTCTGCACCATCGCTTCGGTTTTTGCAGCGCGAGTGAGTTGCCCGAGCGCATCAAGCATCGGATAGTAAGGCTCCTTGCCACCGAAGCCCTCAACACACTGTCCACGCGCTGTTCTTACATTGCCCTGGCGAGACGCATACTGATGGAATGAATCCGCGAGTGTGGTTTTTCCGATACCCGGCTCACCCGCCACAAAAATGATCTGCCGCTGACCTCGCAAAGCTTTCTTGAACGCACCCTGAAGCTCACCTAAAGGACCTGCCCGCCCGACCATCTTCGATACGGCCTCAGATGACAGCTCGTGCGGGTCTTCGGCAACATGGTCAGTGACGGGCGCAATAAATTGATAGCCGCGCTTGGGAAGGGTTTCAATGTAAACAGGATTGTCATGCTGGTCGCCCAGGACCTTGCGAATTCCGAGAATGTATTTCTTGATGAGTTCCGGATTTACGTATGTCTCCGGCCACAATGCTTCCAAAAGTTCATTCTGTGTCACCAGGCGTCCCGGATGTTCAACCAGGTAACGCAATACATCGAATGCCTTCGGTGTAAGCGGAACCCGGTGCTCGCCGCGCCACAGACACTGATTCCCAGGATCTAGCCGGAATGGTCGGAACAGCTTCATGCTGCACCATCTTGGAGCTACGCGAAGAAAGCACGCCCGGAGTACGAGAGTATTCTACGGCACCACAAACGTCGTTTTCACATGTTTCGCAAAAGAGATTCAGAATAATCGCCACCCGGTCCCGTCACTGAAATAAGACTAAAAAGCAACCAACACGTCACATTTTATTTTCCGTCTATTCGTAGCCTCTGCTTATGCGAGGCGCATTCGTAATTCGATTGGGACGAGAAACGAAGCCATCCGATGGCCATCTCGAAGGCACCATAGAGGAAGTTGATTCGGGCAAGGAACTGAAATTTCGGTCGTCAACCGAGTTGCTCAGATTTCTGGGCGAGCGTTTTCAGGCCATCCTCGTGGAAGCGGAGGATAGTGCTGAGAACTCAATTGCACAAGCAAAGAGGGCAAATAAAGATCGTACCAGCGGCGAAACCGAATTGTGAGCAGGGGTCTTATGGCATTGCAAATCGTATGGCGGAATCCGCAATCCCGCCCAGCACACAAGGCGCTGGTTGAACAGATTGTTGCAGATGCTTACGGCGCTCTTTACGCGGTCAGGAGCGCAAATGAGACCAAGGTATTCGAACTGATCTTGCATCGAGCCGCCTAGAGACTCGCGAGGTGCTTATGAGTTTGACCATTGCTGAAAATTTGGGAAAACACACCGTCGCTGTTTTCGATGCAGACCTGCCATTGGTTAACGCCAGCAGGAATGGCGATCCGTCCGCTTTCGAAGAACTTGTGAAGAAATACGATGCCAAACTCTATCGCGTTGCACAAGGCATGATTCACAACCACGAAGATGCGGAAGAGGTTGTGCAAACCGCATTCTTGAAGGCTTATCTGAATTTGCATCGGTTCCAGGGAAACGCGAAGTTTTCAACCTGGCTGATTCGCATCGCCATGAACGAATCGTTCATGAAACTGCGAAAGCAACGGTCAAACAGAGAGCAGCCTTTGGATACCGATAATGCCTTTGGCGCCGAAAAAAGCAGTCACAATCGTCTCGATTTGACCGATTGGGCCGCAAATCCGGAGTCGCTCTACAGTACAACCGAGCTTCGACAAATTCTTGAGAACTGTCTGCAGAAATTGCAACCGAGACTAAGAGTGGTCTTCGTCCTGCGAGACATCGAGGGACACTCGATCAGCGAAACCTCTGGAGTCCTGAACCTTACCGCCACGGCGGTGAAGACCCGGCTCTCTAGAGCACGGCTGCTATTGCGCGGAGAACTAACTCGATACTTCAAGAAAGTGACACTGAAATAGACACGCTGCGCCTATTGCTCGGGTGTACCGCTTCTTTGCACACTCTCCAGATGCCCGTCTAGCGCATCTCCAGAAGTCCGCCCGGCTCGAAATATTCAGTGTGGTTTGACACTGTTCGATGCTGTTACCGAGCGTCACCAAAACTAGACCAAAACGGAACTAAGACTTCCACCTTCTCGCTTCAAGCTTTTTTTAATCTCGCAATGTCGGCGACCAAACCTCCTGGCCCGGCGAGAATTTCAAATTCAACTCAAGAAAGGACTGGAACCATATGAAAAAAGTACTTGCGAGCCTATGTCTGTTGCTGGGCGCTTCTTCAGCGTTCGCCCAGACATCAAACACGGTACGCTGGCAGAGCTTTGCCGGCGTAATCACTGCACAGAACGTCGATAACCCTGTCAGTGCAAACATCCACAGTGGCACCTTTGCCTGGACCGTGCGTAGCGGTAGTGCGCGCGTCAATCTGGCCACGGGAGCTGCGTCTTTCAACATTCAACAGCTGGTTATCAACGGAGCCAAGTTCAGTGGTACGCCTGGACCCATCACACAGGTGACGGGCACTCTGGTGTGCAACCCCGGGGCTGATGGAGAGTCACCCCACGACACTGCTGCCGTAAAACTAGACGCGCACGGAAATGCGCAGTTTAGCGGCAGTCTCGGGACCTTAGGAACCTGCTCTAATCCCTTGTTTCTCGTTCGTATCTTCAACCCCAGCGGCGCCCGCGGCCTATGGATTGCCACTGGTGTTGACCGCACCTTCGGTGACTAACAACGACTATCAGTTAATTGATTGCGGCGAGGTGCGAGCACCTCGCCGTTTTCTGGTGCGACCAACAGTTCTGTTGGGTACTACATCGCGAGCCCTTGGCGCCGCCAATTCACATCCAAACTGATTTTTGCCAGTTACTTCTTGCTAATCATCAGCAAGCCAGAAGGAAGATCGAGAAACAGGCTCGGATACGAGTTTGCGGCCGGATTCCGCGCTTGCAGTGGGAACCAGCCTTTGCGCGCGGTACGGGTTGAGGTACGGGTCTGCCTAACCTTCCACCGACTTTCAACGACTTACATGCCGCCCACCTCTTCTAAGTCGTTGTAAATACGTACCGATACTTCTGTGAAAGGGCGATGTCCTAGGCCGGGCTAGACGACGGGGACATTTAGCAGATTCAACAACTTGCCATCTTTCCGATTATAACAGCCCGAGCTCGTGGTGCCTGTTGTGGTACCACAAGCTGAATCACACCATGATGCGCGTTCCGCTTGTCGTCGGACAGCGCTTGCATGTACACGTCGGTCGTCACCTTGAAACTTTGGTGCCTAAGCAATTCCTGAACGACCTTTGTGTCATTCCCATTCGCAGCCAGGAGCGTGCAATAGGTATGTCTCAGAGTGTGAAAGCCCTTCACTCGGATTCCCAACTTCCCGCTCCGGGTTTGATGTGGTGCTGCATGATAGGCGAGAGCCAGTTACGGTTGTCGTCCCTTCATTTGGGCGCTAGCAAAGACGTAATCGGTGTCTCGCGCGTAAGGGGTTTCGCGGCGCCACGTCAACAAGTCCTCGACTAAACTATCGTCCAGCGAATTGCCTTCCCTAACGCCTCAGTCTTTACCGGACCAACTCTCTGCTTCACGATCGAGCGGCGCGGAATGATCTGGCGGTTTTCGAAATCAATATCCTGCCACTTCAGGCCGGCAAGTTCACCGCGGCGAAGGCCTGTCCCGAAATCTAGAAAGACCGTCACACGCTCGCGAAGCCCCAGCCCCTTGAATAGCAGCGAAGAGAGTTCGGCGACAGTGAGCAACTTTGGCACGGAAAGTCTCTTGGATCGCTGCCGCACTGCCGTGATTGGATTGCGGTCCGCCCATTCCCATCTGATGGCGTGCTCAAAAAGCACGTGCATCAGATCGCAGATTTTCTTTTTTGTCCCTGGTGCGAGATCGACTTGCACTGCATCTTCTCCCTCGCCCTCGGTCCGCTTCAGCGTTTTCAGCCAGATCCCCAACGGGGAATGACCCATTTCCGAAGATACTAGCGATAGGTGTCCTTCGTGCTGTAGGCCAGTCCATCATCGTCTTGTTCTTCGGGAAGTTCCTTTTGCGTGTAGTGGTCCGCCTATCTTTTAATTTGCGCGGTCCAAATTGATCGAAGGAATGGCCTAGGCCTAGTCTCTCGACTTCATCCCAAGCATCCTTATCCTTCGTCAGTTTAGCTAGTGAACCGATGACACGCTTGATGCGCTTCGGTCTGCCTGTTTGATTTGGCTCGAACCAACGATAGACCCAAACTTGCTGGCCAGATTTTCTCGTTACCGCCTGCATCGCGCCTTTCTGATTCTGTGTTCTCCTCATCAGGTCTCACCTTTCAGAGGAGTACGGACGGTAACCGGATTGTACTTTAGAAGCGGCCCACGTCGAAAGTTCACTAAATCGGAACCGCCACACTCGGCGCTTGCCGGCGCCCAGAGGATGACCGGGCACGATGCCGCGGCGAGCCCAGCGAATCAGCGTCTCACGATCGATGCTGAGAAAACCTGCAGTGCAATCGGCATCTACAAAATGTTCTAGAGTTCCTGTTCCCATTATTGCCGTCCCATTTCGCCTGTTTCGGTTTTTGAAGGTTGTACCTGTACTCCCCTTGTAAAGGGGGAGTACAGCGGTACAGGTACCCCACTTGTACTGGGCGCGGACGTCGTTGCCAATCCGATAAGCCGAATCGCATCCCTTCGATTTAGCCGCATATCGCCCCCTTAGATCACCACTCCTGGCTGTCTGGCCTGCGCATGAGAAGTGATTCGCCAGCTTCCTCCTCCCTCAAACGCGAGTGGACTTGAAACAGTGACTGTCCTCGAGGAAGCGATCTACTTCGGAAGGGGTTGGCATCGACGGCTGGGCGCCGGGACGAGTCACGGAGATCGCGGCAACGGCCGAGGCCCAGGCCGCCGATTCCAGCGGGTCTCGCCCGTTCATCAGAGCGGTTGCAAAAGCGCCGTTGAAGGCATCGCCCGCGGCGGTTGTATCGACTGCCTTCACATCATAAGCCGGCAACCACTGTGGGGCGCCGTTCGACAAGGCCACATAGCAGCCCCGACCCCCTAGTTTCAGGATGACATTTTGGCTGCCCAGTTGAAGGAGGGCGATGGCCGCCTCTTCGACCTGATGGTCGGAGAGGTGCTGCGGTCCGTGCCCAAGCAAGAAACAAGTTTCGGTCTCATTGGGCGTGAGCCAGTCTACACGTTTGAGCAACGATAGCGGCAGAAAGCGTGCCGGTGCCGGATCGAGTATGAGCGGGATTCGTTGTTGGGCGGCGATGGTCGCGAGATACTCGACCGTCTCCAGCGGGATTTCCAGTTGCGTGAGCAAAATCCCAGCGTTGCGGATAAGGTCGATGTTGCTGTCGAGATCCGCCGGCGTCAGATGTGCGTTTGCACCAGGAACGACAGTGATTGCGTTTTGTCCCCTTTCATCGATAGTGATCAGGGCGACACCGGAAGATCCTGGAACAGCCTCGACAGCCGAAGTGTCTACGTTTGCTTCTTGCAGGCTATGCAGCAACTCTTCCCCGAAAGCATCCACTCCAACCTTTCCGATCATCCGTACCAAGCCATCCAAGCGTGCCGCGGCTACCGCTTGATTCGCCCCCTTTCCGCCAGGAAAAGTCTGGAAGCTCAGGCCGGCGACGGTTTCACCGGCAGTCGGGATTCGTTTGGTCGCTGCTACCAGATCAAGATTGATGCTTCCGACGACCACGATCGGCTTCGCCATATAGATTCCGGCTTCGTTTCTTGCATTCGCTGTTGGTTCCAGCGCCGCAGTGGTCGTGGCCAGGTCACCGTGGAAAAACCGGCGCCACCGCAACTGCACCCAACCCGACAAGGAAGAAAATGAACATCAGTGGTATCAGCTTTCGCGCGCCCGGAGGTGCGCTGGCGAACTCTCTCCATACAAAAACGCCCCAGATCGCAGAAATCATAGTTGCTCCCTGGCCGATCGCATACGAGACTGCCGGACCGATGATGTGCGCGTGCGAAGCGACGAAATTCAAAATGGCGCCCGTGCACCAGATCATTCCGCCCACGATTCCCCACACGTGCCAGGTGGCCCGCCCTTTCATGTAGTCGGCTATGCTTACCGGCTGGCCACCGGTTAGCGGCCTCCGCATCAGGAAATAATTCACCGGTACTGCACACACAGCCGTACCCAGTGCAAAGAAGAACGCCACGGAATAGGGACCGAGTGAGTGTTCTCCCGTGATCGCCTTGGCCACCAGGGGATAGAAGACTCCCATTAGCACGCCGCACGCCAGGCTGATCTGAATGCCGCGTGCGCTCAGAGTCTTTTGAGTAGTCTCACGTCGCCGATACGCCAGCGCATCCAGGACGATGGCAAGGACGACCAGCAGTACTCCGCCGAACAGCATCAGAGGACTTCCCTGGGGCGAAATGAAATAGTTCAGCAGGACTCCAACGACAAGAGCCAACCCAATGCCGATGGGAAAGGCTACGGCCAGGCCGGCAATGTCAATTGCAGCGACTAGCATGAGGTTTGCAACATTGAACACCGCTCCGCCGAGCAGGGCGAAGATAATATGAGTTCCATCTGCGCTGCCGATATTTTTGAGGAAGGACAGTTCTCCTCCGCCGGCACTCCCGAGCGTGAGACCCCATAGAAGACTGGCGGCAATGATGCCGATTACGTAGTCCCAATAGAAAAGCTGAAAAGCCCAGCCCGGCGTGAGTTTCATGGTGTTGGCCCACGAACCCCAACACAGCATGCTTCCGATCATGAATAACAGCGCGATCGCGTACGCTTCCGGTTGATACATGAGGCCCTGGGCTCCGTTCTCGTTGGGAAAAGATGACTGAGAACCTAACGCGAGCATCCGGGTCGGATGCTCACGTCAGGCAGCGTGGGGGATTAGAAAACGAATTTCAAAGCCAGTTGCATGTGACGGCCGGGATGAGCAGCCGTGACATAGCCAAACGTACTCGCAGGATTGGACAGGCGATCGTCCAATACGCCGTTGTAACCCGGTGTGTTGATGCTGGACCACTGCGTGTGATTGAAGGTGTTGAACGACTCCGCCCGGAACTGGAGCTCGCGGCCCTCACCAAACAGCTTGAAGGACTTATTGAGCGACATGTCCCAGTTGTTGATGCCTGGCCCGACCAGGTTGTTGCGGCGCTCATTCCCTCGATGCACC
>Ga0307471_100002506_pt1 | contig 10586 bp, 9 predicted proteins | sample atmos_gasesAM3C__2_FD_204566 | JGI IMG/M metagenome (GOLD analysis project Ga0307471, IMG submission 204566) | Hardwood forest soil microbial communities from Morgan-Monroe State Forest, Indiana, United States - atmos_gasesAM3C_515 | ecosystem: Environmental > Terrestrial > Soil > Temperate... | reverse complement strand
TGGATATCTCGGCGACGGCGGAAAAGCGCGCAACGCTCCTCGATACCGTGAAGCGCGCGGCTCGCCGGCTCTTCATCCCGTTCACCGTTGGCGGCGGAATCGGTTCCCTCGAGGATGCTTCCGCCGTGTTTGCCGCTGGTGCGGACAAGGTGAGCATCAATTCCGCGGCGCTCTCTGATCCCAGCCTCATTACCTCGATCGCCGAGCGGTTCGGTTCCCAGGCTGTAATCGTCGCGATCGACGCTAGGCGCGCTGATCACGGTCGTTATGAGGCATACGCCCAGGGAGGAAGAACTCCGACGGGGCGGGATGCTCGTGTGTGGGCGAAAGAAGCTGAGTCACGGGGAGCAGGCGAGATTCTTCTCACCTCGATGGATCGGGACGGCACGGGCGCCGGATTCGACTGCAAACTTACTCGCTCCGTGTCGGACTGTGTGCGGATCCCAGTGATTGCTTCTGGTGGCGCCGGTTCAGCGGAACACTTCATCGCCGTCTTTCAAGAGGGACATGCTGATGCGGCTCTCGCGGCTTCGATTCTCCATTATGGCGTCGCCGAGCTTGCTGATCTGAAACAGACGTTGTCGGCCGCCGACATTCCAGTGAGGTGGCCATGCTGATCCCGTCGATGGACCTGATGGGCGGGAAGATCGTGCAGTTGGTGCAAGGGGAGAAGAAAGCACTGGAGTTTGCGGATTTTGAGGAATGGATCGTTCGTTTCGCAAGCTACCCGCTGGTGCAACTGATCGATCTCGACGCTGCCATCGGCACGGGAAATAACCGCGCACTCTTGCGGAACTTCACCGAGCGCCTTCCTTGCCAGGTGGGTGGCGGCATCCGGTCTCTGGAGGACGCTTCTGAAGTGTTGGCGATGGGAGCCAGGCGGATCATCATCGGCTCGGTGCTGGTCAAAGGGAATGCGGTGAACGTCGAAGTCGCGGAACAGTTCGCTCAAAAATTCCAGCCGCGCCGAATGACCTTTGCTGTCGATTCGAAAGGCGGCAGAGTCGCCATCAAAGGATGGCGGAAAATCACTCAGATTTTGCCGGCAGACATGATGCGAACACTGGAACCCTACTGCGGCGCATATCTTTATACACACATCGACACGGAAGGCCTGATGCAAGGAATACCCCTCGACGCGGTTCGCGCACTGCGGGCGGTCACATCCCGGCAGCTCATTGTGGCCGGTGGAATCACAAGTCAGGATGAAGTGGACCAATTGCACGAACTTGGGATTGATGCGGTGGTAGGAATGGCCATTTATTCAGGACAGATGAAGTTGGATTCGACCCCGGCCTGACCTTGCCTCGCCGGTCAGTTGCGCGGACGATAACGCGCCATCGCCAGGTCCACAATCTCGCCGATCAACTGGGTGTAGGAGCGGCCAGAGGCTTTGGCCGCCATGGCAAACTCCTGCTTGCTCGAAAGCCAGGGATTGGGGTTGGCTTCGAGCACGTAAACCTCGCCTTTCGGCGAGAGACGCATGTCAATGCGTCCGTAGTCGCGCAATTTCACGGCGCGATGAGCAGCGAGCGCCGTCTCGTTGAGGCGATCAATGGTTTCCTGATCGAGATCTTCGGCGACGTTTGATTTGGTGAGTTTGTAGGCCTCGGCGTCCTTTTCAAACTTGACATCGTAGCTGGCGATCTTGGGAGTGCCCTTTGGCAGCTTGGAGAAATCGAGTTCCACGAGCGGCAGCGGTTGCGCGTATTCGTAGCTGCCCAGAATCGCCGCGTAGATTTCACGGCCTTCGATGTATTCCTCGATGATGGCGGGCGAGTCAAACTCGTCCTGAATGTACTGCACGCGTTCCATCAATTCCTTGACTGTCTCGACGACGGCGTTCGAGTTGATCCCGATCGAACCATCTTCGGACAGAGGCTTGACAATCAATGGAAACGAAATGTCGTGCGCGTGTTCGATGCTGCCCCGGTATGAAGTGGCGAAGTAGGGGGTCCGGATGCCGTGGAAGGCAAACATTTTCTTGGCCAGTGCCTTGTCCTGGGCCAGGAAACTTGCGTGCGGGCCGGCACCGGTGTAGCGCATGCCCAGCAGGTCGAGGTAGGCGGCCACGTGCATTTCCTTGGTGTCGTCACCGGCGAAGGACTCGGTCAGGTTGAAGATCAGGTCCGCTTCGCACTTGGAAAGCGCATTCAGACACTGCGGGGTTCCGTCGAGGACCTGGTAAAACGGCTCGTGGCCCAATTTCTCGAGCGCCTCGAAGATTTCTTCGCGGTCTTCTTTCTCTCTCTCTTTCTTCTTGCGGGATTTTTTCTTACGGGTTTTAGGAGGTTTGGGTTCAGGAGGTGGCTCAGGCGTTGCTCCTTCTTCCTCCCAAACATCGTAGAGAACTGCGATTTTCATGGCCGATTCCACCCTGCGGTTGCGTGTGTACTCTCCATCATAAATCTCTCTCGCGGAGAAATCACGGCTGCACGAACTTGCCACGCGTCATGTAGTTGGTGGCAAGGGTCGTGGCATAGACCGTGAGTTCCGCAAGATGCTCGGCTTCCCTCCTGGTGTCGGCGCGCAGACCCAGCTCGCCGAGCCGCTTCCCGATCACTTCGATGAGTTGCTTGACCAGAGGACGCTGGACTCCCGTCCAGTACGCAACCTTGTCGATTACTGCTTTGCGGTGCAGGTGCAAGAATTCCTGCGCCGGCCGGACTGAGTTCTTTTGGCGCTTGGATACATTGAAAATATCTATCAAGTCAGTATCCAGCGCCAAGTCCACAACTGGGATCGTTTCCGCAATCGACTGGTGGTAGAACTCCGCTACCGTGGTCTCCATCTCGTCGACCGTAACATCGGGATAGCCGCGCCGGCGCACCGGGTCAGCGTTGCCCAATTCACGTGCGATGCGGTTCATGTAGCGCAGCTTTTCCATGGCGCCCCAGCCGCGGTAACGCTTGCGCCACGCACTGCGCGGAGTGAGCCAGACGGCGAAGGTTTCCGCAAAATCTTCGTCGGGATGTTTCTGCGCATACCAGCCAGCCAAGTGGCGAACGTAGTTCCGCGAGAACGGAACGGGCCGATAGTTGTCGAGATAGCGGCGGCGAAACGGACCGAAAAGGGTTTTCCACTCGGGCGTTCGATGAAGCTTGTACGCGTAGTTGAACGCGTGTCCCGCCTCATGGCGCAGATACATCATGATCTCGCGCTTGTCCTCGAGGTCGTTCATCTCCTTCTCGAGCGAAGCAAGATCGGGATTGGCAAGATAGAACGGAATGCCGATGACCGGTTCGCCCGATGGGCAGCCCCACTCGTCGGTGAGATAGCAGGCGGGACGAAATTTTGCGAGACCTTTGTGACCTAGTTCTGAGTACAACTGATGAACGAAGCGCTCGATGGGAGAGCCTTCCAGTTTCAAGCCCAGCTCGCGGATCGGCTTGCCCAGAATCTCTTGCAGATTCGTTCGAGACTTTTCGGTGATTTGCATGGAATTCGGTCGAGAGGCTTTTGGTGCGATCGCGATCCGGGGAGGAAGCGACTGGCCCACCCAGGCAGGACTAGTATAAAAGGAGCGCGAGCGATCCTACGGGTCACCGTGGATCAGGCACCAGTGGGCCATGGCAGGATCGACAAAGACGCCAAGAAGCGGAAATCAAACACCCTGCCATCAATAGATTGCAGCAACTTCATGCAGAATTACTGGAAGGTATTGCAAGACTCAATGCTCCCGCCGGTCATGCCGCGTTGAAACCATTCCATCCTCTGCGCTGACGATCCGTGAGTGAACGAGTCGGGGCTGACCTGCCCCCTCGACATGCGCTGCAGGCGATCGTCGCCCACGGCCGCCGCGGCACCTAGGGCGCTTTCCACATCGCCGCCCTCCAGGAGATTGCGCTGTTGCGTCGACTTGGCCCAGATACCCGCGAAACAATCGGCCTGCAGTTCCATCCGCACAGAGAGCGCATTTCCCGAGCTGGGATTCTGGCCTTGTAGGTTGCGTACCTTGCGTTCGATCCCGAGAAGGTTCTGAATGTGATGGCCGAGTTCGTGGGCGAGAACGTAGGCCTGCGCGAACTGGCCGGGGGCCCCCAAACCGGCGCTGCAGTTCATCATAAAAGCCGAGATCGATGTAGACCTTCTGATCCGCCGGACACTAGAAAGGCCCGGTCGCCGACTGGGTTGCGCCGCAGCCTGAGGACGTGACGTCACGGAACAACACCAGCTTCGCGTGCTGGTAAGGAATTCCTCTTGCCTGCAGAATTCCCGCCCATGTTTTTTGTGTGTCGTCGAGAACAAACGAGAGGAACTGCACGAGTGGTTCCTCCCGGGCATCGCGCTGTGGATCGGGCTGGCTTACTGCTTGCCTGGTGAAACACCCTGGCCGCCCGAGAGGGAGAAGAAATCTTTTTTGAAGACGACACTGAGGATCAGCAGGATGACGAATCCGCCGACGCCAATGTGCACTCCGCCTATGCCGCCACCGCCTTCATCGCGACGATCTTCCAGGTCGTCGCTTCTTCCGCCCGGCGTCCAACGCATAGGGACCTCCTGCTACAACTGGGTGCGACGTGGTGGACGCCAAATTATAGTCGCGAAATTGTGACTGCGGGACATACGGCACGGCGAAAGATTGGCCCGCCTTGCGCCTCGGCGGTGAAGTCCTGCGGTACACTTAGAAACTTGACAACCACACAGGAGGATTTTCTATGTCCGAAGCCACGCTCAGTGGCGCCGATTTCAAGAAGCAGTTGCGCGAAGGCAAGCCGAAGATGGGCCTGTTCCTGAACGCGCATAGTCCGACCGTCGCCGAACAGCTGGCGCACAGTGGATATGACTGGTTGCTGGTCGACACGCAACATGGTCCCATGGGCTACGAAAAGCTTTCCGCAATGCTGTCTGGAATTGCGAGCGGCGGCGCGAAGTCCATCGTGCGCGTGGGCGGCTACGACGATCGCCCAGGAATCCAGCAGGCCTTGGATCTCGGCGCCGATGGAGTACTGATTCCCTACATCAATAACGCCGAGGAAGCGCGACAGGCGATTAGCTGCGCGAAGTATCCGCGCACGGGCACCCGCTCCGTCTACTTCCCGCAGCGCAGCATGAACAAGGCGGGCTTGCTGGGCTACGCCGGAAACTTCAATAACAACGGGATCGTGGCCCTACAGGTGGAGACCGCCTCCTGCATTGAGAACATGGCCGAGATCGCGGCCGTGCCGGGCGTCGACATTCTTTTCCTCGGACAAAACGATCTCTGCATGTCGATGGGACTCTATGAGAAATACGAATTTCCTCACATGTATACATCTCCAGAACTGGGAGCGGCGACTCAGAAACTGGTTGAGCACGCGCGCAAGAATAATGTCATCCTCGGCCTGTTTCTGTTTGGCACCGCTCGCGTGGGAGAATTCCTCGACAAGGGATTCACGTTTATCAGCATTGGAAACGATCTGCATCATCTGCTGACGCAAGCTGGGGCTTACGTAAAGGATATGGAAGGGGTTTCAAAGGAAAAAGGAAAGGGCTGGACGCGCCGGCCAACCGCACTGCTCTGATGGTGTAATTTGGCTTATGCCTGGAGAGGGCGCTCCCGTGACGGGGCGCCTTTCTCTTCTGCGTTCCAGACGAGGCTCGGAACAGTTCTAGTACGACGTGTTACTTCTTCGAGAGGGTCTCCGCAAGGTCTAACACCTGTGCTGGTGCGCAGCCGGATTCCCGCAAGTGTCGGATGCTGGCCGCGTCGTGCCGCTTGGCCATGCGCAGCCCGCTGGCATCTCGAACCAATTCGCAATGGTAGTAGGCGGGTGCGGCGTAGCTGAGCGCTTGAAACAATAAGATTTGTCGCGCAGTGGATTTGAGCAGGTCGGCGCCGCGAACGACTTCGGTGATCTGCATCAAAGCGTCATCGACGGTGACCGCGAGTTGATAGGCAGGAACGTCGTCGCGCCGCCAGACGATGAAGTCTCCAAAATCTCTCCCGGCAACGAAGGCCTGTGGTCCCAGGTGCAAATCGGTGAAGTGGATGGTCTCTCCATCGGGCACCCGGAAGCGCCAGTTGATGCCTTTTGGAGCCTGAAACTGCGATGCATCCGTTCGCGAGCGGCAACTCCCCGGGTAAATGGGCTCGTCGTCGGCGTCGTTCGGAGCAGTCGCGGCGGCGGTGAGATCCTTCCGGGAGCAGGTGCAGGGATAGATCCAACCGCGGTCGCGCAGCTGCTGCCATGCTTCGAAGTAATGCGGACGACGTTCGCTCTGCGAGTACGGAGCGTGCGGTCCGCCACAATTGGGGCCTTCGCTCCACTGGATCCCGAGCCAGCGCAAATCTTCGTACATGGCGGCGACAAACTCGGGGCGGCAGCGTTGTTGGTCCAAGTCTTCGTTGCGAAAAATTAGTGCCCCACCGCGCTGCCGAGCGCGCTGGGCGGCAGTCCAGAAGGTGCGAGCGTGTCCGATATGAAGAAAGCCGGTGGGAGACGGGGCAAGACGGCCACGATACGCGGCTTGAACGGGGCTGGCGTTCACGGTCGCATTCTGACTAGAGAAGACCCACATGAGATGCGTGCGGGGAGGCGGCCTCCAACGCCGCGGTCGAGGACTGCAGCTCGTCAAAGTCCCCTTCCCAGCGTGCGACCACTACGGTTGCCAGGCAATTGCCCAACACATTCACGGCGGTTCGCCCCATGTCCATGAGTTGATCGATACCGAGCAGGATGAACACCGGCTCGACCGGCAAACCGAACGAACCCACGGTCCCGAGGAGAATCACGATGGCGGCACGAGAGACCCCGGCAACACCCTTGCTGGTCAGCATCAGGGTGAGCATCATCAACAGCTGTTGGCCGATGCTCAGATGAATCCCGGCTGCCTGCGCGACGAAGATCGAAGCCAGCGAAAGGTAAAGCGTGCTGCCGTCCAGGTTGAAGCTGTAGCCGGTGGGCATCACGAACGCGACCACTTCGCGAGGGACGCCGATTCCCTCCATGGCTTCCATCGCGCGAGGGAGCGCGGCTTCCGAACTTGCCGTTCCGAAGGCAATGGAAACCGGCTCGGCGACGGCCGCGATGAACTTCCTTAGCGGCACTCGAACTGCAATCGCAATCGGAAGAAGCGCGCCAAATACAAAGGCCAGCAATGCCACGTACAGTGTGGCCAGCAGTTTTGCGAGATTGAGCAGGATGCCCATTCCGGTGCTGCCTACTGTGTAGGCGACGGCGGCTCCGACGCCGAATGGGGCGAAGTACATCACCAGATTCGTGAACTTGAACATCGTCTCAGCGAGGCTCTCGAGTACGGTCAGCAGCGGCCGGCGGCGTTCTTCCCCCACCATTGCGAGGGCGATCCCAAACAGAATGCTGAACACTACGACCTGCAGAATTTGCCCTTCGGCAACGGACTTCGCGAGGTTTTCCGGAAAGATGTGCAGGATGGTGTCACTTGGGGTTAATCTCTGGACCTGAAGCGCCTCGGCGCTGGCAGCGGGCACCTTTGCTCCCACTCCAGCCTTGCTGACGTTAATCGCCACCACACCGATGATCAGCGCCAGGGTCGTGACGAGTTCGAAATAGACGATCGCCTTCATGCCCATGCGCCCGACCTTTTTCAGATTGGAATGGCCGGCGATACCGCTGACTAGAGTGGCGAAGAGGAGGGGCGCGACGATGGTTTTAATCAACCGCAGAAAGATCAGGCCAACCACGCGAAGGTTCACCGCCACTTGCGGCCAGTCGTGACCAATCGCAGCTCCCGCGAGCATCGCGATGAAAATCCAGGTAGTGAGGGACTTCTTACAGATGCCGTACGGGAACAACGACAGGATCGCTGCCCACCGAACTATAAGCACAAGGGCCGCGGGGACCGGCGCGCCGTAGTGGCGGGACAGGGTGAGAACTACGCTTGCGGTCACGAATCCGGCAGCCAGAAGAAGAAGTCGCTTTGTCATCGGAATTGCCGCCGTGACTCCATCGTCTGCGAGTGTGCTCCTGTGAGGAGAGGCGAGCGTCCCCGCCCGTCGGGACAGGCGAGACGCCGATCCCTCCACCGGATTGTGCCCAACCGCGCCAAGCGAAGGATTGTAGACAACGAATCCCCCTGCTCAAATGAAATACGCGCAGGCGGTTTTTGCTTGTGCACCACGATTCGTGCAACTTACCGAAGCCGATTCGGCCTCCCGCGGGCCCCGGAAATGCGCTAAAATTCCTTCGCCACGCAGGGATGGCAATCGGTCAAGCTCCGATCTCTCCACCGCTCTGACGGTCGCGGCGCGATCCTGCGGCTAAGGATATCTCGTTTCCTAGAAGAACGAAGTGGCGCCACACTGACGTCCAGGACAAAAGGAGGAACGTTATGGTAACGGCTCTGCCCAATATCCAATTACATGACAAGGTTACAGATTTCATTTCCAAGCCTCGCAAGATGCTCATCAATGGAAAGTGGGTCGAAGCGGCTTCGGGAAAGACGTTTCCGACGTACGATCCCTCGACCGGGGAGGTGTTGGCCCGCATCGCTGAGGGAGACCGAGAAGACATTGACCGGGCCGTTAAGGCCGCTCGCGCAGCGTTCGAGACCGGCCCTTGGCCCCGGCTCACAGCTTCGGAGCGTGGGCGACTCATCTGGAAGCTCGCGGATTTGATCGAGCAGCATCTCGAAGAATTTGCCGAGCTTGAAACCCTCGATAACGGAAAACCGCTCAAGGTGGCGCGCGCCGCCGACGTTCCCCTGGCTGTCGATCTGTTCCGCTACATGGCCGGATGGTCCACCAAGATCGAAGGCAACACGATTCCAATCTCCGTGCCGTATACGCCGGGCGCCAAGTATCTGGCCTACACCTTGCGCGAACCGGTCGGAGTGGTGGGCCAGATTATTCCCTGGAACTTTCCTCTGCTGATGGCAGCCTGGAAACTCGGGCCGGCCCTGGCGACGGGTTGCACCGTGGTGATCAAGCCGGCCGAGCAGACTCCGCTGTCTTGTCTCTTGCTGGGCGAGTTGGTACAGGAGGCAGGAATTCCGGATGGCGTCGTGAACATCGTCCCCGGCTACGGCGAAACGGCCGGAGCCGCCCTCGCTGCTCATGCGGACGTGGACAAGATCGCGTTCACGGGCTCGACCGAGGTGGGCAAACTGATTCTGCAGGCTGCCGCCGGGAATTTGAAGAAGGTCTCGCTGGAGCTCGGCGGAAAATCGCCCAACGTCGTGTTCGGCGATGTCGATCTCGACTCCGCAGTCGCCGGATCGGCCAGCGCGATTTTCTTCAACCACGGGCAGTGCTGCTGTGCCGGATCTCGCCTGTATGTGGAGAACGATATTTTCGACAAGGTGGTCGAAGGGGTTTCGGCGCGAGCCGAGAAGATCCGGGTCGGCCCGGGCATGAACTCCTCGACCGACATGGGGCCTCTGGTCTCCGAGGAACAGCTCAATCGGGTCTGCGGATATCTGGATTCGGGCTTCTCCGAAGGCGCGAAGGCGGTCGTGGGTGGAGCACGCCAGGGGGACAAAGGCTATTTCGTGAAACCCACAGTCCTGGTGAACACCAAGGAGAACATGAAGGTCGTGCAGGAGGAAATTTTCGGACCCGTTGTCACCGCAATTCCCTTCAAAGACACCAACGACCTGGTCGCCAAGGCGAACAACAGCGTCTACGGACTGGCGGCGGGCATCTGGACACGCGACATCCAGAAGGCACATCGCATTGCTTCGCAGCTGCGGGCCGGGACCGTATGGATCAACTGCTATAACATCTTCGATGCTGCCATGCCGTTTGGCGGGTACAAGCAGTCGGGCTGGGGGCGCGAGATGGGGCACGATGTGCTTGAACTTTACACCGAGGTAAAGGCGGTGTGTGCGGCGCTTTAATCTGCCCGAACGATGACTTTGGGGGAGCTTTGGCTCCCCCTTTTCTTTTTGACGGACCCGGGCGGGAGGCCTCTGGGACAAGCACCCGCGCATCCGCGCCCGTCCTCACCTTCCAATTGTAAATACGTTTCTCCTGGTACCACAGCACCATCCTAGGCACAAGACAGCTGCGCAGCAGGACTTCGGTTCGTCAACGGTATTCATTGTGGAAACAGAGGCGAGCCATGCACTTGTTAGACTTTTCTCGAACCGTCAAGGACGCCAACTCATGCCTCAATCAGCAACGGTGGAAGCAAATGGTGAGCGGATCGGACGCCCTGGTGATCCGTGCGTAATGGTCATTTTCGGCGCCTCCGGCGACCTGACACGCCGAAAGCTGATTCCTGCCCTGTACAACCTGGGAAAGCACCAGCTCTTGTCGCGGGAATTTGCCGTGGTGGGCGTGGCCAAGGATGCCATTTCTACCGAGGAATTTCGCGCCAAGCTCAAGCAGGACCTGCAGCAGTTCGCGGATGTGCAGATTGACCCCGATCTTCAGAACTGGTTTGCGGACCGCATGTATTACCTGACGGGAGAATTCGGGGATCAACGCACCTTTCAGCAGTTGAAAGATTTACTGCAGAAGCTGGACACCGATCACGGCACTCACCAGAACTACTTCTACTACCTGGCGGTCGCACCTATTTTTTTTGGGCCCGTGGTCGAGCAACTGAGCGCAACCGGGCTGATGACCGAAGAGAATCATCACTGGAGGCGCGTGATCATCGAGAAGCCCTTCGGACGGGACC
>Ga0307471_100002505_pt1 | contig 10587 bp, 10 predicted proteins | sample atmos_gasesAM3C__2_FD_204566 | JGI IMG/M metagenome (GOLD analysis project Ga0307471, IMG submission 204566) | Hardwood forest soil microbial communities from Morgan-Monroe State Forest, Indiana, United States - atmos_gasesAM3C_515 | ecosystem: Environmental > Terrestrial > Soil > Temperate... | reverse complement strand
GCTGAGGGTCTCGCGCCACAGAGCTGCACAGTTTTTTGGCCCCTTACCATCACCGCGAACTTCGTGCTCGGGAAGACGGGCAACCTTCGGGTTGCGCTTGTTTCCTGCTCTCGCAACACGCGAGCGCGACAAACAAGGAAGCCGTCGCCGACGCGCGACTGTACGGCGGAATCACACTGCGCAGGTCACTGCGGCGAAGCGCTTGGCCCTTTGTAAAAGCCAGGCGGCGTCGCGGGAAGGCCCGCGCACAGGCCCCTCACCAGGGCCGTACTCCCCGCCAAGCCAGGAGACCGGCGAAGTTCGCAGCCCGCGCGATTTCCAATCGCCGGGCCAACCTTCAAGCTCCCACGCGTGCGGGAGCGGAGGATAAAAATGAACTCGACTCTTCGTCGCACCGTTTTTCTTGCTTTTCTCGCATTCGCCGTCAGCTTTTCCTTGCAAGCCCAATCCGATTCTCCAGCCGCGCATCTTTCCGGCACCTTGCTCGATTCCAGCGGCGCTGGCGTCTCCGGCGTGCGCATCACCGCACAGCTTGAAAACGCCCCGAACGCCGTTGTCTTGTCGGCAACTTCCGCAAACGACGGTTCCTATTCGCTAACGCTTCCGGCCGGCCGCTACCACCTCCAATTCATCCGCGAATCCTTCACGCCTCGTGATTCCACTCTCGATTTTTCTCCCGGCGAGTCCCGCAGGCTCGATCTGCATCTCGAACTCGAGCCCCTCTCCTCCCTCGTGGTCGTTACCGCGCAAGCCGAGCCAGCGCTCGCCGAGGACAGCCCCGCCCCGGTTACCACCATCACCCGCGAGGAGATAGACCGCCGTAAAGTTGTGTTCGTCTCCGAAGTTTTGCTTTCCTCTCCCGGTGTGGCCGTCGGCAGAACCGGCCCTGAAGGAGGCCAAACTTCCATCTTTCTCAATGGCGGAAATTCCAGCTATACCAAAGTCCTGGTCGACGGCACTCCGGTCAACGAGCCCGGAAATGCCCTCGATTTCGCCAACTTTTCCCTCGACAACATCGACAAAATCGAAATCGTGCGCGGCGCGGAAAGCGCTCTCTACGGTACCGACGCGGTCGCCGGCGTAATTCAAGCCTTCACGCATCGCGGCACCACCCACACCCCTGCAGTCGTGCTATTCGCCGAAGGCGGCACTTTCTCCACCGGCCGCGGCGGTGCGCAGCTCAGTGGTCTCGCTGGTCCTCTGGATTACTCCGCCGCTGCCTCCTACTTCCAAACCTCCGGCCAGGGCCCAAATGATCGCTTTCTCAACCGCGTCCTCTCCAATAACCTCGGCTGGCGTTTCAGCGACTCCAATCAAATACGCCTCTCGCTGCGCAACACCAATAGCGACAGCGGTAATCCGGGCCAGACGCTGCTTCTGCCCCCAAACCTCGATGAACGCAATGCGCTGCACTTTTTCTCGGCTAACGCGCGCTGGGATTTCACTTCCGGACGGCACTGGCACCACTCCATCAGCGGCATCGAATCCTACAATCGCGAATTCATTGACAACCATCTCGCCGATTTCTTCGACCCCGGCGATCCCTTCTGCACGCCGTTGTCTCCCGCGGCGGTTTCCTCCTTCACCTGCGACTTCCCGTTTACCGATACCCTGAAATACAACCGCGCCGGATTTCGCGCCCAGTCCAGCTACCTCTTGCCCAAGCTCGGCGTCACCGCCGGCTATCAATACGAAGTCGAAAACGTCTACCTTTCCTTCTTGAGCGCCACCCACGCTCGCCGCAACAATCAGGGCGGCTTCCTCGATTTTCGTGTCCGGCCTCACCGGCGCATTGCCATCAATTTCGGCGGACGAGCCGAAGCCAACGCCAATTTCGGCACCCGCGTCGTCCCCAGAATTGGCGCCTCGCTCGCCCTCCGTTACGGACAGGGTTTTTGGGGGGATACTCGCGTGCGTGGCTTCTACGGCCAGGGAATCAAGGAGCCCCGCTTCGACCAAACTTTTGGCCTTGACCCCTGCGATCCCGGAAATCCTTCGCTCAAGCCCGAGGCCAGCCATACCTGGAATCTCGGAATTGACCAGAAACTTGCCTCCGGCCATTTACAACTCGCTGCCGACTATTTTCACAATCGCTTCTACAACGTCATCAGTTTCGGCGTAATTCCTCCTCCTCCGGGCTCGGGTTGCAGCTTTTTCGGGAATTTTTTCAACACCGATCTCGCCCGCGCGCGCGGCGTCAATCTTTCCATGGAAGCGCAACCCGCTCGCTGGCTCACCGTCACCGGCAACTATACGTTTGACGACACGCGTGTTCTTGCCTCCCCGAACGCCAGCGATCCCGCCTTGATCGCTGGCAGCCGCCTGATCCGCCGGCCCCTTCACTCCGGCTCGCTCGTCCTCAACGCCACATACCGGCGCTTGAATGTAAACCTCGCGGGATATTTCAGCGGCGTTCGCACAGACAGCGATTTCCTCAGCTTCCGCTTCGCAGGCACGTGCTTCGGCCCGTGCATCTCACAAAACGCTGGCTATGGCCGGCTCGACCTCGCAACCAGCCTCGATCTGCTCCGCGGCGTATCCGTCTACACCCGCGTAGCCAATCTCTTTGATAAGCAATATCAGGATGTCATCGGCTATCCCGCGCTCGGCCGCGACGTCCGCGTCGGCATGAACTACCGCTTCAGCGGCAAAAACTAATGAGCAAGCTCCTCATCCCCGTAGGGGCACGGGACACCCGTGCCCGTCTTCGCGTCGAGCATCGTAGCGCCGGCATCTTGCCGGCCCGCCGTAACCGCAAAAGGGAGCCTCTAACGTGACGCAACCCATCCTCTTCTGTTGGTCCGGCGGCAAAGACAGCGCCATGGCCCTTCACGCGCTCCTCCAGGACCGCGTCCCCATCGCCGCCCTCTTGACCACCGTCACCGAAACCTACGACCGCATCAGCATGCACGGCGTACGCCGAGAACTCCTCGTGCAGCAAGCCCAATCCATCGGGCTCCCGCTGCACGAGGTCCGCATCCCGCCGCAATGCGTCAACCCCATCTACGAAGCGCGTATGGAAGAGGCCCTGCGCATCCACTACGACGCCGGCGTGCGCACCGTCGCTTTCGGCGACATCTTCCTCGAAGATCTCCGCGCCTACCGCGAGAAAAATCTCGCCCGCATCGGCATGACCGCGCTCTTCCCCATCTGGAAGCCTGCCAGCCATGGCGGGAGCTACACCCGCGAACTCATCGGTAGCTTTCACGCTGCCGGCTTCCGCGCCATAGCCGCCTGTGTCGACCCCAAAGTTCTCGACCCCAGCTTCGCCGGACGCGAACTTGATGATGCTTTCTTCCGCGACCTGCCGCGCAGCGTCGACCCCTGCGGCGAAAACGGCGAATTCCACACCTTCGTCTTCGACGGCCCCATCTTCCGCTACCCTATTCCCGTAACCGCAGGCGAAGTCCTCGAGCGTGATTCCTTCATCTATTGCGACTTGGTGCCACGCCCAGCCGTTGTAGGGGCGCGCTTTAGTTTACCCAGAGGAACGAAGGGCGCGTCCCAGCGAGCGAAGCGAGCGTCCCAGTAGCATGGGCTTCAGCCTGTGCCTCAAACCTAAAACTCGGCGTTGATCCAACTCGAAAAGGAAGCCAAAAAATGAATCTCAAAACCTTCGCGAACGAAAACAAACCCGCCCTCCTCCGCACCGTTCTCATCCTAGCCATGATCGTCCTGGCCGCCGTCGTCCGCCTAGCCCCGCATCCCTGGAATTTCACTCCGGTCGGCGCCATCGCTCTCTTCTCCGGCGCCATGGTGCGCGACCGCTGCCTGGCCTTCCTCTTCCCGCTGTTGGTGATGTTCACCACCGACGCAATCATGGGCTTCAACAAACTCAGCCTGCTCGTCTACGCCAGCTTCCTCCTCAGCGTCCTCATCGGCCGAGCCGTTGTAGGGGCGCGCTTCAGTTTACCCAGAGGAACGAAGGGCGCGTCCCCACGAGCGAAGCGAGAGTCCCAACCAGAATCCGCCACAGGCGCAAAAAAACGCACTCTGCAGCGCATCGCGGGAGCAACGTTCCTCGGCTCTCTTCAATTCTTCCTGGTCACCAACTTCGGCGTCTGGGCTTTTCTGACCACCTACCCACGCACCCCCGCCGGCCTCGCCGCCTGCTACCTCGCTGGCATCCCGCTTTTCTGGAATACGCTGGCCGGCGATGCCTTTTACACCACTCTTCTGTTCGGCTCTTTCGCCCTGGCCGAGCGCCTCTCGCCGATCCTTCGGCAACCAACCTGTAGGGACGCCCTTTAGTTCATCCCGAGGAACGAAGGGCGCGCCCCAGTAGCACGGCCTTTAGGCTGTGCAAACCCGGCTCAAAAGCGAGCCCTTCTTGTGGCCTTCTACATCCAGGAGCTAAATTCCCCCATGCGCAAAAATCTCCCCTACACCCCCACCGACGCCAGCCTGCGCCTAGCCCTCTACCGTTTCATCGTCGCTCGCGGCCATGTCCCCAAGATCCGCGAACTCGCTGCCACACTGTCGCGCCCTGAAAAAATCATCCGCGCCGGCATCCGCCGCCTCGCGCAACTCCACATCATCGTCCTTCAGCCGCAATCCTCCGAAATTCTCCGCGCCGCACCCTTCTGGGCCGTCCCCACAACCTTCCACGTGCAATCGGGAAAACGTTCCTGGTGGGCAAGTTGCATCTGGGACGCGCTCGCCATTCCCGTAATGCTCCGCCGCGAAGCCGTCATCACTACCGCCTGCGCCTGCTGCGATTCCTCGATGCAGCTCACCGTCCGCAACGGCCGCCTTCCATCAGCGAACGGCGTCATCCATTTCGCCGTTCCCGCTTCCCGCTGGTACGAAAATATCGTCTTCACTTGAAAGACCATGCTGCTCTTCCGGTCGGAAGAGCACGTCGCGCGCTGGTGCCGCATTTGGAATCGTCCCCGCGGTGCGGTCTTCTCGCTCCATCAAGGCCTGCGCCTTGCCAAGGTCTGGTACGGCAACCGCCTTTCTCCCTCTTGGCGCCCCTTTTCACTCGACCAAGCGCAAGCCGCTCTCTCCAGCGTCGGCCTGCGCTCGTCTTTCTGGCAATTACAAAAATCATGACCTCCACGCCAATCAACCTCCCGCGTCACATCCAAACAGTTTGCGTTTTCTGTGACAAGGCGTTCACTTTTTTCTTGACTTCTATTCCAAAATATGTATAATACAACTGGGTAAACACTCGCCCATCGTACCGCGAATCCCAAACCCTTTACTTTCAGCATCATCCATTCATCCCCTTTTTATTCAAGGGGTTACGCACTCTTTTGCGCGACGGCGCCATGCTATCTTTCCTATTCTCAATAGTTTCCGCACTCTTTTGCTCTTAACGGCAATTTCTTTTTTCGCCGGCCATTTCATGCGCTCGTTCCGTATTCTTTCAAGTAGCCTCAAGTCTCAAGTTTCCAGTGACTTGCCGCCTCTTGGTTTGCTTTTTCCGAGTCCCGTCCTTTGTTTTCAATCCTTTGCAGCCTCTTTTCGAAAACACCCGGGTGGGGTAGGCCAGAGTGGCGTAACTTAAGGGAGGGTTGGGGTTCGTTCTGCGCTTCCTCAGCGCACTTTGCGCCTGCCTGCCGCAGGCAGGTCTCGGCGTTATCTCTAATTCTTTCTTCCGGCCTACCGCGCCCTCTGCCGGGCCGATGCTATACTTTTTGCTCCTCCATGGTGAAATCCGCTTCAGAAACGGTGGGACTCGCTGCCGACGTGCTCGCCAAATACGAACCGGTGATCGGACTGGAAGTCCACGTCCAGCTCCTCACCAACTCCAAAATCTTCTGCGCCTGCTCCACGCGCTTCGGTGACGCGCCGAACAGCAATGTCTGCCCGGTCTGCCTCGGCCTTCCCGGCACGCTGCCCGTACTGAACAAGCGCGTCGTCGAAATGGCTACCCTCGCCTCTCTTGCGCTGCATTGCACCGTGCACGAGCATTCGCGCTTCGCCCGCAAAAATTACTTCTACCCCGATCTTCCCAAGGGCTACCAAATCTCGCAATACGAGCTTCCGCTAGCCACCGGTGGCTGGATCGAAGTCGAACACGATGGCGCAAAGAAGCGCATCGGCATCACCCGCCTCCATCTCGAGGAAGACGCCGCGAAAAATCTCCACGAAGGTTTTTCACAATCGGCCACCAAGGCCTATATCGATTACAACCGCTGCGGCACGCCGCTCTGCGAAATTGTCTCTGAGCCGGACATGCGCGCGCCCGAAGAGGCGTATGCTTACCTCACCACGCTCCGCCAGATCCTGCTCTACACCGGCGTCAGCGACTGCAACATGGAAGAAGGCTCGCTGCGCTGCGATGCCAATGTCAGCGTGCGCCCCCGCGGCTCCAGCGAATTCGGCACCAAGGTCGAAGTCAAAAATCTCAACTCCTTCCGCTTCCTGCAAAAAGCCCTCGAATACGAAATCGAGCGCCACATCGGCGTCCTCGAAAGCGGCGGCCGCATCTCTCAGGAAACGCGCCTCTGGAATCAGCACGCCAATCGCACCGATTCCATGCGCTCCAAGGAAAAAGCCCACGACTACCGCTATTTCCCCGAGCCCGACTTGCTCCCCGTGCACGTAAGCTCCGCCTGGCGCGAAGAAATCCGCCGCGCTCTCCCCGAGCTGCCCGACGCCAAGCGCGCGCGCTTCGTCAGCCAGTACGGAATTACGCCTTACGACGCCGAAGTCCTGACCGGCTCGCAAGCGCTCGCGGATTATTTTGAAGCCGTCGCAAAATCCGGCGCGTCCGCTAAGAACGCCGCTAACTGGATCCAGACCGAACTCCTCCGCCGCCTCAACGATTCCGGCAAAGAAATCGGCGCCAGCCCGGTCTCTCCCGCCGCGCTGGCCGAACTGCTGAAGCTCGTCGAATCGGGCCAAATCACTGGTGCGGTCGGCAAAAAAGTTTTCGCCGCCATGTTCGGATCCGGCCGCAGCGCCGCCGAAATCGTCACCGCCGAAGGCCTGGCGCAAATCAGCGACACATCCGCCATCGAGCAAGCCGCCCGCGAAGTCATTGCCAAAAATCCCGACAACGTCGCCAAATACAAATCCGGCAACGAAGGCGTCTTCAAATTTTTCGTAGGTCAGGTGATGAGGGCCACGCGCGGCCAAGCCAATCCGCAAGCAGTGAATGATATTTTGCGTAAGCTGCTTTCGTAGAAGTCAGAGTAAGGCCGCAGCCTGAAGTATCCGAGCGAGGTGATCGCAAATGTTAAAACCCGGCGACAAAGCTCCCGATTTCAAAGTAAAGGCCGACGACGGCAAAGACGTCTCGCTCTCCGATTTTCGCGGCAAGCGCGTCCTGCTCTTCTTCTTTCCCAAAGCCAACACCACCGGTTGAACCATCGAAGCGTCCGAGTTTCGTGACGCAAAGAAGCAATTCGACAAGCTCAACGTGGTCATCCTCGGAGCCAGCGGCGATTCCGTGAAAGCCCAGGCCAGTTTCAAGGAAAAACAAAAACTCAATTTCCCGCTGCTCAGCGATCCCGATTTCGACATGATTGAAGCCTACGGCGCGCGCCGCATGAAAAAATTCCTCGGCAAATCCTTCCTGGGAATCGTGCGCAGCAGTTTCCTAATCGGCGCCGACGGCAAAATCGAGCACGTCTGGGACCCCGTAAAAGCCAAAGGCCACGCCGCCGAAGTCCTCGCCGTGGCCTCCAAAAAATAACCGGATCCTCTGTCACCGCGTCAAAAAAGAAAAGTGTCATCCTGAGGCTACCCGATGAGGGTAGCCGAAGGACCTCGACTGTTACACTGGCAATGTGCACTGCATGGGCAAGGCAAAATGCCAGCTTCCCTAGTTGATCGTGACGTCGGCCCGCGTAGTGAAACTCAAACGCGTCTCCGCGGGAAACTCCACTTCTTTCTTTCCCGTAGCGGCTGCGCCCGCGGTTCCCGCTCCGGCTCCTGCCGCCGCGCCAATCGCTGCGCCTTTGCCGCCGCCGGCCAGTGCGCCAATCAGCGCGCCCGCACCCGCTCCGCCGCCGATGAACCCGGCATCGCGCTTGCCTTTGCCGCCCATCGTCCGACCGGAGGAACTAGTCGCGATTGCATAAGTCTTGCCGCGGACCTCAACGCTCTTCAGCCGCAGCCAAAGTTTCCCCGGAGTCGAAAGCCGCCCGGAAGCTTGCACGCTGCTCACCACTAGCTTGGCATGCGCGCCCTTCGGGATCACCACTTTGCCGTTGGCCGTTACATCCTGCGACACCGTCGCAACAACGCTCTGTCCCAGCTTCGCATTCTTTGAGCTGATGGATTGATCGATGGTCACCTGGATCGCTGTCCCAGCGGGCAACGAAGTTGCCGCATTTGCTAAGATCGGCAGGACCAGGCACAACACCGCGAACAACACAGAAATTCGAGTACGAGAATGCATTTCCCTCACCTCCGTCGTGATTTGCAATGTTCTTGCGAGAATATCAAGGCCGCGATACTCCGCCCGAGGTTCTCTTTGACTATAAATGGTAGGCCAGTTCTCCGGAATCGCCAACTGGTTCGATGTACAGGTTGTCAATGAGCCTGGTGCGGCCCAGAAACACCGCCAGCACCGCGTAGCACGGCCGCGCCACGCGCGTCACCGGCTCGAACGCGTCCGCATCCACGATCTCCGCGTAATCCACCGCGGCCAGCGGCTCCGCTTCCAACACCTTGCGCAGGGTCGCTTGCACTTGCAGCGAATCGCGTGTCCCGGCGCGCAATTCTTCGCGTGCCGCCTCCAGCGCGCGGCGCAGAACGGTGGCCGCGCGGCGCTCCTCCGCATTCAAATACGCGTTGCGCGATGAAAGCGCCAACCCATCGGCGTCGCGCACAATCGGGCAAACCACAATTTCCGTATCGAGATTCAGGTCGCGCGCCATCTGCGAAATGATGCGCACCTGCTGCGCATCCTTGCGCCCAAAATACGCAAAATTGGGCTGCACGATTTCCAGCAGCTTCATCACTACCGTGGCCACGCCGCGAAAGTGGCCCGGCCGCGAGCGTCCTTCCAGCCGCTCGCCCAATCCCTCCACCGACACGTAGGTGCGGAACCCATTCGGATAAATTTCCGCGGCGTCCGGCAAAAACAGCGCATCCACTCCGGCCGCGGACAATTTCTCCGAATCCGCCTCCAGCGTCCGCGGATACTTTGCGAAATCTTCCTTCGGCCCAAACTGTTTCGGATTCACAAAAATTGAGACAATCACCGGCGCGCACTCCCGTTTCGCGCGCTCCACCAGCGCCACGTGCCCAGAGTGCAGCGCGCCCATGGTGGGCACCAGGCCGATGATGCGGCCCTCCGCGCGCGCTTGCCGTGTGGCCTCTTTCATCCAGGCGATGGTTCGGATTGTGTCCACAGGGTTGTAGCGAGAAAAGACTAGGCCTTGGCGGCGACCGTGCGCTCGCGATAGAAATGCATCAAGTCCGTCAGAATCGCCTTCGCGCCAAGCTGCCGCAGAAGCGTGGTTACCTGCCCGCGATGGTAGCTGCCGTGATTCACCAGGTGCTGCATCGATTGCCACAGCGGATTGCTGTACACGCCAAACTTCAGCGTCTTGTATTCCAACACGCGATCCAGATCGCTTTGCGTCACGCCGCGCGCAAAACTCAGCAAGCGCGGCTCGAATTCGCCCCAGCTTTCTCCCAGGCTCTGAATGTTCGCATGCTGCGCGGTGTCCGGCAGCGAAGCGGGCGAGCGCCCCTGGAATCGCTCTAGCCAAATCCATTCCGCTCCGAGAATATGCGCCAGCGTATCGCGCACCGAAGAAAAGCTCGATCCCATCGGCTTAATGAACTGCTCCGGCGTCAGCGCCGCGGCGGCATCCAGCGACCGCCGGTTGGCCCACGCGTTGTATTCATACAGCACGCGAATTTCTTCCGGGGACATCGCACTCCCTCACAAAGTGGATTTCGTGTTGCGCGACTCAACAAATAGAAATCTTAACCGGGTCGTCTTTCTTCGTCGACGAACCTGAATGATAGGACTCGCCATCCGAAGGGAAGCTGCCATTGCGCACGTCCTCGCAATATCCGCGCACCGCGTTGGAAATCGCTTCGCCGACGTTTGCATACTTCCGCGCAAACTTCGGTGTCTGGTCGAACGTGAGGCCGAGCATGTCGTGGACGACGAGAATTTGTCCGTCGCAGTCCGGACCCGCCCCGATGCCAATGGTGGGAATGCGCAGCTCGCGCGTAATCTGCGCCGCCAATTCCCGCGGCACCGCTTCCAGCACCACCGCGAACGCGCCCGCCGCCTCCACCGCGCGCGCATCGCGCAGCAACTGCTCCGCGCCATCGGTGGTCTTGCCCTGCACGCGATAGCCGCCCAGCGCGTTCACCGATTGCGGCGTGAGTCCGATGTGGCCCATCACCGGAATTTCCGCCTCGGTCAGCCGCGCAATCAATTCCAGCCGCCGCTCTCCGCCTTCGACCTTCACCGCCTCCACGCCCGCTTCCTTCACGAAGCGCACCGCATTGCGCAGCGATTCCGCAGTGTCGGAGTGATAGCTGCCAAACGGCATATCCGCGACCACAAGCGCCCGCTTGGTGCCGCGGCGCACCGCCCGCGAGTGATGAATCATTTCGTCCAACGTCACCGGAAGCGTGCTGTCATAACCCAGGACCACCATC
>Ga0307471_100002504_pt1 | contig 10589 bp, 9 predicted proteins | sample atmos_gasesAM3C__2_FD_204566 | JGI IMG/M metagenome (GOLD analysis project Ga0307471, IMG submission 204566) | Hardwood forest soil microbial communities from Morgan-Monroe State Forest, Indiana, United States - atmos_gasesAM3C_515 | ecosystem: Environmental > Terrestrial > Soil > Temperate... | reverse complement strand
GGTAACGGCACGATCCCAGCCAAACCTTAGCATGATTGCCTTGCCGCGCCTAACACTATGAGAGTCTAACGAGATAGCGGGAATAGGGGTTTGAGGACCAGTAGTTCTGGGTGAGTACTGAACCGTGGAAATATTACCCGGCCCTTGGTCGATGGGCCAGGGTGCCAATCTACCGAAGGCACTCAATCCACGGCATTTCCGGGAACACTTGAGGAAGTTGGGAGTCGCCGCGTCCGTATCCAGCCTCAGCGCCGGCGCGGCTCGCTGCATCTTTACGGGCCTTAGCCCCGATGGTTCGGTCTACGTTACCGTCGATAACGGCGACGTGGACGTTTACGCTGTGGACGTGAAGCTCCCCTGATCTGCTGCCTTATGCCCGTCTGAAGCGGGCCTGTACCCCGAGACAGGTTGGTTCTCAGACACAATCTGTTTCCGCCTAGGCCCTCTCTCTTCCGCACGTTCTAGACTGGAAGTGCTGCCAAGGGAGCTCCATGCACATGAACTGCAAAATCGTTTCATCGCTCTTGCTGGCGTTCACGCTGCTCTTCGCCGCCGGACTTCGGGCACAGAAGATAGACACGGGTAGCGTCACCATCAAGGGAATCGTCCTCGGCGCTGACGGAAAGCCCGTCCCCGCGGCATCCGTTTCGTGCAACTCCTCTGCTGGCATTCGCGCGCGTGTGGTCCACACCGATAAAAAAGGACACTATCGCATCACCGGATTGAAAGAGGATTCCTATGATCTTCGCGCTTCCGCGAACGGCGCGTACTCCGATTGGGAAAAGAACATCCCCTTCCGGAAGGGGCAGACGAGGGAAGTTACCTTGCGTCTGATGAATGGAAATACGGCACTGAGCGGCACATTGCCCGCAAAGCAGAAGAAATAGCCAACTCCGCGGTTCGCTTTTCTTGTGTTTCCCGATCGTGCTCAGCGTAGCAAAGTGTCGAATTGGAGGCGTGCAACCTGCCGAAGCTGGTACTTCCACTCCCGGACCAAATCGGACGGGGTAATCCAGCGGGTCTCTAAATCCCTTATTCTTTATAGTTATACATAAGGCACCATCCTCCGGGGCTTCTAGCGCAACAGTACCACAACCCCCGTACCGCTTTTCTTGGGGCCATTGGCCCATTGAGGCTTTTGGACTGCGCCCCCATCCTAGAGTTCAACGGGTTGGGGGCCGCGCGGGGACAGCGGTCCCGCAAGGGGCCGTGTGCGACTTCCCAACCCGCCAGATTTTCTCTCCAGTCCGGTTGCCCCTTTCCCACGGGCATCTCCCCTAAAGCGCACCATTCGGAATCGCTCTTGCATCCACTTTATTGATGAGACTGGAAACCCTTATTTTTCCCGACGATTGCGGAAAACAGGATGCATTCGGGTGACGGAATCAGGTGACGAGTGAAAGGCCTTTCTTGCAAGTCGGCCGTGATCCACGCGATCGCTTTCACGGCGCTTGTGGCGCTCACCGCGGTGGTGAAAGCGCGTCCGCATGACCTGTTCTCCCTTCGCGAGGCCACTCTCCAAGTGTTTTCCAGTTACGTGCTCAAGACTGAGGCGCAGAACGCCGAAAGCCTTCGCCTCGGTCCCTTTCTCTGGGTGGACGGCTTGCCAGACAAGGAAAGAGCTGCGGCAATCGCCAAGCTGAAACGCGGCGAAGTGGAGGTTCGGCGCTTGAGCACAAAAGCACCCGGAAAGAGCCCGGAAATCCCAGGCGGCATGATTCACGATTGGGAAGGAATTATTTTTATTCCCGGCGCAAGTCTCGATGATGTGCTTAAGGTGCTGCAAGACTACGATCACCACGCCACGTACTACGGACCGGATGTGGCCAAAGCGCGGATCGAATCACACGACGGAGACCAGTTCCGCGTATTTCTGCGCTTCCGCCGCAAGAAGATCGTCACCGTGGTGCTGAATACCGAGCACGCCGTGACCTACTACCGCGATTCGCCGCTCCGCGCGCACAGCCGCAGTTCCGCCGTCCGAATCGCGCAGGTGGAGGATCCCGGCGGGGCGCACGAACGGGAAAAGACCCCGGGGGACGACGACGGGTTTTTGTGGCGCATGGAGACGTGGTGGCGCATGGAAGAAAGTGACGGCGGCGTCTACCTTCAGAATCAGGTGGTCACGCTCACGCGCAATATTCCTGTGGGACTAGGCTGGCTCATCGAACCTTTCATCACCAATATTCCCAAGGAAACACTGGATTTCACGCTTCAGTCGACACGAAAGGCGGTGCTGAAAAGCGGAAAAAGCTAACCATTCTTCCCCCTTTCCCGAGGTTCGCGGATGCCGATCAGCACCACTCCCTCGGCGGTCAGCAGCGGATGAAACCAGCTCCGCGAGCGGGTGGGAGCGCTGGGCAAAACAAGTATGCGATCGGCCCAACCCGCTACGAGTTCGTACGAATCATAAACACTGTAGGAGTAGAACAGGCCATCACCTTCGGAGATCTGATAGCGCTTGCCGCCAGTGCGCACGAAGTTGAAGGCATCCCACAAACCGATTTTGTACAAGAACAATTTGAGCAGCCTCGCCGGCAGCGAGCCTTGCCCGAAACGGTTGCAGTCGGCGATCACCACCGCTCTCCGCGCCACGCGTAACATTTCTCGCACGACCGCGGAAGGATTGGAGACATGGTGCAGGGTGCTGAATTCGCTGACAGCATCGAAGCTGGCATCGGCGAAGGGCAGCGCCTCCCCGGAAGCCTGCAGCAGCGAAACTGTCCGCGTGTTGCCCGCCGCCACGCCCTGCTGCACTAGCGCTGCGACTGGCTCCACGCCGCAGACCAGCGCTCCTGGAAGCGCCGCCGCAAGATCCTGCAGCCCCCGCCCGGTGGCGGAACCTACGTCCAACAGGCTTTGAATTTCCAGCGAACGCAGGATCGAAATGATGAATTTTCGACACTCCGGATCATCGGCGCCCTCATGGGCGTGCATTGTGTCGTAGCGCGCAGCTGTCTCTGTATAATATTCGCGCTGAATCTGAATGGCAGAGGGAAGATCAATATTCATATGGACAAAGTCAAATGAGAGGTAGTTATTCTGGTCCCGGGGCGAGATGCCGTCAAGTAATCTGAGCAATCTCGAACATGCGTACACAATCGAACCGAAGCAAGCAATTTGCCCCGCACTATTGTTGAACCAATTGACGGTAAACCTCAGCGTGATCTTCAATCATACGATCTCTCTGGAAAAGTTCCAGGGCACGAGTTCGGGCGGTCTTTCCAAGAGTTTCAATGAGCTTAGGGTTCTGAATTACCATTTTCATGCGCTCCGCAAAGGCTACTGCATCTCCGGCTGGCGAAAGTAGACCTGCGGTGCCGACAACTTCTGCCAGCCCTCCGATTTCCGAAGCAATAACTGGTCTTCCCCTCATCATTTGTTCGATCGCCGCCAGCCCTGCCGTTTCCTCCCAAACCGATGGCATGACCACTGCTGATACATTCTCCATCGCTCGAGACAATTCGTCTCCTTTCAAGAACCCAGTGATTGTCACCCGATCTGCTATCGCCTCGGTTTGAAGAATTTTCTCGATCTCCGGCCTCTGTGGCCCATCGCCAACGAGCTTCACCGCAAAGTGTAAGCCTGCCTTTTTCAGCAGACTAACTGACTTTAAGAAAACTGGAATCCCCTTTTCCGGTACGAACCGGCCCACAAAGGCGAAACATACCTCCCCACAATCATCCAGTGACCCTCGCGGTTCAAACGAGAGCCGGTCTTCGATTCCATAGTAAATTGTTTTCGACTTTGGCAATCCTTGTCTTCGAAGGACGTGGTTCGTGATTGAAATATTTGCCGAAGCCGACCGCGCCAGGAGGTATCGTGGAACCATTAAAACCATGTGAATTATGGAATTCCATAGCGACATCTCTGCCGTCTGGCACTTGAGGCACTGCAATGGCCGCCGCTGCAGAAAATGCCCCGGACAAATCGATCGCTCCGGCTGGTGAATTAAGAGGCCATTCGGACAGGTGGCTTGGTAACCATGATGCTCAAGAACAGTTGGCCTCCGGGTGAGATAGCCTAGAACTTGTGGCAGGAGAGATGGTCCCGCTAAGTGCATGACATCGCATTTCAAGACCAGTTGAAGTAGCAAGAGCGGACTGGGTTGTCGAACTACACGAAACTCCAGCAAACGATCGTCAAACTGACCCGCAGGCGTCTCGGTTACAACCGTCACCTCAATGGGCAGGGCTGTCGATGAATCAGGAAGTGCCGCAAGACCGTGTGCCAGGCTAAGAACGCTGGTCTCTACGCCTCCGACACTTGGCGCGAAGAAGTGAGAGTAAATCAACAGTTTTAGCGGTCGGCCCGCGATCGTAGGCTCCTTTGGGATCTTGCCCTCAGAATGCTACCACCAGTTGAACAACTCATCTCGGTCATCCCCGGATGCAGCGAGCGTCGATTGGTACCGTTGGACCGACCGTCTTCGCCCGTGTTAGCCTGACTTTTCTGTGCATCATTTTTCGCTACGCGCGTGAAGGGGCCATGGGTCAAGGAGGAGACGACGTTCTGCTAAACCGCCGGGCAGCCGCGGAGTTCAGCGGCGGCATTAGCTCCGACCTTATCTACAACGCCATTCAGCACGTTATTACCGACCGTGACCTCCGTGGAAAACTCCTTGACTACGGTGCTGGCGTCGGGCAACTCACTCGACGCCTTCTCTCTCTCCAACGATTCGAGCGGATCTCCGCCGCCGACATCTTGCCCGCACCTCCAGACCTCATTGCCAAAGTCGAATGGATCGGACAGGACCTCAATCTGCCGCTTTTGAATCATGACGAAAACTTTGACGTCGTCATTGCCGCTGAGGTCATCGAACATCTCGAAAACCCTCGCGCGATGATGCGCGATCTATACCGCGTTCTTCGTCCCGGTGGCACAGTCATAATCAGCACACCCAACAACGAGAGCTGGCGAGCCATCTTGGCTCTCCTCATCCGGGGCCACTACGTCGCATTCGGCGACACCAACTATCCGGCGCATATTGTCGCCCTGCTTCGCAAGGATCTGGACCGAATCTTCAGAGAGACCAGGTTTCATCCAGCCGAGTTTCAGTACACGAACGAAGGTGGTCTCCCGGGCAAGCCCGACGTTACCTGGCAAGCGGTTACGTTCGGCTTTCTCCGCGGACTCCGTTTCACTGACAATTTGATCGCCGTCGCCACGAAACCCCGCTGACTCTGCAGCCGCGACCGCCTGGGCAATACTCTGCAACCAGATACGGGCTGAGAATAGGATCAAACGCTGGACAACCGATTGAGATTGCTTTCCAGGAGTTCCTTTGTCTTTTCCGCATTTTTCTCCCAACTACAATTGGCCATGACATGCCGGGAAGCAGCTTTTCCTATCGCCGCACGGAGCGACTGATCTGAACCTATCCGGCGGATCAAGTGAGCGAGCAGTGAATGTTCTCGTGGATCGGTGAGGATGAATCCGGTTTCCCCGTCGCGGATCATTTCGCTGACCCCGGCCTGCGCGCTGGTGATGACAGGAAGGCCGCAGGCCATGGCTTCGAGAACCGGCAGATTGAAGGCGTCCTCCAGGGAAGAGCCGACGTAAACATCGGCAGCACCATAAAAAGACAAAACGTCTGATGAGGGCTTTTCGAAGCGAACCCTATCCCGCAAGGCAAGCTGCTCAAGCAACGCACCATAGAAGTCCGGTTCATCGCTGCCAACAACCAGCAAGCGCGCCGGAAGATCCTTGAGCAAAGCAAGTGCTTTCAGAAGAGCATCAAGTCCCTTCTTTTTCCAATCGTTGCCGATGAGCAGCAACACCAAATCGCTTTCGGCATACGAGAAGGATTGCCTGGAGGTATTTCTCTTTGCCATTCGCGCTTCGGGGGTAAACCTGCTGGTGTCCACGCCATTCGGAATGACCGTAACGTCGTCACGTTGAAAGTGTAATTTCAGCTGCACCGCGACAAGGGAGGAGACCGCTATGAGGCGCACGTCCGGGTCGCGGTAGATCCTGCGCTCGAGGCGCATGATGAGGTTGTAGTACAGCTTGCGGTGGATCAGGCGCGGCCAACTCCGAACGGGAAAGCGGCGCAAGGCCAGTTCCCCACGAACTCGCTCATAAAATCCGTGAAAGACGATATGAACCACAATTACATCGGCGTCCAAGCAATTGATCCCCGGAGAATAGACTAGATCGGGACAGACCCTGCCGGTGCGCCGGGCTCGCCACCGCTGCCAGTGATTGGCAATGAACCACCAGAGATATTTGAGCAGATGCGGCCCAGGAATCCCGGAAACTTTGTGCCACACGATGGAGCCCTTTGAGTCCTGGGAAATCCCGGGTGCGGGATGAACTCCTTCAACCTGGGAAACCTGTTGCGCGTACAGCTCAATGTCCCAACGATCCTGCCGGGCGAAACGCCCAATCTGCTCGATGATGCACAGTTCGGTCCCATGCTGCCGGTCCAAAAACGGGGAAACGACCGCGAGGCGCAACTTAGCCCTGCCCTGAGACCGCTTGAGACCGAGCGATCTCGAATTCTTTCGGGAGCTTTCGCAGGCGGTAAAGAATGCCAAGCAGCAGCCACAGGTAGGCGTTCAAGACGAAGTCCTGATATGGACTAGCCCCTGTAAACATCATCGGGAAAAAGAGAAGAAAGGCATAAAAAGTAATGGAAAATGCCAGCGGAAACCAGGGCGTGCCCCGGAGTTCCGTCACCACCTTCCAGGCAGAGATAACAACGGAAAAGCCCAGCACGATCCAAAGAATCAGGCCGGCGATACCAAATTCCACCACCAGGTTGCCGTAGCCATTTTCAACCCCGATAGCCATGGGCGTTGCATGCATGATTCGAACCACATATTGGACGCCGAGAGTGCATGTGCCGATCCCGTAACCGTAAGGCCAACGGGGATGGTCAAATGCGTATCCCAGCTGCTTCAGCGGATAGGTTTGCGTGCGTTTTACCAGTTCACTCGCCGGGCTGTCCGGAAGAAGTGTCTCCGAGTAGATCGCCATCCGGGAGCCAAGCTCCTCCGGGAAGATGGTCAGGAGGACAATAATGCCAAGAACAACCGCGAGGGCGGTTCTTTGAATTGCGCGCAGAATGCGGAGTACTTCGCGCTCGCGCCACGGCGCTCCCCAAAGAAATCCAACCGCGATGACGATCGCTGTTCCACTATTCCACATGAAAACACCGCGCGAGGCGCTCATCAGGGAGGCCGCAGCGACAACCCCCACCGTGATAAAGGCGAGGGTGCGGCCGCGGCGGCTGCGCAGGAGAAGGTAACCGCCAAAGCCGAGGGAGACCGGCCAGGCGACCATCAAGAAATCCTGGAACCGGCCGGCGCTGACGAACACGGAGTTGGGCCGATACGCTCTTAGACCAGAGATGGGCGCCTCGCGGTAGGTCGTGCTGAGTTCGCGAATGTCTTCCTGTAAGTGGGAGGGATTCAGAAAACTCGGGCCGATGATGGATTGTGCCAGTCCGAGCGCTGCCACAATCAGAATCAGAGCACAGGCATAGGAGAAGAAACGGCGCAGATCTTCCTCCGATTCCATGAGCGCGTAGCCAACATAGATGAGCGGCACATACAGGAAATAGATCTTCACTCCCAAAATGCCGTAGAAAATACTGGTGGAGGCGGGATTGAACATCTGCAGCATCCCTAACCAGAAGAACATCATCAGAGGAACACGGAACGGGATGCGGAATTTCTCAACCCGCTGGGCGCGTCTGGCCCGGAAAAAAGAAACATAAAGGATGATGGCCAGCGCATCTTTGGCGAAATAGATGGCCATGTTATTGCCCAGATATTTCCGGACAAAATCCTCGAAGAGAATCCAGCCAACCAAAAGATAGACTCCCCTGCGCCAGTCATTGAGGATCGCAACGACCACTACTCCAGCGGCCAGCAGAATCCCGTCATAGGCCAGGCCGGTCAAGTCATTCGCAAGAATTGCTCCGGCAGCTTCATAGGCCACGAAAATCACCACAGCGAATAATCCCAACGGCACCAGTGGATTTCGCGAGGTCTTTAACGCTGAGAGAGTCCCCAAAGTCCTCATTAGAGCAGGCCAAACTGCACGAGATAACTCTCACTCGCACTATGTGAATCGGAAGCGGCGCGCGCCATGTTCATTCGAAGATCGAACTCTTACACTCGTCTATTGTGGCTCGCTCGAGTCAGTCGAGGCCAAATCAAAATAGCACTCAATTCTAAGACCTGGATGCGGCTCAAGAAAGCGCCCGGTCCGGCAATTTGTGCCTCTTTATAATACCCTCTCAAGGCGGCAATTACAGCGACCGCGCTTTTAGGGCTTAAACCTGCATGTTACCCTAGCTTCGCGAATGGCTTTTTAGGCTCTCAGCCAGTTTATACAATGAAGACCTCATCGGATTTTGCCTGCAATGAATGAGCGATGGGTGGCGGTCCTCGGTTGGCGGGATGAGCCGACGGATGCGGTGGAGGAGTATTGCCAATTCCTTGGCAATGCGCTGGCGGCGCATGGAATACAGTTGGAATTAATTCGAGTGCCGTGGCCTGAAGTCGGGTGGAGCAAGGCCCTGCGGGATTTGCGTGAGAAGACGAGAGCGTCGCGAAACTCCTGGTTCCTGTTGCAGTACACAGCGTTGGCCTGGTCGCGGCGTGGATTTCCCCTGCGCGTACTTAGTGTTTTGCGTGAGCTGAAAAAAGATGGTGCGCGTTGTGCGGTGGTATTCCACGACTCCGGGCCCTATCCGGGAAATCGTTTGGTGGACAAGCTCAGGGGTGCCGTTCAGATCCATACCATGCGAAAGGTAACGTGCCTGGCGGACCTGGCGATTCTGACGGTGCCAAGGGACAAGCTATCGTGGCTTCCCAGGGATTTGCGAAATGTGGTTTTCATTCCAGTCGGTGCGAACTTGCCCAGCCCGGAGCAAGCCTGGCACCTGGAAAAAAAGGGCAGGAATGAGCTGCCCACGGTCGCCGTCTTCTCCATTTCGGGCGGCGCCATTGGCGAAGAAGAGGTTCGCCGGATCGCCGAGGCAATGCGCTATGCGTCAAGGGAACTGGGACCACTTCGACTTGTGGTCTTGGGCCGGAACTCGGAAATCAGCGGGAAGCAATTGCAAGAGAAGTTGGCGCAAAGCCAGGTAGGAGTGGTGATTCAGGGATTGCTGGGGGCCGAAGAAGTTGTGCGCACGCTCGGAGCGAGCGATGTATTGCTCTTCGTGCGCGGTCCAATTTCTTCACGGAGAGGAAGCGCCATCGCCGGGATCGCGTGCGGGCTGCCGGTGGTGGCGTGCGGAGGGTGGGAAACCGGCCCACCGATAACGGAAGCCGGAGTGGTTCTTCTGCCAGAGAATTCAACGGATAAATTTGGACCCGCGCTGGTTCGGGTGCTGATCGATGACGATTACCGCGCATCCCTCCGGGAACGAAGCCGCCAAGCTCAGCAGCAATATTTTTCCTGGTCGGTGATCGCGGTCGAGTACGCTGCTGCATTACGCAAGGCAAGCGAAGGTTCGGGTCACTGAGGGGATAGAAGCCCGTTCGCGTTCGGTTTTTGCTTTGGCATAATTTCTGGTGCATCATGGTGCGGAAGAAAAATCAACAACTGGAACCCGCAATCCATATTTTGAAACAAATTGCCATCGGCTCGGCATGCCAATTTCCCCCGCCCTGAAGGGATCGTTTAGCGGCAGGGTAGTGAATCCCAAGGTCCAATCGTGCACCAACCCATGGCGGTAGGCGAAAAGAAGAATTCGGTGGACCGTCTGCTTGTGGTGGCGGCGTTCGCGCTGGGCGCGGCGTTACTGGCCAGCAATCGCTGGTTCACGGCCGTCGATGACGAATGTTTCATCATTAATTTGGCAACCAGGCCGGTTCTCGACACCATCCGGCTTTACATGCGGGGCGCTGGCGGGCTCGAACATCCGCCCCTTTTCGATTTCATTTTGCACGGGTGGTTGCGGCTCACTTCCGGAGAGATGCACCTTCTTCGAGTCCCCTCCATCCTGTTTTACGTCCTGGGCGCATTCGCTCTTGCGAAGGCCGGTGAACGGCTCGGGGGCAAGGGCGGCCAGGTCGGCGTTTTTTGTCTGGTTGCGCTGTGGCCGTTCGGATACCACTTTGGCAGATTGGCCGCCTGGTATTCGTTTTCGTTCATGATTGTTTGCCTGCTGACCTTGGCCTACTTGAATTACATAGAACAACGCACATTCAGGAACTGGTTGTGGGTCTTCTTGTGCGGGCTGGCATTAACCTATACAAACTACTTTGCCTGGGCGATTCTGGGTTTCCTGGCGCTGGATTTCGTGTATCGCAACCGCGCGTCGGTAGCCAGCGCCCTGCGGCCGCTCCTGGGGACGCTCGTTCTCTGGATCATCGCGAATTTGCCTTTGCGCATGGCGTTTGTGAATGAGCTTCACCAGGGCATCAAACCCAAGCATTCCATGCTCTCCATCTTGTTCCTGGGGACTTACAACCTTTACTGCCTGGTCGTGAGTGAGTCCCTCGCTCCATGGTTCTGGTTTCTCGGTGTGCCTGCAGGAATTGCCATCGCAGTTTGTCTTCTCCTGGTTCTTTTCTACGGACCGCCGCCGGCAAATCGTTTTCTTATTTACTTCGGTGGCCTATTCG
>Ga0307471_100002503_pt1 | contig 10590 bp, 13 predicted proteins | sample atmos_gasesAM3C__2_FD_204566 | JGI IMG/M metagenome (GOLD analysis project Ga0307471, IMG submission 204566) | Hardwood forest soil microbial communities from Morgan-Monroe State Forest, Indiana, United States - atmos_gasesAM3C_515 | ecosystem: Environmental > Terrestrial > Soil > Temperate... | reverse complement strand
GCTAAATGACCTTATTGGTTACGTTTACACGCTTGCCGGGGAAGACAAGCGGAGCCAGTTAAGAGATGCGAGGGAGTTCTCCACAATGCTCAATGCCTGTGGCAGGATCGGCAGGGCAGGCGTGGGCATTGCAATATGCATGGGCGACAGGAACGCCATGTTAGGTGCAGGGGAAGAAATAGTGGGAGCATATAGGATGACGCTCCGCAACTACATCTCTTCCATTTTCAGCGAAAAATGGAGGCTTGTCGATGACGGAAAGAACGCCTTCGTCAACGGTGACGGCCTCTTAGCCGAGGACATGCTCGGTGCAGTATCATCTCTGCTAAGCGGCTCTCCTTCACTTAATGGCAGGCTACTTTTCGTCCGTACTCTTACAAAGGACGGCACCTATAGGTTTTCTTCACGCAAATGTCTTGAGTGCAATTCCCAAGCCAACCTCGGCCTCATGATGCGACACTATGCTGAAGCATTCAAGGGCGCCGGCGGCGGACACTCGGCTGCGGCTGGTTGTAGGATCCCATCTACTGCTCTTGAGGATTTTCTTGCCAGCATAAGGACTGCAGCAAGTGACCCAAAATTTGCGACCGCAACTTGACGTTATAGTATTGGTGAATGTCCCGTTTTCAAGCAACGGTGAAGCGAAAGCAGCTGTGAAGGCATTAATACCAGACAATGTTAACTTTCCAGACGGGCTGTCGATGAAAATATTTTCAAGAGGCGCCACGCTCGCAATCCAACTGTCATGCAAGAATGTCTCGGTTGCAACGATCCTAAACACCCTTGACGAAGTGCTAGAGCACATTTCAGTTTCAAAGAAAGTGATGGCTGGCTAATGCTTGACCCTAAACTCTTGAAGGAAAACCCGAAGGCAATAAGAGACATGCTGAACAAACGTAACATGCCAGATTTTCCGTTTGACGAGCTTGTTAGCCTTGACATGCGTCGTCGCGAACTAATCATTGAAACACAGGAACTGCGAAGGAAAAAGAATGTGCTTGCAGATGCCATCGCGCGCAAGAAAAAGGTCAAGCAGGATGCCGTCCCAGAGCTTGAGCAGATGAAAGAAGTCAGCAGCTACCTTGGCGACAGTGAAGATGAACTGGTAAAGACAGAGGGCAGGTTCAAAGAGCTGCTGATGGTTGTTCCCAACATGCTGCATGAATCGGTGCCAACTGGCAAGGATGAAAAGGAAAACGTGGTGGTGCGACAGAACGGCAGCGCAAGGAAGATGGACTTTGCGTCAAAGGATCACGTCGACATTGCTTCTGCGCTCGATCTTGTAGATATTGAGCGCGCAGCCAAGGTGTCAGGCGCGCGTTTTTACTTTTTGAAAAATGAGCTTGTAAAAATGAATCAGGCGCTTGTGAACTTTGCCCTTGACTTTCTGTCAGAACACGGCTACACTCCAGTCCAACCGCCTTATATGATTAGGAAAGAGCCGATGTCCGGCGCAGTGATACTAGCCGACTTTCAGGACGTTATTTACAAGGTGGAGGGTGAAGACCTATACATGATAGGCACTTCAGAGCACGCAATCGCAAGCATGCACATGGATGAGATTCTCGACGGAAAGAAGCTTCCGATGAGGTACGCAGGCTTTAGTCCATGCTTTCGCAAAGAAGCAGGTGCGCATGGAAAGGATATGAAAGGAATCTTTCGGGTGCATCAGTTCGAAAAGGTGGAGCAGTTTGTCTACTGCCGGCCGGAAGACTCGTGGAAAGAGCATGAAAAAATGCTTGCTCTTTCGGAGGAGTTCTTCAAAAAGCTGGGAATACCACATCGTGTGGTGCTCCTATGCTCCGGCGACACCGGCAAGATATCTGCCAAGACTTACGACATCGAGGCGTGGATGGCAGGCCAAAATGCCTACCGTGAGATCGTTTCCTGCTCCAACTGTGCGGACTATCAAGCACGGAGTCTGGGCGTTCGCTTCCGGGACAGGACGAATGAAGAAACGCGTCTTGTGCACACACTCAATAGCACTCTTGTGGCTACCGAGCGCACAATGGTAGCGATACTTGAGGACTACCAGACATCCGATGGCACTGTCCAGGTGCCGGATGCGCTACAAAAGTACATGGGTGAGATAAAGGAGATCAAACGGCGCAATTGATGCATCAGATACATTATTTATTTTGACCAAAAAAAGGAGAGAAGTCTAATTGCTAAAGGAGAGAAGAAAGGTGACAGGGCCTCGACAAATGGCTGGAAAAACAGTAGACTGTTATGAACAAGCCTGAGTCCTCTGGCTTTGAACCCCAATCACGAATAAACTGTGTTCCAGTTACAGACATTGAACAGGTGAAAGGAGTACTATCGAAAACATGCTGCAAGACAAGATCAAGGTCCACTCACCAGAACATGGACCCGGACGAGATCAAAGTCTTTGTCGAGATTGATAGAATTAACAATCGCGGTTCAAGCACGATCTTTAAGCGTCATGAATACGATAGAGTCAAGTGCGATCGAAGAGACCAACCCTGTCGAAGCCGCCTGGCGGCTAATAACATAACTTTTTAGTCGGTAGTTCTCCATATTTTTCAAATGGCTGAAAGGGACCTGAAATTTTCTTCCGCCGAGGTAGACCTACTGCTGCATGCAACAGAGGAAGGCGGCAAGGTGCTCCAGTCGATCCAGGACGTCCTCTCGGTACCTTCAGAACGTTTTTCCAGTTCACTATCGGAAGGGCACTACAAGAACAAGATCCTTTTGCTCAAGGCCATGCTTTCAAGCCAGGAAGCAGGAGAGCTCGCCCTTTGCATAATGTCGCTTTTGAATAGTTCGGACAGGGAGCACCTGTCAAGCTCGCTCCCCGAATATTCAGACGAAAAGGGAAACCTCTACGTCAGGCTCAACAAGCAAAGGATATGCCAGGGCAATGTTTCACTGACAGAAATAGACGCGATAAGAGTAAGGTTCCGACCTGTGAAGAGATACCGGCCTTCGGGCAACCTTGAAAGCTACAGGGGGTTCTTGTCTTCAACCGAATAGATCTTTGCGCCGGTGGCGACTTTGACATTGCGCGAACAGCAAAGATGCTTTCTATAAGCAAGGTGGGCACGCCATTTAATGGCAAGATCCACGAATGCGTTGTTTACAGGCTGAAAAAGGCGCCTCCTTCGCTAGTAAAATATCAATACCTGATAGTTTCAGACAATGTAGACGAGCCCGCCGACATTCTCACGATTAGCGATTTCCGTAGGATCAAAGAAAAACTGAAAATGAAAGTGAAAAAGGGAACCGGCATTGAAGTGACTATTGCGCTAGCAAGAAAAATGGATGCCTCCGGTGTTGCTAGGTGGTTTGACGACATCAGGGAGCTTTATTTGTTCTGTCAATCGTCTAGACGCCAGTTTATTCTTTCAAGCGGTGCAACATCAATGCATGAAATGGTTTCAGGTCCGTGCCTTGACGCGATACTGAAGAATTGCGACATCGACCCCCACAGGCACTGGCGGGAAATGAACAGCTGGCTTGAGGGAAGGGTGTCAAGGAAGGTGTCTGTCTAGTGCTCAACAGGCGTGTCAAACGGCGCTACGTGTCAGTCGTGTACACAGGTTCGGCCAATAAAGCAGTTAACGCGATCATAAGACGCTGTTCCGATCTTTTCGGTTCTATTGCGACAGAAAAGGCAGGAATAAGACTGGTCAGGTCAGATAGCAACGTAGCGATAATCAAGTGCAGGCAAGAACAGCTGGACAATGTCCTCGCTGCGATTGCCTTGCTAGACCCGCCTGTAGTAACGCGTGACATGTCAGGAAGCATAAAACAACTACGACGCCGCCTGGCCTGATAGCCCCCGACAATATACCAAGATTTAAGTTAGTTCACTTCCATAACACAGAGGGGATGAGGTGAGTTCGCTGCTCCAGACTGAGCAAAAGCGATGAAGATCTCGCGACGAACCGACCCAAATTTTAATAAACCTATAATATTTAGGAAGTCTCCTATTAGGTAAAGAAAATGGAGCTCATTTACGATTACCCGCTTTACAGGCCGCCCTCAGAGGCTAACTCTATGATATTCCAGGTTACGTTGGGTTGCTCTTTCAACCGGTGCTCATTCTGCAACATGTACCGCACCAAAGAGTACGCCGAACGGCCTTGGGACGAAATAAAAGTTGAGATCGACATGGCCGCAAAATTCCATCCTAATACGCGTCGGGTATTCCTTGCGGACGGCGACGCGTTCAATTTGCCGAAGTACAGAATGATCCAGATCCTGCAATACCTGCATTACAAATTTCCGGAGCTGGAACGGGTATCATGCTATGCAATGCCCATGAACCTGCTAAAGAAGAAGGATGACGAGCTTGAGGAAATCAGGGCCGCGGGGTTACACATGCTGTACGTAGGCATTGAAAGTGGAAGCGACATCGTGCTCAGGAAAGTAACAAAGGGCGCAACGTATCGGACTACCGTTCAGGCATGCCAGAAGGCCAGGCACAACGGCTACATCCTGTCATGCATGGTGATTTTGGGGCTTGGCGGCAAGACCTACACCAAGGAGCATATTGCAGACACTGCACGTATACTAAATGAAACGGCGCCGGACTATGTGGGCGCGCTGACGCTTTACCTTGAAGAGGGCATATATGATGAGTTCATGACAAAATTCGCCGAGCCCTTTGTCGCACTTGACGACATTGACGTTCTTGACGAGATTGATAGGCTTGTCGCAAGTCTCAACCCGACAAACCCGGTGGTTTTCCGCGCAAATCACGCATCAAATGTCTACTCTATCGGGGGCACGATACCGAAGGACCGGGATAGGATCCTGACGCTTATCACGAGTCTAAAGTCGCATCCAGAAATGCTCAAGCCCAAGTTCCTCAGGCGTTTTTAGCGAATTCTATTCCTATTTTGGTTTGGAATATGCCTTAAAGTAAACGCCTGACTCAGTGTTGCAAAGCGATTGATTTCGCTTATCGCCAACTTTGATGCCATGCTCGGATTTTCGTCAAGAAGCATCGATAGAATTATTAGCCTGAAAGCGTATTTTGGCTCCAATGTACAGCGGGGAACTGGAGGTTCAGGCTAAGAGAAAAGCGCTGGCGGTTTTGCAGGACGAAATCACACGAATTTTGAACTCCTCAAGAGATCTGTCAACACTCACGACCTTACTCATGAAGGGCGATGACAAAGACATCCAGCACTGCCTTGAGCGAATGAGAAACACCGAGGAAGAGGTAGAGAACCTCCGCAGAAAGATAACGCGCGAGGTTGCCGAGATAGGAAGCCTGATGGCTAACAGGGAGGACATTTTGAGGACCGCTTACATCATCGACGACATTGCCGGCTACATCAGCGGAGTTGCCTTTAGGCTTGCAAACATGAAACCGACTACATTGAAGAAGGCATCGTTCGACGACGACCTTAAGCAGCTGGTCGGAATGGTTGTCGACACGATTTTCAAGTTGAACGAAATGGGCCGCGCGCTGTCAATCAACCCTGCAAACGCGATTGATCTTGCGCAAGACGTGCAAAAGCTAGAGCGCCAAGTTGACGCCAAGTACAGGGCAGTGATCATAAAAGCATTGAATGAAATTTCTGCGACCAAGGATCTTTTGCTTCTCAAAGATGCAGTGGAGGGCATTGAAGGCATGGTGGACAAGTGTCAGGAAGCGTCCGACTCGTTCACAATACTGGCACTGAGTATGTAAATGATCAGCGGCAGGCTGGTTGAGAACAGGATCGTAATCTGGGATATACAAAATTCAAGAGCACTTTTTGGCAGTGGCTATTACGGGAAGCCGCTTGGGATCCCAAAGCCAAAGGGGATGGATTTTGACGCGCCGCTTGTGCTCGACCTGATAGAGGGCTGCTACCTTGTCGAGAAGAACAAGCTGAAAGTGTCCCACATCGACGGGAACGCCGTGCCTCTTACCGAAATAAGAAAGTTATGCAAGAAACAGTATGTGGATTTTGAAACACAATACTTTGTATTCCAAAACCTCCGTGACAAGGGTTACATTGTTACGCCTGGCATAAAATTTGGTTGCGACTTTGCGGTGTATGAGCAGGGACCGGGAATTGACCACGCGCCCTATCTTGTACAGGTGTTCAGGCCGGCAGACGACCTCACTGCGACAGGTGTAGTGCTTGCCGGCAGGCTCGCAACCACGGTGAAAAAGCAGTTTGTCTTGGCGATCCCGAAAATAAAAGAAAGAAAAGTGGACTATGTTGGCTTTGACTGGTGGCGTGCCTAGCCGAGGGTCGCCTGTGCTATCTTTTCGACCTGCGCCGGCAGGTCGAACTTGACAAAGTTCTCTCCTGAAATCGTGAGGCGCGTCGCGTATTTTTCAGAGCCCTGCTCGAGCCACCCCTTGTAGCGGACCGAATTCTTTATAATATCTAGAATGCTTGGCTTTTTTTCGTTAACTTCCTCATAGCATGACAGGATCTCGCCAAATTTGACTTCCCTCTGCTTGTTGAATTTCGCCAAGTAATATACAAAGACGGCCGCCTTTTCATAGTGGTTGGCCGGCGTTTTCTCTGCATAGAATTCTCGCAAGCCAACTTTGCTTTCATTGGCCTTTAGGTCAACAGGAATCGGATGGATTGTGACTGCCTGCCTTGAAGTGTGCTTGCCGTTACCGCGATTTGGCTTTAGCTGCACCGGCGTCTGCTGCTCGATTACAATCGGAGCCTCCTCCTGCAATTCTTGAGGCAAGGCAGCATGTGCCGACTGCGCCTTCAATGCGATATTTTGCTCAAGGCCCCGCGTTATCGCTTCCCTCACAGCCATCTTGAAAATCTCTTCAAATTTTTCAAGGTGCCTATCAACAAAACTTTCCATACCTTCAAGTTCGACGATGCCTTCCTTAACATTTACCGTAAATCTTGCCTCTGAATTGGTCACTTGCAATATGAAACTGGAGGTTTTTAATTAAGTTGCCGGTGCAAGACATTTGCTAGAATTGCAATTTCAATATGAACGGCTGTCTTAAATATCTGCAGCACAATAGCATAGCGCGATGTTTGTTGTGAAAAGGCTCGGCAAGAACGGGATGTGGAGTGCCGTAAGCCTGATCGACCACAATGGCTCATTTCGGGGAGAGGCAAAGTTTGAGACGAGCGAGGAAGCCGTGGAATATATGGCCGAATACCTTAAAAGGATGAAAAGTCGCAAAAGAGTAAGCCCTGAAGGATACGGCGATGTAAAGGTTTTTGATGAAAGAAAGCGGGACGAGGCCAGCGAGGAAAAAAAGCCCTTGGGCAAGGCTAAGAAGAAAGCCCATTAGCCTGCGCTTACTGCGAAATCAATTACTAAAAGTTGAGAAGCAAGGTTTCTATTTGTACCGTAACGACAGCGTGTATGCAGCTGTCATTTTCATAGTAGTCTTTGCTGTGGAATTATTGCTTGGTTCGGCGGAATCCACCCATGACAAACCCTCGGCGGCATTAGTAGCAGGCTCTGCTTCTGAATCCTGCCGGCCCGTTTTTGAAAAGTAAAAAGACTGCAAACTGTTTTCGCAGATACAACTACGACCATGACTTCAATATCGAATGATCAGATGGATCCCTTGTCCAGTGTCTTGAATATGAAATTTCGTTTACAATTTTTTCCAATTGATAGATTTCCTCCGACGCTCGCGAAGGGGTTGCAATTGACCGATGGTTTGTTCTTATCGCCTGCAAGAATTGACGATTTTGTAATGGCGCCGTCAATGGTTAATAGTCGGAACATGCGCGAAGGCAAATCGTGCGTTCTAGTCCTATCACAGTGTCCTTAGGTATAGCTATTCTATGGATCTGTTATCCGCAAATCCGTCTTTATTTGGAAGGGACTAGAGTCATTTCCTGCTTGATCTTGTGCGCTATCTTGGTCAGCTCTTCATTAGGCGCTACCCTGCGCGATGGCCACTTGCCGTCTGGGCTGTCATCGTTAAAACGCGGCACGATGTGAACGTGGACGTGTGGCACGATCTGATTTGCTGCTATTCCATTGTTCTGGCCGACATTAAAGCCGTCTGCCTTGACTGCCGAAACTACCGCCTTGGCAATCGCGGGCACCAACGAGTGGAGCTTGCCCACCTCGACATTAGGCATGTGGAGGAGGTCCTCGTAGTGTTTTACAGGTATTACAAGCGTATGTCCGGGGTTTATCGGGTACTTGTCCATGATGACAAGAAAATTAGGGTCGCGGTAGACCAGAGTCCCCGGCTCTTGGCCCGCTATTATTGAGCAGAATATGCACGATTTAGACATTTGAATGTGCCTCCTTGTATGCATTACATGTTTATTTTTTGCTAATGTCCCCATACGAATTTTTAAATACACCAAAGTTCCGACTTTACCATGTACATGGCCGAAACACTCGAGCTTGAAAGCTTTGACATCAGTTTCTCTTTCCGCTGCCCCAAGTGCGACTACCTGAACGAGGAAGTACCCGCCAAGGATCTCTCAAGCGGCAACGCAGAGTGCGGCATGTGCGAAACCATTTTCAAGGTAGAGGGTCTGGACGCCGTGAAGATAATGGCCACTCTCGACTAGCGAATATTAAAATATGTACAGAGAGCCCCGATGAATGTATTGGAGCTTCAAAGCAGAAAGGCGATCGAGGGGCCGGCTAGGGCTCCACACAGGGCAATGTACAAGGCAATGGGCCTGACAAACGAAGATCTTGACAGGCCACTTATAGGTGTGTCCTCCACTTGCAACGAAGCAACACCTTGCAACATACACTTGGGCAAGCTGGCACAGAGCGCAAAGCGCGGTGTAAAGGACGCAGGCTGCACTCCAAGGGAATTTACCACTATTGCGGTTTCCGATGGAATAGCCATGGGGCATGAGGGAATGAAGGCTTCCCTGGTTAGCCGGGAGGTGATCGCCGATTCTATTGAAGTCATGGTACGGGCCCACCAGTACGATGGCATTGTGGGGATATCTGGCTGCGACAAGAGCCTTCCCGGCACATTGATGGGGATGGGCCGGCTCAACCTTCCATCAGTCTTCGTATACGGCGGGACAATCATGCCCGGAGTATGGAATGGCAGACAGGTGACAGTGCAGGACGTTTACGAGGCAGTCGGCGCCTACGACGCCGGCAAGATGACGCTGCAAGAGCTTGCGAGCCTTGAAAACGTAGCCTGTCCCGCTGCAGGATCATGCGCCGGCATGTACACAGCAAACACGATGGCATCTATTAGCGAAGCGATAGGAATGTCATTGCCAGGAAGCGCTTCTCCTCCTGCAGAGAGTGAAAAAAGGCAGGAGATCTGCTACAATACCGGTAAGGCTATAATGAACCTGCTTGAAAACAACATACGCCCGCGCGACATCATGACCTTTGAAGCATTTGAAAATGCCATCATGATGGCAAACGCCATCGGAGGATCCACAAACGCTGTGCTCCACCTTCTTGCGATAGCAAGGGAAGTGGGCGTAAGACTCACGCTGCCCGACTTTGAAAGGATCCGTAAACGCACTCCACACATTGCAGACATGAGGCCTGGCGGCGTCTATGTCATGCTCGACCTCGACAAGGTTGGAGGAGTGCCCGTGATACTGAACAGCCTGTTCAAGAAAGGGCTCTTGTGCGGCGAAGTAGTGACTGTTACCGGCAGGACAATGAAAGAGAACCTTGAATCTATGACCTTCAGTTACGATACTGATGCCAAGGTAGTCAGGCATGTTGACAACCCCATAAAAAACCAAGGGACGCTCAAGATATTGAAAGGTACACTTGCGCCAGACGGCGCCGTCGTGAAACTTGCGGGCATTCAAAGCGAGAAGTTCGTCGGCAGGGCGCGAGTGTTTAATGCAGAAGAAAAAGCGTTTGACGCGATATCAAAGCGCAAGATAGTGGAAGGAGACGTGGTGGTCATACGATACGAAGGTCCAAAGGGCGGGCCGGGCATGCGGGAAATGCTGGCAGTGACCGCGGCGCTTGTAGGGCAGGGACTGGGAGAAAAAGTGGCGATGGTTACGGACGGCAGGTTCTCAGGCGCGACAAGGGGCTTCATGATTGGACATGTTGCGCCTGAAGCGATGGTGGGCGGCCCGATAGCACTCGTAAAGGAAGGCGATGAAATAGAGATAGATACATCAAAGAGCAAACTCGACCTGATAGTATCGAAGACAGAACTGAAGAAAAGAATGAAAAAATGGAAGCCTATCCATCCACACTATAAGACCGGCGCCCTTGCAAAATACGCGTCGCTGGTTCAGTCTGCTTCTGAAGGTGCAGTGACGGTTCCGGTAAAGGTTTAAATGATATCTGCAGAGCACATAGACCGATAGGCTAGGAGAACATGAACAAGGGTGGTTACTTTTGGTCAGCTTGCTGGCAGCTCGATCCAGATACAAAAGCTAGTCACGTCTGAAAACCAGTTTGAACTTTTCAAAAAGCTCTACACGCTTTATGACAAGGTCTTCATCCTAGAGTCGCTCATAGGGCCAAAAGAGCTTGCCGAGATATCGGTCATTGGCTTCGACCCCGAAGCCACAGTTAGCTGTGATTCCAAGAAATTCACAGTCCGAGACAGAAAAGGCAAGATCGTTCAATGCGCGTCTGTTACAGATCCGCTTTCGCAGCTGCGGGAATTGATGCCAAAAGTGAGCGACGAGCACTTCCGGTACGTCG
>Ga0307471_100002502_pt1 | contig 10592 bp, 7 predicted proteins | sample atmos_gasesAM3C__2_FD_204566 | JGI IMG/M metagenome (GOLD analysis project Ga0307471, IMG submission 204566) | Hardwood forest soil microbial communities from Morgan-Monroe State Forest, Indiana, United States - atmos_gasesAM3C_515 | ecosystem: Environmental > Terrestrial > Soil > Temperate... | reverse complement strand
ATCGCGCAGCAAACGCTGCAAAAAAAGGATGCTCTCGCCGCTTTCTTCGGAGACTTCAATTTCTATGCGGGATTACTTTCACTCGCATTCCAGTTGCTGGTGACTCCGCGCTTCCTGCGCAGGTTCGGTATAGGCGCGTCATTGTTCGCGCTGCCCGCTACGGTGTTCCTGGGTTCAGCGGGAGTACTGGCTTTTGGCACACTGTGGTCGGTGGTGGTGTTAAAAGGTTTCGATCAGGTGCAGCGCTATTCTCTGGACAAGTCCGCTGTTGAATTGCTCTACCTTCCACTCTCGGCCCGGATCAAAATTCAAGTCAAATGGTTTATAGACACCGTGGTCTGGCGCCTGGGTGACGGACTGTCGGGGTTAGCAGTTCTTATTTTTGCCACCACCCTGCACCTGCCGGCGCGTCAAATTAGTTGGATTGTGTTGCTCTTAATCAGCGGTTGGCTAGTGGCGGTTGCAGTTGCGCGGCGACAATACGTCGCAACGTTGAATCAAAGCATCAGCCAGCATCGAGTGGACGTCGAGCAAGCCTCCATGGCGGTACTGGACCGTTCGACCGCCGAGTTACTGGCAGCCAAGCTTTCGGCCTCTGATCCTAAAGATATTCTTTACGCACTGAGCTTGTTTGAGGTGGAACGGCAGAGAGCTTTGCATCCCGCCATCCCCAGCCTGTTGAGCCACCCCTCGGCGGAGGTCCGGCGGAAAGCTATCGCTATTCTGTCTACGTCCGGTGACAAGACGCTGCGGCCAGTCATGGAGCCGCTGCTGCGCGATCCTGACCTGAACGTGCGTACCGAGGCTCTGCTTTATTTGACCCGCTGTGCACATATAGATCCGCTGCAACTCATTGAAGAAGTGGGCGACTTCGCCGATTTCTCGGTGCGCTCAGGCGTTGTAGCATTTCTGGCCCGACCCGGCGAAACCCAAAACCTGGAGGCCGCGCAGCAGATTCTGGCGACCATGGTTAACGAAAACGGCGCCGACGCGCAGCGGACTCGCCTGGAGGCCGCCCGGCTACTGGGCGATCTGCCGGACTGCTTCGATCCGTTGCTCTCGACACTGATGTCCGATCCCGACACCGAGGTGATGCGGGAAGCGATCCGGTCGGTGGGAAAACTGCGCAAGCGGCGGCTCGTACCAAATTTGCTGGACCTGCTTGGACATCGCGAACTGTGCCCCGATGCCGCTCACGCCCTCGGGGAAATTGGGGACACGATCGTGGGAGCGTTGCGCGACCATCTCGGCGACTCCTCCGTATCCATCGAGGCACGAAGAGAAATCCCCTCTGTGCTGGCGAGGGTTGGGACGGCTGCAGCGGCGCGGGTGCTGATGGAGAACCTGCTGGAAAGCGACACGGCCTTGCGCTTCCGTATCATTAGCGCTCTCAACAAGCTTTGCCGCCGCCACCCTGACTTAGAGACCGACGTGCAAATGCTGGAGATCGTGCTGGCGGCCGAGATTCTCGGGCATTACCGGTCGTACCAGATTCTCGACAAGCTCGGCGCTGCGGAGAGCGGGCAAGATTTGTTAACCCGCCCATTGAACGAGTCCATGCAACAGGAATTAGAGCGTATCTTTCGTTTGCTGGGCCTGATATATCCCCACGTTGATGTGCACAGCGCATATGTAGGCTTGCAATCCAACAGCATATCTGTCCACGATAACGCGCTGGAATTTCTGGATAGCGTCTTGAAGTCTCAATTGCGCGAAATATTGGTGCCGCTGCTGGATGGCAAGATCACGGTGGCGGAACGCGCTCGCATAGCTAATCGGCTGGTGGGTGCCAAGATTGAGAACCAGGAGCATGCGGTGACGGCACTCGTCAACAGCGATGATCCGTGGCTGAAGTCTTGTGGGGCGTATGCAATCGGCACGTTCGGAATGAAATCTCTGGAATGTGAATTGGATCGATGTTTGAATGATGCGGACCCGCTGCTCCGAGAGACTGCGCGCGCAGCAAAACTGCGCCTGGCAGGATCAGCGGCGAAGGCGTGAACTCGATACCCTTGTGGAACTTCGAGGCCGGTGGCCGTCGCGCAAATATTCTAAGTTGCCGATCTGTAGTGAAAGTAGTAGGCTCTGTGGCAGAATTTTGGGGAGGTACTCCGATGCACATCCTTAAGCAACAGGGGCGGAAGCTCGTTGTAGCCGCGTTGCTCTGCTTAATCTGTACATGTATTCTCAGAGCCGCGGATGAGCCGACCCTTACCAAAGAACAGATCAAGAATTTCCTGCTGACCGCAAAGGTAATAAAGAGTCAGCGGACCAGCAAAGGCATCACCAACCCTTGGCGGCTAACGCTCACCGATGGCACGGTCACACACGACGCGTCTTTCCAACCTATTGAAGAACACCAAGCGGTGAAGCAGCTTGCCAGCGGCACCGAAATGGGGTTTGTCGATTCGTACAAATACAACATCGCCGCCTATCAGTTGGCTGAGCTGCTTGGCATGGACGATATGCTGCCGGTGTATGTCGAACGCAGTTGGAAAGGCGATCGAGGCTCGATCAGTTGGTGGTTGCCGGTGAAGATGGATGAGGTGGAGCGACATAAGCAGAACTTAAAGGCGCCGGATTCGGATGCTTGGAACAATCAGATGTACAAGATAAGGGTTTTCGACCAGCTGGTTTACGATAGCGATCCCAACCTCACGAACGTGTTAATTGGGGAGGATTGGAAGATTTATCGGATTGATTTCACTCGCGCATTCCGACATAGCAAGGACTTGAAAAATCCAAAGGATAATTTAGTACGCTGCGACCGTAAACTGTTGGAAAAGCTGAAAACCCTCGATGCAAACGAAGTGGCGGAAAAAACAAAGCACTATCTGGACAAGGACGATGTTAAAGCGGTGATGGCGCGACGGGACAAGATCGTTGAGTACTTCCAGAAGTTGATCGCTGAAAAAGGTGAGAATGAAGTGTTGTATTGAATCAGGCGACTCCACTAAACACAAGTCGCGGTCACAACACTAGGTGTGCTGCATTGGATTCCCAGCTAATGAACGGCTTTGCAAGTTGATACAGCTTGATGTTTTCAGTTCCGCGGTCTATTGTTTCTTGCCGCACAAATTTTGCTATGAAAAAAGGAGGAGGAGGTCACATGGTGAAGAAGCTATTGGTTCTGTTGTTCGCATCTCTACTTGCCTTCCCGCTATCAGTGTTCGCGCAGGATGCTCCCAAGGAAACGAAAGCACAAGAGAAGGCAGAGGAGAAGGCGGAGAAGAAAGCAGAGAAGAAAGCAGGGAAGCCGGCGCGTTGGGATGGTATTGTAACCAGGGTCAATAAGGATAAATCTACGCTGAATGTTCGTAAGGTGGGTTCCAGCGTGGAGAGGACTGTCGTGTACGACAGTTCGACGAAATGGGTCAGCCAGGAGCACGGCAAGAAAAAGGTCAACGATATTGATGCTGACCAGGTTAAAGACGGAGATCGGGTGATAACCACGGGCACTTGGGATAAGGATGGCGTACTTCACGCCACGTTAATCTCCAAGCGACTCACTCCACTCTAATTCACGGTCAGGACCAGTGACGACGGCCCGACGAGAAAGAATTTCGTCGGGTCGGTCGGCTTTGGCTCAATTCCGGAGCACCCATCCGAACCAGAGCGAATCACTATGGCCAAGTCCTCTTTTTTTTAGCCAGCAAGCCTAGATTTATTCCTGCCGTTTTATGCTGTCCGATTTGAACTGGGGCGTTGTGCTCGACTTCGAACACTTCGCCCTGTTCAAGACGGTCATCCTGGCGAGTATTCAACTCGAGAGCTAATCGCGCACTACCGCGGGCGCAAGGCGCAACCCTTGGGAGGTGAGCCGATAGCGCAGCACGGTGAAGAGTCCGGCCACCAGAGCAACTGACGAATACAGAAGCGCCGAGGGTACTCCCACTCTGGTTGCCAGGCCGCCCCACACCGCGCTGCCAAGCGCCATCCCTCCCTGTAGGACCAACAGGTACATGGATAACGCGCGAGCCCGTAACCATGGAGGAGACATCGTTTGCGCCGCAACATTCAGGCAGGCCAGAATTCCGATCCACGCTATCCCGCTCGTGAACAACACCAGGCTCAGCGCCGGAAATGTTTCAACTCTTCCTGCCATAAAACTCATGGCGGCAAACAGCAACGTGCCAAATACCACCAATCCGTCCACTGACAAGCTGCTGCGTAAACGGGGCAAGGCTGCGGCTCCGGCTAAGGCGCCTAGCCCAAAAGACCCCATCAACAATCCATATCCGGTGGCGCCGTGAGGACGAGCAAGAATGGGTAAAAGTGCAGGCATGGAACTGGCCGCGAGGCTAAATGCGCCGGTCCTGATCAGGACGCAGCGCACAACGGGGGCGTCGCGCACAAAGCGAAGTCCGGTCAACATCGCATCGGTGACGCGGCCCTTCTCGACATGTTCATAATGGGGCCGCTTCCAGCGGTACAAGAAAAAGATCACGCCAAAAAATGACGCAGCATTCAGCAAAAAAGCAACGCCTGACCCCGCCGCTGCAATTACGAGCCCTCCCAGCGCCGGACCGATTGCACGCGCCACGTTGAAGCCTACCGAGTTCAAGGCTACTGCTGCCTCGTGAGATTGCGCCGAAACGATTTCCGGCGTGATCGCCTGCCACGCGGGATCGTTCATCACTGCGCCCAATCCCAACACAAACGTAAACACCAGCAGCATCCAGGGCGTGACCGCATGCCTCAGGGTAAGGATTCCCAGCAGCGCTGCAGCCACTACCATCCAACCTTGCGTGGCCAGCAGAAACCGCCTCCGGTCGACCATGTCTGCAAGCGCTCCTGCGGGGAGGATCACCAGGAACACCGGCAGGGTTGTGGCCGCCGTCACCAGGCTGACCATCAGAGGCGAGGTGGTGAGTTGTGTCATCAACCAGCCGGCGCCTACGTTCTGCATCCACGTGCCGATATAAGAGATCACCGCTGCAAGCCACAGCGAGCGGAATAATGGTTCGCCTAGCGGAGTCCATGCCGAACCTTGAATAGGCGGATGCAAGCTCTCCGCCACCGGGGTGTTCACCGAATCCGCCATGTTCAGTTGCTCGGAACCTCTTCCACCGATGCAGCTACGCCCGCCCCAAACGGCCACTCGTGATTACGCCAGGCACGAATCATGTAGATGATCAGGCCAGTAATCAGGATCACCAACGCGAAACGAATTTGACTCAGTGAGTTGGTACGATAAATAAGTATAAACACGAATCCAACCGAAGCGATTAACGCCGGCAACGGATATAGCCACATTCGAAACGGACGCGGCAAATCCGGCCGTCGAATGCGCAATACGATCACTCCGAACGCCTGCACCAGGAATTGCAGTGTGATGCGAATCACTACCAGCGCTGCGATCACATCCGCCAACGAGAAAAAGCAGAACAACAACGCAACGCCGCCCAGCGCAAGCAGCGAGACGTAAGGAAACCGGTGTTGGGGATGTACTCGAGCGAACGCCTTGAAGTAATTTCCGTCCAGAGCCGCAGCGTAGGGAACGCGGGAGTAACCCAGCATCAGCGAAAACACGGATGCGAAGGCTGTCCACATAACCATCGCGGTAACCAGGTTTGCCGCCCACGTCCCATAAACCCGCTGCATGAAAATTGAAACCACATACAAGCCCCGGTTGGACGGGCCCGATTGCGTCATCTCCTGCCACGGCACCACACCCAGGATGCTGATGTTCATCACCACATATAGACAACCCACCAACAAAATGGATAGCAGCAGCGCTCGCGGGATCGTTCTGGCCGGATCCTCTACTTCATCGCCCAGAAAGCAGACGTTGTAATAACCCCAGTAGTCGTATGCGGCGATCAGCATGGCCGATCCCAGTCCCAGAAAAAAATTGTGCGACAAAATGAACGTACCCGGCGGAAAGTTGAATGCACGTTCTGCGTTGAAGTGCGTCAGTCCAGCAACAATGATCCAGCCAATAGTCAGCAGAACGCCGGCCAGCAGTAGCTTGGACATCCATCCGATGCTGGTGATCTTGCGATACAAGAGCACTGCCGCCAGTACGACAATGCCGATCGCTAGAAAGGTTGCTCCCGAAACCAGCCAGCGAAATTGCAAATTTCCCAGTACTGGAAGTTGCAAGTTCCAATCCCGAGCCATGTATTGATGTTCCAACCTTGGCCAGAAATACGATGCATACCCCGCAAGACCGATCGATCCTGACGCAATCGACAGCGGCGCGCTGAACGAAAGCTGCCAGATAAATAAGAACGAAATTAGACGTCCTAGCCGGTTCGGACCATAAATCTCGCGTAGATAACGATACGATCCGCCCGAGCCCGGCATCGCCGCTCCCAGTTCCGCCCATACCAGACCATCGCAGATGGCAAAGCCCGCGCCCAGAATCCATCCCAGCATCGCCTGTGGGCCGCCCATCGCGCCCACGATCAGAGGAATCGTAATAAACGGCCCCACGCCGATCATGTCAATCATGTTCAGCGCCGTGGCACCTCCCAACCCAATTCCACGGATCAAACGCGGCGGCGCGTTGATCGAAGCGGATTGAGGCGATTCCGGCATCAAGTTTTTGGCAGAAAGCGTTCGCCACCAGTTTAGCCGCATTCAGCGTTTTAGTAAGTTGGAAGGTTATCGTGCAGCCGGCTTCAGTAGTACAGCGCGGGGGCGCCTTTGTACTCTTGGATAGCGTTGCCGCCGTCAATAATGATCAGTTGGCCGGTGATGTAGGAAGCGGATTCAGAGGCGAGAAACGAGATCGCAGCGGCAACTTCATCAGGTCGGCCAGCGCGGCCCACCGGAGTATTTTTGCCAGCGATGATTTCTTGATCGGTCGAGGACGCGGTTTCAATCCAGCCAGGAGCCACCGCGTTCACCGTGATGCCCCGGCGGGCAACCTCGAGAGCAAGACTACGAGTAAGTCCAACCATGCCGGCTTTAGCCGCACTATAGCTAGTCTCGTGCGGATTGCTGGCGACTGGCCCGGTGACAGAAGAAACATTCACGATACGCCCATAATTCGCTTTCAGCATGAATGGCAGAACGGCTTTTGTGATGTTGAACGCCGTTTTGAGGTTGATGGCGATCCCGTAGTCCCACTCCTGTTCAGAAAGCTCGGCTAGAGGTGACGAGGTTGTCTCGGCCGGACTACCGACCTGAGTCATGCCGGCGTTGTTGACCAGGACATCGATGCGGCCATAGCGGGCGACGACTTCCTGCACCAGCGTGTGGGTGCGCGCACGATCCCGCAAATCGGCAGGGAAGGCAAAGACATTGGATCCCTCTGCGGCAAGTTCTCGAGAGCGCTCTTCGATTCTTTCTGTCGTCGAAGTGATTGCGATTGTTGATCCTTGTTGCGCCAGCAAACGAGCAGTCGCAAAGCCTATTCCTAGGGGGCTTCCCGCCCCGGTGATGAGAGCCACTTTGCCGGAAAAGTTCATCGCGATTTGATTTCACCGATTCAGATTCGACCAATTGCGTCGAGTGTTAAGCGGTCAGTGCCCGCAGAGCTTCGCAGAATACTCTCGTATGCTGATCGACGTCTTCTTGTTTTGTTACGGGTGACATCAGCGCCATGTTGTGAAAAGGCGTTAGCAGAATGCCGCGATTCATGGCATGCAAATGCATGAAACGCTCCAGTTCGAAATCCATAGCATCGTGAGCCTCGCTACCATTGCGCGGGCGAGTGCGCGAGAAAAGATATTCGGCCCGGCAACCGAGCCGGCTGACATGCCAGGGCATATCGAATTCCCTAAGAGCCTGTTCCACACCTTCGGTCCAGCGCTCAGCGAGAGGGATCATTCGATCGAACGCTTGCTGAGTCAAAACCTTCTCCAATGTGGCGCGCATAGCGGCAAGTGAAAGCGCATTGCCCGCGAGCGTTCCGCCGATGCCGCCCACATCGCAATCCTCGAGATTCTGGCGAGCGGCAATCGCGTCGGCAACATCTTGAGTAAAGCCGTACGTCGCACCCGGAACGCCGCCGCCAATGGGCTTTCCAAATATCAGGAAGTCGGGGTCAAGATTTTCGACCCGCGTGTAGCCACCGGGTCCGGCACAGATAGTGTGAGTTTCATCAATGATGAGCAGAGTTCCGTGCTTGCGCGTGAGCTCGCGCAGTTGCCGATGGTAGCCGGGATCGGGATGCACAATCCCTACATTGGTCATTGCGGGCTCCGCGAGAACGCAAGCCACATCGCCAGGCTGCAGCGCTTTCTCCAGAGCATCGACGTCGTTGAATTCCACAACCTTTGTAGTGACCGAAGGATCGACGGGCGGGCCCACGTTACCGCGCCGCGGTTTGCTTACTCCATCTTCTAACGTGATGAAGGTTTCATCCACGCTGCCGTGATAGCACCAGTTGAAGACCAGGATTTTGCCACGGCCCGTAATTTGACGGGCGAGCCGAATGGAAAAGCGATTGGCATCGGTGGCGCTGAGCGCGAACTGCCAATAGGGCAGGCGGAAGCGCTTTTGAAGTTCCTCGCCCACCCAGACGGCATCTTCCGTGGGCAACATCAGCGTGATCCCGCGAGCGACTTGCTCCCGCACCGCGGAAACTGTAGCCGGAGGCGAATGGCCTGTCATGGCGCCGGTGTCGCCCAAGCAGAAATCGATGTAGCGATGTCCGTCCACGTCGAAAAACTCGGCTCCGTTAGCGTTGCGCACGAACGGTGGAAAAGCGCCGGCCCATTTGGCCATCCAGTTCATGGGCACTCCGCCGAGCAGAGACTTGCGGGCGCGCTCAAACAAGGCCTTGGATTTCGGCCGTTCGTCAATAAACTTCTTCTGCTCGGATTGCATCAACGACTGCAGGCGGTCACGATTGATTGCGGGCATTCATGTTCCGAAGCTGTCGCGAAGTTTGCACTCCGAGGAGCCGCCGATTGTAGTTGAGCCGAGCCGGGCGGTCAAAAGAAACGAATCTACCGGATAGTGAGTGTAGGGGTTTGCACCGTCGCTAGGGAACTGCAGACGAAACCAAACCACCGGCAGCGCGGAAATCAATATCGACTGTGTCCCCAACCCGCAGGAACAAAGCGTTCGGTCTCTTCATGCCCCATTTCACGTAGGGTACCTGGACGTGTGCGGAAGCTGTCCAGTGATCCGCCTCCAACTTCAAGACGACTGGCATGGTGATCTCATGCTCCGCCCCATGAATCCCGAACATCCCATGGACCTGTACCGTGGATGTCTCCTGGGGAGAAACTTTCCCGTCGACGCGGTCGGGCCGGAATGAAATTTCCGGATAACGTTGGCTCTCGAGTACGTCCTTATGCATCTTCCGGTCGCGGCCGGCATTCCCGCTGTGGCCGCTAGTCGCATCGAACACGATTTCGCCACTGACTTTCCCTAGGGCGGGATTAAAATGAATCTCGCCGCGCGTCCCTTGGAAACTGCCATGTACGGTATGTAACGTGTCGCTCAATGTGAAATCCGCCGCGGTTTGAGCGGCATCGCAGCGCAAGACGATCTCTTGAGCGCTGGCCAGCGTAGCGAGGCCAGCCCACAGAAGAAAGATTACTGTAATCCCGCCACGTCTTGCGATCGGTTGCTTCAAGGGATATTTTCCGCTCCTCGAGTTTTAGGCTGTCAGTAATTTCCAACCCAGCGCCAGCCCATTCGCCGCAAAGTTTACTGGGGACACGGCTCCGACGTGCGTAGCCAGCATACGCGCAAACAGTTTTGGTTCTCCGGCGAAAGCACGCATCACTCTGCGTCGAAGCCTTGGACGATGCTCGAGCAAAAGCATCAGGCGAGCCATCACTTCGGGGCGTCGAGCCAGGGCGCGGTGGCCTGCCTGATAGGGAGCTAGATTCCCGGACGCCAGGCAATCGGCCAGCAGATCGGCCTGGATAAAGGCGAGGCAAAGGCCTTCGCCGGTTATCGCGTCCACGCCGCCGGAGGCGTCACCGATCAGAGCCACTCGTCCGCTACAGACACGAGCCAGGCTGCGGGTAACGGACGCCGCACCACGCTCGACCGACCCATGTTCAGCGCCTCGCAGTCTCTCTGCAACTTCGGGGAACTCGCGCAAAGCTTCATCCAGCCGCAACCCAGGATCTCTCGACATCAGCGCCACGCAAACTTCCTCCGAACCGATAGGAGTCACGTAAAGTTGGCAGTTCGTTCCCCAGTGTAATTCCATGAACTCGGTCCAGGGCGTCAATCGGTAATGCCGGCGAAACGCGAACCGCTGATCTTTTTGTCGATGAACGTCGAGCCCGGACCAGCGCCTTACTCGTGAACTACCACCGTCCGCGCCAATGATCCAATGCGCCGGGAAAAGTTTCCCCTGCACCAACACGCCACCCGCCTGAAGTCCCGTCACCACCTCGCGCCAGAGAAATCGCACCCCCACTCGTTCAGCGTGCTCGACCATTATGCGATGGAGATTGGTGCGCCGTACACCAAGGCCGGACCCGGAGGGAAACGCGGCTTCGGCAGACAACCCGGAACTGACAAAACGAATTCCGCGGAACCGATACGCGTCAATCGGGGGGATGCTCACGCCGAGCCGTTGCAGAGCGGCGATGCCATCTGGCATAAGCCCTTCGCCGCACGGCTTATCAATCGGAGGACTACAACTGTCCGCGACGGTAACTTCGAGCCAA
>Ga0307471_100002501_pt1 | contig 10594 bp, 9 predicted proteins | sample atmos_gasesAM3C__2_FD_204566 | JGI IMG/M metagenome (GOLD analysis project Ga0307471, IMG submission 204566) | Hardwood forest soil microbial communities from Morgan-Monroe State Forest, Indiana, United States - atmos_gasesAM3C_515 | ecosystem: Environmental > Terrestrial > Soil > Temperate... | reverse complement strand
AACGCCGCCACTGATAAAGACAACGACATTGAGCAAAAATCTCACCATCGGATTAATTCTCCCAACCCCAATTTTCTCCCTCGTCAACCAGCGACATCGGTTCTAACAATTCTTCGGAGATGCCCTCGATAAACTGCGAAGGGCGGGACAGCACCATGCGCAGCCCGCGGTCAAAGATCTTGACCGGATAGGTGATGAACAGGTTTTCTTTGGCTCGCGTCGCGGCGACGTAAAGGAGTCTACGCTCTTCTTCGAGTTCTTCGTCGGAGCTGATGTTGTAAAAGGATGGAAAGCGGCCCTCGAGGGCCCAGATGATGAAGACCGAATGCCACTCCAGTCCTTTGGCGGAGTGAATGGTGGATAACACCAAAGGCCCTTCGTCCGGGTCCACGGCGAGCACACCCGCGACGCTGTCGCTCGGGGGCTCCAGCGCCATATCGGTCAACAAACGTTCCAGGCTTCGATACCGCTCCGTGATCCCCTGAAAATGTTCGAGGTCCTTGAGACGCTTCGGGTAGTCGTCTGGATGCGTTCGCTTGAGAATAGGGGCGTAGTATTGCATGAGATACTGCGTCTGTTCGACCGGCTGCTCCGCCTCGCTAGCGACCTGAAAAACCTGCGCCAGGGTTTTGAGTCCCTGGGCCGCTTTGCCTTTGGCAGCGAAAGAGCGCAGCCGCTCCACGGGATGGCTTCCTGCGAGCAGCCACGCGATGATTTTTTGACTCATCTGTGGCCCGACTCCTTCCAGGAGCAGCAGCACGCGGTTCCAGGAGATGGTGTCTTGCGGATTGGCAAGAATTCTTAAGTGTGCAAGGACATCCTTGATGTGGGTGGTTTCCATGAACTGAAAGCCGCCCCGTTTGATGAACGGAATATTATGGCGCGCAAGCTCGATCTCCAGATCGAAGGAATGGAAGCTGGAACGAAATAACACCGCCATATCCCAAAGCGGAACTCCCTCTTCGCGCAGCTCCAAGATCTTCTGGCAGACGAAGCGTGACTGCATCTGTTCGCTTTCGGCCTGGACCAAAATAGGCGTTTCGCCTTCTGCTTTTTCTGTAAAAAGCCTTTTTTCGTAGCGCTCGTGAGCACGCTGGATGATCTCGTTGGTCAGATTCAAAATCGGCTGGGTGCTGCGATAATTCTCCTCGAGTTTGATGATGCGAGTTCCAGGAAATTGGGTGGGAAAATCCATGATGTTGCGGAAGTTGGCGCCGCGGAAAGAATAAATGCTCTGGGCGTCATCGCCCACGACAGCGACGTTGTCATGATCCGCGGCCAGCAGCCGGACAATGAGCGACTGCAAGTGGTTGGTGTCCTGGTATTCGTCGACCATGATGAACTGGTAGGCGCGTGAAAGATGCCGGCGCGCCTCTTCGCTATGCGCCAAAAGATCCTTGAGCTTGGTCAGTAAGTCGTCGTAATCGAGCAGGGTCTTGGTCGATTTGTAGTCGACGTAACGTTCATAGAGGCGCAGCAGATCGTCGAGGGACTCGTAGAGATGGGGATATTCTCTGTCAATCAGATCCGCCAGGGTGGTTTGCTTGTTCACGGACATGCTGAAAATTTCCGCTACGGTTTGTTTGCGCGGGAAGCGCTTGTCCTTATTATTGAGCCCCATTTCGGTGCGCAATAGCTGGATCGCGTCTTCGCTGTCAGGCCGGTCCATAATGGTAAAGGACGGCAGGAGATCAATCCTGCGCCCATATTGACGCAGCACCATATTGGCAAACGAGTGAAACGTTCCCCCGGCCACCTGGCTGCAGCGATTGTCGATCAAAACACTGGCGCGGCGCAGCATCTCCTCGGCGGCGCGACGGGTAAAAGTGAGCAACAGAATTGAACGAGGATCGACGCCGATATCGATCAAATGGGCGACCCGATAAACCAGAGTGCGCGTTTTGCCCGTGCCAGCGCCCGCGACGATCAATAGCGGACCTTCCACGGTGTTGACCGCTTGGAACTGAGCCTCGTTCAACTCCTTCCGGAAGTCGAGTTTCGACGGCCGAGAAATCGTCGGATGGGTATTTCTAAGGACGTACTGCTTTGTCAAGGGAACTCCGTTTGTCAGGTAAATTACCCATTTTCACTCAACCGAGCAAGCGATGAGTGAAACTTCTAGCTCTAAAAAGCAAAACCGCATAGCTTTCAGTGTCGCAAAAATTTGCCAGAGCGATCCAGTGGGTTGGCCCAAAAAAAGAGCGCAAATCTACTGCATGTACCATGGTTGAAAAAAGCGCTGGCGACGAAGCGAACCGGGAATTAGGTCGGGCCGCGAAATTATGATAGACTCGGCCTTGCGGTGAAAAGAAATCTCATAGCAATCGTGGTTCTGGTGTTAGTCGCGGCTCCCCTGAGCGTCTGGGCTGCGGCCGCAGCCCCTCAGGCCAAAATGGAGGAATTTTCTGACGCCGAGTACGGATATTCCTTCCAATACCCTTCCGGTTGGCGGATTAAGAGGCTGCCCGAAGGCGACGCCAATAAGCAGATCAGAGTCCGGCTGCAGGGACCTAACGGCAGCTCGTTTATGGTGGTGATGGAGAAGGCGGACCAGAAAATCACCAAGGAAGAATTTCAAGCCGGCACACAAGCAAAAGAACTGGTTGAACGGATGATGAGTGATACCATCGAGCAAATCTATAAAACCATATCCCGCAATATTAAGGCGACCCACATGACCGTCGGAGAGCGGGAGGATCTGTCCAACGATTCAGGGATCAAGTTTTATGTTTCCACACTGCACACCGTAGCCAACGGAAAGTCCATTATTGTAGCGGGCATTCATGCATTTCCATTCTCAAAGGACTACACGCTTAGTTTTCTCATGACTGCGTTTACCGAAAAGACAGCCAAGGCAGAAATCAACGAGCTAGTTTTTGTTTTCAACTCTTTCCATCTCACCAGCGAGCCCAGCATCAGAGAAGTCCACCCAGGACCTGCGGCCAAGGCCTTAGAGACGGTTAGGCCGAAACCGTAAGCCCCATTATTACTAAATAGAGTGATCGTTTACGTCTTCGGCGTGAAGACTAGAAACGATTGTCGGTCGAGAAAATCGAATTCACGTCGCAGGGAAAAACCGGCAGCCTCCATTTCTCTTTTAATGAACTCACTGGGGGTGTAGTGACGCAATAGGCCCTCGAGCCAGGCTCTGCGGTCGAAATCGATAATTGCTATCCGGCCGTTTGGGCGCAGAACTTTTCGCAGCTTGGCAAAGTAATTCACCCGATTGCCGAAATGATGGTATGTGTCGACCGTGAAGATAAGGTCCACACCGGCCTCCGGAAGTAAAGGATCATCGGGTTTGGCGAGAATCACTTCCACGTTTCCTACGTTTTCCTCCTTTGCTTGCTTTGCCACGAGATCGGTCATGTCCCGATCAATATCCACGGCGTAGACTTTGCCTGTGGAACCGACGGCTTTCGCGAGCCTGAAGGTAAAATAACCCCCGCCAGATCCCAAATCCGCGACACGGTCTCCCGGTTTGATCTCAAGGGACTGGATCACTCGCTCCGGTTGCTGCCATTGGTCGCGGTCGAAACCTTCGTACGCGCATTGCTTAATGGTCGCGCAGCTTGCCAGAATGAGCAGGACGAGCCCGAGGAGCTCAAGACGGCGGAAACGCAATTTTGGCGGAGCTAAACCTTTCACAAGTGAAGAGTACCGGGGGTGCTGAGGCTCTATTTCGCTGCCAGTTCTGTGCAGCGCCGGGAATTCACCGCATAGCGGGTGCAATCCTTATTAATGTCATCGGAAGACTTCTCAAAGACCGTTCGAAGGTATTGAACACTCTCTTTCAAGCAATTTTCGTTGTCGGTGTCAGTGCCGAAGGTGGCGCAAAAGGCCAATGCGTAGCGCCCGTCCCAGGTGTTATCGATGAGCGCGTAGATGACGCCGCGCATGCAGGCGAGACGGTTCTGTCCTTGGGCTAATTCGCATCCCGTTGCGGCAGCGCGGGGCTCCCCGAACCGTGCCGCGTTAGACAAGTCGCGCCCAATAGATTGCACACACGGAGTTACGAAAGCCCCGGCTTTGGCGCATTCCGCGAGCAACCCCTCCGTCGAGAGACCCATTTCCGTCATTCGCGAGGTCTGCATCAAATAACATTCGCTGCGATATTTGTCCGCCAACTGATTGCAGGGATAGTGGTAGTCGGTGGCGTGGAAGTTTTTCTTTTCGTTGGTGAAATTAGAAACATTCTCCATAAATACTCCGCCGTAGCAGGAACTTTGGCTCCAGTCGTCCGCCAGAGCGTCGCAGATGGCTAGTGATTGATTCAATTCATAGTCAGCAAAAAACATCACCGCATGTCCCAGGCCATGCAAGCATTGAAAGCGCAGTGTTAGAGAGATGTTAGGGTCACAAGCAGAAGCGGCTTTTTGCTTGAGCTCCCGTTGGCTCGGGTGTTGACCCGCCTGGGCGTAGATGTCGTCGCCGCGAAGAAAACGCTCTACGGAACCGTGATAACAGCCGGAATGGCAGGTCTGGTCACAGGCAGCGAAGGAGTCATGGATCGTACTTTTCAGACGGAAGGTTTCGCGGCCGACGGCGTGCACCACCGGGTGACAGTCTCGGCGCAGCTCCGCGTCTTGGGCTTCAAAGCGGTCGACCAGCTGGAGGACTTCCAAAGTCGAGTGAGTTTTTAACGCCTCGCGAAATAGATTGTCCAGACACTCGGCGCCGCGCGGATCGCTCAGGCAGTTTTTAATAGCTGCCATCGTTGGCAGGCCTGATGTAGGCTTTGCTGAGGCGGTTGAGCTCGCTTCTTCGCCCGACGCTTTGTATCCCGGGGCTACGAAGGAGAGGCTGAATAAAAGAAGAATAGACGCACTGTTGGCGAAACCTTTCACTAGATTATTCCTCGCAGAAGTTTTTAGGTGAAACCTTAACCAAAAGCCGGCTTCACTGCAATCGTTTTTCCCCAAGGAAGCCCGATATCGCACTTCAGGACACTTTTGGGGGAAGGATTGCAAGAATTTTTTGGCTGCTAACTCGCGTGCCAATTCCAAATTTATCGCAGGTAAGTTATAATTTTCAGCTAATCAGCTAAAAATTCGGATTACCAGTCGTCAAAGGAAAGAGGGGTATGAATCGGAGATTGCAAGCCATCCTATGGGCTGTTTTGACGCTTCCGCTGATCGCAAGCGGAGACGCAAATCCGCTTGCGGGTGAGACCCCAGCGGCCGCGGTTCCAACTTATCAGCCTAAGCATTATCCGTTCGACGGAGGCGAAAAAGCCTTTTACCTCGCGAGTTGGAACGGAATATTGTCCATGGCCACCGCGGAGATCCGCACGACCCCTCAATGGATCGATGGTAAGAAGTTCTACAACGTCAGGGTCGAGGCAAGGACGTCGAAACTATTAGATCTCATCTGGAAAATGCGGGACACCATCACCTCCACAATAGAAGCCAACGGACTGAGACCAACTCGGTTCACTTTCAGCCAGAGAGAAAACCAAAAAGTCATCGATACCGTAGCCCATTTCGACCGGGCGACCAAGAAGTGGTCGGTGCGGCGGGACGAGAAACGAAAAGTAAAACAGTACGAGTTTGATCAGCCGATGAATACCGTCGACCCCATTACAGCGATTTATCTTGCCAGGAGCCAAGATTTCAAAGTAGGCGACCATCTTTATTTCCATATTTTTGGTGGGAAGTACCGCTACCTCCTTGACCTAGAAGTTGAACGCCGCGAAACGATTCGACTCAAATCTGGCAGCATGGACGCTTTCAAAATTGTCCCGCGCATTAAGAACGTCGAAGGCGAAGGATATGCACAAAGGTTACACGAAGCAGCCATTTGGATTACGGCGGACGCGCGGCGTATGCCCGTGATGTTAAGCAGCAAGATCATCTTCGGCAGCATCTACGTGGAAATGGTCAATGATTCCGATATCCTGTCTACGGCGGCGGAGACTCCAGATCGCTCCTCATAACGATATTTCTCTTTTTCGCTCTACTTTCGAATTGTTCGCACGAGGCCCTTTTTTCAAAAAAGCGTTTGTGTAAACAAAGCACCAACCCAAACGTCTAATGAGCAAAGGAGGGGTCTTCAATGGATTTCATCAAGAAGACAAACACTGGGATATCTGGTTTTGTTGTTGGAACCACTTTAGTCGGTATACTAATAGCTGGTTGTGCCGGTGGTCCATTAACGACACGCGAAAAAGGCGCAGGAATCGGCGCGTTGGGTGGAGCGGCAGCTGGCGGGCTTATTGGATCAGCGGTCCATCATCCGGCATTAGGCGCAGCCATTGGGGGTGGGTTAGGTTTAGGGGCGGGCGCTTTGATTGGCGACCAATTGCAAGGGCGGGAAAACCAGGCTGCTCAACAAGACGAGCAGATTTATCAGAATCAACAGGAGCTCCAGCGGCAGCGCGATCAGTTAAACGCTCTCAAGCGCAACTCACAAGAATATTAGTCACGCCACGGGCGGAAGTGTCATTCGCTAGGCGCCGCGGTTATCTTAGCTGCGGCGCCGCTTTGTGAAAAGCTTGCCCTTAGCGCGGAAACCCGGACCACTTCTCGATCTTGTTAGTGTGGATGGAATCCTTACCTTCCTCCTTGTATTCTTTTCAATTTTCAATTGCGCAAATGCAGGGGAGTCCTACACACCACTTTCCCCCGGCGATCACTCGATTATTCTAGAGCACGGGGAACGGGAGCGCAGCGCTTTGGTCCATGTGCCGCCTCGTGCGACTGAGCGCCAACGTCTCCCGGTCATTTTCAATTTTCACGGTGGAGGGGGCAATGGCGCCAACCAACAACAGTACTCCATGATGGATCAACTGGCGGACCGTGAGACATTGATTACGGTCTATCCCAACGGCACCGGGCGACTTCAGAATCATCTGCTTACGTGGAATGCCGGTACCTGCTGCGCTTACGCTGCCCTAAATAATGTCGATGACGTGGCATTCACCATCGCGCTATTGAAGCGGTTGGAGGAGTTGATACCGATCGATCGCAGACGAGTCTATGCCACGGGCATGTCCAATGGCGCGATGATGGCCTACAGACTCGCCGCCGAGTCGCTGGAATATTTCGCGGCCATCGCGCCGGTGGCCGGTGGCATGGTGATGGAGCACATCAAATCTTCCTCCGCCGTGCCGGTGATGCATTTTCATAGTGTCGACGATCCGCGCGCTCTCTATCATGGAGGTCTGGGCACGCCGTTTCCACTGACCAAGAGTCGTGTATTCCATCCCGACATCGACCAGATGATTGCGAAGTGGGTAGATCATAATGGTTGTTCAAAAGAAGCAAGGATCACCGGTCGCCTGCGGGACGACAATGGTCGCGGGCACACCGCAACGCGATTCGTTTATGGTTCCTGCCGAAAGGACGCCGAAGTTGTTTTCTGGAAGCTCACCGGAGCGGGTCATGTCTGGCCCGGAGGAAAGCAGAAGGTTATGGAGCGCATCCTCGGTCCATCGACGGATATCATCGACGCAAACCGTGAAATGTGGAATTTTTTCTCGCGTTTCACGCTGTGATTTCTTTGGATCAACTCACCGTAGTTTCCTGCGCAAAGCCTACTTTCCGACCTTTATCTAGACAGACTCTGATGGGACCGCCGACAAAATTCGGCGGTACAAGAAATTATCTTGACCATTTTTGATTGCGCTCCCGGGCTCTTGATGCCGCCCCTTAGTCATTCTACATTTGGGATCGGTGAAGATCCTTATTACAGGCGCCTCAGGCCTCATTGGTAGTCACGCTGCGCAACGGTTGGGTCGTGAGCACGAGGTGGTGGCGTTGAAACATGCCGATCTCGACATTACCGATCGAGAATCCGTTAGCCGCTGCGTCTCGGATGCGAAGCCTGTGCTTATTATCAACGGCGCAGTGATTCAAGTCGATGAGTCCGAGCAAAATCCGGCCAAGGCTCACGCCGTGAATGTCGAGGGGCCTCGAAACTTGGCCGAAGCGGCCAGCAAGATGGGCGCTGAATTCATTCACTTCAGCACGCAGTATGCCTTCGACGGTGAGTCCATCGGCCGAGCCCCCTACACGGTCAAAGACGAGCCCCAACCGATCAACGTCTACGGAAAAACTAAGGTCACGAGCGAGCAAGCCGTGATCGACGCGTGCCCACGCAGTTATATCGTTCGTACTTCTTGGGTTTATGGCAGCGGCAAAGACAGTTTCTTGTGCACCGCGCACAAAGATCTCCGAGCCGGAAAGCGCGTCCGTGCCATCGTGGATATCTGGTCCAGTACGACCTATGTCGAAGATCTCATCGAGAGAATTTTGCAAATTCTTCAGAGACGCCGCTACGACATTTACCATGTCGTCAACGAAGGGGTTTGCTCCTATCACGAATTTGCCCTCGAGGCGGGACGCCTTGTCGGTCTCAGCCGGGAGCGAGTGGAGTCTCTCATCGAGGTGCTGAAAGAAGCGGAAATGAAGCGCGTTGCAGCGCGGCCCCGCTATACCCCCATGCGCTGTCTAGTCTCTGAAGAGCTCGGCTTGGCGCCGATGCGCGACTGGCGATCCGCGCTCGCCGCGTACGTGAAGTCGTAGCGAGGAAAAGCGTTTTGAGTTTCGGGTTTGGCGTACGGTTTTTATGCGCTCATCGCACCGCTCGTTGACAGCCTTCGCCTTATCCAAGTAAAAGGCGGGTTAAGTCGAGCTTAAAGCGAAGCAAAGGGGGCCGATTGAGAACCACGAAACCCAAAGTCAAAGTGTCGGTTGGTTGCCTGTTGATTCTTTTGGCGAAGGTCACGCCGGCGTTCGCACTGGACTCCATCCGCGTCGCCTATAGCTCAGTGAACCCACACGCGCTCCTGGTTTCCATGGCCGAGAAGCGCGGCCTCTATGCCAAGTATGGTCTCTCGTCCACCATCGTTTATGTGTCGGGGGGAAGCACAGTGGTTCAGGCGATGGTTTCCGGGGACATTGACCTCGGTCAATTGACCGGCGCGCCCGGCGTCGCAGCCAACCTTCGGGGCGCCGACATCCTCTACGTCGCGATGACCGACGACCGTATGGGCTACCAGCTGGTGACGCGCGGGGAATTTAAGAACATGGCGCAGTTAAAAGGTAAGCGGCTAGGTATCAGCCGATTTGGCTCTTCGGCTGATTTTGGTGTGCGCGTGCTGTTGAAGAAATATAATATCGATCCCAAAGACGTATCGATTTTGCAGATTGGCAATGAGGCAGAGCGGCTCGCGGCTCTCAAATTGGGAAGTATCGACGGATCGGTTTTCAACGCGCCGTTTGGAGCCGCCGCGAAGAAATTCAATCTCAACATTCTCGCCGACGCCGTCGCGCTCGGCATTCCTTATTTCAACACGGGAATTTGCGGCAGCGCGAAGTTGTTGCAGAAAAACGAGAATAGGATTTTGAATTTCTTGCGCGCTTATGTGGAGGCGATCAAAATCTTCAAGACCGAGCCGGAATACACTTTGAAAGCACTCGCGCAGTTTACCCGCGTGAGCGATGCCGAGCTGTTAAAGGAAGCGTATGATTACAATAGAAATAAGATTCCAGATATTCCGTACCCGTCATTAGCCGCGATGCAGGCGGTCGTCGAGCCGCTGGTCGCCGGCGATCCAAAGCTCGCCAAAATCGACGCCAAAAATTTTATCAGCGACCGCTATCTGAAAAAGTTGGAGGAGGAAGGTTTCGTGCAAAAGCTGTTCGGGCGGTAAAGTGCGGTTCTCACCGGCGCGAAAATTCCAAGAACAAGCTCTCCAGGGGTTCCGGGCAGCGCCTCCTTCCTTATGCTGCTGTTAAACTCTCTAGTTCCCCTTCGCCTTTCGCACCGCCGCGATGTCACCCTCACTGAAACGATAGAAGCGCACCGGGTTGTCGTAGAGCATTTTTTGTTTGAACTCGTCGGACAAATCCTTGCGCGCCATGAGGTGCGGTAGGTCGCCGCCGAATTGGTCGCGCTCGCGCTCGTGAGGGAAGTCGGAGGCCCACATGAGAACGTCGGGACGGAGCAAGTCCACTACGTAGGGAGCCGTGCGTTCTTCGACTTCCATCGTGACGAAGATGTTGCCGCTCTTAAAGAAGTGGCTTGGCGGGTTCTTTAGTTGCGGTGCGAGACGCGCGGCGAATTTTTCGTAGTCCTCTTCCATACGGTCCATCATGAACGGCACCCAGCCGGCGCCGGCTTCAAGGTAAGCGATGCGTAATCTGGGAAACTCCTGAAAGACGCCTTGAAACATCATGTTGGTGATTTGAATAAAGAGTCCCACCGGATGTTCAAGCATGTGAGCTTCCAAGAAGCTGCACACACGGTCGAGCCCGAGGTTCTGGCTGATGCCGCCGTGGATGGCAAGCGGCACGTCGAGCTTTTGAGCTTCGTCGTAGATTTCGTGAAAGACAGGAGAGCCGTAGAGCGGAAGTCTGTTGTTAGTGACGGATGGCAGAAGTCCTCCGCAGAAACCAAGATCTTTCACACAGCGCTTGAGCTCCGCGGCGGCAGCTTTGGGATCTTGGGGCGCAAGCAGTGCTACGCCTTTGAGACGCGGCGTCTGGCTAATGAAGCGGTGATGGAGCCAATCGTTGTAGCCTTGGGCCAAGGCCGAGGCCCATGCGGGAAGCTGGATCATTCCCAGCGCCAGCGCCGAAGTGGGATAGAG
>Ga0307471_100002500_pt1 | contig 10596 bp, 13 predicted proteins | sample atmos_gasesAM3C__2_FD_204566 | JGI IMG/M metagenome (GOLD analysis project Ga0307471, IMG submission 204566) | Hardwood forest soil microbial communities from Morgan-Monroe State Forest, Indiana, United States - atmos_gasesAM3C_515 | ecosystem: Environmental > Terrestrial > Soil > Temperate... | reverse complement strand
AGAAAGAACTCCACCGAAACTTCGAGCGTGTCCCCGACGATCTAACCATCGCCGATGCTGCCGCGATTCTCCTGAAACAATCTTTGATCGCCGCGAATCGTTAAACTGCTACCCGTCACGGGTGGGCTATTTCTGGAGTTGTCATGTTGGCCGTGGCTGGCTGTTGTTACCTGCGATTACACTCCGTCGAAAATCCTGTCCTAGACTCTAGACAACAGGCTTGGCCGCAAGTTGGTTTTGGGGGTGATGGTGACCTCGTAGCCGAGCTTGCGGCAGCATTTGCCATCGCGACCTGTTCCACGGCTTCGACTTTGATAACACCATGCTGCGTAGTGGCAGCATGAACATGCTATTGCATGGAGTGGAGAATCCTGACATCACCTATTGCGATTCGCTCGCGCAGGATCACGCCGGGGAAGAAGAAAAATACACGCTGGTGCTGGCCAATCCGCCGTTTGAGCTAGGTATGTTGTGGCTTTCAACTCTGCGCGGCCTGTTCCGATTTGCCTGCCTTTCGCAATTCTGATGTCCATGCCGATACAACACGGCAGGATTAGGCAGACTGGCGAGTCGGCGACGACGCTGTCACTTCGGCAGGCAGGGTTAACTGAAACGTTGCGCCGCGTCCGTCATTGCCGGTGGCCCACATGCGGCCGCCATGTGATTCAACAATGGAACGGCTGATTGCCAACCCCATGCCGGATCCCTCAGGTTTTGTAGTGAAGAAGGCATTGAAAATCTCGTTTATGTTTTCTGTGGGCAAACCCACACCAGTGTCACTGACGGAGATCAGCAGTGATCCCTCCTTGCCCAGCTCCGTTTTGATCTTAAGTTCACCTCCAGTGTCCTTCATGGCCTCGATAGCGTTGAGCATTAAGTTCATGAATACCTGCTGAAGCTGCACTCGGTCTGCGGTAAGTTTTGGAAGATCAGGCGCTAGGTCTGAGCGCGTTACGATCGAGTACCGGTTCGCCTCGCCCCGCAGCAGCGCGAGCATTTCGCGGACAATTTCGTTTACATCAACCAACTCACGTTGTGGAGGGGACTGCTTATACAATGACCGCAAGCGGTCAATGATCTCGGTCGCGCGAGTCCCGTCTTTCACAAGTCTCATTGTGGCTTCCAGCGCCTCATCCACATCGGGCTGGTCCCGCTTAAGCCAGCGTATGCAGGTCTGGGCATTGATCATGGCCGCGGCGATCGGTTGTTTCAGCTCGTGGGACACGGAAGCGGCCAGCTCTCCCAGCATGCTGACCCTGTTCACGTGTGCGAGGTCCGCCCGTAGTTGCTCGCGCTCTTGTTCAGCGCGCTTGCGATCGTCGATATCGGTTGAAACACCGTACCACCTGAGGATTTTTCCGTGTTCATCGCGTAGCGGAACGGCACGAGACAGGAACCAACGGTATTCACCGTCCGCTGCCCGCCGATAGCGCACTTCATTTTCGAAAGGGTCGCCACTCGCCAGAGACGCGCACCATTTCTCCAAGTGTCTTTTTAGGTCTGTGGGGTGAACGGCGTCTTGCCAACCCGGGCCGACCGTCCTCTCGTGGGAGAAACCCGAATATTCCTGCCAGCGGCGATTCCCGAACTCATTCGACCCATCGGTCCCCGCGATCCACACCATCGTGGGCATCGCTTCGATGACGTCCCGAAGCTCTCGCTCACTCCGCCGGAGATCCTCATAGAGCTTCTGAAGCTGCTGGGCGGCATAATTGAAGGTGTTCCCCAAGACAGCCAGCTCATTATTTCCGCGTAAATGGACCTTGTGCTGAAAGTCGCCTCGGGCCAGGGCCTCGGCGCACGCAGTGAGAACGGAAAGCGGACCAGTAACGGTCCGAGTGACGTACCAGCCAAGCGCCGCGGACGCGAGCAATGTCAGCAAAGCGGCAATCGGAACGATTATGAAAAAGCGTTGGCGCGCCTTCTGGGCATCTTCCATGGCTCTTGTTCGCTGCTGCTCGGCTTCTTTGTCGACTCTCTCCACCAGCAATGAACTGAATTCGATCAGAGCTGGGATTTCGATTGCCGCCCGGAGCTGAACAGCGTTCCATTCACCCGCGGTCGCCAGTTGGACTTCTGTGTCGAGTTGCGAAAGCAGTAACACTCGCAGGCTTTCGAGTGCGTCGGATATGTGAGCGTCTTGCTCAATGTCGGGGGTGGCCCTGATCATCTGCTCGGCATGATCGACGCGCTCCAGAAACGAGCGTCGGATCGCGGCCGCTTCGGCGGAAAATTGGCGAGTGTCATGACTGCCGGCCAGAGCAGCCATCCTACCTTGGAAGCTATAGACGTCGAGGTGAACGCGGACAACGGCATCAGATATCTGATCCGTCTTACGTGCGCGCTGCGCTAGAGCCTCTATCTGCCAGTATTGCCATACAGCTACTGCATCCGCAGCGATAATAAAAAAAACGATCAATATGAAGCATGCGATCAGGCGTACGCGAATGCTCAGGGCGCTTGGGCGAAACAGCCTTCGAATCCCGCCGCGCGTTGCTTGGTGCCCCTTGGTCGCACTCGTTTCCATGTTGACGTTCCTATAACGATCAGCTGGGACGTCCGGTTACTCTACCTTTGTGCAGCCGTTTTATCGAATTCCGAATTAGCGCGAACAGCGGGTGCCTGTAGCATTTGCTCTAGTTCGTCTTGCAATTCGTGTGCTGCTTGTACGGCCGATTTTTTCCGGGTGAGAACCGCGTGTACTGCTTCCCAGTAAGCGCGTGACACATCTGGATACATCTTTCCCGCCGCTCTGGACGGCCGCAAGACTACACCCTTACGAAATACTTCTAGAACACGCGGAAACTGTGGATTGGTCGGCAAGAGCTCGGGGTCGTTATAGAGCTGAGATATGGTTGGCGCATCCGTCGTATTCCGGCATCTTGTGACCTGCTCCTCGCGGCCGGACAGGTATCGAACCAACATTGCTGCCTCACGTGGATGAAGCGAATGTCGCGAAACCCCGAAACCAGATCCCCCGAAAGTTGCGGCCGTCCTGGTCCCGCCCGGAAGGGGAGCTATGTCAAACCGGTCTCTTATTAGACAGGTTGGGCCGCGATCCGCGATATATTCACTTGCCCAGCTGCGCAGGAACGCCGCTTTTCCCGCTTGCCATATGTTACCCGCATCCCATTCTTTATAAAGGACGACTCCGGGCGGTGAAATGGAACCTATCCAGCCCGCCGCTCTCTCCCAGGCACGAATGCTGTGCGGGTTGTTGACCGTGACCTTGCCGGTCTCGTCGAGTATTGTCCCGCCACCCTCCGAAACCTGCCATTCCAGCGCGTTGCAAGTCAGCGCCTCGGAAGGTGCTCCTTCCCAAACGAAACCCCAAAAATCTTTGTTCCCGCTCGCGCGCTCGCCCGACTGAATCCGTCTCGCCATGACTTCGAGCTCTTCCCATGTCTTCGGCGGTGCTCGATACCCGTATTTTCGGAGGAGATCCACCCGGTAAAACAGCATCCCTTCGTTCAAGTTAGCCGGCAGAGCTACGAGTCGGCCGTTAACCGTGTTGGCCGCAATAAGCTCAGGAAAGTGCGCCTGGATTTCTTGGTCCGGAATATAGGCCTTGAGGTCGAGAAGATTGTCGGCGAGAATCCCAGGCCAGATCACATCGATGCCGTAGACATCTGGTACTTTTGCTCCGGCCTCCAGAAGTTTGCGATAGGTTGCCAGCTGCTCCGTTGTTGTCTCGGGTCCAGGAAGGAACTCCACCCGAATTCCAGTCTGCCGTGTGAACTGGGCTAGTTCTCCGTTGAGGCGACGCTGATAGTCCCTGCTCACCCATGTCTGATCCATAAGAGTAAGGGTTTTCACAGGTTCAGACGGGCTAGTCTTCTGGCAGGCTTGCATCACAAACAAGACGAGGAGACAAACCCCTCCGTGCGCAAAGCGACAAACAGGGCCCAGCCAAGAGCCAGACACCCGATTTTCACGCGTTGTGCGTGGGTACGCCAGCTGTCACCCCCGGTTTGGCGAACACCCCGAATTACGATGATAGTCCGCAGCGTTTAGATAGGAAAACAGGCGCCAGTTTGGATGTATAGGCGGTACCGCTGTCTCTTCTCTCGTCACGCGGAACCCCAGGGTCGCTGAATACTGCTGCTTAGCAAAAGCTCGGCTTGTTTTCAAGTCTCGTCCTCCACATGCTAGGCCAAGAACGTGCTGCAGTTGGGGCTCTTGCGGCACGAGAAGTCGTTCACAGGCCTCGAAAGCACTTGATGTGAAGGCCATCCTCCGGAGTCAAAGTTCTCCGGTAATGAACTGGGCTCGGCCGTAGCCGAAAGACCAGTCTTCATCAGCATTCTGCGTAATTGAAACAACGACGTCCGACGCCTTCACCCCACAGCGCTGAAGTAGTTCCTGGCACAGCAATTCGTAGAAATTCTGTTTTTCAAACCGGCTTCGCGGTCGGGTCGTCACTTGCACCATGACAACCTGTCCGGTACGCGGTATGCCCAATCCCGTGTCCTCGATGATTATTTTTGTCGCAGGATGTTCATGCACAATCTGATAGCGGTCCTGTTCTGGCACTTTGAACGCGGTAAGCATGGCGCAGTGGATTGCATCAAGCAATTCCTTCAACTCTGCTTGGCTGCGTCCCTCGATCACATCGACTCTAAGTAGTGGCAATGAACTCTCCTTTCGTGGATTGGCGTCGCGTTGCGGTCAACAGGAATTGGATTATGAATCGTGCAGCCGGAGAAGATCGAAGAAGAACCTGACTGCGACGACTTTCATCCGTGCGGAGACAGGGTCGGCTCTTGAGCAGTTCGCAATATGCCGTTCCAACTTCCTGAGATGCGACATTGATTGCGCGAGCGATGTTGTCGAAGAGCGACTGCTTTTGCTCAGCGGTCATCCGGAAGAGGTTGCCAGGCTGCTCCCAGTGATCATCCTCTAAGCGGTGGTCATAGTGATTAGCATCGCCTTCGAGCGCGAGCGGCAGATCAGCGTATTCCGGTTGGTTGTCCCACAACTTCTGGCTATTCGGGTTATAACTCGTCGTCGCTCCCAGGTTTCCATCTGTCCGCATCTGGCCATCGCGGTGATAGGAGTGGAATGGACACTGCGGAGCATTCACAGGAATGCGATTGAAGTTGACACCGAGGCGGTATCGCTCCGTATCTCCATAGGAGAACAGGCGGCCCTGGAGCATCTTGTCAGGAGAGAAGCCAATTCCGCGAATCACATTTGCCGAAGAGAAGGCGGCTTGCTCCACCTCTGCGAAGTCGTTTTCCGGATAGCTATTGAATTCCATTACGCCAACTTCGATCAGCGGGTAGTCAGCCTTTGGGCCAGACTTTGGTCAAATCAAAAGGATTGTGCTTGTGTGTCTTTGCCTGTTCCTCTGTCATGACCCAGATGAAGAGCGTCCAACGCGGAAAATCTCCATGTTCGATTGCCTCGAAGAGATCTCGGCTATTGCTCTCCCGATCATTTGCCACAACCGCAAGCGAGTTTGCTGTCGGGGATCATCACCCCGGAGTTCGAGGTCCCCTCTGCCAGGTCCTTTATGGTTGCGGGCATATTGAATCTCCATTTAATTCCATTGCATGTCCTCTTCCAAAGGACGTCAACGGTCAAATCGCCTGCGAATTCGTCGACGAGGCCTGTTCTCATTCGATTTAACGGCATACGTCGATCTACTGCAGAGATTGATGTGTCGAGATGGGGACTCGCTGTCAAAATATGGACTCAGCTTGGAGCAATAGCCTTCCAACGAAGTGAATACTCGTAACTAATGCAGGTGGCGATCAAAATGCTCATCCGAACGGGCAATCGATTTGAAGGGCTAATCCGAAGTTGCGCCGCCGCGAATTCAAAGACCCGGACTCAGTTGCCACTTGTGAAGTGCGCGAACATCGCTATCGTAATCTTAGTTTTTCAGGTGAAGGAGCGCGGGAGATGAGGTACAGGAAACTTGGGAATACCGGACTCATCGTCAGCAGCGTGGCACTTGGCACGATGCAGTTCGGCGGCAAGATGAATATGGGCAACCTGGGTCAGGAGGACACAACGCGCATGGTGAAGCTAGCCCTGGACGGGGGAATCAACTTCATCGATACAGCGGACGTTTATAGCCTTGGGGAGAGCGAGAGTCTCCTGGGAAATGCCTTGAAGGGCGTGAGGAAAGAGATTGTCCTTGCCACAAAAGTCCGACTGCCTATGAGCGGGAATTTCAACCGGAGCGGCGCGACTCGCGTGAACATCATGCGCGAGGTGGAGGCCAGCCTCCGACGGCTGCAGACCGACTATATCGACCTCTACCAGATCCATGGATGGGACAGCAATACGCCGCTCGAGGAAACTCTTCGAACGCTCGACGATCTTGTGCGCCAGGGTAAGGTCCGCTACATCGGGCTGTCCAACTTCTTGTCATGGCAGGCAGCCACCGCGGTCATGCTGCAGGATCAGCTGGGGTTGGAGAAATACGTAACGGCGCAGATGTACTACAGCCTCGTCGGCCGGGGTCTGGAATACGAATTCCAGTCGTTCGCCGAGTATCACAATATCGGTATCCTCGTCTGGAGCCCGCTTGCGGGCGGATTTCTTACGGGCAAATACACTCGCGCTAACCCTGCTCCGGCCGGCACCCGCTTCGCCGAAGCAGGCAATTTCGTACCTTTCGACAGGGAGATGGGCTACAGGGTCATTGATGCATTAAAGGAAGTAGCCAATCGACATGACGCGACCCCGGCCCGTGTTGCACTCGCGTGGCTATTGGGACGGGCTGCCGTCAGTAGTGTGATCATCGCCGCCCGGAAGCCCGAGCAACTGGACGATAACATCCGTGCAGTAGAGCTTCAACTCTCCGGCGACGAGGTCCAGCGCTTAGACGCGGCATCGGACCCCGGCGTTCCGTATCCCAAGTGGATGGTCCTGCAACTCGATACCGCGGAAGATCCTCGTTCGAAGGTGCTCTATCCCGAGCGCTACGAGGATGGCGATACCTGGACGGACCTGCGCCAGACTCGCTGGTCCGCCTGAAAGCCTCCGCGGCGCGTTTGCGCTCGGTGACGTCCATCACTGCTCCAACGACTCTGCAGTACCCGATTCATCGTTTAAGGCACGAGCCACAACGTGGAGATGCTTGAGGGAACCGTCCGGCATCATCAAGCGATACTCATGGTCAAAATCCTTCTCATCCTGCGTCGCGCGTTCGATTGTCTGTTGGACGAGCGCTGCGTCTTCTGGATGCACCCGCTGGAGAATAGGTTCTACGGTGGGTGTTGTGGGCGGCCAACAACTCTCCGCGCGGCGCCAGCTTTCTATTTCAACCTACCCTGTGCTGGCGCGGCGCAGCAGGTCGCGTAGCGCTGATACTGGGGCTACGATGCGGCCAAGGCAAACCGGCAGTAGTTCGCCGTGAACGGAGGGGACGAAGACTGACCGCCTGAGAATTTGCTGATCAGGTGGATCAAGTGGTGAAGTCACGCTGGCTGCGGATCAATCTGTCAACCGTGTGTTTGCTCTGACACTTACGAAAGAAAATCGAACGTCAACACGAGCTTGCCGCCCGGTGGAATGTTCAGCTTGAACCGGCTCCCATCTGGAAGACCTCCCAGGGGAGACGCCAGACTGGCAGGGATCGTGACAGTAAAGGTAAACGGAGAATTCTTTCCCATTGTAAGGGTGAAACTAGTACCGGCGGTGATCGATGAATTGAAGAGAGCGGCCGATGGCGAAGTGTAAGTGTGCCCCACAATCTTCATAGAGACAAAATCGAAACTGACCAGGCTAACATTTGGCCTGACGACGCTGCCGGGTGGCAAGAAGGCACCAATGCATCAGTCGTCCAATGAACTGCAAGCACTACCACCTCCCACGATGCTGATGCCCGGGCCGGCGAAAGCAAACTGTGAGTTGTCTCCCCCTTGTGTGTTAGAGCTAAACGAAATCGTAACTCGTGAAATGTCGAAAACAGGAATGCTGTCCAGCGTATGCACGTTGCACGGATACCGCCAACAGCACCAGGATCGCCCAACGAAGGCTTTTCATAGACAGTCCTTTGGCACTGGCCTAGCACAGATGTTTGCAACAGGGTGGAACAGAGATTGAGCAGCATACGCTGCCCTCCCGGCCAGCGAGGCAGGTTTGGAGAAGTTGGCACAATGTCATCTCAGTACTCCATTACTTTTCACTGGACTTGTCTTTGCGGGAGATGGGTCCCCCTCGGTCGTGGCCACGGGCGTCTTATCGCGAGCTCCTGCAATCTTTATCCTCTCCGTGACGGTTACATCTTTGTTTTTGTTGCGCTCCTCTTCGGCTTTTTGCTGCGCATCGAGGGCTTTTGCTTGGACTGCGAAGAAGGTAGCCAGCGAGAAATAGAAAACACTGAGTACCACCCCAATCACCAACCCCACAACGCCGCCGATCAGTACCAGTTTCAACGGGGCACCCGATTTGCGACCCATCCATAGGCAACCCTGAGTCGCAATCCGTCCACGTAGGAAGCGTGCCAGAGGAAACGGATTTGAGTCGATCTAAACTGAGGAACCGACCTGGTTCAGTCGACTGCCTTCAAGGCGAAGAAGAAATCGTAGGTTCGGCTGAGCGGCACCACAATACGCTCGGGCTGGGAATTGTTAATGGCCTTTCACGTCTGTGGGGCGTGCCGGTGAAACACTTCGCCCATTGACTCTGGGGTCGGACAGTTCTCAACTGATGAAATCGCCCTCCATGGGAAGGCCAGTCGCAGTCAAGTGGGTTCTTTTGTCGTTTGGTTGAGCAAGGTTTTTCTCTCCTGCCGAGTCGCCGCTGTCGCCATCCTTCCATCCGCATTCTCGATGAGTGTTTTCGCTCGGTGCAAGTTGGGCGTTCTCGTTTCATCCGTGGCTGCTGCCTGATTGTCGACCTGCCCTTCCGTTGTTACCGACGGAAGCTGGGCCAGGCGATTGACGCAGTCACCGGAACTCGGCTTGGGTTTTTGTTCTTTTTCCCTAGGAATGTTTTTGTCTTACGCTGTGGTCGCCATCGCGCTCGGCTTGCTGAGTAGCGCCTCGCCGCCGCGCCCCAGTCGGAACTTGATGCGGATTCCGCGTACAGGCAATCTCTTAGCCCATTTGAACCATGAGAACTGCAACGCTCGGGCCATTTACTATTCCTGTGGATATTCTATTCTCTGTGCAAGACCTGGAAATGACTCCTTTAAGAACGCTCTGTGACTTGGCGAGAGAGCGGGATGCCTCGCTCGGGTGCAGGGCCTCAAAACAGTGCTCCAAACTTTCGATCCGTGGGCGACAAACTCCGGTTCGTTGTTTGCTGTGGACTAGGAGAATGATCATGTCAGAGACGCATACACACGAGTGGCGAGAACTCTGTCTCGAAGCCCTGAGTGAACCGAATGCAGAACGGCGCATGGCGATCGTCGTGGAACTTGGCCGTATCCTACGCAAGGATGTTCATAAATTTGGCCCGCTCCGAGTCGATGTCGCTTCGGCCCAAGTGAGCCAAAACGGTGAGCCGGTTTATCTTACAAAGCTGGAGTTTCGTCTTCTGCGCCACTTTATTGAACGCGCCGGGAGCGACGTCTCTCGGGATGAGCTCCTGCGCTCAGTCTGGGGTTATGAAAGCGGAGCATGCACACGGACTGTGGATATTCATGTGCACTTCCTTCGTCACAAACTGGAGCAAGACGCCAGGCACCCCCAATTGATCGTGACTGTCCCCGGGGTGGGATACAAATTTATTGCGTTGGGTGCTCCTAAGGCTTGACGGCTATTCAGGCCAATCACGTAGCGAGACTCGGGAACTGAAAGAGCCGAGAACAAAGGCCACTCGTGACAGGCTGGTTTCATGGCACGTCAGGCCGTCGTCGGATCGGATATTCCGGAGTTTTCCTGAATGTCATTACATCAGTTCCTTGCATGGATAAGAGCAAAACGGCGCAGCTCGACCCCAATTCAGCTAGAGGAGGGCGTCGTAATCTCCACACGGCTGAAAGAACTGGGCAATTTGGCAAAGTGTGACCCTAACGAGAAAGGCTCAACACAAACGCAGAGTGAGGATGACCAAGACAAGAAGAATCGCGATAAATTTGGAACATAACTACTGAATCGGTTGTTGGCCAAGAATCGCCAACCCGAACTGCGGGGCTGGGCCGTGTTCTGAGTGTGATCGTCGATAAGTGAGTGCATCTACTTGATAAAGGGCCTGTTCTTGGGTCTTTCCCCGACCTCAGGTGCGGAGGTCTTGCCGTTGTTCAGTTTTTCCAAGAATCGACTCCAGACTTCATCAGCGCTTGTGCCCTCTTGAATCAGGGAGTTTGCCACGAAGTGCTGAACCTCCCGCATGAGGCGGGCGATGAGCACACTAGCGATCTCATCGACAGTGAGGTGTTGCATTTCACCACAGTTTAGTACTGCCCACTCTGGCAAGCAACGTTACTAAGGTACAGGATGACCTCTGAACCCCTCCGTGCCTCATCTCACTCGTCTGCGCTGCGAGAGTATGTACGGCACTTCAATGGTCAAAGGTCTCTTACGTATTGAAAGATTCCTTCTCTTCGAAGGCAGGAGCGCCGCGTCTGGCCAGATTGCCACAGTGGGATTTGTTGGGAGCTAGCTTGGGTTTCTCGTCACGACGATGCTTCAC
>Ga0307471_100002499_pt1 | contig 10602 bp, 6 predicted proteins | sample atmos_gasesAM3C__2_FD_204566 | JGI IMG/M metagenome (GOLD analysis project Ga0307471, IMG submission 204566) | Hardwood forest soil microbial communities from Morgan-Monroe State Forest, Indiana, United States - atmos_gasesAM3C_515 | ecosystem: Environmental > Terrestrial > Soil > Temperate... | reverse complement strand
ATCTTCTCTGTGCTCTCCGTGCCCTCTGTGGTAGAGCCTCTTCGGAGTTCACCACAGAGGGCACGGAGTTCACGGAGCCGCTAAAAGTACAGACATTCATTTCGCCTCGTGCTAGTGAGTTCCCAAAGTGTCTAGCCGTTATTTACAGACCGACGCATGTCGCCGCCCTGACTCTTGAACCGCGTTTTGACCCTGCCCGCAGCTCCCAGTAGAATTGCTGTACCTTGTTCGCGCGAAACTGGTCTCGCATATCGCTGGAAGCTGCGCTTTGCGGCACGGCGTTTTTGGCTTCGGGCTGCGTGCAGCCGCTTGGTCCCGGTTTCCGTTTTGTGTACAGACAAGCTGATATCCGTCCGGCACCGGGTGCGCCGGAACAGCTTCAGGTTCGTGTCGTGGACCGGTTCGAGAATGTGGGCGATCGTCCGCTGCACTCCCTCGATGCGCGGCTCCCCGAGGGATTCGAGCGGGGACGGGATAACATCCGTGTGACGATTGACGGGCGCAGCGTCTTGGCGCAAAGAATTCCAGGCGCCGATCAACGCTTGATCCGTGCGCCGTTTGATCCTGTCTGGGAACAACGACAGCCGCGCGAAATCGTTACCGACTGGGAATTCCCGGCGGGCCCTGCGGACCGGAGATCGGTCGCGGCCTCTGCCGTGGCGTTCTATGTCGGCGGTGAAACGGTATTGCCCCTGTGGCAGCCTCCGCAGGGCATTTTTGTCCGAGGTGGGCCTTACCCGAAGCAGGAGGATCTGACCGTATTCGCTCCTGCGGATTTTCGGGTTTTAGCATCCGGGAAGCCAGTGGGCCAGCGCGCCCTCGGCGGCCTGATCGGGCATCGCTTCCGGCTCCGTCCGCAAGAGGATATCCCTCCATTTGTGGTGGCGGGCCGCTATCAGGAACAGGAATTTCGGATGGCTGCGGGCGCCGTGAATTTCTGGACGCTTCATGCGCTCGACGCGCAGCAGGCGGAGAGGGCCGCCACGCGGCTTGGAGTGTCGGTGCGCGCGTTCAACGACTATTTTGGCCCAACCTCGAAGCAGAAGTTTCTGATCCACGTCGTGGAAGCGCCGGTGGAGTTGCCGGCAGAATTCTTGGCGTCGGAAGGCCCAGGAGTCGCTTCCTTTCCGAACGGCGTTCTGCTTGATCCTCGAGCGATAGCGCAAGGCCTTGCCAGCTCAACCGTTCTGGAGCTCTCCGAGTACGAACTTGCGCGAACCTGGTTTGGCTGGAGGTTGCATCCGCGTCCGGGAGCAGAGCTCTTGCTGGGCCGGGGCGCGAGGCTCTTCGCTCAGGTGGTCGCGGCCGAGGCCCGCCGTCAGGACGAGCGCCGCCATACGGTTGAATTGCTGCTGAATCGTTATGACGACTCGCGGCGCATGGCGATGGATCGCGCGCTGGACGAACCCCCGGCGGGATACTCGCCCGCCGAACGGCTCTCCACCGGTTACCGGGCGGCGCTGTTCTTTGTGGCCTTGGAAGATCTGTGCGGCCGCGCCAATTTCCGAGCGGCTCTTTTTGATATGATTCAGGCCCGCAGCGGAGAGGACGTGGGCATGGAAGATTTGCGTGCCGCAGCAGAAGCAGCGTCCCATCGCGACCTTGCTGAACTGTTCCGCGCGTGGATGAATCGCCCAGGCGTTCCTGAGGACTTTCGTACGCGCTATGCTGAGGGAAGACGTGGCCCGTGATTCGTGGCCCGCGACCCGTGAAAACCAACGCGCCAGGAAGCATTCACGGGTCACGGACCACGGGCCACGAACCACGTCTTTCTACTTCTGGAGGAATCTGTGATTGAGACCGTTGCAACCGATCGGGGGCCGAAGGCCATTGGCCCCTACTCGCAGGGCATGAAGGCAAATGGATTCCTGTTCCTCTCTGGGCAGATCCCTCTCGATCCCAAGACGCAGCAGATTGTCGAAGGTGACGCCGCCCGGCAGACCGAGCGCGTGCTCGAAAACCTAAAGGGAATCGTCGAGGCCGCGGGATCCTCGCTTCACCGTGTCGTAAAGACCACTGTGTTTCTATCCGATCTGAATGATTTCAGCGTGATGAACGAAGTGTACGCACGATACTTCGCAGGGCATGCGCCGGCGCGTTCGACGGTACAAGTGGCGCGGTTGCCGCGCGACGTCCGCGTCGAAATCGACCTCATCGCGCTGCTGTGAAACGCTTGACTGCCTCAGTTTCAATCGGCGGCCTAGGACTGCTAGGCGTAAAGTTTTCGGCGAGAAGCGCCAAAGTGCTTGCAAGGAATCTTCAACAGGACTAGCCTAGAGAGGCTGTATTGATTGCAGCAAAATGCGAGGAGCGCTGTTGAGGCAGTTCGAATCCGGATTTGCGCAAGCTTCTGCACGGGGTGGTGGGATGCCGCTTCGCCCCCTTGGTTGGGAAACCACAGATTTCGCAGCCTCGAACGCAATGAACGCCTATCCAACTGGATGGGCCTACACCTGCATCTAAGTACCTGGGTAGTGGTGTCTTTGAACGTACGAAAGAATTATCATGCCCGTCGAAGACGCTACGGAATTAGTATGGAAACTGGGAATCTTGAGGTAAATTGTTAGGTTGGCAGCAGGCCTAGGCAAACACCCCGGCCGATCCTCGGGGAGGGTTCTTGTGCCTACATATCAGAAAATGCAGGCCGCAGTGACCGGCCGCCGGTCCGTGTCTGCCCTCCTCCACTCGTTGAAGAGTGCTTGGGAAGTGGTCTCATTTGGGTTGCTCCTGAGGCCCGCTGGCTCTCCCGCTCCCCCAAACTTCACGGAAGTTGCTTCTGTTCCCGAGCTCCAGAGCCTGATAGACGCGATTCGAGTAGTCCGCCGAAAAGTTCTCGCGAACACCGCACTGAGCAGTTGGGTGACATGGGTGTGCTGGGTTTTGACTGGAATGATCCTGTTGGCGGCAATCAGCCCGAAGCTCGCGATTTATACCGCTGGGGCCGGAGTGCTGGCCGCGATCGGGACGCTGCTCATTTTCGTTTGGGCGTGGCGGACAAAGCCGTCTGCCTATGATGCGGCCTGCCGTCTGGATTCTGCCGCCGGCTTGCATGACCGAGCTTCCACCGCACTGTTTTTCGGAGCCACTGCCAGCCCGGAAGGAATCATCTTGCTCCAGCGCCGCGATGCTCTCGCGCGGGTGTCGCAAGTGAACTCAGGCCGCCTGTTTCCGATTCGCGTGCCCGCCCTGGCGGTACGCGCACTGATCCTGGCGGGAGTAGTCGCGGGATTCTTTGTCTATCGCATGCACTACCGGCCGCCTCTCACAGCCCTGCTGCAATCCACGGCCAGATCGCATCTAATGCAATCTCTGCTCGCTCCTCTGGAGCATGCCCTGGAGCAGAGTCTGCAAAGGACCACGGTGCAGGCGGACCCGAAGCAAGACGCGCAGGAAGATCAGAAGCGAATCTCCGGGTCGGATCAGGATTCCGACGCCCTGTGGGCCACGGCAGCGGAACAAAACGAAGCACAGGCGGACGCGAAGAAAGACGCGCAGGACATGGACTTCGCCGAGCAAGACGAGGACGAAGGCCAGCAGGGCGCACAGGGCGGGACGCAGGCAGGGGATTCGGACTCGGAAGCCGAGCAACAATCGCAAGAAGGGAACAACGGCTCGGATAGCGCGTCCAATGACTCCCAAAATTCCGAAGGGCAAAATTCCGAGAGCGGGAAATCTTTGGCGCAGTCCCTTATGCAGGCGCTGAAGAACATGATGTCCGGCCAATCCGGGCAGCGCATGCCGAACCAAGGGAATCAGCAGCGCTCGTCGCAAGGGATGCCCCAGTCCGGTAGTTCCGACCAGTCTGGCAAGGAAGGCGATCGTCAGCAGAATTCGCAGGCCGGGCGGTCCAACTCAGACCAGAAGGCGACGCAGAATAACGGCAACGGAGCTGGGAACCAGCCGGGAAGCAAAGAGATGAAGCCCAATCCTGTACTTCCGGTAAGGGCCGTGCCCGATCGAGTGGCGTTGCAATCCAGCACCATGAAGGACCAGATGCGCATGCGCAATGGCACAGAAACGGGCACCGCGCATCTAGCCGTTCGCCCTCTCTCGCCAAAGGCAGTCGCCGTCATCAACGGCAGGGAACAGGAAAACATTCCTGCGCGCTATCGGCTCTATGTGCAGCATTATTTTGAGCACGCGGACAACACCCCGCGCTGAGTTAGTTCTTGCGGGGAGCTGTGCGCCGGGGGATTGGGTGAATTCATGACAGGATTTGTCGGAACAGAGGGCCAAACGAGCGGCAAATCGGCCGTTCCCCAAGCGGAAATGCTCGGGGAGAGGCTGGCCGGGGTCCGCCGTGAGATTTCCAAGGCCATCGTGGGCCAAACGGAGGTCGTGGATGGGGTGCTGACGGCGCTGCTAGCCGGCGGTCACGTCCTGCTCGAAGGCGCGCCCGGCCTGGGAAAAACAATGCTGGTGCGCACGCTGGCCCAGGCTGTGTCGCTGAAGTATTCACGGATTCAGTTTACGCCCGACTTGATGCCCGCCGATGTGATCGGCACCGCGGTAGTGCAGGAGAGCGGCGACGGGAGGAAGGTCCTCGATTTTCAGCCCGGGCCGATCTTCACCAACTTGTTGTTGGCCGATGAAATCAACCGCGCGACTCCCAAGACGCAATCGGCTCTGCTCGAGGCGATGCAGGAAAAACAAGTGACGGTGGCTCACACGTCGCACCAGCTCGAAGAGCCGTTTTTTGTCATGGCCACGCAGAATCCCATCGAGATGGAAGGGACGTATCCGCTGCCCGAGGCGCAACTCGATCGCTTCCTGTTCAAGCTGAGGGTTCCCTATCCCCGGCGCGAAGAATTGCACGACATCCTGGACCGCACAACGGCGGCAGGAGGAGAAACCGTGGTGGCCGTGCTCAACGGACCGCAGATCATGGAGATGCGCCGCGTCGTGCGGACCGTCCCGGTCGCGCCGCACGTGCAGGAGTACGCGGTGAAGCTCGTTCTGGCGACGCATCCAGATGGCCGCGAAAACGTTTTGGCCAACAAGTATGTTCGCTACGGGAGCTCTCCTCGCGGCGCGCAAACCTTGATCCTCGGCGGGAAGGTTCGCGCGCTGATGGATGGGAGGTTTAATGTCAGTCAGGAAGATATTCGCGCGCTACTCCTGCCCGCTCTGCGCCACCGGCTCATTCTGAATTTTGAAGCCCAGGCGGATGGCCGGACGACGGACGACCTGCTCGAAGAGATCGCCGGCAAGACCAGTCAAAATTGATGGCTAGGCGGTCCCGGCGGGGCCGTGACCCTGCGCCAGGCGCGAGGCCCGTGTTCTCCTGAAATTGGAAATTTATGGCTTCGCCAGTGCTCCTTGATCGCGAATTCCTGAAGACGCTTGAGCAGGTCACCCTGCTGTGCCGCACCGATCTGGCCGGAGCAGTGGGCGCGGAGCACCGTTCCCGGACGCATGGACCGGGCCTTGAATTCACCGATTACCGGCGCTACAGCTTCGGCGATGATCCGCGGTCTCTCGATTGGAATGCCTATCTTCGGCTCGGCAAGCTCTTTCTGAAGATTTACCAGACCGAACAACACATCCCGGTGAGGATTTTGCTGGACCGAAGCGAGTCCATGGATTGCGAGGCCGCCGAAGAGTCGAAGTTTCTCTACGCGCAGCGGCTGGCCGCGACCTTCACCTACCTGGCCTTGCTCCATCTGGATACAACGGCGGTGGTGCCGTTTGCAGACCGAATGTACAAACCGGTCGTGGTCTCGGGCGGCCGGGACCGCTTCTGGCCGGTCCTGCAATTCTTGAGCGATCTGACGTGCAGCGGCGGCACGGACTTGTTCAATACTGCGAAGCAGTTCATGGGCAATTTTTCGTCGCGGGGAATTGTCATCTTGATCTCCGACTTCTTCGATGAAGAGGGCTGCGAGCGCGCGGTGGAGGTCTTGCGTTCGGAAGGACACGATTTCATCCTGGTCCAAGTGCACAGCGAGGAGGAGCAGCGGCCCTCGGCCGTGGGAGAATTGATCCTCGAGGACGCAGAGACCGGCGCGCAGCGCACTGTGGATTGCTCGCCGCAGAGCACGGAACTCTATGAGGGCAGATTTGAGGAGTTCTCCGCGCGCGTGCGGCAGTTGGCTCTGCGCAATGGCGGAAGATACGCCCGCGCCGTGACGAACATCCCCTACCAGGAATTTGTCCTGCGCAGCCTGCGGGCCGGAAGGGTGCTAGCATGAACTGGCTGGCGCTGAGTCCGCTGCAAGTGTTCGCGCTGTGGTCCGCTGCCGCTGCGCTTGCGTTGTGGCTCTACTTGCATAACCGGCGGCCTGAGCGCCGCCGGGTTTCAACGCTGCGGTTCTGGGCCAGCGTGCAGCCCAGCTCCCAGCCGCGCCGCCGGAAACTTCGCGAACCCTGGGCGTTGCTGGCGCAGGTGCTCTTCCTGCTGTTCCTCATCATGGCGCTGGCGAATCCCCGGTTGGGCAATTTGTTCGAGGGGCGGAGCGTCGTGATCGTGATGGATACCTCGATCTGGTCGCAGGTGAGGCCGGCGGGGGAAACCCCGTGGATCGACAGAACCCGCGAAGCGGCGCTGCGTGTCTTGAACACGTTACCCGCGAGCGATCGCGTGCTGCTTCTCCCCGCAGAATCCGATGCACCCCCGATCGTTCCCTTCACCACAGATCGAGCGGTCCTGCGCCGGGCGATCGCGGAGGCACGGGTTTCCAGCGGTGTCGCCGACATTCCGCGCGCCCTGGAGATGGGCAAGGCCGCGCTCGCGGGCTCGCGGCGCGGCTTATTGGTGTACGCCGGTCCCGGAATGCTCGGCGACCAACAGACACAGAAGCTGGACGCGTTTCGGGAAGAGATGCAAGCGCCCGGAGGCAGCGGGGGCCAGCTCCAATTTCTGGTGCGGCTCGTGGGCGGGCCGGCGCCTGTCCAGAACCGCGGGATCACTCGGCTTTCTCTGCGGCGGGACGCCGCGCAGCCAGATCGCTGGCATGTGCTCACCCAGGTGAAGAATTACAGCGACTCGAAGACGAGCGTGGTGCTGAAGCTTTCGATTGATGGCCAGCCGATCGGCCAGCGCACGGTGGCCCTGGGGCCCGGCGAATTGGTAAATTCGGAAGAGCAATTTCTCTGGGATCAGGGCGGCGTGCTGGAGGCGGAAATCGGCCCGTCCGACGATCTGGAAGCGGACAATCACGCCACCGTCAACATCCCGGCCTTCCGCCCGGTTCGCGCCGCCTTGTTCACGGGCACTTCGCCGCTGGCGAACGATCTGCTCAGCGTGCTTTCCACGAATCCTTACTTGCAGACCGAGGTTGTCCCGCCGGGCATGAATCTCGATGACACGCCGGACATCGCCATCTACGAAGGGAAAAATGTTCCGGCCGTGCCCGTCTTCAATTCCATGTGGTTCCTAAGCGGGCCCGGCGGTACTCCCACACGTTCCGTGCGCGTCACGAGTTGGAACGCGCGGCACCCAGTGACGCGCTGGGTCCGCACGCACGACGTCAGCGTGCGCAATCCCGCGGCGCTCGAGGTGCGGCCGACAGACACCGTGTTGGCTTACGGAGAGGGAACGCCGCCCGTGCCACTGATTCTGGCGCGCGAACAGAACGGGCGCAGGCTCCTCATTATTGGCTTCAATCCTCATAATTCCAATTTTCCGCTGCAATCGGCATTTCCCCTGTTGATGGCCGCGGGGGTGGAATGGATGACCGAATCGGTGGCCGACTCCGCGGATTCGCTTTCGGTCGGGGAACTCGATCTGCCGGGCCCAGTAGCGCGCATCGTGGCGCCGTCGGGCAAGGAAGTTGCCTTCGCCCGCAAGGGGACGGACGTTCACTTAATCGCTACGGAGACCGGCACGTATCGCATCATGGGGCCCAATGGCCAGACGAACATCGCCGTCAATCCCCCTTTGCTTCCTGCTCAGCGCCTGAAACCGTCTACAGAGGAAGCGGGCCTGATTCAATCCGAACCGCTGCGGGAAGCCGGACGGGAACTCTGGCGCTGGCTGTTGGTTCCGGCCATGGTCTTGCTCTGGCTGGAGTGGTGGCTGTTTTATTCCACGCGAAGGAAGAGACAGCTTGCGGAAAGCTTGGCCGTGGGATCGCAAGGTGACAACAGGATTTTGCAGGAGCCGGGCCTGGATGTGGGTGGAAGTCGGGAGCGTTCCGAGGCCCGCAATGCCAAGTTTGTTGCATAGGTGGTTCTGTGTCGTTTGATCACGCCAGATTGTTGTACTTGCTCTTGCTCGTGCCCGGCCTGTGGTGGTGGATGGGGAGGGCGCCCGGGTCTTCCCGTGTCTGCCTGGCGCTGAAGTGTGCAGTGTTCGCCGCCGTGGTGATTGCACTCGCCACTCCCTGGGCGCCGATGCGAGTGCAGAAGCTCGCGGTCACGGTGCTGATGGATACCTCGGCGAGTATGCCCAGCGAGTCTTTGGCGCGTGGCGAGGCAATGCTGCGCGATTTGGTGCGCAAGAACACTGGCGCCGATTTGCGCCTGATCACGTTTGCAGAACATCCCCGCGTTCGCCCCGTTCCCCGTCAACCCGACAGGGTGGCGATCCCGCAGGGCGTGGATCCGAACGAAGGCATGGCCACGGATCTGGAAAGCGCCCTCAATCTGGCGTTGAGCACGTTTCCGGCACAGGGTGCGCGGCGCATTTTGCTGATCAGTGACGGCAACGAGACCCAGGGCAATGCTCTGACAGAAGCCTTGCGGGCGCGGGAGCGCGGCGTGGCGATTTTCACGGCGCCTGCTGGCGGCACCGCGCCTCTGGCCGTGCAAGTCGAGAGCGTCGCGGCTCCTCAAGATGTGTTCTCCGGCGAGCGATTTACGTTGGCGCTGCAACTCGAGAGCGCTCGCTCCCTCCAGGCTCGCATCTGGATTACCTCCCAAGGCCGCGAAATCGGTTCCACGACGGCGAATCTGCGGGCGGGGAGTAACCTGGCGGAACTCGATGCGCGCATCCCGGAGAGCGGCGTCAACTTGATGGAAGTGCACATTTCCAGCGGAGGCGTGGAACAGGTTTTGTTTTCGCAGGCTGTGAGTGTGCGCCGCCCGCGCGTACTCTACATTGCTGGCGGGCGCGACCCCTCCACCCCGCTGCTCGACACGCTCAAAAGGGCCCAAGTGGACGTACAGTCGGCGCAGGCCTTTCCGACGGATGCCGCTCCGCGGAATTGGGACGCCGTGCTGCTGGACAACTACCCAGACCATGATCTCTCGGCCGAGGAAGACCTCGCGATCGAGCGTTACGTTTATTCCGGGGGCGGGCTGATTTTCATCGCGGGCGACAAGAATGCCAATCTCCCCGAGGATCCGCAGACGCCATACCAGAAAATGCTTCCCGTCCGCGCGCAGCCACCCCCGGAGAAACCGGCTGCGGTTGTGCTGGTGCTGGACAAGTCCGGAAGCATGAGCGGCCCCAAAATTGAGATGGCCCGCCAGGCCGCGCGCGCCAGCCTCATAACGCTGCGGCCCGTCGACAAAATCGGCGTGATCTCCTTCGATGAGACATTCAATTGGGTCATCCCCATGGGGCCGGCCACCGACATCAAGGCCAAGTCCGAGCTCATCAATCAAATCATCGCCAACGGCGGGACGAAAATTTATCAGGCCGTTCAATCCGCTTACGAAACCATCATTAAGGAGCAGGCCAGCCGCCGGCACATCATCCTGCTTACCGACGGCATCTCCACACCGGGCACCCAGGAGGATTTCCCCGAACTCGAGAAGAATGCCACGTCCAAGCGCGTCACCATCTCCACCATCGGCGTAGGCGACTATGTGAACCGGGAATTACTGGACGAGCTGGCGCGCAAGACCAACGGCAAGTCACATTTCGTGGAAAACCCGGATACCATCCCGCAGATCATCAACGGCGAAGTGCGCTCCATTGAGGACCAGGCCATTCAGGAGCGCCCCGTTCGCGCCACTCGCGTCCGCCCCGTAGAGTTCATTGATGGGATCGACTTCACCAAGGCGCCACGGCTGCAAGGATTTGTGCAGTCGCTCGCGAAGGACGGCACGGAAACCATTCTGCGCGTGGACCGCGATAAGCCGCTGCTGGTCCGCTGGCACTACGGCTTGGGGCGCGTGATCGCATTCATGTCCGATGCGCGCAGCCGCTGGTCCGCGCCGTGGATCCGGTGGGATTCTTTTGGGACGCTGTGGCCGCAGATGGTTCGCGACGTGGCTCACCGCGACCGCACCGTACGCGCCGGTGTGCGGCCAGGGACTCAAGAGGGGGAAGAGGTCGTCTACTATGACGTCCTGGGGGGAAGCGACAACCAAGACGCCGAGAACCTGAGCCTGCCGGGGCCCCCGAGCATCGTGGTGGAAGTGCCGGGCGAGCCCTCCCGCGCGCTCCCACTCGAGGAGACGGCGCCGGGGCATTATGAAGCGAGGATTCCGGGCAATCAGCGCGGGCTGTACCGTATTGTGTCCGGCAATTCCGAGATGGTCTTGCCCGAGGCGGGATTTTACCGCGAAGCGCAAGAGATGAAACCCCAGGCCGTCAATTTGGCGCTTCTCAGCGAGATCAGCCGCGTATCGGGGGGCCGGGTGCGCCCTACGATCGAGCAGGTGCTCAGCGACAAGGGCGCGATGCTGAGCGAACGCCAGCCTCGGTGGGCG
>Ga0307471_100002497_pt1 | contig 10602 bp, 3 predicted proteins | sample atmos_gasesAM3C__2_FD_204566 | JGI IMG/M metagenome (GOLD analysis project Ga0307471, IMG submission 204566) | Hardwood forest soil microbial communities from Morgan-Monroe State Forest, Indiana, United States - atmos_gasesAM3C_515 | ecosystem: Environmental > Terrestrial > Soil > Temperate... | reverse complement strand
GCAATGGCATTGGGGAATTTCTCTCGCAGGGATTTCATGACCGCGGTGGCGACTGCCGCCTGTTCCGCTCTCGTACCAAAGCTAGTTTCCGCGAGTCCATATCAGGATCCGGTCATCGACACTGTCAAGAAGGACGGAAAGACGATCAGCCGGGAAAAAGTTCCGTGGAAGGTCCGGCCCTTCCCCCTGCAACAAGTCCGCCTCGGTGAAGGTCCCTGCAAAGTTGCCATGGAAGCGAATCGGAAATTCCTGCATTCGCTTCCAACCGACCGATTGCTCCATACCTTTCGCATAAACGCCGGCATCCCCTCATCGGCGCAACCGCTTGGTGGTTGGGAAGCTCCCGACTGCGAGCTGCGAGGTCACTATGCGGGCGGTCACTATCTTTCCGCATGCGCTCTCATGTACGCGAGCACAGGAGACGAAGATCTCCAGAACAACGCGAACGTTGTGATTGCCGAGCTCGGAAAATGCCAGAAAGCCCTCAAAAGTGGGTACCTCAGTGCCTTTCCGGTGGAATTCTTCGACCGCCTTCGCGACCGCGAAAGGGTTTGGGCACCGTTTTATACGATCCACAAGATCATGGCTGGCGCCCTTGATATGTACGTTTACACGGGCAACGAGCAAGCCCTCGACATCACCGAAAAAATGGCGGGCTGGGCTGCCGGCTACACGCAGCCCCTCAGTTACAACCACATGCAGCGCGTCCTGGGTACGGAATTTGGCGGCATGGGCGAAACGCTTTCCAATCTTTATGCCATAACTGGCAAAGAGTACTACCTCGAGGTTGCGCAGCGGTTCGACAAGAAACAATTTCTCGATCCGCTAGCCGCACATCGTGACGAACTCAAGGGACTGCACGTCAACACGCACATTCCCCAGGTCATCGCTGCTGCCCGCTATTACGAACTCACGGGCGACCGCCGGTATCGCGACATCGCTGAGTATTTCTGGGACGAGGTCGTCGGCGAGCGCTCCTACTGTACTGGCGGCACAAGTAACGGCGAGTCGTGGAACACCGACCCGGGAAAGCTCTCCACCGAACTCAGCACTAACACCACGGAATGCTGCTGCGCCTACAACATGATGAAGCTGACCCGCCATCTCTTCGGCTGGTCTCCCGACACTCGCCTGATCGACTACTACGAGCGACTTGTATTTAACCACCGCCTGGGCACGATTAATCCCGAAGACGGCACGATGATGTATTACCTGCCGCTCGCCTCGGGATACTGGAAGACATTCGGCAAGCCCTTCGATGCGTTCTGGTGCTGCACCGGAACAGGCTCGGAGGAGTACGCGAAGCTTGCCGACACGATCTACTTCCACGACGACGATTCGCTTTACGTCAACCTCTACATCGATTCCGATCTCGACTGGCCGGAAAAAGGGCTGCGGGTTCGTCAGGAGACTCGTTTCCCCGAGCAACAGAGCACGACGCTTACAGTCACCGCCAAAAACCCAACACAGTTCGCCATCAACCTTCGGATTCCTTACTGGGTGCAAGGTGGTGGTGTGAAGATCAATGGAGCCACACTTCCAGCGTTCGCCAGTGCCAGTAGCTACCTCACATTGAATCGCGTCTGGAAGAGCGGCGACAAGATCGAACTGAGCCTTCCCATGGGCCTGCACATCGACCCGATGCCAGACGATGAAACCATCCAGGCAGTCATGCACGGCCCGCTGGTTCTGGCTGGACGCTTCGATGCGGTCGGCAAGGATATGCTCTATGGCGATTATGGCCCAAAGGACAACGCGCAAAGCAAGGTCCCAGACATCGTCGCGGACCGCAACAAGCCTACTGCCTGGGTGGAACCCGATCCGAAACTGCCGCTTACGTTTCGCGCCGTTGGCCAATCCCAGCCATTGTCGATGGTGCCTTTGTACCAGGTGATCCAGGAGCGGTATGCCGTCTACTGGAAGGTAAACAACAAAAGCGCGTAGCTCATTGCGCCAAATTGTTGGAGCTCCGAAAAAATAGATTCAATCCCCAGTCGAGGGGCCGGCGCCGCTTAGAGGTTAGATTCCTTCTTCCAAGGAGTAAGTCTTGAAGACTGTTCGTTTCTCGCTCATCTTTCTCTCCCCTCTCCTCTGCTGCATTCTCGGGATGCGTCCCGCCGAATCAAGGTCACGGGGTCAAGCTCCTGCACAAGCCAGTGTCGAAAACCGTCGCCAACGACTGCTCTCGCTCTTCGATGAAGAGTGGGAGTTTGAGCTTCGCTCGGCCCCCGAGTTCGCCACGGCTCTTGGAGACAAGCGCTACAACGACCGGCTGAGCGACCACTCCCCTGAGTTTCATAAGACTGAGGTCGAGCAGGCACGCAGGTTCCTCGCCCGCTTTGAAGCCATCGATCCGACAGGCTTTTCGCAGCAAGACGCGCTCAGCTTGACGCTCATGATCCGCAAGTTGCGCGAGGAGATCGAAGGCGCGCGCTTCAAGTCCTGGGAGATGCCGGTGAATCAGATGGGCGGCCCGCATCTCAACTTGCCCGACCTGGTGAGCCTGACGCCGTTCAAAACAACCACCGACTACGAGAACTACATCGCCCGCCTGCACCAGATCCCGCGCGTATTCGACCAAGTCACTGCCAACATGCGCCAGGGCATGAAAGACAGCCTCATGCCCCCGAACTACCTTCTGGAAAAAGTCGCGGCGGAGACGGAGGATCTTGCCTCCAAGACGGGGGACACAAGCCCGTTTTCAAAACCAGTGATGCAATTCCCGGCAACTGTTCCAGCGGGGGAACAGAAGCGGCTACGCGAGGCGGTATTGTCTGCCGTCAACAACGAGATCGTTCCCGCCTATCAGCGTTTCGGCAAGTTTGTCCGCGACGACTACGCCCCCAAGGGCCGCACTGATCCTGGTGTCTGGTCATTGCCCGACGGGGCGGCACGTTATCGCTTTGCCCTCCGGCGTATCACGACAACCGACCTCACTCCCGATCAGATCCATGAACTCGGGCTCAAAGAGATCGCAGCAACGGAAGCCGAGATGGTGAAGGTCGCGAACAAACTCGGCTTCAAAGACCTTGCCAGCCTTAACGAACACATCAAGAGTGATCGCCGCTTTTATGCGAAGTCAGGCGATCAGTTGCTCGGACTCTACACCGACTACAGCCGTCAGATGGAAGCTGAATTGCCCAAGCTCTTCGGACACCTCCCCAAGAGCAAGCTTGACGTAATTCCAATGGAGGCCGCGCGCTCGAAAAATGCCGTCCCCGCCGACTACACGGATGGAGCCGCCGACGGTTCGCGTCCGGGTCGCATCAATGTAAACCAGTGGGATCCTGAACATCGCCTGTTGTTAAACGTGGAGGCGATTGCCTACCACGAAGGCGTGCCCGGACATCACTTGCAACTTTCCCTGGCGCAGGAAATGCCCGATCTGCCCGCATTCCGACGCCACGCCGGGTACACCGCGTTCGTGGAAGGATGGGCGCTCTATGCTGAACGCCTGGGCCAGGAAGTCGGCCGCTACCAGGATCCGTACAGCGATTATGGACGTCTCGAAAACGAAATGTGGCGTGCCATTCGCCTCGTCATCGATACCGGCGTTCACGAGAAGCGCTGGACTCGCGACCAAATGGTGGATTACTTCCATCGGTACACGGCCATGGACGAGCCCAACGTTCAGAGCGAAGTCGACCGCTATATTGCATGGCCGGGGCAGGCCCTTGCCTACAAGCTGGGACAGTTGGAAATTCTGAATTTACGCGAGCAGGCACGCCAGAAACTCGGGCCCAAGTTCGATCTCCGCGCCTTCCACGACGAAGTGCTCAGCGACGGAGCCTTGCCGCTCGACATCTTGCATTCGCAAGTGAAAGCCTGGATCGACCAGAAAGAAAAGCAATGACCTGCGCTTCGCGTGCGTGCACTTGATCGGGTCAATTTCAGGTGCGGTCACGGCAAATTACAATTCAGCGTCCCTCTAATTCTTCCACAGTTCGATCACGGTAACGCTGGCATGCGGCAAGCGATGGCTGAACTCCGCCGACTTCAGGTCTACCGTGGTGTCACGCGGCCGGATACGTTCGGGTGCGGTCTCATCGTTTTTTTCGTAGAGGCTGTCAGAGTAAACAGAGTGAGCCACCGCGGAGTGTGCAGAGAATCCGTCGATGTGGACGTGCACTTGAATGTCCCGCGCAAGATCTCGATTCACACAAAACAGAGTTAGGCGGTCGCCGGCATCGTTGAGCGCAGCAACCACGTCCACGTAGGGAACATTCTTAATATCGGGAAGCCGTGTCGATCCATGCTCGACGTTGTAGGTTTCGCTGTTCGCTGTAACCTGGACGGGCCGAGTTGCGTCCGCAGTGGAATACATCCGGAACACCCAGTATGCGGGCACTCCGAAGGTCCGGCCACGTTTTTTCCAAATTCCGCCAAACTCGATGTTGCCGGTCATGTCGGCGATTGGCACGATGTCGGCGGTGCGCAGGAGCATGTTCAAAAAGCCTGCAGTTCCCAGCGCACCTCCCATGTTGTCATAGCGCGGGACCGTACCATTCGAAGCCCAGAAAAGCCATTCTGTGAAAGCGGTCCGCACGTCGCTTGCGCCGGGCGTGCTCTGGAATTGCTGGTGCATCGCGCGTAACCTTCGCTCCAGTTCAACGGGCAAGGCAAAGGTGGTCTGGGCGATCTGGTCAGGGGAAGGATTGCGCTCTACCAGGGAGTTTGTCGTAACCACAAAATGCGTGGAAAGATAATTGAAAATTCTTGGCGACTGCGCCAATTGGGCCGCATTCCACTCCACAAACTTGTCGGGATCCGCTCCCGTTGCAATCAATCTGGCCTTGGGGTCGACACTCCTGACGGCCTCGCCGAAGGCCTTGGTTCGTCCAGCAACTCTTTCAAGTGTCGGATAGCCGACTTGGAAATCTCCCCAGAGTTCGTTGCCAAGTTCCCAGAGCAGTCCGCCAGACTTGTTGCCCCAATGCTCAATGATGTAACGGACCCAGTCCGCCGCCTCCGCGGGCGTACCGGTTCCGAGGTTGAGGGCGACTTGAGGTTCCGCGCCAACCAGTTCACAGAATCGAAGCAACTCGTCGGTACCAAACTGGTTGTACTCGGGAATGCCCCAAGCAATGTTCAGCATGCTGACGCGCTTGTCGCGAGGCCCGATGCCGTCTCGCCAGTGATAGGCAGATGTAAAGTTTCCGCCAAACCGTACAATTGGCGACTTCAGCGCGCGAACCATCGCGATCATCTCCGGATCCATGCCATCAATCGCATCTCCGGGAAAAAGGGACACCTGATCCAGTAACACTCGGCTTTCATTGCCAGCCGCAACGACGAAGTCTGCTGCGTCCAGGGGTTGCAAGTGGCCGCGCTCGATGTCCAACGCGAACTTGTACTCTCGCCAGTCATCACCAACCATTTGTACTTTTTGGGCTGCTAAGACGTTGTCCAGGTGATTGCGTTCGCGGAGGGAAATCTCGACGTCTCGCGCCCCGCTCAGGTGTTTCAAGTACACCGCCCCCGTGTAATGCATGGTTCGATGGACCGGCAGGTAAACCTTCTGTCGCACTCCGGTCTGCTTTTGAGGCAAAGCCATCAACAGAAGGGAGCGTTGGGAGTTCGCGGCATCGCTCCATTGGGGGGCGTACCTCGCCCCTTGCGCGTAGTCCAGAGGTTCCCACGGAACCGGCAATGACAGCTCCGAGGCTCGAGCCAGCTGTGGTTCCTCCGCCAGCATCGCAGCAACGTTCTTCGCGCTCCACAGGCCATCTTCGAAGCTGGGGTTTTGCAGAACCTGCGCCCAAAGGCCGTTGTAGATGGAGTTGCCAATGGGCTCCAGGAAGGTTCCGAAAATAGAGCGTGGAATTCGGTAGTCCGCTAGCTTCGCGGCGTCAACTCGGATGGTGACGTCAACCTGAGCGCCGGGCCCGAAGGGACCGTGCAAGACTTTGCCGAATAGTCCAGCAATCAATACCGTAGTGAAAAGGATTGCATTCCTTGGCAATATCATCATTTGGGCTCCTCCTCTCTCGACCTCGGCAGGGGTACTATACAGACCGTTGCTCGATCGGGGACGGAATACGCTTTCTCATAGGAATCGTAAGCGTTTGCTGTTGATGAGCAGGCACGTCCCGTTTGATCGAGGCAAACGCCAGGCCCCTGGGACATACCCATCAATAATGGGGTTATTACCACCTTTCCCTCGACTAGGGCAGCACCTCCAAGGAGGTGTCACTGCGTCGGAGCCATAGTACAAAGATATTAGATTTTTCTTGACAGCGGATAACGCACCAGCGTAGCGTATCCGGCCATATAGTAAGCGTTTACTCTGTGTACGGGAAAACGCTCACGGGGGCGTTACGATGAGGACCTACATTGTTGTGGGGGTGTGCGTTGTACTCGCTACTCTTTGCCTGAGCGTCCCGCTCTTGGCCCAGCGTTCGGACCGCGGAATCATTACCGGCATCGTCACGGACCCGTCAGGCTCCGCCGTTGCGGGCGCCGAGGTCAAGGTGCGCGACGAAGGCACCGGCGTCGAGACCGCACTGGTCTCCAATGGCTCGGGCGCGTATACGACCCCGCCGCTGGTTCTGGGCACCTATTCGGTCACCGTCGACCACACTGGGTTCAAGAAATCGATCAAGTCGGGGATCCAGCTTCAGGGTGCGCAAACGATCCGGCAAGACGTAACTCTGGCGCTCGGCGCTGTCACTGAATCGGTGGAAGTCAAGGCCGAGGCCGAACTCAACGTCACCACGGCCGACATCAGTCACACCGTCGACGAGAGGTATTACAAGGATATTCCCACCATCACGGCAGCCGATGTGCGCCTGGCCGAGGCGGTCCTTCAGATCCAGCCCGGCTATCTTCCCATGAAGCCGAACGGCGACCCGATGTTCCGCGGCAGCCAGTTCAACTCGCGCATCAACGGTGGGCAGACCATGGCGACTGAGAACTTCTTCGATGGCGCTGCTTTCGGTTACGCCGTCGGACACCAGCAGAGCCAGGAGAGCGCGCCCCCGATCGAGAGCATTCAGGAAGTAAAGGTCATCACTACCAGCTTCGCGGCTCAATATGGCCACACCAGTGGCGGATTCATCGAGTACACCTCCAAGCCGGGTACCAATACTCTGCACGGGAGCGCCTACGAGTTTTTCGCCAATGATGCACTCAATGCCCGCGGGTTTTTCGATGCTGACTGCAATGCGGGAGTGTGCAAGCCGCGAGCGAAAACACCGCTAAAAAACAACAGCTTCGGATTCACTTTGGGTGGTCCTGTCGTGATCCCTCATGTGTACGACGGGCACAATAAGACCTTCTTCTTCACAAACTTTGACTGGACCCGTTTACGCTCGGGAGTTCTGCCCGGCTTCGGCAACACCACGCCCATAGACGCGTTCAAGGCGGGAGACTTCAGCTCTTGGCCGAATCAGATCTACAACCCATACAGCACCTCAACCACAGGGACTCCGACTCGCGACCCGTTCATGTGCGATGGCGCAGGGAATCCAATTACACCAAATCTGACTCCCGGGCCTGGTTTCGGCACGCAAGCGGGCGGCACGCCCTGCAATAAACTACCGTTGCAGTTGATGAGCACGGTGGCTTCCAGAGTTTCTGCCCTCATGGTCCACCCAGACCGGGCGGGCTTCAACAACAACGTGGCTGGCAATCCAGCCGGCGATCAGACTTGGCTCTTGAATGCACGAACCATCGAATTCCGGGTGGACCACTCGTTCAGTCCCAACTTCCGCATGAGTGAGAGCTTCTACTGGGGTCATCGGCCCTCGATCCGCAACTGCGGCGAAGTGGCGGGTTGCACCACACAGTTTAGTGGTGAGACGTCACCGGAAAAGAACACAAATTACTACGGAAATGGTTTTTATCAGCGAATTACCACCCACCACACGCATACGCAGTTCGACTGGATCATCCGTCCCAATCTCCTGAACCACACGACGATCGCATGGGACCGCTGGTTCATGGGTGGCAACCCGCTATCCGCCGGTGCGGGATGGCCGGGAATCCTCTGGGAGGGGACCGCAGGCGCAGCAAATTCGCTGGGCAAGGGCGGGCTTCTCGATCAGACGGCGGGACCGCCGCTTCTGGATTTTGCCGGCAACATCCCCTACAACTCCCTCGGCCAATATGGTTGGGGAAAATTTGGTTTCCTGACCAACAATCGCTGGCAGTTCTCCGACGACCTGTCTTGGGTAAAAGGTAAGCACACCATCAAGTTTGGCTTTGAATACCGATGGCATCAGTTCCCATTCTCGGGTTGGGCCAACGCCAATCAAGCCGGAGAGTTCCGTTTCGACCGGCGAGAGACGGCGGGCTACGACGCTACAGGAAACATCATTGCCAATAGCGGTGAGTCCTTCGCTTCGTTCTTGCTGGGACAGGTGGATTCGTCCACCCAGAATATACCGTTTCACCCTATGTTCTACGAGGCCTACACGTCTCCATGGGTGAATGACGAGTACAAGGCTACCAGCCGCCTGACGTTGACACTGGGATTGCGCTTCGACTATCAGTTCGCACGCACGGAGACGCAAGATCGGTATTCCACCTTCGATCCGACGACGCCTAATCCTGGCGCTGGGGGTCTGCCGGGTGCGCTTCTCTTTGCCGGCAAGGGCACCGGGCGCACCGGGAAACGTACCTTCGAACAGCCTGGCCACGATGCGTGGGGACCACGCTTCGGGTTCGCCTATCGGGTGAATGACAAAACAGCCATTCGCGGGGGCTACGGCATCTATTATTCCGGAATCTCGTTCGACCAGTTTATCGGTCAACCGACGCTTGGTTATGTTTCCAATCCGACGGTTGGCAACATATCGAACGGACGTTTCCCAGCGTTCTCTTTGGACAATGGATTCCCGGCAAGCAACGCAGCATGCCCGGGTGGTCTGGCCACATCCCCTTGCGTCAACCTCCCTCCGTTTATCGATCCGTCCTTTGCCAACAACCAGAATGTCATCGCAGTGGCCAAGAATGGATTGAAGCTGCCGCGCTACCAGAACTGGTCGCTTACTTTCGAACGCCAGCTCACCGACAACATGCGGTTGGATGTTTCCTACATCGCCAACCGCGGAACCCGCCTTACCGCCGACTGGCAGAAGATGGGCGTGGCGGCCAACATGAATCCCTCCAGCGTATTGTCGATTCCTCATGACACCTTGATTGCAAACTGCAGTAGCACCTCGCTGCTTCCGTCCGGGAATTGCGCGGGAGAAGTACCTCTGCCGTACAGCACCTTCAATGGCAGCGTAGCGCAAGCCTTGAGAACTTATCCGCAGTATCAGAACGTGCTCTGGCGTGACGTGCCGATCGGCAGCAGCATGTACAACGCCTTGGAAGTTGTCCTGGAGCAGCGTTACTCGCATGGTCTGGGATTCCGCGTTGGTTACACCTACTCCAAGCTCTACAACGACGGCTCGGAAACCGGGCAAGGCGGGGATGGCGCCAACGGCGCAGTGCAGGATCCATCCTGTCCGCACAAGTGTGAGTGGGGCCTCAGTCGCGATGACACGCCAAATGTGTTCTTGGTGGGCTTCACTTGGGAAGTGCCGTTCGGAAAGAGCTTGTCTTCGAGCACTGGTCGGTTCCTCCTGGGCGGGTGGAACTTCGCCGGGGCCCTCCGCTACGAAAGTGGCCGACCAATGAACATCACCATGGACAATCCTCTTGGCGGTTTGCTGTTCAACGGCCAGAGACGGCCGAACCGTGTAAAAGGCGTGAGTGCAGTTAAGCGGGGGAGCAACTTCAATCCGCTGGTTGACAACTACTTTAATGCCGCGGCCTGGTCAGATCCTGGAATAGATCCAGATCCGGCCATCGCCAACCCGTTGTTGGGCAACGCGCCGCGCCGCGACGGTTCGGTTCGCGCGTTCCCGACCTACAATGAGGACATCAACATATTCAAGGTCTTTCCCCTTAAGGAGAGATTCAATCTGCGCTTCGAGACGCAGTTGGGCAATATCTTCAACCGCACAGATTTCTGCGATCCCAACGGTTTTTACAATACAGCACCGGGTTCGAGTTTCGGGACCGTCAACACCCAATGCAACCAGCCGCGGTCGATCCAGTTTGGCTTGCGGTTGAATTACTAAGAGGCGTAGAGAGACCCGGCTCCGCCTCTCGCGTGGGCGGAGCCACGGCGGCCATCGGTGATTGTGAGTTGTGACACGAACTGCACGCAGGGGCAGAGGGGGTGGTGTGCTTGCACATCACTCCTATGTTTATTGGTGCTTCTTGGTTCGGTAGCAGCGCAGGCAGGCGATGCGCGCGCGGCCTTGCAGAAGGCCGCTAGTCTGTTTGAACAAGGCCAGCTTGAAGAAGCCGCTCAGCACGCGCGACTGGCCCTTTCCGATCCGCAAACCCGTCCGGCAGCCTGTTCGGTCCTGGGTTCCATTCGCTTCCAGCAGAAACGCCTTCCGGAAAGCGTGACCCTTCTCAAGGAAGCGATCCGGCTGGAACCACACCTGTTGGGCGCTCAACTCACTCTTGCTCAGATCTACACGCTGCAGGGAAAGCCGGAACTGGCTCTTGCCCTCTATCGGCGAGTTCTCACCCTGGATCCATCGAACCTGCCGGCAAGGCTTGCCCTGGCCCAGTCCGAAACGGAAAAGGGCAACTACGGCA
>Ga0307471_100002496_pt1 | contig 10606 bp, 7 predicted proteins | sample atmos_gasesAM3C__2_FD_204566 | JGI IMG/M metagenome (GOLD analysis project Ga0307471, IMG submission 204566) | Hardwood forest soil microbial communities from Morgan-Monroe State Forest, Indiana, United States - atmos_gasesAM3C_515 | ecosystem: Environmental > Terrestrial > Soil > Temperate... | reverse complement strand
GCCCAGCTTCGCTCCAAATGCAACCATCTCGTCATACACCGCCGGATCGGTCGCAATCGTGCGCACCACCTCCACCAGCTTCATCACCGGCACCGGATTGAAAAAGTGCAGCCCCACAAACCGCTGTGGCCGCTTTGTCGCCGTAGCGATCTCCGTAATCGTCAGCGAAGAGGTGTTGCTGGCAAAAACCGTAGACGCCGCGCAGAGTTCGTCCAGTGCGCTAAAAAGTTCGCGTTTCGCCGACAGCCGTTCGACGATGGCTTCGATCACCACGTCACAATTCTTCAAATCCTCGATGGCGGTCGTCCCTTTCAATCGCCCGCGAATCTCTTCCTTCGCTGTTTCCGTGATCGTTCCTTTTTCCACCAGCCGCGTCAGGTTTTTCTCGATCCCGTTCAGGCCTTTTTCAACAATTTCCGCGCTCACTTCCCGCACTACGGTTGTAAAGCCTGCCGCCGCAGCTACTTGAGCGATGCCCGATCCCATCAGGCCACACCCCACAACTCCCACTTTCTGAATTGCCATATTTCCTCTTGAACTTGCGTGATTCCCTGGAAGAACGGTCCACCCTAAGCCCCGAAAGTGTAACAGAAACGGCATTTCGAGGCGTTTTATGCCCAGTCGCCGCGCTTGAACTTCATTTTCTATATTTTATTTTGGTGGGCCCAGCTCAATCAGAAAAGAAGCCGCTTCTTTGCCCTAATCCCATCACAGACTGGCCCTAGAGCTTCGGCGTTTCCAATAAAACCACGGTATCACCGCCGCGCTTGCGGGCTTCTTCGACAGAAAATTCGGCGCGGTTAATCAAGTCCGTAACAATGTCTTCGCTGTCGTAGTCCGGTTTTGCGGATGCCTCGACAATTCCCGCGCTTAGCGTGACTTGTACCGAATCCCAGGGAGGCCGCAAACCGGAAGCAGCGCGAAGCAGCTTGTCGGCTAGCGTTTGCGCTCCCGAAAGTGTTGTATCCGGCAAAATGAAGGCCAGCGACCACGAAGTATATTTCACTGCCACGTCGTTCTGCCGCACCATCGGCTGCAGGGAACGCGCGAGTTGCTCCAGAAAGCGTTCCATCGTCGATTCCCCCTGCTGCCGCAGGAGTTCCGCGCCCTTGTCGATTTGCAGGATCGTCAGCGCCAGCGGCGTACCCTGGGTTCGTGCCCGGTCCGCTTCCGTCAGCAAACAACTCTGATAGGAGCTTCGGCTCAGCAGCCCGCTCCGTTCGTCCGAAACGCCCATTCTTCGCACCAGCGAGCGCAGCCGCGTGTGACTCACGCTCATCAGCATCTGGTCTCCGATCGCCTGCAGAAAATAAGCCTCGTTCGGCTTCCATTTGTGCTCTTCGGCATGCGCCGCAATCAGCATTCCCGCTGGCGCCTGCGTCTCTTTGTCCGTAATCATCACGCCAAGCGCAGTCGATAGCCCCAATTCCTTCAGGATCGACCCTTCCGTGGCCTCAACAATCAATCCACCGAGTTCGTCCGGCTCGGCCTTTTCCATCTGCGCCAGCAAAAACACGACTTGCGCCCCCGGCGCGGGCTTCACTCCCGTGGCACAAAACTCCGCGGCCATTTCCGGGGGACGGCCCAGCGCGCCGACCACCGCGAGCGCCCGCGTCGTCTGGAGATAGCTGCCGACCTCGTTCACCGCGGTATTCAGCATGGCGCGGGGCGTCTGCTGGCGGAAAATCTTCTGATTGATCTCGGAAATTTTGGAAAGATCGCGCAACGTATCGGCGGAATAGGTGCCCGTCTTGCCGCTGATGGCAGGGGCAACCGGTTGTGCTTCCACGACGGGCGCGGCCGCCGGAGCGGCTTCCGGCTTGGCTTTCGGCGAACCTTTCGGCCACCAGTTCGCCATCTGATAGAGATTGGAAAGCCGCGCGTTCTTCTCTTCTTCTCCCGGGAACATCGCGGCGATTTTTTGCAGCCGGTCGAGGGCCTTGTTTTGCAGCGAGTACTGCAAAAAAATCTCCGTCTGCACAATGAGGTCTTCCAACGCCTGCGTGCTCCGGCCTTCCTCGCTCAGGGGCGCCGTACTTCCCATGCCCGCGCCGGATTCCGGAGACTGGCGTGAGGCTTGCGGTCCGCCAATCGGTGCGGATTTCGTCAGCCTGCCCGCCACTCGCTTTAGAAAGGAATCCTCCACATGGCCGCGCAGCTTCTCCAGGCGTTCCTGATTTCGATAATCGTAGGCATCGATGTCCACGAGCCGTTCGAGCGCGTCCGAAGCTTTGGCATAGTTTGCGGTGCTGAAATACACGTCGAAAAGCTTGATCAGTGCCTCGAAATATTGGGTCTCGCGGTTCAGTTCGCTGTGCAGCGCCGCCCAGAATTCGAGAATCGCCTGCGACTTGTTATGCTTCGACGCAACCGCATCCACTTGCGTGGCGAAATCGTTTTGCTTCTTGTCGGCGAACATCCGCCGCTTCAGCACTTGAAAAATCTCCACCGACTTGGCATCCTGTCCCGCCACGCCGTAGCGGTCGGCAAGCTCAAAAAGCCGGGTCGCTCCTTCGTTTTTTTCGCGCAGCAGCCGTTCCAGCACCTCGCGGGCGCGGTCCAGATTCCCGCCACGCATCAGCGCATCGCTGAAAGTGTCGAGAAACGCAGAATCGCTGTCGCTGGTGGCGAAAGGCTCCAGAAGCCGTGCGGCCTCCGCGGGCGCTCCCGCACGCAACTTCGCATCGGCATAAAGAAGCGCCACGCTGCGTTCCTGCGGAGCCAGTTGGTGCGCGCGGCCGAGCAGCTTCAGGGCATCATCGGCGGCGCCGCTTGCGGTCGCGAGCTGCCCCGCGCGCAGATACGCTCGCGCGGCCAGGGTGCTCTTGCCGATTTGCTCCGCCGCCTCGGCAAGTCGCAATTGCCGCGCAAGATTTTCGGGATCGAGTTGCGCGATGCGTTCCCAGCAAAAAAGAGCGTCTTCATGCCGTCCGGCATTGCTGAAAAGCTCTCCTGCTTTTCCGTATTGCTCGATGGCTTCGTCGCCTCGATTCTGCCTCTGCTGCAAAAAGGCGTAACGCGCGATGCGTTCCGGCGGCTGTGCGGTGGCAACATTGCGGAGGAAACGGTTGTAGATGGCGAGCGCTTTCGATTCGTCTTTGGGATCGATCAAAAGATCGAAGAGCGTTCCATAATAAACGGCGGCGCGGTCCGGCTTGTCCAGCCGGATATACAGATCGCCAAGCGCCTGTGTGGCTTCCTGATGTTGTGGCGACGCGTCCAGGGCCGAAAGATAGGCCTCGATCGCATCCTCGACACGATTCTTCTCAAGGAAGCGCTTGGCGCGTTCCAGATGTTTGCTGACGTCTGCAGCCATCAGTCTGTTTTGCTTTCGCGGTGCCTAATTCTGCCGATCGGGCAGCCATGCCGGGCTGCGCACATCGTGGAATGTGATCCGCCCTCTGTAACTATATACCCGGGTCAAACCCGCGCCAACGCGAAGCCGTGAAGCCATGCTTAATAAAGCAGCTTCTACCATAGCTATCCATGTGCGTCGTCCGCACCCGATCCTATTGACGCGGCTGGCCGCGTGCCTGCGATTGTGGCAAACTGAATGTTTACACGGCATGTTTTTGCGCGGCGTGTGGCGCCGCATCCCCGAAAAATGCAGCTCTTGCCGGTAACAAGGCCTAATGGATCCAAAGTTCGAGCGAAACTTCTGCATCATTGCGCATATTGACCACGGCAAATCCACGCTGGCGGACCGCCTGCTGGAAATGACCGGTGCCCTTTCCGAGCGCGAAATGCACGAGCAGTTCCTCGATTCGATGGACCTTGAGCGCGAGCGCGGTATCACCATCAAAGCCAAAAGTATCCGCCTCCACTACAAGGCGAAGGATGGAAACACGTACCGGCTGAATTTGATCGATACGCCCGGCCACGTCGATTTTTCCTACGAAGTTTCCCGCGCTCTTTCCGCCTGCGAAGGTGCATTGCTGGTTGTCGATGCGTCGCAAGGCGTCGAGGCGCAAACCGTTGCGAATGCGTTTCTCGCCGCGGGAAACAATCTCACGATTGTTCCGGTCATCAATAAGATCGATTTGCCAGCCGCGCAGCCGGACTACGTGAAAGAGCAAATCGAAAGCGTGCTGGCGATTCCTGCCGACGACGCCATCCCCATCAGCGCGAAAAGCGGACTCGGTGTCGAGGATGTTCTCGAAGCCATCGTGCAACGCATTCCCGCGCCGAAAGGCAGTGCACAAAACCCTCTGCAAGCTCTGATTTTCGATTCGTGGTTCGACATTTACCGTGGCGCGGTGGTGCTGGTGCGCGTGATGCAAGGCCGCATCACGAAGCAGATGAAAATCAAATTGTGCGCGCACGACGAAGTTTACGAAGTCGAGCAACTCGGAGCGCTCACACCCAAACCCATCGCATTGGAGGAACTTGAAGCTGGCGACGTGGGCTTCGTCGTGGCCAACATCAAGCGCGTCGCCGATGCGCGCATGGGCGACACCATTATCGAAGCGGCCCGTCCCATGCCTCCACTCCCGGGATTCGAGGCCACCAAGCCGATGGTATTCGCGGGCCTGTTCCCCGTGCTCGCGGATGAATACGAGCCGTTGCGCGATGCACTCGGCAAACTGCAACTGAACGATGCCGCATTCTTTTACGAGCCGGAGAACTCCGTGGCGCTCGGCTTTGGTTTCCGCTGCGGCTTTCTCGGCCTGCTGCACATGGAAATCGTGCAGGAGCGGCTCGAACGCGAATTTGGCCTGAACCTCATCACCACCGCGCCAAGCGTGCAGTACCGCATCACGCGGGTCAGCGGCGAAGTGATCGAAGTGGACAGTCCCGCGAAATTCCCGAACCCGAGCGACATCAAGCAAATCGAAGAGCCGATCATCAAGGCCATGATTATCACCAACGACGAATCGGTCGGCGGCATCCTGCAACTTTGCCAGGACAAGCGCGGCACGCAGAAAAATTTCGAATATCTCTCGCCGACGCGCGTGATGCTTACTTACGAATTGCCGCTGAACGAAATCGTGCTCGATTTTTACGACCGGCTGAAATCGGTTTCACGCGGCTACGCTTCGCTCGACTATCATCTTGCCGGATACAAGGAATCCGACCTCGTAAAACTCGATGTGCTCGTGGGTGGCGAACCCGTGGATGCTCTGGCGCTGATCGTGCACCGCGAGACGTCGTATGAACGCGGCCGCGAACTCGTTACGCGGCTGCGGAAATTGATACCGCGCCAGATGTTCGAGGTGCCCATTCAAGCGGCCATCGGCAGCCGCGTGATCGCCCGCGAAACCGTGGCTGCGATCCGCAAGAACGTGCTTGCCAAGTGCTACGGCGGCGACATCAGCCGCAAACGCAAGCTCCTCGAAAAACAGAAAGAAGGCAAAAAGCGCATGAAGCGCGTCGGCCAGGTCGATATTCCTCAAGAGGCGTTCCTGGCTGTTCTTAAGGTTTCCTCTGACGAGGAAGATTGATTTCGGCTGCCAGTTCTCAGTCGTCAGTTCTTAGTTGTAAGTTAAAGATAAATGCTCCTGGTTAACCCTCCTTCTTTTTGACATCGCTAATTAATCTCCCGCGGTGGAGTTGTATCGAGACGGAATCGCCTAGCGAAACTTGGTCCGTGGAGCGGAGGACGTTGCCAGCGGCATCGGTGGCGATGGCGTAGCCGCGTTCGAGGACGCGGAGCGGGCTACGCTCTTCAAGTTGCAGACGGAGGCGTTCGAGGCGCTCGCGCTTGAGGCGGAGCAAACGCTCGGCGCGGACGCCGAGCTGGTCGCTGTGTTTTTCGAGACGCAGACGCAACGCTGCGATCTTCATCCGAAAATCGAAGGTGACAATTTTCATGTGCGCTGCGGAGAAGCGCTTTCCGCTGCGTTGCAGGCATGCGCGGAGGCCGCGGGCGAGACGCGCGGTCATTTCGTCGGCGCGCTGGCGCTGCTGGCGGAGAAGATCGAGCGGGCGGCGGAAACCCCGGCTGCCGGAAAGTTCGTGGACGCGGCGGATCAATACGAGAATGCGGTAACGCATCTGTTCGGCGAGGGCGGATTGCAACTCGCCGATGTGCTTATCGAATTCGCGGCGGGTTTGCACCACAAGCTCGGCGGCAGCGGACGGCGTTGAGGCGCGGACATCGGCGACGAAATCGGCGATGGTGAAATCGGTTTCGTGGCCCACGCCGGAAATGACCGGGATCGCGGAAGCGACAATCGCTCGCGCGACAATCTCTTCGTTGAAGGTCCATAAATCCTCGAGCGAGCCGCCGCCGCGCGCGAGAATCAGTACATCCACGAGTATCTTGCGGTTGAAATATTTCAGCGCCCTGACGATTTCTTCCGCCGCTCCCGGACCTTGTACACGCACCGGATAAACCGTCAGATGCGCATTCGGATAACGCCGCCGCAGGATTCGCACCACGTCGCGCACCGCTGCGCCCGTGGGCGAAGTAATCAGCCCGATGCGGCTGGGCAAGAGCGGCAGCGGTTTCTTTCTGGACTGGGCGAACAGCCCTTCGGCTTCCAGGCGTTTTTTCAACTGCTCGAATGCCACCTGCAAAGCACCGACGCCGACCGGTTCGATGTGTTCGACATAAATCTGGTATTCGCCGCGCGCTTCATAGACGCTGACGGAGCCGCGAACGGTGACGTGCAGGCCATCTTCGGGGCGGAACTTCATGCCGCGGAGCTGATTCTTGAAGCAAACGCACTTGATCTGCGAACGATCGTCTTTCAGCGTGCAGTAAATGTGGCCGGACTGCGCTTCATGGCAATTCGAGATTTCACCTTCCACCCAAATGTCGGTGAAATTCCTGGCCAGCAGGTCACGAATCCTTCCGGTCAATTCGGTGACGGTGAGGACGCGACGCTCAGGTTGGAGATTGAATTGGAGTTGGCTCATCGGAGTTTTCAGTTGTCAGTTATCTGTTGTCAGTACACTCCTGTGTTTGCCGTAGACCGCATGGTATCTCCAACGGCCGCGTTTTTGTGAGCGCGGATTCCGAAAGAAGTTGCACTGTTGGAAGGTTGTGAGCCTGCCCCCACCCCCTTGTTTTTTGTAAGTGTTGATTCCAAGGGAATTAGGTGAACGAATCGGGCCAGCCCCTCATTTTTTGCGGAAGCATTGATTTTACGGATCTTAGTCTTCGTGGGGGATTTTCGTTGAATAAAAAAGCAGGACTGCCGCAATCCAAATGGGGAATTACCCAAGGAATATATTATATCAAAGGTAGAGATTTGGCAAGAGAAATCCGGGATAGGCGGGCCGATTAACAAGAACAGAGAAGCCGTTGCCCCAATGACGTTTCTGGACAGTTCCGAATGGCTGACCATTCGTCCGGAACGCGTCTCTCACTTCCCAGAACCCCGTTTGATTCTGGTTAGTGATCGGCACCCATCCGGTAATCCTACTTTATCGGGACTTAGCAGCCAGAGTGGAGGTGACTCACTGGCCAGGAACTCCTCAGAGCGGCGAAAGTCCTACCCGCTACTAGGCAATGGTCTTCGCGCCGGCAAGTGTACAGAACCTTTTTCAGTATCCGCAGTATTCACTCTTGTAAGGGCAACTACAGCCGTTTAGGACCATAATTCGGCGATGACTTTGGCTCCCGACGAGGAACTGATGCTCCAAGTGCGCGATGGCGCGGGCGAAACGCTAGGCGTGTTGTTTGATCGCTACCAGACGCCGCTCTTCAATTTCTATTCGAAGCTAACGGGCAACCGGACACTGAGCGAGGACCTGGTGCAGGAAGTATTCCTCCGCATACTGAAATACCGCCAGAGCTACCGCCCCGGGACGCCTTTCCGCGCGTGGATTTACCAGATTGCACGCAATGCGCGCATCGATCATTTTCGCAAGTTCCCGCGTGAGACGACTTTCGAGCCGGAAATGCTGCCTCCGCTTATTCCCACGGATTCAGCCCAGGAGCAGCAGGAAGTCGAGTTGCTACAGCGCGCGCTCCAGCAGTTGCCGGAGGAAAAGAGAGAAATCCTGCTTCTCTGCCGTTTTCAAGAACTGAAGTACGAGGAAATCGCCGCCCTTCTCGGCTGCGAACTCAACACCGTAAGAACGCGCATCCACCGTGCCTTACAGGAACTGCGCAAAAACTTTCATCAGCTTGCGCAGGGCACGATGCTGAAGAAGGCCGAAGCAGCGGGAAATATCCCTCCTCAAGGAGGTCGCCATGAAGTGTGAACAAATATCCGAACTCTTGCCAGACTACCTGCAAGGGAGCTTGAGCGCCGAGCAGCGCCACGCCGTGGAAGCACATCTGGAACAGTGCGCGGATTGCTCCGAAGAGGCCGCACTTTGGAAGAAGCTTTCGCTTCTGCCTGTGGACCGGCCAGGCCCTGAGTCTCAAGCGCGCTTTGAAGCCATGTTGCAGGCGTACCAAGCGGGGCGCTCGAATCAGCCCGACGGCGGTTCGGAATGGAGGAGGCGCACTTCCGCCTGGAACTGGAACGTGTTCCATTGGCTCCGCTCACCCCTCGGAGCCATGGCTTGGAGCGCCGCGCTCCTCGTCGTTGGCGTCTTCGCAGGCCTTCACCTGGCTGGTCCTAAGCCCCCTTCCCCAGACTTGGCTGCGATGCAATCGGAGCTAGCCAGCATGAAGCAGTTGGTTGTGCTTTCCATGCTGCAGCAGCAATCGGCCAGCGCCCGGCTCGAAGGCGTGACCTGGAGCACGCGCGACGAGCAACTCAATCCCCAGGTGCTTTCTGCTCTCCTTCACACTTTGTGCTACGACGCCAGCGTGGACGTGCGTTTGGCGGCGCTCGATGCTCTCAGCCGCCACGGACGCCAGCCCCAGGTGCATAAGGGGATTCTGGACTCTCTGCAGCAAGACCAATCGCCGCTCGTGCAGGTGGCCCTGATCGATCTCCTGCTCGAATGGCGCGACCCCGATGCCGTGCAGCGGCTCCAGGCACTGCAACAAACCCCGTATCGGAATCCCTCCGTGCGCCAGCGCGTCGAGTGGGCGAAGAGCAAACTGGATTGAGGAGGAGACCATGCGGCATGTGCGCTTTTTCTCGTTGTTGACACTCTGTAGTCTGTTTCCAATCTCCTTGACCGCTCAGTCCGTAACCGCGGTTCCGATCCCCCAACCGGCAATCCATGTCGCCGGACCTCTTCCCTTGGAGCTGCATCTTCCGTCTGTATTCCCAATTTCTATTAACAACTCCGACCGCGACCTTCCGGTGCAGGAGCAGGAGACCATCCAGAAATCCTTTTCGATGGCGAGCGTCCAACATAAATCCCTGGAAATCGACAATGTCTGGGGTTCCATCGAAGTCGTGGGCACAAATTCCGACCAGGTGCAACTCACCGTCAAGAAGTCTTTCCGCACCGAATCCAAGGAAAAACTCGAACAAGCTCGCAAGGAAGTTACCCTCGACATCACCGAGCAAGCAGGCTCACTGAAGCTCTACGTCAACGGCCCATTCCGCTGCCATTGCGACGATGGATGCGGCCACCACGAGTTCGAAGGCTATGTCGTCAAGATGGATTTTCAACTCCGCGTTCCGCGCGACATCGATATCAAGCTCAAGACCGTGAATGAAGGCCGCGTTCTGGCGCGCGACATCAACGGGAATTTTCTCGTGCGCAACGTTAACGGCGACGTCGAAGTGAACAACATTGCCGGCTCCGGGACCGTGCATACCGTCAATGGCCCGGTCAAGGTTTCCTTCCGCCAGAATCCCCGCGAAAATTCCGACTTTCGCACCGTGAACGGGCCTGTGGAGCTGCGTTTCGCGCAAGGCTTGGCCGCGGATTTTCGCTTCAAGACCTTCAACGGCAGTATCTACAGCGATTTTCCTGTTACGGCTTTGCCGGTGCACCCCGTTCAGGAAGAGCATCACGGCGCGAAAGTGGTTTTTCGCGCGGATCGCTATACGGGAGTGCGCGTGAATTCCGGCGGGCCGGAGATCAAGGTCGAAACTCTAAATGGAGAGATCCGTATTCTGGAAAACCATGAATAACCATACTCAGCGTTTCCCATCCCTCGTTGTGGCTGTCCCCATGCTGTGCCTTTCCCTGGCCGCTGCACCCGCCCGCGGACAGGCGCAAACACAATTAGGCGCGGATCACGTTTCCGTCGCTCTCAGCGATCCCGCTCGCCCCGCCTTGGTGAAAGCCAGCCTGGTCAACGGCGGCATCACGGTAAAGGCATACGACGGCAAGGAAGTCGTCGTCGAAGCCCGCGCCCGCAACCGCGAATCGGCGCGTTCGGATTCCAACATGAAGCACATCGTTGTTTCGTCCACGGGCCTCTCGGTGGAAGAGGAAAACAACGAGGTGCGTGTCTCTACCGATTCGTTCATGCGCGCCGTGGACCTCACCATTTCCGTTCCCGTTCACACTTCGCTCAAGCTGAGTGCCGTGAATTCCGGAGACATTGTGGTCACTGGCGTGGACGGCGAATTGGACGTCAACGGCGTGAATGGCTCCGTCACTCTGAACAGCGTCTCCGGCAGCGCCATCGCGCATGCCTTGAACGGGCGCGTCTTGGTTACTTTCACGCGCGTCAATCAGAGGCCCATGGCCTTCAGTTCTTTGAACGGCGACATTGACATTACGTTTCCCGCAGATTTGAAAGCCAACCTCAGCCTTAAGTCCGATCGCTGAGAGATTTTCAGTGATTTCGACG
>Ga0307471_100002494_pt1 | contig 10609 bp, 12 predicted proteins | sample atmos_gasesAM3C__2_FD_204566 | JGI IMG/M metagenome (GOLD analysis project Ga0307471, IMG submission 204566) | Hardwood forest soil microbial communities from Morgan-Monroe State Forest, Indiana, United States - atmos_gasesAM3C_515 | ecosystem: Environmental > Terrestrial > Soil > Temperate... | reverse complement strand
TAAAGTCTCGGTCTCGGGTTTGAGGTAGAGACAAGCTTGTGACCCCCCTCTTAGACGCGGCAAGCCGCGTCTCTACCGACCGGGTTTTGGGTCGCATTGGCCTGGGGCAGAAGCGGCAGCGAGTTTCCTTGCTTATGGTCGGGTTTGAGATTACGAAGGTCATCCTTGGACGCCGAACGGGCAAGTCGAACCAGCGCAGCGGGGTTTGCTATGCTGGATGATACGGCCTGCGGATAGGCGACCCAAAACGGGCTGCAACCAGTACAACGTAAAGATAGTTAGCCGCATCTGAAAACATGCGGCCGGAAAAGGCGACTTGACCGACCGAAGACAGCAGGGCGATGGTCTCTCCGAAGCTCAGGCCATCGAGCGCGCCAAGCAGGGAGACGGAGAAGCTTTCGAGTTTCTGTATAACCTGCACAAGCGGCGGGTGTACTCGCTCTGCTTGCGGATGACCGCCAACACGGCGGAAGCGGAAGACCTGACGCAGGAAGCATTCCTGCAGTTGTTTCGCAAGATTGGGACGTTTCGCGGCGAGTCGGCGTTTTCGACCTGGTTACATCGCATGGCGGTGAACGTCGTGCTGATGCACTTGCGGAAAAAAGGTCTGCCGGTGGTTTCGCTGGAGGAAACGACCGAGGGCGACGAGGATACGCCCAAGAAGGATTTTGGAGCCGATGACCCGAGGTTAGCCGGGTCGGTGGATCGGTTACGGTTGCAGAATGCGGTGGAGCGGCTGCCTCCGGGTTACCGAACGATCTTCGTACTACATGATGTCGAAGGATATGAGCATAACGAGATCGCCACGATGGTGGGTTGTTCGATTGGAAACAGCAAGTCGCAGTTGCACAAGGCGCGGATGAAGTTGCGCGACTTCCTCAAAACGAGCAGAGCCGAAAAGGCCGGATAGCCGTGAGGACGGAGCGCAAGCGGTAAAAGCGGGAGTATTGCTGGGGAGAGGTTGTATGACCTGTGCAGAGTTTCAGCGTGAGTTGCCTGACTTCCTCGATGAAGGCGGCAACATAGAGTTGCAGGCACACTTGAAGGGTTGCGCCAATTGCTCGGGATTGGCCGCGAGTCTTCAGTCGATTGCCCGGGAAGCCCGCATGTTGCAGGCTTCGCAAGAACCCAGCCCGAGAGTGTGGAATTCCCTCGAGATTGCCTTGCGGCGGGAGGGGCTCATCCACGAGCCCCGGCCGCACGGTCACCGTCTGGTGCTTCCCTCATTGACCCGACGCTGGGGCATGGCAGCCTGGCTCGTGCCGGCTGCGGCGGCCCTGCTGGTTGGAGCGGCCATCCTGTTGTATCAACGTCCGAATACGAAGCAGGTGGCACTGAATACCCCCCAATCTTCGATCATGGCGGTTGCGGGCGATCTGAACGACGAGCAGTTGCTGCAGGAAGTTTCCACACGCGCACCCATGATGCGGGCAGCCTACGAGAGCAACTTGCGGGATGTAAATGCCTACATTCGGGATGCACAGGCTTCGGTCAACGCAGACCCCAACGATGAAGAGGCGCAGCAGGCGCTGATGGACGCGTACGGACAGAGGTCGATGATTTATGAGATGGCCCTGGATCGTTCTCTGCCATAATGGTGAAACTCAACCGGCGGCTTCGGGCTGCCGGGCGCACTCCGCTCGGGGAGAGGGTTTATGAAGCGCAGTCTGCAGGCCACGAAAGTCGTGATCGTTGTCCTAGCCACCCTGTCTGCATTGGCCGTTGCGGAAACGCGGAAGGAATACCGCTTTAACGTTGGAGTCAAGGCGACGGTTTCGATCGTGAACCAGTACGGCGGAATCTCGGTAAAACCCTCGACGGGAAATTACGTCCTGGTGAACGCGACCACCTACTCCGACAAGGTCGAGGTCGATCAGAGCCAGAGCGGCAACCGGGTGGATGTGCAATCACATCTGCTGCCGGGTGCGACTGCAGACAATGCACGCGTGGACTACGAAGTGCTTGTGCCGGCCGATGCCAGCGTCACGATGCAGTCCACAACCGGTCCCCTTCACGCCGAGAAACTGCATGGAGACGTGGAAGTAGAAGGCGCCGGGGCTACGGTGGACGTGCGTGAGATCTCCGATAGTCACGTACACGTGAAAACCATGAATGGCCCGGTGACGCTGACCAATATTCGGGATGGGCATGTGGAAATTGATTCGGTCAGCGGCGATGTGACTTTGAACTCCGTGACTGGTCCGCTGGTGCGGGTGAGTTCGACCAGCGGCAAGATCCGCTATGACGGCGATTTTGGCTATGCCGGAGAATACCGGTTTAACAGTCACTCCGGCGATATCGATGCCACGATTCCCGAAGACGCGTCGGTCGATGTAAAAGCGCAGTCGGTGCACGGCAAGGTGCAGGACGATGTGCCGCTCCAACCCAAAACCCACTCTTCCTTCCTGGTAAAAGAGGGGAGTTCCTTCGCAGGTACCATCAACAAGGCGGCTTCCTCGGTATGGCTGCGAACCTTCAGTGGTAAAATCCACCTCAAGAAACGCTAAAAACGGGCCGGAGAGCGCGGTAGCGCCAGCGGAAAAACGATCAGGATGAAGGGCAGGCCGGGTTCGCGCCGGGACGTTGAAGCGCCCGCGGGCAGGCGCCCGGCGACGGTGCGGGCCGTGGTCCTTGTAGGATTCATGGGCGCCGGGAAGACCAGTGTGGGCCGGGCGTTGGGCAGACGGCTGGGCTGGAGCTTCGAAGATCTCGACGACCGGGTGGAAGCAAGAGAGGGACGCAGGATCGCAGAAATCTTCCGGGAAGCCGGGGAGGCGGCGTTTCGGCGCGCCGAACATCAGGCTCTTCGTGAAGCGCTGGCGGAAGCGGAGACTGGTCCCGCGCGGGTTCTAGCGGTCGGGGGTGGAGCGTTCGTGCAACCGGAGAACGCTTCCCTGCTGGATCGCGCCGAGACCCCGACGATATTCCTGGATGCACCGGTGGCTGAGTTGTGGCGGCGGTGTGTGGCAGACGCGGTCGATCGGCCGTTGCGGCGGAAGGAAAACGAGTTTCGGCGACTTTATGCAGAGCGCCGTCCCCGTTACCTGAATGCCGGGCTGCGGGTCGAGACCGGCGACAGAGAGATCGAACGGATCGTGGACGAGATCGTGAATAGTCTGGGACTGAGCCACGCCGTTCCAGACGAGGAGAAGTGACGTGAAGTTTGGGGGCATCATTAGCGTGGGCCTGGCCGGCATTCTGCTGGCGCCCATCGCTGCCGGTGCAGGAGAAAAGGAAAAACCGAAAAGCACCGTGCAGATGGTGGATTCGGGATCATTTGGCGTTTTCATAAATGGGCGTCGAGTGGCGACCGAGACTTTTTCCGTTCAGCAGACCGCCAACGGAAGCGTCGTGAGTTCCCAGTTCGCGACGGACGACACCGCCAACAAGGCGGCGCAGACTTCCGAGTTGCAGCTCACGCCGGGTGCAGAGATCCGGAAATACGAATGGAAGGAACTGAGCCCGGGCAAGGCGCAAGCGACGGTTGCACCTAACAATGATTTCCTGATGGAACACATCAGCGCCGGGCCGGACGACAAACCGGTAGAGCAGCCGTTCCTTTTGCCCACTTCGACCAGCATTCTAGACGATTACTTTTTCATCCACCGAGAAATTCTGATCTGGCGGTATCTGGCCACGGCCTGCAAACAGGAAAAGGGCGCGATCCAGTGTCCGGCCAACCAGAAGACGCAGTTTGGGACGATGAACCCGCACCAGCGCTCTTCGGTGCCGTTGAGCCTGGAGTTCACTGGCCGGGATAAAGTTACGATTCGTGGCGCAGAGCGGGAGCTAAACAAGTTTGTTTTGCGCAGCGAGGGTGGGGACTGGACGATGTGGGTGGACGACCAGTTCAAGCTGCAACGGATCCTGATTACGGGTGACGCTACCGAAGTCGTGAGAGATTGAAGGGACAGGAGGCTGGCGCCGATAGTAGCAAGCAGCCGTGGAGTGGGCCAGCCTAAAATGCCGATGGCTCTGATCGACACACGCACCTCGCGCATTCTATTCACGGCGTTACTGTTTGCGCTCGGCCTGGGCTTTCTCTATGTAGCTCGGCACACCCTGATTGCTTTCCTGTTCGCCATCTTCTTTGCCTACCTGATGGATCCGGCCGTGTCGCGCCTGGAAAAGTGGTTGCACGGACGGGCCCGGGCAATCGCGGTGATTTACGTCCTGCTGCTGGCGGGGCTGGGCCTATTCTTCTTTTCAGTGGGGCCGCGCATTGGGCGTGAAGCCGGGCGGCTGGGAGAATCGCTGCCTGACCTGCTGACCCGAGTCAGCTCCGGAGACATCGCGCAGGATATCGGCACCGAACACGGCTGGGACAAAACAACGCAGGAAAAGTTCAGGCAATTTCTCTTCAAGCACTCCGACGACATCAAGCAGTACGCGGAACGTTTTGGACTGCGGGCCGCCGGCGTCGCGAAGGAAGCTTGGCTGATTCTGCTGGTGCCGTTACTGGCGATTTTCTTCCTAAAAGATGGCCGGACATTCAGCGATGTTGCGCTCTCGGTGGTGCAGTCCCGGCCGCAGAGGGAGTTCTTGCAGGCGGTCCTGACCGACATGAACCAGATGCTGGCGCATTTCATTCGGGCGCAACTGACGCTGGCCGCATTGTCGCTGGTGGTGTACACCGCGTTCCTGGGAGCGACCCAAGCACCGTACGCCCTGGTTCTGGGGACGGCGGGCGGTGTGATGGAGTTTATCCCCGTGGTGGGGCCGCTGGTCGCGGCTCTTCTCATGCTCAGCGTGGCGGTTCTGATGAGCTACCCACACTGGCTCATGCTGCTGGTCTTTCTGGTGGTGTGGCGGGTGGTACAGGACTACGTGATATCGCCCCGGGTGATGGGCACAAGCATGGAGCTGCACCCGCTGGCAGCGATCTTTGGCGTGATGGCGGGGGGAGAGATCGCCGGGGTGCTGGGTGTGTACCTCTCTATTCCGGTGATGGCTAGTTTGCGGATCGTCTGGCGGCGGGGGCGGATTTACGTCGAGAAGAAACGGTTCGGGCCGCTGAATGAGTATGCATTCGGCGGCGAGATTCAGCCGCGACGGTAGGGGGGCAGGTCTTAGGTCTTAGGTCTTAGGTCTTAGGTCTTAGGTCTTAGGGTTACCGCTCACTCTGGCGCTCCTGCGGTCGTCGCCTGTTGTGCTCTACCGTGGTTTTTACCTTTACATTGCAGAGAATTTCCGCGGCGGCTTCGGGCAAGACTGTGTTGATGAACATGCCGGAGCCGAGTTCAAAACCGGCAACCCGGGTCAGACGCGGGATGATGCTCAGGTACCAGTGGAAGTACTTCACCCAGTTCCTCTTCGATCATCTGACAGAACATGCAAACGCCAAAGTCGTCGTGGTGACGGAGAGCCTCGGAAAAGCGCTGGCGAACCTGATAGGAAATGACGGGCGCAGCGATCAACTGGGAGTGTAGGCGCTCTAGGCTGGTTCCCGCGTCGACCCCATGATTCTTGAAGATGGTGACATGGGCAATGCGCGGGTCAAGGCTGAGCTCATCCTAGCGTGCCTTGTAGATACGCATGACGTCGGTGACGTGGACATCGGACATGAGCGCCATAGCCTGGGAGTGGTCCGTGGTTTCGACGACCGAACCCCTGGATGGTGCGGCGGGAGCGGTGCACGGTGCGGGTGGGTGGGACCTCACGAGCCAATGCAGCGAACTTGTTCGGCACAACCCGGATCTTCCAGGAGCCGTCTCCGTTCGGCAGGCGCAGCGGTTCGGGCGGCGTCTGGTCTTCGTTCCCCGGGCGGAAGGGACAGTTCGGGGCGTAGGAAGTCAAAGCCCGGTGCGGCCGATGCACGATCAACTGCTCGGGACCTTTGGCGCGCTCGGTGGCAATCACCAGCCATTCCTTGGTGAAGAAGTTCTGGCGTAGTTCTGGCATTGAGGCTTGCTCCTAACGTGCCGAACACTTGGTTCCGAAACAAAATGTCAGTCGAGGCCGAACGGCCAGCACCGACTGTGTTCGTCGCCCGTAGCAGGTCTTGCGAACGGGTGTTGTAAAATTCAAAGCGACATCATGCAGACGAAAATCCCTGTCGGAATCCTGGGCGCTACCGGAATCGTGGGGCAGCGCTTTGTGCAAATGCTCGAGCATCATCCGTGGTTCGAAGTCGCCTGGCTGGCGGCCTCGGACCGTTCGGAAGGCCGCGCCTACGGCGAAGCGGCGCGCTGGCGGCTGCGAACATCCATTCCTGATCGCGTCGCGAAAATGACGGTCTCGCCGGCCAGCCCTGAAGGCGCGCCCAAAGTCATTTTTGCCGCGCTCGATGCGAGCATTGCGGCCGAACTCGAACCTCGATTCGCCGAAGCGGGCTGTGCCGTCGTCTCGAATTCCAGCGCCTTGCGTATGGCCACCGACGTTCCTCTGGTCATTCCGGAAGTAAACGCAGGACACGTCAAGCTGATCGAAACCCAAACGTGGCGGCGCAAGTCCGGTGGCTTTGTCGTGACCAATCCCAACTGCTCGGCCATCGGACTGGTGCTGGCACTGGCCCCATTGGACCAACGTTTCGGATTAGAGACGGTGATGGCTGTCACCATGCAAGCGGTCAGCGGCGCGGGCTATCCCGGAGTGGCATCACTCGACATTCTGGGCAACGTGATTCCTTACATCGCTAAAGAAGAAGAGAAGATGGAGGAGGAAACGCAGAAGCTCTTGGGCAAGCTCAACGGAACGAAGATTGTGCCGGGTACTTTTGGAATGAGCGCGCAGTGCAACCGCGTGGCCGTGGAAGATGGCCACACCGAGTCGGTCTCGGTGAAGCTGAAGACGAAGGCCAAGCCGGAAGAGATCATCACAGCCTGGAATGAGTACACTGCCGAACCGCAGAAATTGCGTTTGCCGAGCGCGCCCGATCAGCCGGTGCTATACCTGGAGGCCAACGACCGTCCGCAGCCTCGTTTTGACGCGGACCGCGGAGCGGGGATGACGACGACGGTGGGGCGGCTGCGCGCCTGCAAGGTGCTGGATTGGAAGTTCACGGTGCTTTCGCACAACACGATTCGCGGAGCGGCCGGGGCGGCGCTGCTGAATGCAGAGCTGCTGAAAGCCCAGGGGTACTTGGGGTGACGCGGAGCGGTTGCGGTTCCATGCGCCGTGGCGGCGCTGACGCGGGCAGGATGCTCTCGCGACAGTCGGCGGGACGCCGGCGCTATTATCCTGTACGGGATTCCATTCGATGATCGTAATGAAATTCGGCGGCACCTCGGTGGAGGATGCCCAGGCGATCGACCGCACAGCGGCTATCGTGAAGGGACGGGTGGCGAAGAAGCCGGTAGTGGTGGTCAGTGCCATGGCCAGGGTCACCGACACGCTGCTGAAGATGGCGCAGGCGGCGGGGTCGGGAGATCGCGAGTCGGCTCTGGGTCTTTCGCGCGGGCTGCGCGAACGGCACTACAACACTGCGGGGGAACTTCTCGGGACGGGCGTCTTCACGAAGTTTCACGGCGAACTCGAAGCCGAGTTCGACGCGCTGGATGAACTGCTGCGGGGCATCGCAGCGGTGGGTGAGTTGACGCCGCGCACGACCGATCACGTGGCGGCTTACGGGGAGCTGCTTTCCAGCAAAATTGTCGCTGAGTCATTCAGTGCCCGCGGCCTGGAGGCCGCACTGGTCGATTCGCGAGATTGCGTTGTCACCGATGGGACGCATATGCGCGCCGTTCCCGTTTTCGACGCTACCAACGAACGGCTGGCGCTGCAGGTGAAACCTCTTCTGGATGCCGGGCGCGTTCCGGTGATGGGTGGGTTTATCGGATCAACGCGCAATGGGGTGACGACCACGATCGGGCGGGGAGGCTCCGATTTTTCGGCCGCGATTGTGGGGGCGGGGCTGAACGCCGAGGCGATCGAGATCTGGACGGACGTGGACGGAATGCTGACGACGGATCCGAATCTCTGTCCGGATGCGCACCGGATCCGTGTGATCAGCTTCGATGAGGCGGCCGAGTTGGCTTATTTCGGCGCGAAGGTGCTGCATCCTGCCACGGTGCTGCCGGCCATCCAGAAAAACATTCCGGTGTTCGTGTTGAACTCGCGCAATCCCACGTGTGAAGGGACGAAGATTACCGCCCGGGCGCCGCACTGCAAGAATATTTTCAAAGCCATTGCCGCCAAGAAACGCATTACGATTGTGAACGTCGCGGCGCCGCGCATGCTGCTGGCGCACGGGTTCCTGAAGGCCATCTTCGAGGCATTTGACCGGCACAAGGTGGCGGTGGACGTGGTGTCTACGTCGGAGGTCAGTGTGTCGTTGACGGTCGACTCGAATGAGGCGATTCCGGCCCTGGCCGCGGACCTGGCGAAGCTGGCGGATGTAAAGTATGAAGGGCGGAAGGCGATCGTGTGCCTGGTGGGGGAGAATCTACGCGAGACTCCGGGAATTGCGGCGCGGGTGTTCGGAGAGCTTTCGGACTTGAAGATTCGCATGATCTCGCAGGGAGCTTCGGAAATTAATCTGACGTTCGTGATCGAAGAAGGGGATGTACCGGGAGTGATCCGGCGGTTGCACACTACTTTCTTCTCTGAGTTGGATCCCGAGGTGTTTGCTTAGGTTCGAAAGCCTTTGCTGCAGAGAAAGCGGAGAACGGCATCCGGGTAGTTAACGGAGAGCGAAGTTCATGAACCTCCTGGTTCTGGGCCGCGGGAAAACCGGGTCGTTGGTCGCGGAAGTGGCTCGCGAACGGCGGCATCATGTTCGCGTGCTCGGCGGCGCGGACAATCAGCACGGTTGCGCCCTAACCCACGATTCTCTGCGCGATGTGGACGTGGTTGTCGATTTCACGACGCCGGGAGCGGTTCTGGAGAATATCGAAGCCTGCCTTCGGGAAAAGAAGAACATGGTGGTGGGAACGACGGGCTGGCACGCCGAGAGGGCAGCCATCCGAAAACTGGCGGAAAAGGCAGGGACCGGGTTTCTGTGCGGCGCGAATTTCTCGGTCGGCGTAAACCTGTTCTTCGAGGCGGCGCGAGCCTCAGCGGAAGCTTGCCGGCACGGCTACCACGGGCAGATTTTTGAGCGGCATCACCAGCAGAAGAAGGACGCGCCTTCGGGCACGGCGGTGGTGTTGCAGGGGATTGTGAAGGAAGGCGGCGGGGCGGAGTTGGAGATCACTTCGTTTCGTGAAGGCGACGTGGTCGGGATGCACGAACTGATTTTTGATTCACCCAGTGACCGGATCTATCTTTGTCATGATGCCAAGTCGCGGCGCGGATTCGCCGAGGGGGCCGTGCTGGGAGCCGAGTGGCTGGGCGCAAAGAAGGGATTTTTCGAATTTAAGGATATCTGGCGCGAACTGTAGCGCTGCGAGCGGATCGTCAGCGCGACACTCCAGCCAACCTCTTTCCTCGGAATCGGCATCTCGTGAACCGACAGGTCGGGTTTCCCGGCGACGCCTGTTAGCGTTATCTTAATCATATGCAACTGCGTGGATGTGGAACTGCTCTGGTCACTCCGTTCCATCAGGACGGTTCGATCGATGAACCTGCCCTGCGCAACCTGGTTGCCTGGCAGGTGGAATCGGGAATCGATTTCCTGATTCCTTGCGGCACGACCGGGGAGACCCCGACACTCTCGCACGACGAGTGGCTGCGGGTCATCGACATCACGATTGAAGTTGTGGCCGGGCGTGTGCCGGTGGTGCCGGGTGCAACTTCCAACTCCACCCAGGACGCGGTCGCCAAGGCGAAAGAAGTCGCTGCGCGGCCGGGTGTGGATGCGATCCTCACGGCCACCCCCTACTACAACAAGCCAACGCAGGAAGGCCAGTACCGGCATTTCAAAGCGATCGCGGAGGCGGTTGACAAGCCGATCGTCCTCTACAACGTTCCGGGACGTACGGGAGCGAACCTCGAGCCAGCTACCGTGGGACGGCTGGCGGAAGTCCCGAACATTGTGGGCGTGAAGGAAGCCAGCGGGAACATGACGCAGATCGCCGAGGTCTGCGGTGCAATGCCGGAGACTTTCCTGGTATTTTCCGGCGACGATGCGGTCACTCTGCCGGTGATCGCGCTGGGTGGAGTGGGCATCATTTCGGTGGCGTCGAATGAGATTCCGCGAGAGATGGCCGAGATGACGCGCGCGGCCCTGAACAATGACTGGGCGACAGCTCGCTCGCTGCAGCGGAAATTTCTGCCTCTGATGCAGGCGAACTTCATCGAGTCGAGCCCACTGCCGGTGAAGGCGGTGCTGGCGATGATGGGGCGAATCGAGGAAGTGTACCGGCTGCCGCTTCTGCCGATGCGGCGGGATACGCGCTCGAAACTGCAGAAGGTCGCAACGGAAGTGGGGTTGATCGCTAGGCCGGCTGCGCCTGCGGCGGAAGCCGCAGAGTTTTACGTGTATGAAAACTGGCTGGCAGGGCCGCACAAGATTGTGTTGCATCGTTCGAGCTGCGGGCAGTGCAATCATGGCAAGGGACGCCCCGCCGGGCATGACGCAAACCATGCGAAGTGGCACGGGCCGTATCCAACTCTCTCCGAGGCGCGACAAATCGCGCACGACATGCAGGGGGTGCTGATTCGGAGCGAGTGCAAGTGTATCTGAAGGGCAGTCGCTAGTCGCTAGTCGCTCGTCGTCAGAAAATCCCCT
>Ga0307471_100002493_pt1 | contig 10611 bp, 4 predicted proteins | sample atmos_gasesAM3C__2_FD_204566 | JGI IMG/M metagenome (GOLD analysis project Ga0307471, IMG submission 204566) | Hardwood forest soil microbial communities from Morgan-Monroe State Forest, Indiana, United States - atmos_gasesAM3C_515 | ecosystem: Environmental > Terrestrial > Soil > Temperate... | reverse complement strand
CAATTCAAGGCGACCACCATGAAGACCGTGCCGCCGACCACGTCCGAGGGAATCGAGCGGTACCTCGGCAGCGGCTTGGTCAAGGGGATCGGGCCGATTCTCGCGAAGAAGCTGGTCGGGCGATTTGGAGCCGAGGTTCTCGCCGTGATCGAGAACCGGGCCGCCGAACTGCAAACAGTCGATGGCATAGGCCCCAAGCGCCGGGAGCGGATAGCGCACGCATGGCAAGAGGCAAGGCAAGTCCGCGAAATCATGCTGTTCCTGCACAGCCATGGCGTAAGTACCAGCCGGGCGGTGAGAATCTTCAAGACCTATGGCGAGCAGGCAATCGAGAAGGTGCGGAGCAATCCGTACATGCTGGCCAAAGATATCTACGGGATCGGCTTCGCGACTGCGGACCAGATCGCGCAGAAGGTCGGGATTCCGCGAGATTCGCTCAACCGGGCGAGGGCAGGCATCGACCATGTTTTGATGGAAGCGACTTCGGACGGTCACTGCGCCTTGCCTTTGGCAAAGCTCAAGCTCGCGGCGCTGAAGCTGCTGGAGGTGTCGGAAGCGACGGTCGAGCAGGCCCTCTCGCAGATGCTCACGGGCGGCTCGCTGCTACTGGAGGAAATCGACGGCGAGCCCCTGATCTTCCTGCCGCATCTCAGGAAGGCGGAGGAAGGCATTGCGGCACGGATCAAGTGGCTGGCGGGAACGGCGACGGCCTACCCGCCGATCGATTTCGAAAAAGCGGTCGCATGGTGCGAGCGGAGGACGGGCAAGACGCTTGCCCCCAGCCAGCGCGAGGCGCTGAAAACGGTTCTCGCCAAACGCGCCACGGTCATCACGGGTGGCCCGGGCGTGGGCAAAACGACGCTCGTCAACTCGATCCTGATGATCCTGCGGGCCAAGGGCGTGAAGTGCCTGCTGTGCGCCCCAACCGGACGGGCGGCGAAACGGCTCACCGAGACCACGGGATTGGAGGCGAAGACGATCCACCGCCAGCTGGAGATCGACCCCGGAACTGGTCGGTTCAGCCGGGACGAGTCGAATCCGCTCGCCTGCGACCTTCTGGTCGTGGACGAAACCTCAATGATGGATGTGCTGTTGATGCACTCCCTCATGCGGGCTCTTCCCAACCACGCTGGACTGATTCTGGTCGGGGACGTGGATCAGCTTCCGTCGGTCGGGCCGGGCACGGTGCTTCACGACCTGATCGAGAGCGGAGTCGTGCCAGTCGTGCGACTGACCGAGGTGTTCAGGCAGGCTGCGGGCAGCCAAATCATCACCAACGCGCACCGCATCCGCCGAGGCCAGATGCCGGACGTGCTCGGTGCGGACCCGGGTTCCGATTTCCATTTCGTCGAGCGGGACGATCCGGAGAAGATCGCGGCAACGCTGGTCAAGCTTGTGCAAGAGAGGATTCCGGGACGGTTCGGCCTAGACCCGATCCGCGACGTGCAGGTTCTTTGCCCGATGAACCGGGGGTCGCTCGGCGTGCGGGAACTGAACACAGCCTTGCAGCGGGCCCTGAATCCCGCCCGACTCGGTCAGCCCGCCGTCGAGCGGTTCGGATGGCGATTCCAGATGCGCGACAAGGTCATCCAAACGGAGAACGACTACGACAAGGAGGTCTTCAACGGGGACATCGGAATCGTTGAGCGGATCGATCCGGTCGAGCATGAGGTCACGATCCGGTTCGACGAGCGATTGGTGAAGTACGACTTTGGGGAGTTGGATGAAGTCGCGCTGGCTTACGCGATCACGATCCACAAGTCGCAGGGGTCGGAGTTCCCGGCAGTGGTGATCCCGCTGGCCACCCAGCACTACATGCTGCTCCAGCGCAACCTGATCTACACGGGGATAACGCGAGCGAAGCGGCTGCTCGTGCTGGTCGGGCAGAGGAAGGCGCTGGGCATCGCGGTACACAATGACCGCCCGCAGAGGCGGTATTCCGGGCTGCTTGCTAGCCTGAGGGGCGGCGGGCAACACTAACTTGCGGGGAGACCCCGAGCGGGAAACGTCTGCCAACCGGATCGGTGGAGGCGATGGTTCGGCCCTCCACTCAAGGGCACACTGCGGGATGAAGACGCCCGACACGGGTGCCCTTCACCAATTGCGTAAAACGATGCGTAAAGAATTTCTGAAATTTGGGCTGGGAACTTGGGTTTAGAGTCACCGAGCCAGTTGTTGAGATTAGCTCAACCCATTGAAACCAAATGAAGGGTTTGGTTGCGGGGGGTGGATTTGAACCACCGACCTTTGGGTTATGAGCCCAACGAGCTACCAGACTGCTCCACCCCGCAGAATCATCATAACAACGTAGTTTGCAGTGGTCAAACTTCTGTCTGGTTTGCTTAATGGTTGCGCCAACCGTTACATTCGTTTTGTAGATCAACTCCTCTTTCCCTAATGAGCTTGCGCACACTTAACGACGTTTTCTTTGCTGTGGTCGAGCGCCAGCACTCCAAGGTCATGTTGCAGCGGCTGGGGGATGAATGGGTTCCGATTTCTTCGGCGACGCTTCGCGAGCGGGTCATGGCAGTGTCCGGTGCGCTGAGGGAATGGGGCATCGGTAAGGGCGACCGGGTTGCCATCCTTAGCGAGAACCGGCCGGAGTGGACGATCGCGGACTTTGCTTCCCTGCTGATCGGCGCCGTTACCGTTCCCATCTACGCCACCCTCACGGCTGAACAGACAGCGTACACTCTGCGAGATTCGGGCGCGCGCATCGTTTTCTTGTCCAGCGAAGTGCAGTTGCAGAAGGTTCTCTCGATTCGTGGCCAGACGCCGTTGGAAAAGCTGGTGGTCATGGACGCGGTCGAAGGCGTCGATGCGGTGCGCATGGCCGACATGGAATCAGGGGGCCGGGCGAGCCTCGACTCGTCGCTTGAAAACCTTCAAGCAATGGCTGGCGCGGTTTCAGCGGACGATCTGGCTACCATTATCTATACCTCGGGTACGACGGGTACGCCCAAGGGAGTGATGCTTACCCATGGCAACATGGCATCGAATCTCAATTCCTCTCTGGTTGAGTTTCCGGTGCAACAGGATGATGTCAGCATCTCGTTTCTTCCGCTCTCCCATGTCACCGCCCGGCATGTGGATTTTGCGCTGCTGTATCGCGGTGTGACGCTGGCGCATCTTGCGCTCGTGACCCAACTTCCGCAGGCTCTGCTGGAAGTGAAACCTACGTTTTTTGTTGCCGTACCGCGGGTGTACGAAAAAATCCATTTTCAGACGGAACAGAAGGCGCAAGGTTTTCCCAACTCGACTTTTTATAACTGGGCCTTGTCCGTGGGCAAGGAACATCGGCCGGAAGTCCTTGCGGGTACTAGGCCCACGTCGAGGTCCTGGAGATTGGCAGACCGGCTGTTGTATTCGAAAGTGCGCGCAGGCCTGGGTGGGCGCATAGAGGTTTTCATTTCCGGCGGGGCGCCGCTCGGACGCGATCTCGCGGAATGGTATGCCGCCATTGGGATCCGCATTCATGAGGGTTACGGGTTGACGGAAACTTCTCCCGTGATTGCCGTCAATACGCCCCAGGCGCACAAGCTGGGCACGGTAGGAAAGCCGCTGCCGAACCTGGAGGTGCGCATTGCGGAGGACGGCGAGGTCCTGGTGCGGGGCCCGTCGGTGTTCAAGCAATACTGGAACAAGCCGAAGGAGACGCAGGAAGCCTTTGTGGACGGCTGGTTCAAGACAGGCGACATCGGCAACATGGATGCAGACGGATTTCTCTCTATCACCGATCGCAAGAAAGATCTGATCAAGACATCGGGCGGGAAGTTTATCGCGCCGCAGCCGATCGAGAACTCGCTCAAGCATAATGTTCTGATCACCGAGGCGGTGGTATTGGGCGAGAAGCACAAGTTTCCTTCTGTGCTGATTGTGCCCAACTTTCCGCTGCTGGAAGAGTGGGCCCGCGGCCATGAACTGGTTTTCGCTTCACGACAGGAGCTGGTGGCCCATCCTGAGGTGCGCGCTGTGTACGAGCACATCGTGGACGACTTGAATCAGAATCTGGCCCGGTATGAGAGGTTGAAGCGAGTGCTGCTGGTGGGGGATGAATTTTCCGCCGAGAATGGGACGCTGACCGCCAGCATGAAGCTGCGCCGCCGGGTGGTGGAGGAACGCTACCGAACGCAGATTGAAGAGATGTATGAGCAGGCGGAAAGGGCTGGGCCGAAGACAGAACCGAATGCATAGATCCTTCGTCGTCGGGGATTCTTTTTGCGAATCCCCGCCTCCTCAGGATGACAGAAAGTGGGGACCAAGTTGCTGACGCTCGCACTTTGAGCTTGCTTAAACTACTTCATCCCAATGGTTGACGGTCTCATCCAATACTGACATCTGGAGCGCGATCGTATGTCCCCTTCTCTAGCGTTCGGCCGAGTCTACTGTGTTGCGACTATCATTCTTCTACTGTCATCTCTGGCCACGAGCAGCTGGGCTCAACAGGCCGGAGGCCAGCCGACCCCAACCAATAAGGCGTCGGACAAATCGAAAGCGGCTGCGGCCGAATCCCGCTCCACCGATACCCAAAACGTCTTGCGCCAGATGAACAGTGCGCTGCAGGACCTGGCTGCCAGGGTGTCTCCCGCGGTGGTGCAGATTCAGACCACCGGGTATGGGCCGCTGACCGAAGGGGACGGCGACCGGGGGCGGACGGCGCTGATCGTACGCCAGCACGCCGTGGGTTCGGGCGTGATCGTGGACGCAAACGGTTACATCATGACCAACGCCCACGTGGTTGAAGGAGCGCATCGCATTCGTGTGGCTTTGCCGATGTCGTTGAACAGCTCGCCCTCCAACCTGCCGGCCGGGAGGCGCCAGCTGTTTGACGCCAAGGTGCTCGGAGTCCATAAGGAGAGCGACCTCGCGCTGCTCAAGATTGAGCAGACCGATCTGCCCACGCTGTCGCTCGAAGCGCAGCAAAACATCCGCGTGGGACAGATGGTGTTGGCGGTCGGCAGTCCCGAGGGTCTGCAGAGCTCGGTCACGATGGGTGTAATCAGCGCGGTGGCGCGGCAGGCCGATCCCGCAAAATCTCTGAATTACGTTCAGACCGACGCGCCGATCAACCCGGGGAATAGCGGTGGCCCGCTGGTGGACATGGACGGCTATGTGGTCGGCATCAACACTTTCATTCTGAGCCAGAGCGGCGGAAGTGAAGGCCTGGGCTTCGCCATTCCGGTGCGGGTGGTGAATTTTGTCTATCACAGCCTGCGCAAGTATGGACACGTGCACCACGTAGAGATGGGCGCGGGAGCGCAGGAGATCACGCCGACTCTGGCGGAGGGCCTGGGGCTGCCGCAGTCCTGGGGCGTCATCGTGGACGACGTAACGCCGGATGGCCCCGCCGCTGCCGCCGGCGTGCAGGTGCAGGACATTATTCTTACTGCCGACGATCGGCCGATTGAAACTCTGTCGGCACTCACCGCCGCCACTTATCTTCATAACCCCGACAAACCCGTAAAGCTCGAAATTCTGCGGGGCACGGATGCAAACAAGAATAGGGAGAAGAAGATTCTCTACGTCGCCGCCGTGGAAAAGCACGACCAGATGGACTTGCTCATGGACGCCACCGATCCCGAGAAGAGTCTTGTGCCCCGGCTGGGTATTCTGGCGATAGATATCACCGACCAGATTCGCTCTGCGATCGGCACGACCCGCATTTCGGGTGGGGTCGTCGTGGTAGGCCGCGCCGCCAACCTTATTGTGTCGGACAGTGGCGTGCAGACTGGGGACATCATCCACTCGCTTAATACCAAGCCGATTGATTCTGTGGAAACGTTGCGGAGTGCTGTACGGGCCCTTAAGTCTGGCGATGCGGTGGTTCTGCAGATTGAGCGGGATGGAGGGTTGCAGTATTTGCCGTTTGAGATGGAGTGAGCGTCGTACTGATTGCGGGCGGGTTTCCTAGCCGCGATAGAATAAGGCGAGTGAGGTGGTCATGGCACAGATGACGCCGGAAGTTTTCGAAGTCCGCGAAAAAGCATTGACGCTGTCCACCCGTGACCGTGTCTGCTGATCGATTAGCTGATTGCCAGCCTCGATGACGGGCCAGCCGAAGAGGGAGTCGAAGAGGCATGGGCAGCGGAAATCAAGCAGCGGGTCGATGACATGCGATCTGGCAAAGCTAAAATGATATCCGGCGAGAAACCCAAGCGAAGCCTGGACGGGGCACCCTCAAGAGTGGTGGCGGTCTTTAGCGGAAGTTGCTGATCAGGATTACGTCGCTGGTTCGGTTGAATTTGGTCAGGAACAACTGCTTGCCATCGGGCGACCAGGCGAAGCTGGAAATGAGGCCGGAGGTGAATTTGGTGAGCTGTTGAGGAGGTCCGCCAGTCACGGGCTGTTCCCAGATATTGGAAGCGCCGTTTCTGGTCAACACGTATTGGAGAGCCTTTCCGGAAGTCGACCAGTAGAGGCTGCGTGCGCCGAGAGGCGTCTGGCTTACGAACTGCAGCGCCCCGCCGGTGGTCGCGACCATCCCGATTTTCGGTATCGGGACGGGGCTGCCCTCCTGGTAAGCGAACGCAACCCGACTGCCATCGGGTGAGACTCGAATCGCGTAACCGCCTTCCGGTACGGACACGAGTGCGACCGGGTCACCCCCTTCGGCAGATACGCGATAGACCTTGTCTTTGTTGCCGTAGAAAACCCACTTGCCATCGAGCGAACAATCGGAATCTCCGGCCTGATCCACAAGCTTCCGGCTATTTGAACCATCGGCATCGGCCCGCCAGAGTTGTATTTTGCCATCACGGTAGGAGTCGAAGAGTACGTAGCGGTCACCACAGGATGAGATGGAAGTCACGTTATTGGCTTGGGGGAGTAGCACGGCTGGTGCGGTGCCATCCGAATTCGTCAGCCACACATCACCATTTCTGGTGGCAGCCAGCAGCTTGCCGGACGGGCCGATCGCGAGCCGCTCATAGGCCGGCTCACCCGAAGTAATCTGGCGAGCCTGCGACGAATCTCCTGCTGGCGCGGCCCAGATATCCGAGGAGCGGGTCCGCTGAATAGCTGCCAAGGTTTTGCCGTCATGAGTAACATCCAGGTCCGGGTCATAGTCCGATAGATCGTTGGTAAAACGATGCAGCTCGCCCTTGGGATAGTCGATGCTTTGCAGCTGGGTTCGGCCGAGCGTGCTTTCGGCGACGGGCGCGATGAGAAAGTTGCCATCCGGCATCCAGACGGCGCGTCCGATGAGTCTCCCGCCAGAGGAGAGCAGGGGTCGGACATGGCCGTCAACTACGGTAATGAGATTCAATTGCCAGCTGACCTGGCTTCCGACGCCCACGGTAGGCACGGCGATGGTTTTGCCATCCGGGGACCAAGTTGTGCCGAACTGAAAGCCGGCGTTGGCCGATAACTTGGCCAGCAATCGCTCGCCGGTGCCGTCGGACTGCGCGATTCGAATTTCAATCACATTTTCCGAGGGGATTCCGCGCTGGAAGACGAATTGACTGCCATCCGGAGAGAAGTCGATGGGCGTGTCGATGTCGCGGACCAGTTGTCGCGGTGAACCACCGAGCACGGGCATCTGGTACAGGTAGCGGAAGTTCTCCGTGGACTTGTCCGAACGCACGAAATAGATGTAGTTGCCGTCGGGAGAGAAGTTCAATCCCGCAAACTCCACGACATCCGGCGCGAGTACCTGCACGTCGCTTTTGGTGGCGACGTTCCGCACCCACAGACTCTGCTTCTCCGCATCGCGCAGGGCGTACACGATGTAGCGTCCATCCGGCGCAATCGCCACCTGGCTGGCTTTTCCATTCTCTGTCAGCTTGGTGATCTGCATGTTCTGCAGATTGAAGCCGCGAGGACGGGTCAGCAGTTTGTAGCCGCCGAATCCTGCTGCTGCGAGCACGACTGCGACGGCTGCGGCGATTGCAAGTTTGGGAAGACCTCTCTTTTCGGACGCGACGGCTGCGGGCATTGACTTTGAAGAGGCGCTGGACGGGTCCGCGACCGTTGCGATGGGTGCCGATTCGTGGGCGGCGTGGGAGCGTCCGGAAGTGGTGTCGCGCTTGAGGCGCTTGAGATCGGCGCTGATCTCGGCTGCACTCTGGTAGCGCAAGTCACGATCTTTCTCCAGAGCTTTGTTGATGACCTCCTCTAACTTGGGCGACAGGTCGGTGTTGACCCGTACCGCGGGAGTCGGCTCGCGATTGAGGATGGCATCAAAGATGACAGCGGAAGTATCGCCGCGGAAGGGCACGATGCCGGTAGCCATCTCGTAGAGGACAGCTCCGAAAGAAAACAGGTCGCTGCGGGCATCGAGTTCCTTGCCCTTGGCCTGTTCCGGGGACATGTAGGCGACTGTGCCGATGGCTGTGCCCGGACTAGTGAGAAATTCGACGCTGACCGCGGCGGTAGCCTGAGTGTGAGAGCTTGCCGGAGCTGCTGGATCGGCGGCGGGCGAGGTAACTTTCGCCAGGCCGAAGTCGAGAATCTTGGCGTGTCCGCGCTTGGTGACGAAAATGTTGGCGGGCTTAATGTCACGATGGACAATGTTTTCGCTGTGCGCGGCATCGAGCGCGTCGGCGATTTCGATGGCCAGGCCGAGCAGCACGTCCATCTCCAGCGGGCGTCCGGCAATGCGATGCTTGAGGGTCAGGCCGTCGAGATACTCCATGGCGATGAAGGCCTGGCCGTTTTCTTCGCCAATGTCGTAAATGGTGCAGATGTTGGGGTGGTTGAGAGCGGAAGCCGCCTTGGCTTCGCGGCGGAAGCGCTCCAGAGCCTGGCGATCCTGGGCGACGTCTTCGGGGAGGAATTTCAGGGCGACGAAGCGATCGAGCCGGGTGTCTTCGGCCTTGTATACAACGCCCATGCCGCCGCCACCCAGCTTTTCAACGATGCGGTAGTGCGAGATAGTCTGGCCGATCATGAGCGCAAGACAGACGCTGGCGCCTCATCTTAGGCGGATGAAGGAGGCAAGTCAACGAGAGGGGGGTAGGATGGGTAGGATGGGTAGGATTGCGATTCCGTAAAGCGCCATGTGCCCCTCGGGTAGGGGGCTGATTTGACATCAGTTTGTGGCGGACAAGGAAGGTGGAGCAAGTTGGGGATGGTAGGAATCGTTTGAAAACGGGAATGCACGATTGATTTTTCGGGTTGGAAGGAACAGGGCGACAGGACGTCAGGGCAGACGCCGGAAAAAGATTGCCGGACAGCTCGAAGGACGCGCGCAGCGGGATCAACTGGTATTCGGGGAGAGAACGAGGAACCAGTAGGCTAAGCGCTTGGCCAACTCATGAAAGGTGTCACACTTTCGAGGGGCATGGCTGCGGACTTGGCGGTGGTAGAAGACTGGGGACAGGGTATAAGCAAGAAACCGGATCATGGTCAGCACCACCAGTGCCGTAGTTTGGTGGACCGCGGGGTGTTTGAGGTGACAGTCGGTGGTGAGGGTCTGAAAGACTTCGGTATCGATTCGCCAACGGCTGCGACTGAACTGATGAATGAACAGCGGCGAGATCGAGCCGAGTTCGAAATTGGTGGCGTAGAAGTTGGTGCTGGGCTGGGCTATGGCCGTCTTGGCTTTCGTTCGAGGAGCGTCTTTTTCGCGGACCGTGACGCGGCGCTGCTGTTCGATGCGAAACGTTTTGAGCACCCGGACCCGGCGATCGGCGACCGGCCAATCGACGTCCGGCAGGTGCCAGTAGCGAATCTCCCGGCCCGGTTCCTGTTGAACTCCGGTGGGAGAGGCCTGCGTGCAACGCTCCGCTTCGTGTAATAACTCGGGCTGGTTGTCTTTCAAGGTGAAGGCCCAAACCAGACCCAGACGTTCCACTTCCTGGACGAACGGTGCCTGCAGATACAAAGCATCCCCCACCAACACATCCAGGAAGCGGCGGCCCAACTGCCCAACCAGATGCTGGAGCAGAGCCAGGGCGCAGGTGACCTCGGTTTCGCCATTCTTCTGAAAGCGGACACCTAAGGGGATGGGGAAATCGGTGCTGACCAAGACCACGACGACGATGCGGTGATAATACTGAATCTCGGTTTTCATCTCGCCGTTCACCTTATGCTGCACCTCCCGATCGCAACACCGGGCAAACGAACTGCAGATTTCAATGCCATCGACCGCCCCCACCACCAAGCCTCGGGACCAATCCGAGCGTAGAACTCCGTTGCGTTTCAGGCGGCGGGCAATTTCGCAATTGAGCGCGAACACGGGTTCGGGAGATTGTCTTTCGAGTGAGTAGCCCAGGGTGTCGTCGCTGACCGGTCCGATGCGCTTCGCCAGCACCCCATGGTGACACTCGGCCTCGATCTGAAGCAGGCTGGGAATCTGCATCGCGGCACCCAAGAAGACGGCGTCAAATACTTTTTCCACGCGTGCTGTGGAAACTGCCGTCCCTGGGGCAGAGCACTTACCAAATCCGAGAAGCCGAACACCTTGTCGAGATAAGCCTCGAACCGGTGCCGGTGCCGGCTCAACTTTGGGGATCTTCTTTTTCTGTGAGCTTTTCTTTGAGGAATCGCTTCAGGTTGACACCGCAGATAGTTGCGGCGGCAGCGTCGAAGCGTCGGCGCATCTCGATCTTTTCGCGTACCTGGTCCACCCATTGCGCCGGAATGTTGAGAGCTTTCGGCTTGCCGTCAATC
>Ga0307471_100002492_pt1 | contig 10611 bp, 10 predicted proteins | sample atmos_gasesAM3C__2_FD_204566 | JGI IMG/M metagenome (GOLD analysis project Ga0307471, IMG submission 204566) | Hardwood forest soil microbial communities from Morgan-Monroe State Forest, Indiana, United States - atmos_gasesAM3C_515 | ecosystem: Environmental > Terrestrial > Soil > Temperate... | reverse complement strand
CTCCGGCACCGCCGTCGCCCCGCCGCGCAGTGTTTCCGCCCGCTTGCGACTTACTTTCTAACCCGATGTGCCGCACCATACTTATTCGGAGCAGCCGACATTGTCAGATGCTGTCATTTCTGAGCGCATCCGACTTGTCCTGAGCGTAGCGAAGGAAGAGGATGCGCGAAGAATCTCAGCACATCCAAAACAGTGAAGCGTTGATTGCCAGAAATCCTTCACTGTTATGCGGGCTTGGCCCAACCAGCGATTTGCCTCTGCACCTGTTCGCGAAATTCCAGCGGATGATAGATTTTCTCGAACATTTCGGGAGTCCCTCCCGTGCCGCGCACGATCACTGTGCCGTAGCCCAGCAATCTTCCTAATGCAGGCTCATCTACGGCTACGCTCTCAATTCTCGACAATAGAATTTCCACGGTGCGCCGCTCGGCAATGCCTGTCTTCACGATGACTCTCTTGCTTGTGACCGCCATCTCCGTTGCCTTGCGCCGCAAAAGACCAATGCTGAAAATTATCGCTCCAAGTGTTAAAAAGAAAAGGGCGCCAACATACATCGCGGTACGTGGCGGTGCGACTAGGATGCCTTTCCAGCTTGAAAAGCCGCCAACCAAAAAAATCAATGCAAGTAATTCGAAACCTACTGCAATTCCTGCATGCCCCAGCATGACAATCCAATGCAGCTTGGTCTCGTACTGAATGGACTCCCCCGGAATCAAGTGCTTTTCAACGTAGCTCAAAGACGCTCCTCAGGAGGGCTGGCGCCGCTTCTCGGAGTCACGCGGCTGCGCGAATTATAACCGCGCGCGCCGCCCAAACAATGGCTGCTAAATGCTGCGGCTCGATGTAAAAGTAAACGGCAGGAAACTTGGTAGCGCTAACGGGAATCGAACCCGTATTTCGGCCTTGAAAGGGCCGCGTGCTAACCGTTGCACCATAGCGCCACGCTTTGCAGGGTGTGGACCTTATCTAGATCTAGAATAAGAGAATTCTTAGTTGCGAACAAGCTATCGAATAGCCCGGAGTTCAAAACGCGGGCAAGGTCACTCGGGATCGTTTGTCCCCGCGAATCAAGAACGCCTCATCCGCGAAAAGATGTCCGCCAAGACCAGGCGTATTGGGGTGTTGGGAACCCCGAACTCCCGAGCGTCCAGCCACCCATTGGGACGGCAATCGTAACCACGTTGTGTGGCTGGATCAATGATCCAGATGTTTCTGACGCCAAACTGCTGATAATCAGAAATTCGCTCTTGCATCCGGCGAAGTGTGTCTTCCGGCGACAGGATTTCTATACAAGCCACCGGCGGTTTGGTGAGAATCTGCTCTACGACATGCTCGAGCGAGACGAGACATATGTCTGGAATCCGGAATCGGGTAGCTGAAATCTGAATTCTCTGTTCGGGCAGAACTTCAATGTTCCACTCCCGCTGGTGTTGTCCGAACCACAGAATCAGCGCTGCCTGCAACGCGGCATGGTCATGCTCACCCACGTTACGCTCCTCGATCCTTCCATCCACAAAATCGCAGTCCGGTCTGTAGCTGGTCTTCAGGTAGTCGTTTACAGAGATTAGCGTCGTACTTGCCATGTTCTAAAACCCTTGGTCTCTCATGATACTCGCCTTCACTGCGAGGAAGGCAGAGTTTCTGATGTGGCGTCGCATGGTCTCAGCTTTGGCGATCCTGATATTCCTCGCGCCAGGCCATTTGGATCGCTTCGAGCTTCGCTTCGTTGGACGCCGCCGGATCGCCGCTAAAACCCGCCAGCTCCGTGATCCATTTGTGCATGTCGGTGAAGCGTACCGTCAGCGGATCGGTGTCCGGATACTTGTCGGCCAGCGCAATCGCGATATCTTCAAAATTGTCCCAGCTAAATGTTGGCGGCATCAAACACTCCTACCTAGACTGAAAGAACAACTACATCACAGCCCAAACGAAAAAGGCAAAAAATGCTCCGGCCTAGAAGGCCATAAGTCCCTGCGTACGAATTGCCCGAAGCTTCCTTTTGCTCAGTTGTTTCCCGCTGATCACCACTTCACTGACGAACGCACGATGCAAGACCGGATGTTTCGTGGGAGAAACAAATATAAGCAACCCCACAAGACAGAACACTGACGAAAAAATGATGCAAACAATTTTGAGAGGAAGGAGCATAAATGCAGCTTGCTTACTAGTGGTCCAGTTCCTTGGCGTAGTTTTTGTTCCAGTCAGGAATTTCCACGATGATGTCCGTTGTGCCATCGGGCACGGTCTGGCAGCCGAGGCGCGACTTCGGCGTGATCCCCGGCGCCTCGTCCAGCTCATCGAACTCCGCGTCCGTGGCTTCGTTGCACGACTCGAGGCCCTGCTGCACGATCACGTGGCACGTCGAGCAGGCGCACACTCCGCCGCACGCATGGTCCAGCCCCACCTTGAAGCCCTCGGAAATATCCAGGATGCTGCCCGGCAGGCCGTTGTGGCCGTACGGGATTTTCTCCGGATCGACTTCGATGGTCTTGCCGCTGGGAAGAAATGTCACTTTGTATTTCTTCGTGGCGGGTTTGTATTTAACTTCTTCAATGTATGGATTTGTTCCGCCCATTTTCCTACTCCCCAAACTCAGCGTGTTAATCTCACCCAATTCGCCGTTGTCATTCTGAGGGCTGCCGTTTTTGCAGCCCGAAGAATCTCATTGTCAACTTCAACCTAGCCCGCTCATCGCGTTGAGATCCTTCGCTTTGCTCAGGATGACATACGATTAACGCCTTGCTATTCCGAGAACCCAGAGTTCTGCATCGCTACAGAACTAAACCTCAGCCAGCTTGCGCCCTTCGAGCGCCGATGAGACGGCGCTACTCATCAGCAGTTCCGCCAGACGTTCGGTCGCATGATTCAGCTCATCAATCCGTTTGCGAATGAGCTTGTAGTCGTTGCCCGCAACAGATTCTTTGAGCGCGGCCACGCCGCCATCAATCTGCGTGCGTTCTCCGGCGGACAAGCTATCCGACTGCGGATTTGTCAGCGCCTTGGCCGTCGCCGTCAAAATCGCTTCCGCTTCCGTGCGCGCCTCGATGAGCTGGCGCTCCGCAAAATCCTGCTCGGCGTATTCGATGGATTCTTCGAGCATGCGCTCGATTTCCGTATCACTGATGCCGTAGCTTGGCTGCACCTCGATGGAATGCTGCTCGCCGGTGCGCAAATCCTTTGCGCCGACTTGCAAAATGCCATTGGCGTCGATCAGGAACTTCACTTCGATGCGCGGCAGTCCCGCGGGAGCAGGAGGAACTTTCAGCGTAAACCGCGCCAGCGAACGGCAATCCTTCGCCAGTTCGCGTTCGCCTTGCAGCACGTGAATGTCGATCCCGGTCTGATTGTCCACGCCCGTCGTGTAAAGCTCCTGCGCGCTTGCCGGAATCGTCGAATTGCGCGGTATCACTTTTGCCACCGCACCGCCGTACGTCTCAATTCCCAGCGAAAGCGGCGTCACGTCGAGCAGCAACATATTTTTTACGCCGCGGTCCAGAATGTTCGCCTGCGCCGCCGCGCCCAGCGCCACCACTTCATCGGGATTCAGCTCCGTATGCGGCTTGCGGTCAAAATATTCCTGAACCGTGCGGCGAATCAGCGGCGTGCGCGTAGCTCCACCGACTAAAACAACTTCGTCCATATCTCCCGGCTTGAGTTGCGCATCCGCCAGCGCCTGCTTCACCGGAGCCATCGTGCGGTCGACAACGGGACGAATCAATGCCTCGAGTGCACCGCGCGTAAATTCGTGCGTAAAGACTTTGCCATTCGGCAACGGGAAGCGCAGTGTTGCGCTTTCGCTTTCCGACAACTGATGCTTCACGTTGATCAGTGCCTTCCGCAGTTCCTGCGCCAGTTCGCCATGCGGCGAGAAATCAATTTCATCGTGCTGGAGAATCTTCTCGTGAACGAATGCCTGCAATAAATTGTCGATGTCGTCGCCGCCAAGGTGCGTGTCGCCGTTGGTCGAGAGCACCTGGTAAATGTCGCCCTCACTCGTGGAGATGAGCTTCAGCACGGAAATGTCAAACGTGCCGCCGCCAAGGTCATAAACCGCAACCCGCCCGCGCTGCTTTTCATGCAAACCGTAAGCAAGCGCAGCAGCCGTGGGTTCGTTCACCAACCGCAACACTTCGAGTCCTGCGATTTTTCCCGCATCTTTAGTGGCTTGGCGCTGTGCATCGTTAAAGTACGCGGGCACTGTTATAACCGCGCGATCCACGGTTTCGCCGAAAAACGCTTCAGCCCAATTCTTTAATTCGCGCAGAATAAACGCGGAAATCTCCGGCGGCGTAAAGACTCTGTCGCCGAGCCGCACGCGAATGACATTTTTGCTGGCAGCGTCAATGCGAAACGGAAAGAGTTTCAGTTCGTTCTGCACGTCTGCCGTTCCGCGACCCATCAAACGCTTCACCGAATAAATCGTGCGCTCCGGCTGCGTCAACAACCGCCGCTTCGCCGGCTCGCCCACGATGATGCTTCCGTCCGCATCAATGCTTACGACCGAGGGACACAGCGTCGATCCATAAGGACCAGGAATACACTTCGGCTGACCCGTCTGCGCATCCGTATACGCGACCAGGCTGTTCGTCGTCCCGAGATCAATCCCAACAATTCTGCCCATGCCTCGACTAAACCTCCGCCAACTCCTTGGCGACGTTCGTGACCAGGTTGCGGACATACGAGCGGCGGTTCAGCAACTCATTCAGCTTCGCCAAGATTTTGTGCCGCGTTGCCTTATCACCTTGTACCGCCGCATCCCATTCCCGCCCGGCGGCTTGCAATTCGCCATCGACTTCGTGAAGCTTCTCCTGAAAACTCTTCTCTTCGGATTCGAGGCGCGCTTTCAGTCCGGCCAAGTCCTCTCCCGATGTCTTCGCTTCCCGCAATTCATCGAGCGATTCGTTCAACTCAAAAACTTCTTCGAGTAATTCGGGAGGCGCCTGCTGCTTCTTCTCCCCTTCTTTGCGTTCGCCCTCAATGGCCAGCAAATACTCGACGCGGGCAATGGGATCGCGCAGCGTGCGATACGCGTCGTTCAACTCCGAGCTACGCTTGAGGGAAAGCTCGCGCTCCTCTTCGCTCGCCTTCACAAAATTGTCCGGATGCAGCTTCCAGCTCATTTGCAGGAACTTCTGCTCGAGCTCGCTCATCTCGATCCACAGCTTTCGCGGCATCCCGAAAAGGGCGAAATAGTCGTCGTTGCTCGTTGTTGCGGGCGTTGCCTGAGTCATTTGCGATATCCGACCAACCTAGTCCGATTCTCGAAAGAGCACAAAAAAAGTGGCTGGCGAGCGCGGCTGCCAACCACTTGTCAAACTCGCCTGCGTGTCTTCCCCCGCCGAAATTGAAGGAAAATCAAGGTGTCGGCGAAAAGCAGATCCCTCGCTTCGCTCAGGATGACAGGGTGCGTTTTTTTTCGGCAGCACCTAGGCCGTAAAAGAGCTGCCGCAGCCGCAGTTCCGCTCCGCATTGGGATTCTGGAAAACAAATCCCTGGCGCATCAGCGTCTCTTCGTACTCGAGGGTCGTGCCATTCAGGTAAAGAAAGCTTTTCGTGTCCACGAAAATGCGCGCGCCAAACTCCTCAAAAACCTTGTCGCGGTCGCGCGGCTGAGTATCCAGACGCATCGCGTAGGACAAGCCGGAGCAACCGCCGCCCTGCACGCCCACGCGCAGCCCGCCAACCTCAGGAGACACGCCTTCCTTCTCGAGCAACTTGCGAATTTGTTTCGCGGCGCGCTCGGTCAAATGAATCTTTGCGATATTCGGGCTTACGACTTCAGTGGCCATAATCCGTTGCCCCTGCAACAAAGCGCGCTTAGTGTGACGCCTTTTCGGTGGCCGACACTTCGACGCCGTGCTTCTTTTTCCAGTCGCCGATGGCGGCCTTGATGGCGTCTTCCGCGAGCACGGAGCAGTGAATCTTCACCGGCGGAAGCGACAGCTCCCGCACAATGTCCGTGTTCTTGATCGAAAGCGCCTCATCCACGGTCTTCCCCTTCACCCATTCCGTGGCGAGCGAGGAGCTGGCGATGGCCGACCCGCAGCCGAAGGTCTTGAACTTAGCTTCTTCAATGACCTGCGTCTCCGGATTGATTTTCATCTGCAGCTTCATCACGTCGCCGCACTCCGGCGCGCCGACGAGACCGGTCCCAACGTTGGGATCTTCCTTCGGGAGGCTGCCGACGTTGCGGGGATTGTTGTAGTGATCCACTACTTTGTCGCTGTATGCCATTACCCGTTGCTCCTTGCCAGATTTTCGACACTTTCAAAGGCCGCGCTCTTCACCGCCTTATCCGAGAGCGAAACGTTCGGCACGGAAGCCGAACGGCCCGCGGTAAGCTGGCGAAGAGCGTCCTTAATGTACTCCGCTCCGAGCCCGAGCATCTTCAGGAAAACGCGCACCTGCTGAAGTTCGCGGAATGAGCGCTCTCCCCCGCTCTCCTCTTCCGCATCATAAGGCACGAAGCTCACGCGGAAAGCCGCGCCAGTGCCTGCGATGGAGCGGTGAATGCGAATTGTACCTTCATTTGCCATTGTTTGTTTCTCAGCCCTTCTAGGCGGTTTGCCATTTCATTTTTGAGATGTCGATTCCTTCTTTGGCCATTTCATAAAGCGGCGAAAGCTCGCGCAGCTTGGTGACGACCTGCACCATCTTGTCGATGACGTAGTCAACCTCTTCCTGCGTATTGAAACGGCCGAGGCCGAATCGAATCGAGGTGTGAGCGAGGTCTTCGCCCACGCCTAAAGCTTTGAGTACGTAACTGGGCTCGAGGGTTGCCGAGGTACAGGCCGAACCGCTCGAAACAGCCACGTCGTTGATGCCCATCAGCAGAGACTCGCCTTCCACATAGGCGAAGCTCATGTTCAGGTTGTTGGGCAGACGATGTTCCATCGAACCGTTGACGAAAACTTCGTCCAGCTTGGCTTCGAGGCCAACTTTCAAGCGATCCCGTAAGCCGCGCATTTTCACGCTCTCTTCCGGCATCTCTTTTTGCGCGATTTCGCAGGCCTTGCCCAGGCCCACGATGCCGGGCACATTCAGCGTGCCGGAGCGCATGCCGCGCTCATGGCCGCCGCCATCAATAATGGCCGAGAGTTGCACGCGGGGATTGCGGCGCCGCACGTACAGAGCGCCAACGCCCTTGGGCCCATAAATCTTGTGCCCGCTGATGGCCAGCAAATCGATGCTGTCCTTTTGGACGTCAACGGGAACTTTGCCAACCGCTTGCACGCCGTCCACGGCGAAGAAAATCCCGCGCTCTTTGGCAATCTTGCCGATTTCCGCGATAGGGTTGATCACGCCAATTTCATTGTTGGCGTACATGATGGTGATCAAAATCGTCGTCGGCTTGATCGCTGCTTTCAGATCTTCCAAACTTACGCGGCCGTCGCGCTGCACCGGCAGATAAGTCACCTCGAATCCATGCTTCTCAAGGTTCTTGCAGGTATCGAGCACGGCTTTGTGTTCGATGGACTGCGTGATGATGTGATTGCCCTTCTCGCGAAACATTTCCGCGATGCCCTTGATCATCAGGTTGTCGGACTCCGTGGCACCGCTGGTAAAAATAATCTCTTTCGAGGTGGCGTTGATGAGCGACGCGACCTGCTGGCGCGCATTTTCCACGGCTTCTTCCCCGGCCCACCCGAACGAATGGTTGCGGCTGGCCGCGTTGCCGAATTTGTTAGTGAAATACGGCAGCATCGCCTCCAACACCCGGGGATCGACCGGAGTGGTCGCATGATTGTCCATGTAAATCGGCAGTGTGACGGCCATATCCCTTTTTCTCCTAATTCTCCTAAGTCCTCAATGCCACGAGCGATGGCTCGTGCGGTTCTTCGCTCATCTGCGCAATCGTGACCGAGCCCAACACACTTAAGATGCTTTCGTTCACGCGTCGTAACGGCTCTTTTACCGAACAGCGTTCGGTCGCATCGCAATTCCCGTGGTTCGTCACGCACGAAGTAATCAAAACCGGCCCGTCAATCGCGGAAATGACCTCCAAGGCGCTGATTTGCGACGGCTCCTTCGACAGTTGGTACCCGCCACTCGAACCGTGTCTTGCCGCCACAATGGACTTGTGCGCCAGCTTTTGCAGCACCTTGGCCATTAGCGTGGCGGAAATGCCGTATTCCTCGGCGATTTCGTTGGCGCTGCAGGCGTGATCGCGGCGATGCAAAGCCAAGTGCTTGACGGCTATTAACCCGTAATCGGCTCTCTTGGAAAGCTTGAACATCGAAACCGGGACTTCCTCGATCCCCCCACATATACGACCGTTCTAGTCGCACATAGAATATACTCCATTTCCAAGGGAAAAGTCAACGCTATCTTATCTGCGAGGATGTCAGTAAGTCTTTTATTTTCTAATATTTATAATAGGACTTAAACAGTCTCATATTCTAGGCCGTTTTACTTCCCGCCTGTGCAGGTTCCGCCGGCGGCAGCTGCTTCGATGAGTTTTTGTACGGCGGCCGCAGCAACCAGGAGCAGTTGTGCCTGGGGCTTCTTCAATTGTTCGATGGTAGCGAGTTGCTGCGCCTTCCAGGAATCCGGCGCGGGCTGGCGTTTGGCGATAGCGTCGAGAGCACCAAGGCCCATCGCTCCGAGCGTGGAGAGGTCCTGTGATTTTCCTGCCGCTTCCTGAACCAAGAATGAGCGTTGCGCGAGCGGCCGTAGCTTGGCGTCATTGTCGCGCCAGAGGGTAAACTGCGCGCGGAGGCGCTCGCCCGAGTTGGTGTCCAGGCACGAAGTCGAAATGAATTTGTCGACCAATTCACCGAAGCGCCTTGCCGCATCACTTTCCGGCGGGACGGAATCGACGAGATGATTGAGAGGAGAGGTGGTGATCGCTTTCCAGGAAGTGGAATCGCCGCGCGTGTAGTCCTTCACCGGCTCGAGAACCTCGGCCAACGTCTTCAGCGCCGCAAATTCCTCCGGCGTCGCAGGACCGGCGATTCTTTGCAACATTTTGCGATATTGGCTGCGATGGGTAAGGCCGAGCCACTCGAGTCTCTTGCTGATCACGTCGAGGCGCGCATACATGGAGGGCACATCCGTCACCGATTGCGGCGACCAGTAGCGCTCCGCGATTGCCGCTGTCCGCGGCCAGATGCGCGAGTCAATATTCTCCCAGTTGACGAATTCGGACCACATGGTGGCTTCTCCGCCAAGCACGAGCTGTTTCTGCTCTGGGGTCAAATCGGCCGCGGCGCCTCCCAGGGGATCCACGGCATAGTGCCGCGCGGCGCTCCACATCAAATCAATGTAATAGCCGTTGGAAAGAATGCCGCGGTAGCCCCGCTTCGCCGCGGCTGCTAGCGAGTCCGGTCCGCGCCAGGAGTGAATGACGATGTCCTTCGGCGCGCCGGGAACGAAGATTTCGTCCCAGCCGATGGCCGTTTTTCCGTGCTTGGTTACCAGCTTCTGCACCCGCTGGCTGAAGTAGCTCTGGAGCTCTTCGTTCGACTTGTAGCCGTGGGCTTTCTTGAATTCCTGGATCTTCGCGCTGGCCTCCCATGCCTTTCCGTTCACTTCATCGCCGCCAATATGAAAGAAGTGATCCGGAAAGAGCTTGGCCATCTCTCCAATGAAAGGATCGAGGAATTTGTAGGTTTGTTCGTTTGTAGGATCCATCGCGGGATCCAAGACGCCCCATTCTTCATCGATCTTGAAGGGCCCAGGCGTGCTGGCGATTTCCGGGTAGCCGACAAAAATGGCCGTGCTGTGCCCCGGCATCTCAATTTCCGGCACGACGCGGATGCCGCGATCCCGTGCATAGGCAATCACTTCGCGGATTTCCTCTTGCGTGTAATACTGCCCGCCCGAGCCCAGCCCATGGAGCTTCGGAGCTTTTTTGCTTTCTACACGGAACCCCTGGTTGTCCGTGAGGTGCCAGTGGAAGACATTCAGCTTCACGGCTTCCATGCCGTCGAGATTCCGGCGAATCACGTCGAGCGGAGTGAAATGACGCGCCGAATCGATCATCAGTCCGCGCCAGGGAAAGCGCGGCTTGTCTTGAATCGTCACCGAGGGGGCCGCGAAACCGTCGCTCGAAACGTCCACAAGCTGCAGAAAAGTCTGCAAGCCATGCAGAGTGCCGAGAGGAGTTGGAGCGGTGAGCTTTGCGCCTGCGGAAGTCACTTCAAGAGTGTAAGATTCGTCCTCGCCTACCTCCTGGATTTCTTTGCTGGCGTGGTCCGTGTGAATGCTCAGCGTGGCTTGCGCCGATTTGGCCGGCTTGGAACTTACAAGGAGCGCTGTTTGACGCTTAAGGTGCTCCAGGAAGCGCTCCACGCCACGGTCGAGGCGCGGCTCAGTGTGCCCCGTCAAGACAACGGAGAAGGAAGAATCGATGCGCAGGCTTCCCGTTCCTGCCTGCACGCTTGCGGGCATCGGCATGAGATTCAGAGCGGGTTGCTGAGCGGTGGCTATTTTCGGAATCAGGAGAGCGCAAAAGAAAAACAAGAGAAAACCTCGAACCGTGAAATTCAGAATGACATTTTGCACGAAGCTCTGAAGCATGGTCTTGTCAATCCATTCCACCAAAGAAAAATGCGAATTGCTGCTATGTAGCACTGGCACAGGCATACTGTCATATCTCCGGATTTCTGC
>Ga0307471_100002491_pt1 | contig 10613 bp, 3 predicted proteins | sample atmos_gasesAM3C__2_FD_204566 | JGI IMG/M metagenome (GOLD analysis project Ga0307471, IMG submission 204566) | Hardwood forest soil microbial communities from Morgan-Monroe State Forest, Indiana, United States - atmos_gasesAM3C_515 | ecosystem: Environmental > Terrestrial > Soil > Temperate... | reverse complement strand
AATTCACCAGCATCACCACGTCGCTCATGCCTCGCGAATCCAGACGCATGTTGGTCTTGCTCACGAAGATTCTGGATGTCGACGACGGTGCTGTGGCGGCTCCGCTCGAAGACTCCTGCGTAGCTGGAGCACTCGGATAGACAACATCGGCGGAAAAATCTTGCGCCTGACACACGACCGTCATCAGGGCGAGCAGAGCCGCCGCCAGGGCATTCATTGCGCTATATTTCATAGTCCTTATTCCCCTCGGTCCCAAACACGGAGATCTGAATTCACACTCGGCGCTTGACGCGGCCTTGTTATTTTTGTGCCGCCGCAGCCTTCATCCAGTCTTCTACACTGGCGGGGGGAGAATCCTTTTGAGCTTTCCGCACCATGAGCGGATCGTACTTCTTCTTCTGGTCGTCGTTCAATACCGACCGAATCCGGGCAACCGTACTATCCTGGAGACCGCGGATTCGACTGATTCTCTCAGCTCCCGAAAGTGACTCATCGAGCCGAATTCGTCTGGTTTGGACCAGCCGGAACTCCAAAATCTTCTTTACCTCTGACTGCTGAGTTTCGCTGAGGTTCAACGATTCAGCGAATCTCTTGACCTGATCATCTATGGTTATCGTGTGCATGGTGAAAGGAGTCCTGGGCTGAGGCTTCGCATCACCACTTCCGGACGCCTGACAATCCGCCAGAACACCCGCAAAAAGGACAAAGGTGGGTATCCCCAGTGCTACCAGCAGCGCTTTGCCTAAACCGCTCTTAACGATGTGTTTACGCATATCGTGTCCCCTCCCCCACGTTTTCCCTTCGTAGGCGATCGAGCCAAAAGCCCGCTTGGCTTTCGGCCGTTAAGCAAGAACCGGTTAGGTTGACGTGATTTTCTTCGTCGTTGAATTGATTAGCGGGAGGGAGATCATGTACACAGGGGAGCTGAACTCCGGACGGCTGTGCCCGGGCCGGAGTCCTCGAGAAACTTGCATCACGCAGACTGCGAGCGAGAGCGGACTCAGTTGTAGGTAGACGCTAATCCACTACGAGACCGTCGGCTCGAAACTGCCCGATCACGACGATAACGTGGTCTCCGCGTTTCACCCGTCGGCCTTTGTTCGAGAAAGCCATCCAGTACGACTTCCCCGCCTCGGGAGTCGAGCTCTGCCGCAATTGCCCGACTTTCTCCAGCGACGGAACCACCAGTTTGACCCCAGCCTGGGGGTCGATCAAGGACGGCTCGTTCTTCTTGTCATTGAGCATCTTCGCTTTGTCGGCGTCTAACACCTGGTAAGTAAATTTGATGACCTCGCCCGACTCCGTCCACTTGACCGCGAGCGAGTCAACACCCCAGATGAGCCGGTAGTACGTCCCTGCTCGTCCCGCAAACCGACTGGGGCGATAACGCGATGTAGGCCCGGTTGTCGAAGGCTTCGCGACCGTGGCAGGAGACTGGGGTGCCGATGTCTTGGTCCTGTCATTCGTTGAGCTCGGTGCGGCGCTCTGTGCCCACAGAGCGCCCCCGATCAGGAGAGTAACGGAAATGATTGATCGAAGCACAAGTTTCCCCATTCTGGTATTATCTGCGCACGCCCGTCCTTGGCTCCCGTTGACGGTCTCAATTCCGCTGGACGGCCCGCATCTTGCGACGCAGCGCTCCGGCCAGACCCACCAGACCGGTCCCCAGAAGGGTCAGACTGGCGGGTTCCGGAACCGTCGACGTGTTAATGGTGGTTGTGCCTTTCAGCCCTGACAAGCAAGCGCGACCGTCGTCAAAACTCAACTTAAACAGTTGGTTGGTCACGCCAATATATCGAACGCCGTCGCTTACGACCGAGAATTGGCCCATCAGGTCGTATTGACCTTTACCAATCTTGTCCCAGGTGCCTGAAAACGAAGTCACAAAGAGCACCGCACCGTCGTTGTCGAGCTCAAAGTTACCCCCTGTGAAGCTGCCACCGTTCGTGAGACTTCCAGTGAACGAACCCAGGTTAAAATTGAGCGTGGCGAACGGCCCGCCTTCGATCACGGTGTCGTTAAACGCCAGATCCGAAGCCGTTGACACCATGTTTGAGTTCAAGCTACCCGACAAGAGACCGCTGTTCGTAAAGGTGACCTTTATCGAATTACCAAATGCCGGCGCCGCGAACAACACCAGCAATACCGTACATGTTAAGAGACGCGACTTCATTAATGACCCTCCTGAACCGCCGATTGTGCCCCAAAACCCGCTTCTCGGTTCCCCTACCGTCCCATCCCGGGTACTCATTACCGGACTTCCCTGCCGTCCGCGCGAGTAAGTATTCCAGTCAGTGAGAGCAACCAGGGAACCAAGGGTGAATTGCTTGGATATCCTTGCTCCAAACCAAGTTAGCTAGGATCTCCGAGTTTCTGGGGGAGGCGTGATTGCAAAAGATTGCATCTCGATTTGCCTACGGCTTTGAAACAATCTTCCATAGACAACTTCAGGAGGAGTTATTGCGACCTCTCTCTGGAAGCAACATGCCAGCAAGTGTCTACTTGTTGCCTTCCAGGGACGCCTTGCGTTCTCAAAGTTCTTCAAATTTCAGGTTCGTGCCATTCGTCTCTGAGTTTACTATTTCTCAAGTTAATGCTTCCTTCCAGCTCCGACTTTCGAGTAACAGGCTCCGGCAGATTGTGGCAGGTTCTCCCCTCCCCGGAACCTGGTTACTCGAATCAGAAGGCCCTGGTCTGACGCTCTGAATGCGCCCCTTCTACGCCGGCACATTCTCCCGAAAAACGATACTGCTCGCTTAGAATCCGCGAGCAGTATCGCCCTATCGATTCATACCGCTGTCTACCGCGCAACTAAGGCAAGGAACGAATTTCCGGCGGTAGTCCCGCTGCCATTGTTGGCCACCCCGAGAGCTCCTATATCAGAGGATCCGGGCTGAGTGGCTGGCGTCGCATACCGCACGCTGATGGTGCACGTGCCAGCGGGCGCCAGTGGAGTCGTAAACGAACAGGTCGTGCCCGTCACACTATACAGACCTCCGATATTAATGGACAGGGTTTCGGCCGTGATCTGGAGCGAACCGGCACCCGTATTCGTCACGGTTACAACGCTTGTGACTGGAGCACGTGGCGTTGGAATCGTGAAGGTGAGAGTCCGCACACCCAAAACGGTTGTCAGCGTCCCATTCGTTGCCGAACTGAAGGTCAACGTACCCGGCGTTACTCCCGTGCCCGTGAGGGTCACCGGAGAACCCGTGACCGTGGCTCCAGTGTAGGCAACCGTCAGAGTTCTAGAGAACGTCGTCCCGTTCGCGGTTCCGGTGGGCGGCGTGAACACGACATTGAAGGTGCACGAAGCCCCTACGGCGAGTGTCGCACCGCAGGTACCCGGACCTCCCTGGAGCAACGTTGCCCGCGTGAAGGGCTGCGGGGTGCCGCCACCGAAGGTGAAGGTGCCGCCTGCCAGAGCACCGGTGCCGGTGTTTGCCACCGTCAACGTCCTCGCGCCGCTGGCGGTGCCGATCGCCTGGTTGCCGAAGGCCAACGGGCTTGGCGTCACGGTCGCCGTAAACGTCGGCGGAGGAGGCGCAGCAGCTTGAAACTCAACTGCTCCCACGTCCACAGCGTTGTTCGTCTTCCTCGAATTATTGAAGAAGTCCAAACTCGGCGCAGCCGCGTAAGTCGTAGCTGAGTTAGTGGGCGTGATGTAGTTAATGGCCGACGATCCCGCTGTCAGGGCGTAGTTGCCGAGCGTAGCGTTGGTGACCGGGTTCGTCTCCGCCAGAGGACCCCAACTGATGTTGATCCAGTTGTTGCCTTCGTCCACAGTCGCGGCCGGCGTGAGGTTGAAAATTGGGTTAGGCACGGTGGCGTCCGAGATGCCCGGAGGCACCTGGTAGCCCGACCCGCCGAACTCCGGAGGCATACGCGAACCGTTGCAATACTGGCTGACAACCGCGGGATTGGATGCCGAGTTGGCCCGGAATCCAGTGCCCCCGCCGGCATAACCAGCGGTGCTCGTCAGGATCGACGCCTCTGGAGATAGCGTGACGGTGGATGCATGGTTAGCCGGTCCCGTGTCGCCGCGCACGCCGATGTCCCAATAACTGGCACCGCTGACGCATTGACCGGTAGCCGTCTGGTTCAAAGTCGGATTTAGCGCGACAACGTGCTGCTGGTTAAGGGTCCCGGCGCCGAGCGAACCTACCCCGATGTAGAAGGAGCGGTTCTGCCAGAACACGTCGTTATACAGCTCTGGGTAGGAAGCCTTTTTGCAAGCCCCATTGGTTAGGCCGCCGGTACCGGTCCCTCCCGGTCCATGGCCTGCGGGGCAGGTGATGGACGCCGGGAAATTCGCCACTAGCGTAGCGCTGTTCTGGACGCTCACCAAGCCGGCCACCTCCGGACACGAGGTGGTCGTGCCGCCGGTTTGTATGCAGTTGGATTGCTGCGTACTGGCCAAGGGAGCCCCGATCGTGTTGAACAGCACGCCGGCCGACGCGGTGCTGTCGTTGGAGACGATCGTGTTGTTGATGATGTTCGTGTTCAACGCATCCAGCAGGGAGACTCCACCGCCGTCCCAGCCGGCGACGTTATTGACGATGATGTTGTTGGTGACCGTTGCCGAATACCACGGCGAGCGAGCACCAGGGATCCCCGGGAACGTGACATTGCTGCTGCCATTCGGGAAGCTGATCACGTCGGAGCCGTTGAGGTGTTGAAAGCGCAGGCCGCCGCCGCTGCCGCTTTCGGCAGCGTTGCCCATGATCAGGTTAGCATTGATCACCAAGCCCGGACCGACGCCGTCACTGGGCCCAACCGAGCCCAAGGCAGGCACGCAATCCGTGTCGGTGGTTGTGCCGCAGGTAGGATCGGCATCGGGGGTGCCCATGACCAGCAGGCCTCCGCCGTTGGTAGCGATCGTCGGGTTGGTACTCTGATTGAACAGGATCGAGTTGTGTTCGATGTCACCGCCGTAGCTGAATCCGAGGTGACCGACGCCACCGCCGTCACCGGTGCTCAGATTCCCGCAAACCCAGTTGTAGTTGAATTTGTAGAAGTCGGAACCGGTGCAGAAGCTGACACCGCCTGCCCCCGCCGGCGTCGCGGAGAACAACTCGTCGCCGGTGGAGGAGTTCTGCGTGATGTAGTTGTTGTGCACATTCACGTTCAAGTTGTGGCAGTAGGGCAGCTGAAGATTCGTGACAGTGGTGCTCTGGCATGACCCAGGTGGCACTGCATTGCCATTACCGGGCCCAAGGTACGAGGGCGGGAATTCACCCTGACCAACGTTAAGGCCGCCCGAAAGCGTTCCGGCATTGTTGTAAATCCGGTTGTTGGCGATCTGGATGTTATGCCCCCAGCCGTGGACGAAGATACCGCCGCCGCCCTGCGAGCTGTCGGTGATACCCAAGCCGTCGATGCTGGACGGATTGCACTGGAAGCTGCTGGGGAACAGATTCGTCCCGCTGCCCCCGCAAGTGTTAGCCGTCAACAGCGTCGTGGCGGCCGGGAAGCCGGCCAACAAAGTGGGATCGAATGGATCTTGTCCGTGGAAGTCCACGCCTTTCGACAACACCGTAATGCCTGCTCCTTCCAGCGCTCCCATGAGCGAGGGCTCTTGCAGGAGTTCGGCTAAGTTGCCGTTGAGGCTGGCGTCCCAGCCTACTGTGGCCTCCAGCGGCAAGCGATCGACCTGGGGTGTGCTCCGTCCCGTTGCGACGAAGGCAGTCCAGCCAGTGCCGCAACTCGAAGTCCACGTGTTTGGCGAACCATCCTTGCCCAAGCCGAACAGACAATTGACCTGTGCGCGCCAGGTGTCCAGCTTGCCCGCAGGATGGGTATTCGCGTTGATGACGCTGGAGGCAGCTCCGACACCTTCCAGCCGGACCGGCTTCCACATCAGCAACAGTTCCTGGTGGGCAGCCTGGGAGGCGACTTGGGTCGGGGATCCCGATGTGGGGTGCAGTGCGCTGGTGCTGCAGCCAACTGCGGCCCCACCGGCGCTTGGATTGCAGGTCGGGTCAATGATGATCATGTCGCCCGGCTTGGCCGCGTCAATCGCCGCCTGGATTGAGCCCGAGGCGGCAACGTGAGTTGGAGCTTTGCCGCCGACGGTGACCGTCACGGTGTCGATCGACTGCTGACCCGTGGCCGTCGTGATGAGCAGTTCACCGCAAACCGCGTTAGTTACTCCGGTCGCACCGGGGCCTCCGTATTGTGCTTGTTGCTGAATGGCGCAGGTTGACTGCCCCGGTGGTATGACTTGTACGGTTCCAGTGATCGTTGTGTCGTTCCAAGTCACTCCATGAAGTGGAACGCCCCCGACGGTAACGTTCGGGCACGCTGCAGCGGCATTACCATTGCATCCAGCTCCGGCTGGTGCAGCGCCAAAGCCATAGTGGCGAAGCACGGTCTTCTGGTTGAAAGGAGCCGTTGAAGCGGACGGTCCCGAGTAGGCATTGTTGGGCACCATCTGGTCGCCTAATGCGGTGATCGTGATAGTTTTACCGGTTGCGCTCACCCAGGGTCCAATCCCGTCGCCATCCACTTCTTTGATGGCCGGTGTCAGAGCCGGATAGGAGCAGTCCGGGTTGTTGTATCCCGCACCCGCAAAGGCGGATGTGGGCACTACGGGCGTGTCCATGTACTGGGTCTGCCCAGGCATGAACGGAATCTCGTAGCAGAACTGGCTGTATTGCGGGTTGAACAACGGATCCGGGGTCGGGCCAGTGCCCGGGTCGTTCATGCACGTCACCATCATGGTGGGTGCATAGCCGGTCGGGTTCGGCGGGTTGACTTCCCAAGTGGAGTAAGTCAAGCCGTTGTAGGCGCCCCAGTGGTCGGCATAGGTGCGTGAGATTTCGGTGCCAGACCAATCCTTGATGGAGATGGGAAGATCGGGCGGCGAGAATTTCTCGCCGAACTGCGGCGAGAAGGGATCGAACTCCGAAGTGAAGTCGTCCGTGATCACGCCGGTGAAGTGGGCAGCGACGTGAGTCGAGCTGAAGATCCAGAACTTGGCCAGGGCCGCCGTCTGGTCCGTCAGAGTCACTTCCTTGCGGTCACAGAGATTGCGAGTCGCTCCGGCGAACGGCGACACTTCTCCGGACTGCGGGAACAGGCTGATGAAGTCAGGCACGACGCGCGATGCGCCCACGCACGGCCAGAAGGTCTCGACGCTGCCCGTGTCGCCTTCGCCCTGCGGGAGGCTTGAAGCTGGTCTGTCCAGACTCTGGGTCGATTGCTGGGGGTTACACGCGTAGGTGGCCGTTACAGTGCAATTGTTCGAGGCGCTGACTTCGGCCTGATCGGGCAGGATGAAAATGTTGCCCAGTCCGGCGAACTCTTGCGTTACCGGCGCAATGTAATTGTCGCCGATCAGGATGTTCTTGTCCTCTTCCTTCACCAGCTCGTAGCCCGGGGGCACGATCATCTCTACGACGTACTTGCCGGCAGGCAGCATAGGGGTGCCAACCCGGTAGGGATCAGTCGTGTCGGGATTGGGGACGCAGGCGGTGCAGTGAGTGCCGGCCGGCTTCCCTGTCGTCGGATTGATGCTGGTGACGCTGGGGAACGAGTACATGCCGTCGTATGGCACCGGCTGGAGCTGATTCCAGTTGTGCATGCCGTCATAGCACTTGAACTGGGAGTTGTTCGGCAGAGGGTGGGCCGGGGTCCCGCCGTTGCTGTACTGGTCAAGCCAATCCGGCTGGTTGTAGATCGAGAAGAAGAACAGGTCGGCGTTTGTGCCGCTGGCCGTACCCTGGCCCGGGCAGTTCATATTGGGCATGCCATCGGAGCGGAAGCCCTGCGCCCAATCGTCGAAGCTGCTGGTCTTGGTGGTGTCGATCAACGTGAGGGACACGCTGCCATCCGGTGCTGTCCCTTCTTTATACAGGTTGACGGTCACTCCTGGCACGTCCGGCGTCCAGCTCGTGTGGATCAGAAGCGTGGGATCGTCGAACGGACGGGTCGAGGCATAAATCACCTCGCCGAAGATGCCGCCGGTCTCGCCGACCGCGTAGGGCTTCTTCCCGAATTCAAGGAAGCTATTCTGGCCAGAGAAACCCTGCCAACCCTCAGTTCCAAACCACAGCGGCGGATCAACTCGGCCCGTGGAGCCGCCCGCACCGCCCGGCGCCCGTGGACTCGGGGCATCGGTGCAGTCCGCATTGGCACAATAGAACGCGCCTGGTACCCGCAGGTTCGTGGGCACTGGGATCTGCTCGACGGCATTTGCCAAGCAATGAGCAATGTTCGAGTCTCCGAGCGCTCCGCTCGGCGACGCCGCGCAATTAGCAGAACCGTCGGAGGGGCCACCCGCGTCGTAAACCACGTGGGTGCCCGTGCTCTTGTAGCGCGTCGAGTACCCTTCCACAACATACCAGCTGAACAGGGGGAAGATCTCGTTGAAGCCGGCGTTGCCGCTCAGGTCGGTGTTGTTGAAGTTGGAGTAGCTGCCGTCGCGGAACCGGATGTTGGTCGAAACCAGCGAGAGACCAGGTTCGCCGTCTTGCCTGACACCATCGCCGTTCAGGTCAATGAAGCTCGAGGTGTAGATATTCGCCTGCCACTGGTTGGTGGCCAGCATCGGGAAATGACCAGTGCTGGTGCCGCCATCGAAGGCGACCGTCGTTCCGCCACCCAGCCGGACCGGCGTTGTCAGGCCATCCACCAGCATATCGTTCCACTGGTCGAAGACCGTGATTCTCCAGTCACCTTCGGGAAGACCCGTGAGGGTGAAGCTCCCATTGGCGTCGCACTTGGTGAAGGCGAAGTCTTCGCCGTCCGCATCGCCAAAACTCACGTAGCATTGCGTGAAGGCGAAGCTGCTATTGTCGCCGCTGCTATAGAGCCGCTCATCGGGCGTGCGGCTCATGCGCTCGGTTGTGACGGTGCCGGTCACGGTATTGTTGCAGGTGTACGGCGTTCCGGGCTGAGGGCTGTTCGGATCGGTGCCGCCGCAGACGAACGGCTTGCGGGCATTGATGATCCCCGGGTTGGCAAAGCCAATGGATACGTGGTATCCGGCGGGTCCATATTCCTGGAAGAAGCTCGGCTCACCTATCCGCAGGAACGAATCGTGGGCCTTCTGGCCGTCCAGGGTGTTGGTCTGGAGCCACTCTTCACCGCGCGCGATCCGGTCGGCCGCCGGCGTAGCCACTACGCCATATCTACCCGGCATCAAGTTGGAAACGACGGCCTGGCCCGCCAGCGGGGACAGGGTCTTGCCATCTGCTTCGTACTTCGGGCAGGTGACGATGGTGCCGGTGATGCCCGTTGGACTCACCGTGGTACCATCAAAGCCCAGATTCTGATTCGCCCCGGATATTGGGCACGCATCGAGTCCGGTGCTCGGATCTTTCGTTCCTGCCAGACCGTTCGACAACGGCATGTTAAACATGTCGTAAGTCATCTGTCCGGTCGCGTCGCCCGAGCCGCCGGCATCGTCAAACAGGGTGATGTTGAAGCCGCCCAAGCCGGGCTCATTCGGTGACAAGACGTCGATGCCACCGCCGCCATCCTGCTCGCCGTTGAGCGGGAAGTCGTCCTCGAACACAAACACAGAGAGTTTCGAGGGCGGGAAGGGATTGGGTTGCACGAGCACGCTCACGTTCGTCGGGAAGGCACCGGTGGTAGCGGTACACACTACCGTTCCCGTCGCCGGAACGCATGCGATCGGAGCGCCGCCCATGCCGTGGCCGCAATCTGCGGTTGGATCACTCAAACAGCTGTTCACGTTTTCGAACGAGTTGGCTGCGTCACCCGGCAGGACCGAGATGTAGTAGCGCTTGGTCGGATCCAGATGGACAGTAGCCGGATCAAGCGACGCCTGTCGTGACGCGGTCGTCCTGCAAACGCCGTTGCCGCCATCGCACACCGCGTTCACACCGCCGACGGTCTGGCCCGATTCGCAGGACAGGTCACCCGTGCAACCCGCGGCTACGACCGGCATGTAGCTGGTGTGGAAATTCGTCCCAAAGGTGGGAACGATGCCTGAAGCCGAGGACGGGCAGCCCGCTGGCGGGGGATTGGTGGTGCACGCCGGGTTGATGTAGAAGGTGCGGTCTTCCTCCATGATCCAGCGAAAATCGCCCGTATTGAAGTCACCACCGGTGATCGCGGCCTTTGAGGCGCCGTCGACAAGCTGCACGTGGAGACCGGTGGCCGCCGGGAAGGTCAGGGTCACGGTCGCCGCCGCAGCAGCCACGGTTCCCTGGGAGTTTTGTGCCTTGAAGGTGAAACTGTAGCTGCCCGCTCCGGGGACGGTCGCGTTGAAGCCGCCGTTTGGATCGACGGATAGCGTAAATCCGCTCGCCGTGACACTGGCGGCGTTGACGGCCAGCGGATAGCCTGCCGCGTCTTTGCAGCCCGCGAGGATGCCCGAGGGCTTAATGCTCAGAGTGGTTGCCACGTTCGATGGGAACGTCGAGTTGGGGCAGGTAATGCCAGTAGCCGCCTCCATTGGTGCCGCACCCAGGGTCACCAGAGCGCATGACGCGCCCGAGATCGCACCGTTACCGCAATACGTAAAGGTAGTACCTGCGACGCCGCCTGTGTAGACAAACGTCCCGTCCAGGTTGAGCGTCAGTCCGGCTGGTACCGTACCAACAACCTTAACACCGTACACGTTGATGTCGTTGGCGATCACA
>Ga0307471_100002490_pt1 | contig 10616 bp, 7 predicted proteins | sample atmos_gasesAM3C__2_FD_204566 | JGI IMG/M metagenome (GOLD analysis project Ga0307471, IMG submission 204566) | Hardwood forest soil microbial communities from Morgan-Monroe State Forest, Indiana, United States - atmos_gasesAM3C_515 | ecosystem: Environmental > Terrestrial > Soil > Temperate... | reverse complement strand
ACCAGCAAGTTCTTCTCGGCAACGTGTATTTGCAGGATTTCTTTTTCCCAGGCTACACGGCGGAGTTCATCGCTGCCTGGAACAAAGATGATCCGAGTCTCCATTTCGATGACAATGGCTTCCTGGTCCGTCCAGCCCCGATTGGAAATGTGATCAACCAGAATCCCGGCGCAGGTCCGATTCTGCATGGCATTCGCGTCGGATACTTCGGCTGGCTCGGCAGCGGTCACATACGCCGCCTCAACCTGACGCACGCCTTCTATCAAGTCATTGGTGAAGATACGTTCAATCCCATCGCCGGACGCCGTGTCACCGTCAATGCGCAGATGGCCGCTGCTGAAATCTCTTACGACAAAGACTGGATGCGCTATCGCGTCTCCGCTTTTTACACTTCCGGCGATGCCAATCCCCGTGATGGCCGCGCGCGAGGATTTGATTCCATCGTCGATCTTCCCAATTTCGCTGGAGGCCTCTTTAGTTTCTGGAATCGCGAAGGAATTCGCTTGCTCGGTTCTGGAGTTCTACTGACGACGCCGGGCAGCCTCATTCCTTCTCTTCGCGCCAATAAGGAGGAAGGTCAAGCCAACTTCGTCAATCCAGGAATTTTCCTTGCGAATGCCGGTGCGGATTTCGAAATCACCCCCAAGTTGAGAGGCTTTGCGAACTTCAATTTTCTGCGATTCGAACGCACCGAGCCGCTCGAATTTCTTCTCTTCCAATCACCCATCCGCCACACCATCGGGGAAGATTTCGGCGTCGGCGTGGAATACCGCCCGCCCCTCACGGAAAACATCATCCTCACCGTCGGTGGGTTCGCGCTTCAGCCCGGCCAGGGGTTCAAAGATATCTACACGGGCCGCACGCAGTTCTCGCTTTTCGGATCCGTGAAGTTTACCTTCTGAGGCACGCAGATAATGCTCTTCGCTCGCAACTCCGGTACAACTTCTCTGCGAAACCTCAGCGCACTCAGCGTCTCTGCGTTGTCTTTTCTTTTTGCTCTTCACGCGAGCTCTAAACCTCCCGCACGTGTCACGCAGGAGTCGGCCCCTTTCCGCGGCCAATCCCGGGAAGAGGCCGACCGCAAATCTTCTGGTTGCATCTCCTGCCATACCTCCACCGATGAACCCACCATGCATCCGACGAGAACAGTTCTTCTCGGTTGTACCGATTGCCACGGTGGAAACTCTTCGATTTCCATCGCATTAGGCGTTGCCGCGAATTCGCCCGAGTACAATTCCGCAAAGGAAAAAGCTCACGTCCAGCCGCGCGAGTCTTCATTCAAGAATCGCTCGAATCTTCCCGAACGCGCTTACACTGCCTGGCTCAAGGAATCCGCCGAATACGTGAAGTTTGTAAATCCCGGCGATTTGCGCGTCGCTCCTGAAACCTGTGGGACGCTTGGCTGCCACGCCGCTGAAACGCGCGCGGTTTCCACCAGCATGATGACGCATGCCGGGATGCTGTGGGGCGCGGCGCTTTACAACAACGGCGGCTATCCCGCAAAAAACACGCGCTTCGGCGAAAGCTACGGCCGCGACGGCAAGCCGCAATCTATCAAGACTTCTCCCAAACCCACGCCAGAAGAAACGCGCGCCAAGGGCGTACTACCTGAACTTGATCCCCTGTTTCGCTGGGAAACCTCTCAGCCGGGGAACGTGCTTCGCGTATTCGAACGTGGCGGCCGTAAGAAAGCGGAACTCGGCAATCCTAGTCGCGAAGAGGATCCCGGAAAGCCCGACGAAAAGCTTAGCGAGCGCGGCTTTGGCACCGAACTTCGCACCGATCCCGTTTTTCTCGGCTTGCAGAAAACACGCTTGCTCGATCCTGTCATGTCGCTGCCCGGTACCAACGATCATCCCGGTGACTATCGCGCCAGCGGCTGCACGGCGTGCCATGTGATTTATGCGAATGACGGCGATCCTTCCCACTCCGCCGCGTACGCGCAATTCGGCCACTCCGGTTTCAGCTCGTCTTCGGATCCGACGATCCCGAAGAACGAACCCGGTCATCCCATCAAGCACACTTTTACGCGCTCCATCCCTTCGAGCCAGTGCATGATCTGCCACATTCATCCCGGCACGAACATGGTCACGACTTATTTCGGTCTCACTTGGTGGGACAACGAGATAGACGGCGACAAGATGTATCCGAAGGAGCAGCGCAATCCCACGGAAGAGCAGCGCTATCAATCTTATTTGCGCAATCCAGAAGCGGCGGCGGCGCGCGGCCTCTGGGGCGACGAGAAATTTCTAGAAAACGTTGGCAGCCCTGAGTTCAACAAGCAATTGAAAACCACTCAGTTTGCCGACTTCCATGGCCACGGCTGGGTTTTCCGGGCCGTGTTCAATCACGACCGCAAGGGAAACTGGCTCGACAAAGGCGGCGAGAAGATTGCTTTCGACGATCCCGACCGCTTCGGCAAAGCCGTTCATCTGGCGGACACTCATCTTGAGAAAGGAATGCAGTGCAACGATTGCCACTTCGCGCAGGATAATCACGGCAACGGGAAAATTTACGGCGAGCCTCGCGCCGCGGTCGAGATTGACTGCATCGATTGTCACGGTACGATTCGAAAGAAAGCCACATTAGTCACATCGGGGCCTGCTGCTCCCGAGGGGGGCCGGCATCTCGATGCGCTCCGCACGCCCTGGGGGCTGCGGCGATTCGAATCGCGCGGGGGCAAAGTATTGCAGCGCTCCATGTCTGAAGAAAACAAAGAGTGGGAGATCGTGCAAACGATCGACAGCATTACGCCAGGCAACGTGCATTTCAGTGAGAAGTCACTTCGCGCTAAGTTGATGAACAAGGATGGCTTTGTGCCTTCGCAAGTGCCGGGCGACGACGGTTCGCTCGCTCATGCCAACAACAGCATGACGTGCTACTCCTGCCACACCTCCTGGACGCCGACTTGTTTCGGCTGCCATCTGCAAATGACCGCCAACGCACGAAAGCCTATGCTTCACAATGAAGGGCTGCTCACGAAGAACTACACCAGCTACAACTTCCAGGTGCTTCGCGACGACATTTATATGTTGGGTGTCGATGGCACGGCCACCGGCCATCGCATAGCCCCGGCGCGTTCTTCCTGCGCGGTGCTGGTCAGCTCGCAGAACGCTAACCGCGACTGGCTGTACTACACGCAACAAACGATTTCCGCTCCCGGTTTTTCCGGCCAAGCTTTCAGCACGTTCGTCCCTCACACGGTCCGCGCCAAAGAAACCAAGCAGTGCAGCGACTGTCACGTCTCCACGCAGAACGACAACAATGCCTGGATGGCACAGCTCCTCCTGCAGGGAACAAATTTTATGAATTTCATGGGACGCTACGTCTATGTCGCCACCGGCGGTAAAGGATTCGAGGCTATCGCCGTCGCCGAGCACGACGAGCCCGAGGCTATTTACGGGAGCGATTTGCAGCGCATCGCATATCCGGACAACTACAAGAATTTCGTCGACCGTGGCCGCAAATTAAGCGCCGCCGCCGAACATTCCGGGAATGTCCTCGACATCCAGGCTCGTGGTGAATACGCCTATGCCGCTCTCGGCCCCGGCGGCCTTCGGGTCTACGACATCGCCAACATTGATAACAAAAACTTCTCTGAGAAAATTACTGCGGCGCCTGTATCGCCCATTGGCCAGCGTTTTTATCTCCCAACGAAAAACGCGCTCGCCGTGGCTTCGCCGACGACGCTTGGCGTCGACCCCCTGCGGCAGCAATTGCCTGAGAATGAAGAGCAGCGGATTCATTTGCTCTACGGCTTTCTCTATGTGGCCGACAAAGAAGAAGGCCTGGTCATTGTTGGCGATTCGAATCTGAAATCGAAAAGCCCAGGCGTCGGCACGCTCCTCGATGGCAATCCGGCGAACAATTTCCTGAAGCGCGCTCTTGCTTTCAATCCGAATGGCGTCCTTACGGGTGCGCGCCGAATCACCATCGCCGGAACTTACGCGTACGTACTGACAGACAAAGCTCTCGTCGTCGTAGATCTCGACAATCCGCTCGTTCCGCGTGTTACTGCCAACATCGGGGCGCCAGTTTTGAATGATCCCCGTGGCATCGCGGTGCAATTCCGCTATGCCTTCGTCGTGGATCGCGACGGGATGAAAGCTCTGGATGTCACCGATCTCGCACAGCCCAAGCCGCTGGCGAACACGCTCGTTCCTCTAGAAGATGCCCGCAATGTTTACATTGCGCGTACCTATGCTTACGTTTCGGCAGGGAAGCAAGGGCTTGCGATTGTGGACGCCGAGAAACCCGATGCTCCCAAGCTCGATCAAATCTTTACCGCTGAAGGCAAACTCAACGACGTAAACGATGTCAAGATTGGCATGGTGGCCGCTAGTGCCTTCGCTTTCGTCGCCGACGGAAAAAACGGCCTTCGTGTTTTGCAAATCCTCTCGCCGTGGGACGACCCCGCACATTTCTCCGGCTTCAGTCCGCGCCCCACGCCCAAACTTATCGCCACGGCTCGTACGCGCGGCCCTGCGCTGGCCATTTCCAAAGGGATTGATCGCGATCGTGCCGTTGATGAATCCGGGAACCAACTCGCCGTCTTTGGCCGCCGCGGCGCCCGCCCGCTCAATCGTGCGGAAATGCGGGCACTCTACTTGCACCCGAGCACCGGCGATGCTTACACAGTGACCGATGAAGCCCCTGTGCAACCGCGTTCTACGTCGTCTTCATCCCCCAACTCTTTAACTTCATTAACTTCGTTCCTCGCTCGTGCTCGAGCGTGGCTGAATTCTCTTATCTGAGGTCACAGCCATGAAACGCCGCAAATTCCTCTCATCCGTCGTAAAGACAGCCTCCAACGCGGCTTGCGCTCAAGTTTTTTCACCGGCACTCAACTTTCTGTTTCTTCCGCAAAGCTCTGCGCCTAAGACTCCTCCCAACACTTCCGCGCGGCCCCAGCTCTCCCTCACGCTCGATGACCCCACGCTTTCCCTCGGTTCCGTCTTGAAATGGCAGGAAGCCAACAGCCGCATCTTAAAAGCGATTTCCGTAAAAGATGTCCGCGCCGCGCTCTTCGTTTGCGGGATGCGTGTGGACGAGGAGGACGGAGCCAAGCTGCTCACCGCCTGGGACCGAGCGGGCCACCTCATGTGCAACCACTCCTATTCACACAAATTGTATGGTGAGCGCACGCCTTACGCTGATTTCGCCGTCGATTTTCTGAAAAATGAAAAGGTGATCGCGCCCTATCACAACCGTACCGCGCTTTTCCGTTATCCCTTCTTGAAGGAAGGCGACACGGCGGACAAGCGCGACCGTTTTCGCACTTTGCTCAAAGAGCGCGGCTACCGAGTTGGCCATGTCACCATTGACGCGTCGGATTGGTATGTCAGCCAGCGCTTCGTCGATCGGCTTGGCAAGCAGCCCAACGCCCCAGTCACTCCTTATCGCGATTTCTTAATCGCTCATCTTTTGGATCGCGCTGCGTTCTACCGGCAACTCGCTCTGGATGTCCTCGGCCGCGACATTCGTCACACCGTGCTCATGCATTTCAACCCGCTAAATGCCCTCGTACTTCCCGACGTCCTGAATGCTTTCGAATCTGCCGGGTGGCAGTGGATCGATGCTTCTGTTGCTTTTGAAGATCCCGTCTTTCGCAGCCAACCGCAGACGCTTCCCGCGGGAGAAAGCCTGATCTGGGCGCTCGCCAAGGAGACGGGGCGTTTTGAGGACCGCCTTCGCTACCCCGGCGAGGACGATATCTACGAAAAGCCTAAGATGGACGCCTTGGGGCTGTAGAGGACCTTAGAAGCGCAAAACTTGCTTGACTTCCTTTTGCCGGGTCTGGACTGCGATCGCCGCACTTTCTTCTCCTCTTCTTCGCCTTCCGTATCTCTCTCAAGGCACTGAATTTGCCGGGTTTTGTTACGATATGGAACACTCATCTCCTTTCGTTTGTGTCTTTTACCCCTGCCAAACATCTAACTGAGGTATAATGAATCGTTCACATCTTTAACGGATAGCACCCATCAAAATAATTCGTGGGGCGGTGTGGGGGAAACGCAGTTAAGGTGTATCCAGAGAGGGTGAGGAGGCTTCCCAGAGCGGGCCCACCAAGAAAGGTAGCAAGAGGAGTACTAGTACATGACCAAACAATTTCTACTGGCCAGCGATTTCGACCAGACGCTCAGTTTCAACGACTCAGGAGTCATTCTCAGCGAACTCATCGGTTTTAGCGGCTTCCACGACAAGGTCAAAGGCCTGTCGGAGATGAACCTCGTTCAGCAAGGCGCGGAGCTCAGCTATCTGATTCTCCACGACCCGGATTTCCGCAAGGTCCGGCGCGAACACTTGGTGGAGACGGGGAAGCGCATCCGCTTGAAGCACGACGTAGCGTTGTTTGCGCGCGCGCTCGACAATCTCGCGGAAGGCTACAAGTTTCATTTCAACGTGATTTCTGCGGCGCCGCAGGAAATCATCCAGTCGGCGCTCGACGGCATCGTTCCGACGGATCACATCTTCGGCACGCGTTTCCGCTACAACGAAGCCACTGGCGAAGTGGATTCCATCATTCGCGCCTCGGCCGGGTGGGGCAAGATCACCGTGCTCGAAGAACTCCGCGCGAGCCTCAGCATCAGCCACGACAGCATCATTTACATGGGCGACGGCAGCTCGGATATCCCCGTGATGATGCACGTCAATCAGTATGACGGGCTCACCATTGCCGTCTCTGAAGCCAAGTTCATTACGCGAGTGGCGCGCCGCACCGTTTTGAGCGACAACGCCATGAGCGTGCTCGTCCCCGTGCTAGAAAAGGTTTTGCGTTGGGACTCCGCGCGCATCCGGCGCCTCTTTGCCTCCTACGGGCTTACGTTGCTCGAATGGGACAAAATGCGCACGGACCGACTCACCATTCAGGACAATACCGAGCACGTGTCCGTGGCCGCCGTGCCCCAACTCAACGCCCATTAACCTCGAATTCTGTAGAGGCCGGGCTTAGCCCGGCCTTTCCCTTTTGATATTCTCTTCTCGTGCGGAGGCCCTCGTGTCCAAGAAATCCATTCTCATGCTCGTCGGCGACTACGTGGAAGACTACGAAGTGATGGTCCCGTTTCAGGCACTACTGATGGTCGGCCACACGGTCCATGCCGTTTGTCCGGGTAAAAAATCCGGCGAATCCGTCCGCACCGCCATCCACGACTTCGAAGGCGACCAGACTTATTCCGAAAAGCGCGGCCACAATTTTGCGCTCAACGCCACTTTCGATCAGATCAAGCCCGAAATGTACGACGCTTTGGTTCTCCCCGGCGGCCGCGCGCCTGAATACATTCGTCTCAACCCGCGCGTCATCGAAATCGTCCACCATTTTTCGAAGTCCAACAAACCGATCGCCGCCATCTGCCACGCGGCGCAGATTCTCGCGGCCGCAGGGGTCCTTAAAGGGAAAAAGTGCAGCGCCTATCCCGCCGTCGGCCCTGACGTCACTCAAGCTGGCGGTACGTACGTCAGTCTCGCCATGACCGAAGCGGTCACCGACGGCAATCTCGTCACCGCACCCGCCTGGCCCGCGCATCCCGCCTGGCTTGCCCAGTTCCTCCTCGTTCTCGGCACAAAGATCGAGCCCTAGCCGCGAGGAGAAAAGTTTTTAATTTGTTCGCATCAAGAAATCAATCCCGCCTTCTCACTTCCTAAAACCGTCCCACAAGTGGATAATTTCTGTTTGACAATCTTACGAAAGGGCAAAGCATAGATTCATGGCAAACGTGAACACCAAACGAGGCGTCATCGGGATTCTCACTGGAGGCGGCGACGTTCCCGGCCTTAACCCCGCCATCCGGGGCGTCACTCTCCGCGCCTTGCGCGAGGGCTATCAAGTCATCGGCATTCGTCACGGCTGGTCCGGGCTTGTGGACATGGTTCGCGAGAAGGATTACGACAATTCCGACAATTTCTTTACGTTAGACGAAGAGATCGTCGATCGCTCCGGGCGCACTGGCGGCACCTTTCTCCATTCTTCTCGTACCAATCCTGGCCGCGTCGCCAAATCGAGCGTTCCCACTCATCTTAAAGACAAATTCACCGCCGAGAAAAACGACCTCACTCCCGAAGTCCTCAAAAATCTTGCTTGGCTCGGAATTGACACGCTCATTCCCATCGGCGGCGATGACACGCTTAGCTACGGCGTTCGCCTCCACAAAGAGGGCTTCAAAGTCATCGGCATTCCCAAGACCATGGACAACGATGTTCCCGGCACGGATTACTGCATCGGATTCAGCACCTGCGTAACGCGCACCATTCAGATGGTCAACAGCCTGCGCACTTCCGCCGGCTCCCACGAGCGCTTCATGGTCCTTGAAGTATTCGGCCGCTACGCCGGGTTCACTGCCATGCTTCCAACGATGGCCGGCGCCGCCAATCGCTGCGTCATTCCCGAATACAAATTCAATATCGAACATCTTACCGAGCTACTCGTCGCCGACCGCCGCAAGAATCCCAGCCGCTACTCCATCGTCCTGGTCTCCGAAGGCGCCATGTTTGAAGGCGGCGAAATGGTTTTTGAAGGAGAAGCCACCGACGCCTATGGTCACAAGAAACTGGGCGGAATCGGCGAAATTGTCGGCGATAAAATCAGGGACATCTCCGCCAAATTCAACAACGGCAAAAAAATCGACGTCATCAACCAGAAGCTCGGTTACCTCGTTCGCTGCGGCGATCCCGACGCGATTGACTCTATCGCTCCTATGGCCTACGGCAATCTTGCGCTCGACCTGCTCCTGAAAAACATCAGCGGCCGCCTCGTCGTTCTCAAAAACGGCCACTACGACAACATCCCCCTTGAAACTGTCACCGCCACGAAAAAGGTAGTCAATGTCAAAGAGCAGTACAATACCGACCGCCTGCGGCCGCAATATGCCAGCTTTGAAATGCGTCCGCTCTTCCTCATGACCAACGAAGTGGGATAGCCTCTGTGTCAACATCTTGGCGAACAACGACGCCGGCTGAGGGAGGGCGCCTATCTTCGTACTTGGGATTGACGTTGGTACCGGAGGAACTCGCGCCGTCATTATTGATGGCCGCGGTGGCGTTGTTTCTTCCGTCACCGAAGAGCATCAACCTTTCGCCTCACCGCAGATTGGCTGGGCTGAGCAGCACCCCGAGGACTGGTGGCGCGCCGCCTGTATCGCTGTTCGCAAATCGCTGGCCGACGCAAACCTTAAGGGTGACGAAATCGCATGCGTTGGCTTTTCCGGCCAGATGCACGGCGCCGTCCTGCTTGATGAGCGAGGCAACGTCATCCGGCCCGCGCTGATCTGGTGCGATGTCCGCAGCGAAAAGCAATGCCGCGAACTCACTGCAAAAATTGGCCAGGAACGGCTGATCCAGCTCACCTGCAATCCTGCTTTGGTCAATTTCACGCTTACAAAACTGCTCTGGGTGCGCGAAAACGAACCTGAAAACTGGAAGCGTGTTCGTTCCGTGATGCTTCCGAAGGACTACGTGCGTTTCCGCCTGACCGGTGAGCGAACCATAGATATGGCCGATGCTTCCGGCACGTTGCTCCTTGATGTTGCCAAGCGCCGCTGGTCACAGGAAATGTTGGAAGCCGCTGAAATCGACGAGCGCTGGTTGCCTGCTCTCCATGAATCTCCCGCTGTCTGCGCGAAAATTTCTGCCCAAGGCGCGAGGGAAACAGGTCTTAGCGTTGGCACTCCGGTTGTGGCAGGTGCCGGAGATCAAGCCGCTGGAGCAACCGGCATGGGTATCGTCGGCTCCGGGACGGTCAGCGTCACCATCGGCACATCCGGCGTTGTTTTCGCCGCCACCGATCGCCCCGCTCTCGATCCACACGGCCGCGTGCACACTTTCTGCCACGCCATTCCTGGACGATGGCACGTCATGGGTGTTACTCAAGCCGCCGGACTTTCCCTGCGTTGGTTTCGCGACACCTTTGCGACAGGTTCGAGCGGAGCTCGCGAATCCTACGAGCAACTCACCGCGGAAGCCGCAAAAATTCCGCCCGGTTCCGATGGCGTGCTATGGACGCCATATCTTATGGGCGAGCGTACTCCGCATCTCGATTCGAACGCTCGCGGCGCACTCGTTGGCCTGACCGCTTCACACACGCGTGCTCATGTCATTCGCGCCATCCTCGAGGGCGTTGCTTTCAGTCTTCGCGATACCTTCACGCTGTTCCGCGAAATGAATGTTCCAGTGAAAAGCATTCGCCTCGGAGGCGGTGGCGCGCGTTCTCCGTTCTGGCGCCAGATTCAGGCTGACGTCTACGGTAAACCCGTCGAAATTGTCGAAGCTGAAGAGGGCGCCGCCTACGGCGCAGCTCTTCTCGCCGCCGTCGGTGCTGGCGTCTGGCCTTCCGTTGACGCCGCTTGTGCAGCCACTATTCACGTCGCCGCACGCATCGATCCTCAACCCGAAGCCGTCGCCACCATGGATGCGAGTTATGCTGCTTTTCGCCGCGTTTACCCCGCCACCCGCCAAATTCTCTCTTCCTAGCCGTTGTGGCGCCGAATCCCGGCCTCCCAAGCTCCTTCCTTCCCGCCAGCCAACTCCATCAAGGTTTTCCTCATCTGCTTATTTTTGCACTAATTTTCATTCCCGGTTTATCTTGGAACTGATACGTTTGGCATTACCGGATTTAGTATGAC